>Ga0208038_1000981_pt1 | contig 17566 bp, 12 predicted proteins | sample June2015DPH_16_1_FD_184714 | JGI IMG/M metagenome (GOLD analysis project Ga0208038, IMG submission 184714) | Peatland microbial communities from SPRUCE experiment site at the Marcell Experimental Forest, Minnesota, USA - June2015DPH_16_100... | ecosystem: Environmental > Terrestrial > Soil >...
TACGGGCGGAACCTCCATCACCGTGGACTTGCTTCTCGTAGCGACAGCTCCGCCGGGTCCAGGCCAGGCGCCCCCCGTCCCGCCACAGCCCGGCTATTACGACGACACCCCCTTGAAGGCCAGCGCGGTCAAAACCACCATCGACGCAGCCGGGTACTCCTCGCAAGCGCAGAGCCCGCAACGTTTGATCAGTGAGGGCCCGAGCCTTACCGGCAACGCGCTCAAGACCCCGGCCCGAGAGCCGGGAAGCCCCAACGCCGCGGAGGTGGAACGGGAGCTCCAAACGGCCCTCCGGGCCCATCCCGACAGTTTCGAGGCCAATCATCAACTTGGGGAGTTTTATCTTTCCGTGGGTGATTTGAAAACCGGTATCACTCATCTTGATAAAGCCCAAAAGTTGAAGCCCGAAGACTACGCCAACGGATACGATCTCGCTGTCGCCTGCCTCGAGACAAAAAAACCTGGCCCCGCGCGATCTTTATTGCAGGACATGCTCCGGCGGAACGACACCGCCGAACTCCACAGCCTGCTCGGGGAGGTCGACGAGGCTCTGGGCGATCCGATCTCTGCGCTCAAGGAATACCAGCTTGCCGCGCACATGGACCCCAACGAGAAGAACATCTTTGACTGGGGGAACGAACTGCTCCTCCACGAAACCATTGAACCTGCCCTTGAAGTTTTCAAGCACGGCGTCGCGCTTTATCCCAACTCTCAGCGGATGTACATCGGCTTGGGCATCGCCTATTATTCCCGCAGCCTTTACGACGGAGCGATCGAGGCGCTCTGCCACGCTTCGGACCTGAATCCCTCGGACCCGCGGCCCTACCTGTTTCTCGCCAAGATGTACAACGTTTCGGCGGGGAAGGCCGACGAGGTCGCGAAGCGAATGAAGAGGTTCATGGAAACGAACCCCGACAACGCGCTCGCTTATTACTATTATGCCCTCAGTTCCTGGAAAGGCACGCGTGGGAGTGGTCAGGGGGTGGACCTGGCGGAGGTTGAGGCCCTGCTCCGGAAGTCGATCTCACTGGACCCGCGGTTGGCGGACGCGCATCTTCAGCTCGGGGTCCTTCTTCACGACCAGCACCGCGATCTGGAAGCTGTCCCGGAGTTTCAGGCAGCTATCCAATTCAAACCTGACGACCCCGACGCCCATTACCGTTTGGCGCAGGCCTACGTCCGCACCGGGGACAAGGAACGCGGCCAGGACGAATTTCAGCTTTACGACAAGCTCCACAAGCAACAAGTTAACGAAACTGAAAAACGCCGGCACGAGATCCAACAATTCGTCTTCACGCCGGGTGCACCCGCCAAGACGAACCCCTAATCGTCCTTCCTCCTCTCATTGACCGTGGGGCTTTCTCTGAAGCGAGCGCCATGATCTGGTACTGGCGTTATTTGGAATGGGAATCCACTCGACCCGCCAGTCATTCCCGCGAAAGCGGGAATCCAGTCCGTCGACAGCACATTTCTAAAGGTTTGCGGAGTGGATTCCCGCCCTTCGACAAGCTCAGGGCAAGCTTTTCGCGGGAATGACCGCGGCTTGCAACGCGCGTGTCTCGCAAATGACACCAATACTCCTGCCTTTGTGTTCTTGACACGAGGCCACGGCTATGATAGCCTAGCACGTTTGACCTATGGGGAAGGCCGCAACAGAACGCGTCAAGGAGGATCGAAATCGGGCCGCGGCTGGCGAAAGAAACCAGTCGTAAATGCAAAAAGATGTTATTTAGTAGGTGGTATGTCGTAGGTGGGGGGTGGGGAAGAGCAGGTTTCAGGTGTCAGGGGCTAAACCAGGAGTCAGGATTCAGAAGCCAGGAGCCAGGAGTCAGGAGTGAGAAAGAAGGGCACCTGCTTCCCGCGTTCTGCCTTCTGCTTTCTGCCTTCCGCCGACTGCCTATTGCTCTGCCGACTGCCTACTGCATTTGGGGGGAGTTCGAGTTGTCGGGACTCTTGCCGCGTTGCACAGTCTACGACAAGATGTCACCGCCAGCAGGGAAAGAAAAAACTAGTAACTTTAAAAATTGAAGGAACGGCGCGGGAATGTCTATGAAAACAAAGGACCGGCTTTCAGTAGCCCAGGATGAAGCCGGGATGTTATTGAAAACACAGCAGTTACTCGCTGTAGGCGGGAATGTCGTTGAAAAGAAAGGCGGTTAGTCGGTAGGTGGTATGTCGTAGGTGGTAGGTGGGGAAGAGCAAGTTCCAGTCCCCGTAAGCTCGGAAGGCTTGCTCCTTTTCAGGTGGTCTTTGAGCACCGCACTGGTAAATACTGCGTGCGCGGCGCGGGCGGAAAACCCTCCGAGCCGGAAGAACTGGCCGAAAAGCTGATCGGGGAGTTCCTAAGGAAGTAGTAAAGCTCTTTTGTTCTCCAGCGTCTGCGTGCTTGCCCCTATGCCTGCACGCGCCGACCCACCGTGGTTAGCGGGGGCACGAGCAAGCCCCGCAACGCAGCAACAAGAAACAGTCCGAGGCAGCTTCGCATCGTTCCCGAACATTCAACGTCCCGGGGCTGTTCGCTGAAGGGGGCCGGGGGCGAAACTCGCTACGTGGTTGCTGCTGCGCTCCGGCGCAGGAATTCTTCGGAGGCGCTCAGGGTCTTTTCCCTCTCCCGGCCGAAGACGTGGGCGCTCAACTGTTCGATGCTCCGATCGTTGTAATACGTGGCGTCACGATAGTCCGTGATCAGCCCGGCCTGTGCGGCTCTCTTGATTTCCGCAATGCCGTAATCGAGAGTGCAACGGTAGGCTAACGTCCCTCGTTCAGGCTTGTCTCTTCGATGCGTTCAGATTCCGTGACATGCCGTTTCTCAGCGCCTACCCGGGTTGATTGCGCCAACAGGCTGAAGTCCGGACGAAACTCGATGTCGAAGCCCTGCATCAGATGGTAGACCTCCGTGACGGCCTCTCGGCGGGCCGCTTCCTCCAAAGCACTCAGTTGCTGCATGAATAGGGTGGGGTCAAAGCCCTGCCCCCTGATCACGTTGATTCCGTCGAAGCGCGTGGGAAGAAGGCTCTCCCTCGCTTCGTCCACCAAGTCCTCACGAATCTTTTCTCCATTACGTAATTGAGTGATCTTGATCTCAACGTCTTTCCCAGGCCGCAAGCCGGAAAGCTCGATGACATTCCGCGCGAGATTCTGGATAGTTACGGGATCTCCCATCTGCAATACGTAGATTTCACCGGCGGGACCCAGGATGCCTGCCTGGATCACCAGGCGAACAGCTTCAGGGATGGTCATCAGGAAGCGCTCAGCCTCCGCATGGGTGATGGTTACGGGTCCGCCGTTGGCGATCTGCTTCTGAAATAGCGGTACTACGCTCCCTCGACTACCCACGACGTTCCCAAACCGCACGCAGGAAAACGCGGTATCGGTATGTCCGTTGTGGCAGTTCGCCTGAACAATCATTTCGCACAGCCGCTTGGTCGCCCCCATGACTGACCTTGGCTTTACGGCCTTATCCGTTGAAATGAACACAAACCTTGTGACGCCTAACGTCCGCGATAGCTCCACTAGATTCCTCGTGCCGCTGACGTTATTGAGAACGGCTTCGCAGGGATTCATCTCCATCAAGTGGACGTGTTTATGCGCGGCGGCGTGGAAAACCACTTCGGGGCGAAAACGAGAGAGAACGGCTTCTAGCCGCGCAGGAAAGCGAATGTCGGCAACCACAGGGTGTACTTTCACACCTTCCGATTCCGACTGAATGGATACATAGGTGTCGTTGAGGCCATTCTCATCCTTGTCCAAGAGAACGAGTTGGGCAGGCTTCAAATTGAAGAGTTGGCGAGCAAGTTCGGAGCCGATCGATCCTCCCGCCCCCGTGATCAGGATGCGTTTGCCCCGGTAGGCGGCGACGACATCGGCGTGTTCCACGGACATGCCGACAGGGTCCCGCCCAAGCAGGTCCGCCATGACGAGTTCGCGAAAGTGAGCAATGTTGACCTTCTTTTCCAGGATCTCCTCAAGGGTCGGAACCATCCAAGTTCGCACGGGGAGCAATTCACAATACGCCCACATCTGTTTCAGTGTCGCGCGTGGCATTTGCGGAATGCAGATGATCACTTCTTCGACGTCATGCTCACTCACCACTGAAGGTAGCAAGCTCAACGGGCCCAGAACCGGAAGGCCATTGATGAGCGCTCCAGCCTTCCTGGGATCATCGTCCAAGAAGCCTACAGGTCTGATGTCAGCCCGCGACACGAGCTCTTTTGCGACCATCAAGCCGGCACGCCCCGCCCCAATCAGGACCGCTCTCCTCGCTGCACCTTCGGCTCGCTTCCCTCTGTGCGTACCCTCGTGCAGCAATCTCCGCAAGGAGCGGGCGCCTAGAGCCCCGCTCAGGGCAATGAGATATTCAAGAACAATTATGCTGAGAGGAACCCGAAGCACCGACCAACGGGCTGGCAACCCCAAGCGCAGGAGGACGAGAATTGCGGAAAAGGCGAGATAACTCCTCGACATGTAGATGGCATCGCGCAGGCTGATGTATCGCCAGATAAAGCGGTATACATGGAACAAGGAATTGATGAGCACTCGGCCCAGCATGACTGCCCCCAGCAGAAGCCACATCTGATAGCGACCCTCAGGGGGTATTGCACCCTCAAAACGCAACTGATACGCGAGGTAGAAAGCCACGCCAGCAATCAACGCGTCAACGATCCGCTCATTTGCCGTCGAATAGAATTCGTAGTGCATCCCTGTCTCTTTCATATGAACTCCTGTTCTCGAAGAACGCGCTGCGTTTCGTCGTGCCGACGTCACCACCCCGCGGCTGGAAGAAGGGGGGCATCACGGATCGAACCGCTCGAGAGGCAAGCGCTCCCTCACCGTGGAGTTGCCAAGACTGAATCATTCCGACCGACCGGCCTGGGCGACCGGCCGTTAAGGAACCCCCCGCAGGGCCTCGCCCCTGCCTTGGCGAGCAGGGCCCCTCATACGGACGATGGCAAACCTTATCGTTGTTCTCCGTCCTGGTTGGAGATTCGAGCGCCGGAGCGCCGCACAGTCTGTATGGACTCTGAATTGTGCTGAACAGGACATGTGCCCAGAAGCGTCATTACGATCACTCGCAGGTCGGAGAGGAATGTCCGGCGCCGTGAATACTCGAGCGAGATCTCCAGCTTGCGGGGGAGAACTTGGTTCACGTATTGGGTCTCCACATCACCCGGCTTAAGAATGTGCTCTTCGTGACGATAGGCAAGGGAGGCAGGGTCGGTAATGCCTGGCCGCTCGCGGAGGATCAGCGTGTACTGGGGGCGATACATCTCCACGTAGCGCTCGAGTTCGGGTCGGGCTCCCACTAATGCCATGTCGCCGGCGAGCACGTTGATCAATTGGGGCAGCTCGTCTAGCTTGTATTTCCGCAGCAAGGCTCCCACATGGGTGATGCGCGGATCTGCGGGCTCCGTTATGGGACTTCCCCGACGCTCCGAGTCAGCAACCATGCTCCGGAACTTGTACAGGAGGAATTTCCGGAAATTCCTTCCCACACGGGTTTGGGAGAAGAGTACGGGCCCCCCGTCTTCAAGTTTGATGGCCAGAGCGATGAGGGCCAACAGGGGGGAAGACAGCACCAGCCCACCGGCGGCACAAATCACATCAAACGCCCGGCGCATAAGAGGCAATTCCCTTCTCCACCTAAGGTTGACCCATTTATTCGCCGCTCTCTGAGTCGCCTACCCGGACAGGCATCCAAACCATCCGTAAGGCAGACGCTCCAACCCATTGCTTCGGATCATTCGCTGGTTGCCGCCACAACTGTGCTCGTCTCGTCAAATCACACGCGGTATTCCCTGACAATGGCACAGACCGCCTCAATCACATCCTCCACGTCCTGGTCACTCATCTTGGCAGAGAGCGGCAACGAGACTATTCGCTGGTACTCATGGTAGGCAACCGGGAAGTCCTCCGGCCTGTAGCCGTACCTGTCCCGGTAGTACGGATGCAGGTGAATGGGGATGAAGTGTACGGAGGTGCCGATGTTGCGGGCTTTCAGCTCCTCAATAAACCGGTTCCTCGAGAGCTCAAAGCAGTCGAGATTCAAGCGCAGGACGTAGAGATGCCAGGCATGCTCGACCTCGGGGCGCTCGACCGGGGTTTGAAACTCCGCGAGCGGAGAGAAGGCCGCATTGTAGCGCCGCACGATCTCACGCCGCCGGGCGTGGAAACTCTCGAGCTTCTTCAACTGGTGCAGGCCGATGGCCGCCTGCATGTCCGTCATGTTGCACTTGAAACCGGCTCGAACCACCTCGTAGTACCACGAGCCCTCCGAGCTATACCGTTTCCAGGCATCCCGACTCATCCCGTGCAGCCCCCAAATGCGCGCTTCCTCGACAAGCTCAGGAGGGCCCGTCAGCATGCCACCTTCACCCGTAGTCAGATTCTTGGTGGCATAAAAGGAGTAGCAACTTAATACGCGCACCTTCGATGCCCCCACGGGGGCGCCGATCATGCGTCCCTTGTACTTCGCAGGAAGCGCATGGGCCGCATCCTCGATCACCTCGAGTCCGTACTCCTCCGCCATCCACAGCAGAGCCTCCATGTCGCACGCATGCCCATAAAGATGCACGGGCAGGATGGCCTTCACCCGAACGCCCTCGCGCTCCTTCGACAGTCTCTTCAAGGCCTCCTCGACCCGCGTGGCATCGATATTGAGAGTGTCCTGCTCCACGTCAACCAGGATCGGACGCGCGCCCACGTGCTCGATCACGTTCACGCCAGAGCAGAAAGTCATGGGCGTGGTGATGACGGCATCGCCGGGGCCGATCCCCAAGGTTACGAGCGCCAGATGCAGCGCCGAAGTACAAGAGCTCACCGCCAGAGCTGCCGGCGCACCCACAAAGCTGGCAAACTCCCGCTCGAACTGCTTCACCTTGGGACCGGTAGTCAGCCACTCGGAGCGCAGGGTGTCCACCACTTCGGCGATCTCTTCCTCGCCAATGCAGGGTGGAGAAAATGGCAAGAAGCTGTTTCGCATCCTATATCTCTATCTTTCCGTCCCTCGTCCACAGCGCTACGCACCCACCGGGCGGTTGTGAATCGCGCCAAGAGGGCAGGACCGATCTGGCTTCAATCCCCGTTGAGCGACTGGGCGCTAAGCCCCGGAGCGCGTCCCTCGAGAGCCAAGCCTCGCAACGCCTCAGGCACCCTCTGCTGCTCGACTGGACGCTTCCCCTCAATATAGAAACGCACCATCCCTTCAGCTTTGGAGACCATGGGATTCCCCGGCCGCAACCGCTTCATGAACTTTAGCACGGCGTGGGTAACTGGATTGAAAACCGGCCCCAGCCGAGGATGAAAGACCACGCGCTGGCGCACGGGTTTTGCCATGTAGCCCATATGGAGCTTGAACTCGTCCACGTTGGCGGGAGCATCGAGAGAATGCAGGCCGTAGAAAATCGTACGAATACCGGCGCGACCTCTCATGGCCTTGGTTACCACGAAGCTCAGGGCGTTGTTGACGTTTACAGTGAGAAACTCCTGGCGACACTGTTGATGGAGCAAATAGCAGCAATCGCCCATCTGAAACGTTATGAGCGAGGCAGCCAGGACCCCCTCGACCAGCGCTCCCCAAGCCTCAAATCCGGGCAACGTGGCGGCGGACTCCCAGCGCCTTCGCCAATCACGCTGCGAAACGCGCATATGCCTTCCCTGGCGCTCCAGCGTGTCCTGCTGAAGGGCCCAGCCCTCCCGCGCCATTAGCTCGAAGGGGACCTGTTCCACGGCGCAATTCCGCAGGCCTCGGCGAATGTTTTTGCGAGTCCGTTTGCCCAGATCCTCGAAGTCATAGGTGGGCCTTTCATACACCACGTGGTAGCTCAGGCAACCCGGCGGCGCGTCCGGGGCGGTCGAATATCGCACCGCGATGATGCCATGCTCGCGCAACAGACTCCTTAGCTCTTCTTCGCTGGGGCGGACAATCCAATGGTAGGGAAACGCCTGGAAAACGCGTGGCCCCTGACTGTGCCAATAGGCGCTGGCCGTGCGCACCACCTTCTGGCCCTGGCAGCGCAACCATTCCGCAAAGACATCCGGAGTCATCGCTCACCAGCCGTGACGATCCGGAACGTTGTGCTCATGCCGAAGACCCAAGGGCTTGCCCCGGAGGAGCAGGGCTCGACTTGACAGCCAGACAGCCTTCCTTGCCAGCCACCGACAACCTGCCCCCACTGGCTTTGAATAGCGGACAACCAACGTCGCAAAAAGGGCTCTGAATCCACCTTCGGGAGGCCACTAGGTTCCGTTCCGCGCCAGGAACAAAGATGCTCTCTGCCACATTTGGCTCTCGGGGCGCTTGCGAGCAGCCCAATGAATAATCCGCCGCCCACCGAGGGAGAGCACCGGCTGCAACAGCGGGTTGAGCACGATGCGCTCGCCAAGCACTTTACGTTGGTATCCCATGCGCAATTTGTATCGGTCCAGGAGCACCGTGATAGCCGATTCCGCGCCGTAACAAACACACGCCACCCGGGGCTCGGAGAGTTTCGATTTGGTTACCACAAAGGTCAGGGCATTATTAGGGTTATAAGGCAAATACTCTGTCGCAGAGCTCTCCCATTGGAAGAAGAGCCAACCTTGAACAAAAGCCAGGACCGCAAAGCTCGCCAAGTGCCCCTTGACCCAGGCGCCCCAGACCTCAAAATCCGGCATCTCGCTGGCAGCCTCACAGAACCTGCGCCACTGCGCCTCGGTCATCGACTGCAAGCTTCGGCCTTGGCGCTGAAACGTTTCTTCGTTGAGCCCATGACCGTGTTGAGCCAGGTAAGCAAAATCGAACGGCTCGACTTTGCAGCTCTCAAGCCCCCGCCGGGTGGCAGTGCGCGACTTCTTGTGCAGCGAGCCCAAGTCATAGTCGCGGTCTGTACACACCAGGATGCCGATCTGGTTAGGCCCTTTATCGAGATCGGTGGGAAAGCGGAGCGCCGCAGCCGGTCCCCCCAGCAGCACTCGAGCCAGTTCCGACCCTGAGGGTGAAACTGCCCGATAGTAAGGCAGGCTCATATAGAGGAAGGGCCGATGCGAGTACCAAAAGCAAGTTTTAGTCTCGATGACCCTCTGGCCCTGCCTCAAAAAGAACTCTGCAAATTGGCCTTCTGTCATGGAGCCACCCGCACGGGTCGCGGATTCCTGCACGGCAATCGGTCATTCCAGCACCTTACGATTTGAGCCGGACCGGCGCGCTTGACCAAAATTTCAGTCTCACCCTTTTGGCAGACCGCGCACCCTACGTAATCAGTCTGACCGTCCATGGGGTGCCGTTTGTCGGGATGGGGCTTTTTCTTCGCCGGCGAGGGAACGCAGGAGGATGCAAAACTCTTGAGCCGCCGCCAGTTTGGAATGATGCTGGACCACATAAGCCCTGCCGAGGGCGCCAAGACGCGCTCGGTATGCGTCATTCCGAAACAAGTCCAGAATGGCGCCGGCCAAGGCGCAAGGGTTTTCCGGCTCGAGGCACACGCCGCAGCCCGCCCCTTGGATCACCTTCCAGGTGTCGGAACCCTCGTCCACGGAAGCGATGATGGGGCGGCCGCTGGCCATGATCGAGTAACACTTCGAGGGCACCGAATCCGTGCCCATGCCCCGTTTCAGCATGATCAGTGAAACATCTGCCGACGCCAGCACCCACGGCAACAATTCGCGCTCCTGGAAAGGGATGAATTGGACATTCCTAAGGCCGGCTCGTTCCACTGACTGCTCCAAGCTGCCCTTAGCAGCCCCATCCCCCACCAAGACCATGCGGATGGCTGGCTCCTCCTCGAGCAGCCGCGCGGCTTCCACGACCTCTTCGAGCCCTTGGGTCAATCCCAGGTTGCCGGCGTACATTACCACAAACCGATCATCCAGCCCCCACTGCGCGGAGAGCGCGTTACGGCGGGGGAGAGGACGAATAAAATCCGCATCAATCCAGTCCCAAATAACCGCCAGCTTGGACTCCGGCGTCCCTTTAAACTCCAGCACCCTCTTGTAACCTTCCGACAGCACGCGCACGCAGCCCGCCCGCCGGCAGCAGAGGCGTTCCATCCACTCGATAGCCTTTATCACCGGACGGTGGCGAAACACGCCCAGTTGGACCCCTACGTCAGGGTAGATTTCATGGACCGAGTAAATCATGGGCTTGCGCCGCAGCACCCCTAAAGCCACCACAGGCAACAGCACTTCCAGGGCGGGGCTGCTGGCCAGCAACACATCGTAGCGGCGAGTGAGGCCCACAAACGCTGCCAGGACCTGGAAGCAGAAAAAGCTCAAAAGCCTTAGGCCCAGCCGCGCCCTGTCCACGCTGGGCACCCACACACGGGTGACATCCACGCCCTGGCGCCGCTCGCGTTGCACCAGCCGCCCTCGAAACTCCTTGGCAACCCTTCCCGTCGGGTAGTGGGGAACGGCAGAGATAACAGAGACCTCACACCCCAGGCGGACCAGTTCTTCGCACAGCATCTCGTAGAGCGCCGCGCTGGGCCCCAGGTCGGGGGCGTAGAAGGGCGTAATGACGAGAACCCGCACCGCAATCTAACCGTCCTTCCCGATAATGTAGTTGCCCATCGCCTGAGTGCCGCGTGCTTTTCAACAAGCTGATGTGCGTAAGTTTGGACGGGGGTTAAGAAGAGTTCGCAGCCCGGACCGGTTTGAGACGGTGGTTCTTCAAGACGAGAGCAGTTTCACCCTTCATTCCCAGCTATTGCGAGGCGGGTCAAACCCTGCCAACGGCTCGTTACTCCTTTGATCGAGCCAGCGGGCTACACTTTCAGGGTCTTGCAGCTCACCCCTCAGAATTGAAAGGATCAAGTCGTGGGTTGCTACGGTGTTGAAGCGGCGGTTGTAGTCTAACCTCGTCGTTTGCCCGGCCAGTTTCAGCAGGAATGGCACCCGGTGATCGCTCTTTCCATCCAGTAGAAATGGGTATCGGTACCAGTGATCTGCACTCAGGAGGACAGTTGTCGAGTCCCACACTCCAGCCGTCTCCATGGCCTGCCGCAATTCCCGGAAGGTTCGGTCAACTAGCGCCAGGTTATCGATGTAAGTTCCTCGTCCACTAGAATCGAAATCGCCCCGGGATCTACTGTAAATGCCCGGCAGGTGCGGAATTGGCCAATGGAGGAGAATCAAATTGAAGTCTGGGTTGGTCGCCACAGGAATAGCGGCCTTACAAAAGGCCTGATATGTCTTGATACTTCCCAAAGCTTCCAGGCCGTCTAGGCTGAGTCCAATCGGGCTTAGCCAGTGAAATCGCTCCTCAAGAGGGAGGGAAGACGGTACAATTGCCATCCGTTCCAGCATTCTGGAGAAAAACGGCAAATCGGAATCTGGGTACCGCCTCGGAAAAAACTGGCAGAAGTCAAGGCTGGCGCCGATGACCCTCGGGTAGGGGTTGGACCAACCCACGACCGCTGTTTTGTAACCAAGGTCTCGCGCTCGAGAGAACACGTTCGCCGTATTCCTCCAGTTCACGGGCTGCTCATCCCCTTTATACGTGAGCAATAAGTCTCCTGTGCCTTCTGTTTTGACCCCGGTCACGATTCTTCCGTTTATTAAGGAAGGCATCGACAAAAGAGTTTCTGGTCCCGGCGGGAATGCGTTCGAAGCCCATAACGACTCGTCGCGCAAGCGGTCAATCTCCGGAAGCCTAAGCCCGCTAAGACGGTCAATAAACGTCAGCCGTTCATCCATCTCGTCAAAGATGATCCACAGGACGCGACGCCCCGACGGGGGGGGCGTGCTGGGAGAGGGCGTTGGCGGGTCGGTCCGTGACCAGACTGCTGATCTTTCGGTGAACCACTGCGTGACAACTCGTCCGAAAGTGAAAAAGGTGAAAGGGAACAGGAGCAGCACGAGGAGAGCGAGGGCTGGGATGATGCGGCGGCGCCAGCGGACCACAACGCAGGCGGATACTGTCCCGATGATTGCGCACGCGATTATCAGCCCGGTTTTGGTCAGGAGAGTTTGCAGTTGATTCGCGCCGAGCCTTGACAACAGTTGTCTTACTATGTTCAAAGGAATAAGGAGAACGAGGACGAAAGCCCACCTTGACGCTTCCAATACGAACCGCCGCTGCGAGAGTCTGGCCAAGGTGTAAAAACCCCAGAAAGCCAACCCCAGCAGAAGTACGTCGGCCATTACGGCAAGGTTGTCAGCAGTGTCTGGCTGCTGTCGATAGAACGGATCATCATGATAACCATGCCAGTAGAATAGAAAACATAGGTTTGCTAGAGAGAGTGCTATAGCCAAATGCTTAGGCCGTATCATTGCCTGCTCGCTTTCGAAGGAGGTATATCCAGCGCTTGCTCTGCCCTAAACGCCGCGACTCGAGACATTCAAAACGACCTGAGAAAGCAGCTTCGAAAACCTGCCTATTGAGCCCTTGAAACAGACTGTCGCGCCCACGCGTGATGCATCGGAACATAGCATCTTCCGGACCAATATACTCAACGATCAAAAGCTGCGAAGTAAGCATTGATGCCAGTTCCGCTATTTCAGCTAGAGGTATCCGTTCGCTAACCAGGAGGTGGTGAACTAGAGCCAGCATGAAGACGGCGTCGAAGCTGCCCGAGGCGCGATCGAGAAAGGATAGGCACTCGCGATTACGCCAACCCACGGAGGGACTTGGCCGAGCAATATTGATGACGAGCGGCAGGATATCGAGTTTTTCGCGAGTTGCCATTCGCCATACTTGCCCCACCACTACGGGATCTGAGTCGATCGCAACCACGCTGGCTCCGCGGCGCGCTGCCAGCGCACTGAAATGGCCAGTGTTACAGCCAATATCCAGAACACTTCGGGGCTTGCATTCGCTAACAGCTTTCTCCACAAAAACCTGCTTCGCCATGAAGTCTTCCGGGGGATAGCTACAGTGGGATTCCATATAGTTCGCCCAATGGGATTCCCGGTTATTCGCTGGGACGAGTCTCCTCAATAGTCTTCTCAGGCGATTGAGCAACGAGCCCAAGACGTAGCGTGCTTGCTCGGGGTCTTTCACAAGATGCGGACGGTAAATGGATTGGTCTTCGGGTCTATGACGTCCTGCGAGCCAAGACGGAAGGCTTACTAAGGAGAGGAAAGGCGGACGCAGTCTCTGTAAAGCACTGCAAAGGCGGTAAACCTCTTCTGGCTCGAGTCCGTCGCGCCGGCTGAGCAGCGATTGCTCCAACGGAACTCCAAATTCCTTGTTTACGAGGAGGGGTAGCAGGAAGGTTCGCACAAACTGTGCATAGGCCAGCCAGATTGGGTCCCGAGGTTCGCGACCTTCCACAGACAGCACATCGACGAAGACAGGTGAGCTTCCCCGAAAGAGAATATTGTAGGGAGTTGCGTCTTTGACGCCAAGACATTCCGGAAGCAGGCCTGTGGCCAGTTCGAGAGTTAGCTGCCCCGCGGCTTGCAGCATTTCGGGAGGCCACTCGTAGGGATAGCTGGGAAAGGGGATTCGTTCGTGCTCCGCGATGCCCCCCACGTCAATACCTCGGGCTTGCCTGGATACCTCCGGGTCCTGAAGTATTTCCACCTTCTCAGAATCTGAAAGCAATCGGGTTCGAACCAGCTTGCCGGAAGATAGGAGTTTCTTCCCTTGTTTTGAGGCCAGAAACGTTAGCAAGTCGTGGATTGCGACTTTGCTGATGACACGGAAAATCCCGGAATCGCGCAGGATCAAGGTTCCAGCAGGATCTCGAAAGGACGGATTGAAATCTTGCGCCGGCCCGGAGACGCTTTCATCAATCACCGCCCACCCCGTCTTCCTTCTTTGCCTTATCGCCTTTTCCAATTAAACGTGTTATGAATTTCCTGAAATAATAGGCTGCGCCGATTAACAAGGAACCGGCGATTTGCCAAATCAGGAGGGCTGACCCCGGATCAGTGTAGGCGTAAGCGGGTTTCTCACAAGCTATGAGCACCGTTAGTGCAAACACCAGGACACCGATTATCCGCCGCATTATACGGAGCGTCTTACACTGAAATCCAGTGGAGTGGGCTCCATTGCGCTTGCAAAACGCAGAAGCCCTGTCGTGATGAGAATTCATTTTGTCCATCCTTTGAGCACCTCTATGTATGGGATTACTGATGTCCGCTCCAAGACATTCCTCATCGCCGGGAGGCAAGTACTCCTCCGGTCTGGAAACTGGGAGCTGTATTACAAAATCTGACGGCGGGCTTTCTGACTTGCTCGAAGGGATGAAAAACGTCCGTGAGTAATCCAGCGCGAGGATTCCTTCTCAATCCAGACCGGCTTGGTTGAACAAGCCCCCTGTGCCAAACCTCGCCCCAAGCTCCACCACATCTCTTATAGCGCACTCATAAATCTCCTGTCAACCTGAACCCCCAATCCAGAATCCGCACCCGCATATTACTTCTGCCTCGTTCGCGCTTACTCACTTCCTGTTTCCGAGCTCGCCACGACCCGCCGCTTGATTAACCTTGCCGGATTGCCGCCGACTACAGTCCACTCGGGGACGTCACGGTAAACGGAGGCCGTCGCCCCAATCACCGCCCCTTCGCCGATCCTGACGCCAGGGCCGATGAACGCTCGGGCTCCAACCCAAGCGTTGTCGCCGACCTCGATCGCTTTCATAATCAGCCTGAGGTCAGGATCTGTGTAGTCGTGCGAGGCAGTGCACAGAAACGCGTACTGCGACACGATCACCCGGGCGCCGAGTTTCACCGGCGCGACGCTGTAACAGTCCACGTCATTGCCCATACAACTGTGGCTCCCCATGGTCAGATTCCAGGGGGCCCAGATTCGACAACGCGGGTAGGGCCTGGCGCCCACACCGATGCGCGCCCCGAAGCAGCGGAGTAGAAAGCGCCGCCAAGAGTGGAGCAGGACGGGGGAGGGGCGATACAATAGGAGCCACACTGTGTTCCAGAAGGCCCGCGCCATCTTGTTGCGCAGAGACAGTGGATGGCCGTAGACATTCGTCATCTTGATTGCCTTACTATCCCATGTCCCAATTCTAGCGTCAATTATGAACGGAGGCGCTAGCCCCTCCTCCCGGCGCGCGCAACACGGAATGATATGCCTCTTCATATTGTCGCGCGATCTGTTCCCAGGATAGTTGCTCTATGATTCTTTCACGGGCGCCTATTACCCTTTGGGCGGCTTCCTGCCCGTTCTCCAGGATCCCATCGATGGCCTGCGCCAGCTTCGGCGCATCGCCGTAAGGAACCACGAACGCCGCCCCGAAGCTGGTGAGAAGCTGGGCACACGCGCTGCCCTCCGAGGTGATCGTCGGCACGCCGCACACGGCCGCTTCAAAAGGGACCATCCCAAACGACTCTGAGCTTCCCGCATAGATCACTACGTCCGCGTCCACGTAAGCCTCGAGTTTCTGCTCCCCCTCCAGGGCGCCAGTAAACACGACTGAGTCCGCCAGGTTCAACTGCTTCACCAAGGCGAGAAGTTTCGCCCTGTAGCCATCGTCCGGCCCAATAATTACCAGCCGGCTCTCCTCGCGAAACCGGCTGCTCGAAAAGGCCCGCACCAAGTGCTCGATTCCCTTCTGGGCATGCACGCGGCCAAGGTACGTGACGACCTTGGGCTCAGCGATCCCATGTCGCCGTCTGAAGCCACCCTTCTCCGGCAGCTTCGCGTACTCAGCGACGTTGATCCCGTTAGGGATGACCACAACCCGCTGGCCGGGCCTCATAACCCGCTTATAATCCGAGACCTCGCGGGCCGACGAGGCGATGAACAAGGCGCACCCCCCCAGAATCCGCCTCCCCAATAGCCAGTCGTAAGTATGCTTGGCCAGCAAGCTGGAAGAGATCGGCCTCATCGCCCCCCGCCCCTGGATGGTATAGGGAACGCTATATTTACGACAGAAGTAGCTCGCCGCGATAACATCAAACGCGCGCAGACCCTCCAAGTGGACAACGTCGTAGTTCTTCAGCTCCTGCTTAAAGAAACCCACCATGCCCGGAGAAACAAATAGACCAAGGGAATGGAGTCCCAACGGAAACAGCCTGTACGTATTGAAGTAGATAACGTCAGCGCCTTCGTACAAAACTCGCCGGGTCTGGGGAAACAGTTTCTCGTGCTTGCTGGCAAGGTTGGTGCAGACCACGGTGACCGCATGACCTCTGGCGATTAAAGCCTTTGTAAGGTAATAGGCGTTGAGCGTGGGGCCACCAAGCCCCGTGGCAGGCGGAAACCCTAGCGTGCAATAACAAATCTTCATGGCCCGTTTCCAATTTCTAGTTTCTGCTCTCCGACTTCTCTGTGCCTCCGTGTCTCTGTGGTTCTTCTGCGCCACCGACGCACCGAGACACTGGCAAGGAATGGCCCGTGAGGCGTAACAATTCTTCGAGGGCCCTCGACATCGCCGGCAGGGTGAAATTCTCCAGGGCCCACCTGCGCCCTGCCGCTCCCATGCCCGCCGCCTGTTCCGCGTCACTTAGAAGCGCCACCACCGCATCCGCAACCTCATCCACCGATCGTGGGTCCACAAGCAAGCCAGTCCTCCCGTGCAACACAGCCTCTGCCGCTCCTCCTTCCCGGCTTCCCACTACGGGCTTGCCTGCAAGCGCCGCCTCCAGGTACACGAATCCCAGGCCTTCTCCGCTTGCCAGCCCGTCTGCGCCCAGGGCCCGGCTGGGCATGACGAAGACCTCACAGGTCCGGTATAGAGCGGCTAACCCGGAGTCGGGGAGCCCGCCCGCAAAGGTCACCCGGTCCCCCACCGCCACCTCAGCCGCCATTTTTTCCAGGTTGGAGCGGTTGTCACCCTCTCCAACAATTACGTAGCGCGCATTTGGCGCCAGGGCAAGAATCTTGGGAAGGGCCCGGATCACCGTGTCAAATCCCTTGTAGGCGTGCGCCTTGCTCAAGTCCCCCACCGACAGCAAGACCCTTTCACCGCCTCCCGGCGCGGCGGCGCTGGCTTTACCGTCGGGGGACAAAAGCAAAGAAGCAAGCTGCGTGGGAACCGCATTGTAGAGTAGCCTTATTTTCCCTGCCGGGATCCCGTTGACTTTCTGCAGTTTTTCTCGTGTGAATTGGCTGATCGCGAAAGCCAGCTCAGCCCCTCTGAGCGCCGCGAGTTTCAACATGGGAATACGGCGCCATACCTCATGCCCGTAGCAAGCCACCCAGAAGGGCGTCCCCCAAAGGAGGCGAATCACCCCTGCCACCTGGCCAAGCGCCACGTGGTTAGCGATAACCAGGTCGTATTTCTTCCGGGCAAGTGCCAGCGCCTTCATAGTAAACTGCACCTTTGCACCGGCCGTCAATCGGTCGGTCACGGGCCCCAGCAGACGAAAGCGCGGGTGGAGATCAGAAGGGTCACCGCCGCCCAATAGAGCCAGAACATGGACGTTTTCCGGCCCAAGCAGCTCCGCCAATGCTGACGCGAAGGTGTAGGTGTAACGGGCGATTCCACCCCGCGTGTATATGTCCGTGGCAAGGATCAGCGCCTTCATCGAACGACCGGGGTCGCCGGGGCAAAGCAGAAACTAGTATACCGTTTCACTAAACAATGATCATATCACGTCATCAAGGTGTCGAACTTCTTCCAGCGATGAACCACTGGTGCGGCGTTAATTTCGGAAACCCCCAGCAGGATTCGAGTCCGCAGCTCCT
>Ga0208038_1000986_pt1 | contig 17488 bp, 14 predicted proteins | sample June2015DPH_16_1_FD_184714 | JGI IMG/M metagenome (GOLD analysis project Ga0208038, IMG submission 184714) | Peatland microbial communities from SPRUCE experiment site at the Marcell Experimental Forest, Minnesota, USA - June2015DPH_16_100... | ecosystem: Environmental > Terrestrial > Soil >...
AGCTTAGCACCTCTCCTGTGGGAGGTCAATAACTTAACGTAGTGGTACTAACCACTAGCCACTAAAGGGGGGGCTTGCCAATCCGCTCCGGGTAGGTTAAGTTTGCGAGTGCGATGAGAAAATCATGGGTCTTTTGGCTGGCTAATTATGCCGCCGGCATCGTAGCCGCCCTCAGCCTGGGGCTGGTCGTGTTGCTGATTGTGGCGTGGGTCAATGTTTTTACGTCACACGCTATCCTCGGAGCGGTGCTCACCGTCCTCAGTGCTTTTATCATTGCGATGCTGATTTATTCCGTTCCTTACGTCCGGAAAAGGGCGGACGATCGGCGCCAACAGGAGCCTGAGGAATCTCTGGCTGGTTTGCTCCGGGAAATGAAGCAGGCCCGCACGGAACGCGAAATGCGCGAGAAGCTTCGTGGCCGTAGGATGTAATCAACCGGCGTGGGGCATCCGTCGTTCAAAGCGCGAAGCGAACGGCCCTTGACCGGGCAGAAGCGGCAGGTGATTGGAGGGCAGGATGATGAAGAAACCTTTCGTCGTCTTGTTTGCGCTCTGTGTGCTGGTTGGATCGCTTGCAGCGCAAGAGACTGTGAGGACCTCCCAACCGGCGACGACTCAAGTTCCCACCGACAAAATCAAGGTCCGCGTTGACCTGGTCAACGTTCTCATGACAGTGACCAACAAAAAGAATCGCCTGGAGATTGATCTGGCTAAGGACGACTTCCGCGTTACCGAGGATGACAAGCCGCAGACGATCCGTTATTTCAGCCGGGAAACGAATCTGCCCCTCCGCATCGGGGTCTTGGTTGACACTTCCAGTAGCATTCGTGACCGCCTGCGTTTCGAGCAGGAGGCCGCCATCGATTTCCTAAACACCACACTGCGTGCCGGCAAGGACTTGGCCTTCGTGGTGGCCTTCGACGTGCAAACGCAAGTGGTGCAGGATTACACCGACAACCTGGAAAAACTCTCCGAGGCGATCCGGAGTCTGCTCGCGGGCGGCGTGACCACCCTCTATGATGCCATCTATTTCTCCTGTCGAGAAAAGATGCTCATCTTTCCGCCTCCGGAGCCCTATCTCCGCCGCGTGCTGATCATCATCAGCGACGGCCAGGATAACCAGAGCGAACATACGCGCGAGGAGGCGTTGGCCATGGCGCAACGTGCCGAGGTGACCCTCTACGCTATCAGCACCAACGCCACGGGCTTGCCGGAACACGGGGACAAGATTTTGCGACGCCTGGCAGAGGGAACCGGAGGCCGGGCCTTCTTCCCCTTTAAAGCCAGCGAAACGGCCGCGAATTTCCAGGAGATCGCTCGTGAACTCCGCAGCCAATACAGCTTGGCGTACCTCTCCACCAACCGGGCCCACGACGGAACTTTCCGCAGCATCACCATCGAACCGCTTCAAAAGGGCTTGCAGGTGCGCGCCAAGCCCGGGTACTTCGCACCTTCGGAGTAGCCAGAGACATCAATCGCATCCTCGAAAAGGAGCGAGCCGAGAATGAATCCAGCCACGGAACACAAAGCACTTGTCTCGAAGCTCAGGCGCGTTCCCTGGGCCATTGGCTCAGCCCCGAACTTCCCAAAGGGATATGAGTTGGTGTAAGGTGTTGTATTTCCGGGACCGCTGTAGAGAAGCCCCGGCTGATATTTGGAATTCCGGATCAGCGAATCCGTACAAATCTAAGGAGAACATTTGATATGCCACTCGTATCCATGCGTCAACTGCTTGACGAAGCAGCCAAGGGAGCCTATGGGGTTGGTGCTTTCAACGTCAACAACATGGAGCAGATCCAGGCGATAATGGAGGCGGCTCGCGAGACCAAGTCGCCCGCTATCGTTCAGGCCAGCCGCGGTGCACGCAGCTACTCACAGGACCGATTCCTCTATCACCTGATGCTGGCGGCCACCGAACTCTACCCCGAGATTCCCACGGTGTTGCACCTGGACCATGGCAACAGCGTGGAGACCTGCAAATCGGCCATTGCCATGGGCTTCACCAGCGTCATGATGGATGGCTCGCTGATGCCGGACGGCAAGACGCCCTCAACGTTCGAATACAACGTGAAGGCGACACGTGAAGTCGTGGAGACGGCGCACTCCAAGGGCATCACCGTGGAAGGCGAAATCGGCTGCCTGGGCGGCATTGAAGACGGCCACGGCGCCGGCCTCGATGGCCTCAGCCACCTCACCGATCCCGAGCAGGCGGTGGAGTTCGTCCGGGAGACTGGCGTGGACGCGCTCGCCATCGCCATCGGCACCAGCCATGGCGCTTACAAGTTCACCAGTAAGCCCACCGGGGAAACGCTCAAGATGGACCGCCTCCTCGAGATCCACAGGAGGCTGCCCAATACCCACCTTGTCATGCACGGATCGTCCAGCGTCCCCAAGGACTTGCAGGATATCATCAACCAGTACGGCGGCAAGCTCAAGCCCACCTGGGGCGTACCCATCGAAGAAATCCAGCTCGGCATTAAGAACGGCGTGCGCAAGATCAACGTGGACACCGACAACCGGCTTGCCATCACGGGCGCTATCCGCAAAGTCTTTTGGGAAAAGCCCGAAGAGTTCGATCCACGCAGCTACCTGAAGCCCGCCCGCGACGCCATGAAGAAGGTCGTGGCGCAGCGCATGACGCAATTCGGCCAGGCCGGCCACGCGGGCGACTACGCCCCGATTTCGCTCGAGGCGATGGCCAAGCGGTACCAGCAGCACCTCACCGCCTAAGTGCGGGAACCGCCCAGAAAATGAGGAGGCGCCGGGCGAACGTCCGATGCACGCCCGGCGCTGACCTCCAGGCCACAGTCGTTCGTGTGTTCACGTTATCTTCGCGAAAGACCGGGACTAGTTGCCTTCTACTGAGGGATTCTAGTTCTTATCCCCCGCCTGGCTAGTGCCCTTCCATGTGCCCGCGCCCGTGCTGTGGCATCTCGTCAAACTTCTTTTTCTGATCGTCGTTGAGCACGTCGCGAATCTTCTTGTTGCTGTCTTCGAAGGTGCTCCTCATCTTGCTCCTTCTGTCCTGTTCTGAAAGAGAGGTGTCGGAGCGAAGGCTTTGTATCTTCTGCTGCCTGTCTTCAAGGATAGGCTTTATCTGGCCCTTCTGATCGTCGGTGAGCGTCAGCGCCTTATCCAGCCTTTGGAGTTCCTCATCGGGGCTCATCTGATGTCCTCGACCCATATGCCCGCCGGGTGGGCCGGCCTGCGCATTAGCCTGAACTCGACACAATGCCACTCCTAAAACGAGCAACCCACTCGCTGCAATTGTAAGCAACCGTTTGTACATTATCATCCTCCTCGAAGAAATCCTGCCATGAAAGGGAGACGTATGAGTGCCGAATCAGGTTTCAGCGAACTGGGGGCGCCGGTGTCATTTGCGAGACATGGGCGTCGCAAGCCGCAGTCATCCGCGCCATCGCTACGGTCTACAGAGCGCGGGGAACTGCTTTTGAAGTTTTCGCAGCTTGGGCAAATCGTTGTTGACGATATAGGGGTTGTCGGGATGGAGCGCCAGGAAATTCTGGTGATACCCCTCGGCGGGGTAAAAAGCCTGGAGAGGGACAACTTGGGTCACAATCGGCTTTCGGAAAACCCCGGCTTTGTTTAGTTGCTCGATGTAGGCCAGAGCAATCTGCTTCTGGTCCTCATTAGAATAGAAAATCACGGAGCGATACTGAGTTCCCGAATCCGGGCCCTGACGGTTCAGTTGGGTCGGATCATGCGCCACTGAGAAGAAGATCCTGAGTAAACTGCTATAGGAAATCCTTGATGGATCGTAGGTGATCTTCACCGACTCGGAGTGCCCCGTCCGGCCCGCGCTCACAACCTCGTACTGCGCGCTCGTCGCGCTTCCTCCTGAATAGCCTGCAACCACGCTTTTAACACCCTTCACGTGTTTGAACACCGCGTCCACACCCCAGAAGCACCCTCCCGCGAGAACCGCCGTCTGTTCACCCTCGGGCGCTGAGGACGGAGGCTCTCCTGCAAAAGCAGGAATCTGGCCACCGGCTGTGCTGGGGGCGGGCACGCCCAATAGAGAAAGAACGAGCAGGCCTGTGAAAAACCGGGGGCGGTTTATGCTGAAGTTCGACACGATTGGACCTCCGCATTTCGATTCATGCACTTGGGGATGGTTTCCTGATTCGCGTTCGTACCCCTTGCACTTTCATTTGATGGCAAAATCGCCGCAAAGTTTCGCGGCCAGGAGCCGGCCCGGTCCCTGACGGGAAGACTATTAGCGCCCCCCGGCTCCCAGGGCGGCGTGAGTTCCAGACCGGTGGGGGCGGCGCTTTTGATCTTGCTGCCCGGCTCGGCCCTTCACAGACGCCAGAGTCCAGAATTTGGGATCCTCAAATCCCAATCGCCACGCCGCAAACCCTCGAAGATGATATTTCTGCATCAATTCCAATTTAGCTTCCAGGCTCATGCTGTCTTCATACCAGCCGGTATGTAGACCGGAGTCGCTGCTGTACTGGAACCATGGCGTGCGCCACCGTTCGTGCCAGAGGCGTTCGACGCTCAACTGCTCCATGCGATTCTGTGCTTCCGCAAAAGCGAGGGTTCGCGCCCAAGTTACGTCGCCACTTTGTATCCACTCCCTACCGTAGAAAGGGATGCCGAGCAGAACCTTCTGGCAGGGCACGCGCGCGGTGGCGTATTCGAGGGCAGCCTTTACCCAGTCATAACCAGCCACCGGCCCCGGAGGAGTGGTGCTGTTGTGGTGGTCGTAGGTCATCAGAGTCATGAAGTCGACCGCCCGGCCGAGGGCACGGAAATCATAGGGGGCGCCCCACTCAGTACTGTGGAATTCCTGTGAGGGATCGGCATCGGGGTAGACATCGGAGAAACGCGGAACCACAGCGATGCTGAGCAGCCTGCCCTCCCTGTGCAGCCGTGCCGCCGCCCGCTGCACAAACTGGGTGTAGTAGCTCTTGTCCTCGGGATCGATGTACTCCAGGTCGAGCTGCCAGCCTACGAAATTATCGCGCTTGGCAAGATAGGCAAGGTAACTCACGGCCCGTTGCTGGGCCTTGGCGTTGCGAAGCAGGGCGCTGGCCTCGCCCCGGTCAAAGCCTGGATTGACGACCAGGGGCATGACCGGAAGCTTCGCGCGCTTGGCAATTTCCAGGATTTGGGAAGGGACCTCGCCATGCACGAACCCGCTCGCGTCCACCCAGAACGACTGGGGAGCAACCAGGGCCATCTGCGAAGCATGCTGCTCCAGAGACTTGATGCCCCGTAAGTCCGGGGAATAATAATACATCGCCAGCGGACGAGCCCCCAGGACGCGCCAGCGCGCCTTGACCAGAGTTGCACCAGGCTTGGCGACGGGCTTCGAGCCGACGCTTGGTTTCTGGGCCGCCGAGAGGCTAGACTGATAGCCACACAATGCCTGGACAATGCGGTCGCCGTAGCGCCGGCATCCTGCCGGTCCCGCGCGGCGGGACCACCGGGACGGTGGCGTTACTGTGTCCGCCCAATTACTGGCCGCTACACCTGCCGATGCCAGAGAGAACATCAGAATCATGCGGATGAGTCGGCCCGCAAACCACAGCAAAAAAGGTGGTGTAGCGCCGCCCTTTAGGGCGGCACGTGCCGGGCTAAAGCCCGGCGCTACATGCGTTCCCACCCGTGACTGGGGGATTACCTTACGCGTGTCCACATCCTCCAAAGAAAGTATGCGGGAATACCGCTGCCCACCAGCGCGAGTACCCACACTGAGTCCGACCCTTGATTGATCAGCACCATCACTGCCAGAATAACAAAAATGGCCGGTATGAAAGGATATCCCCAGGTGTGATAGGGACGCGCCAGCCCGGGCATGCGGCGGCGCAGGATGAAGATGCCGGCGGTGACCAGGGCGTAAAAGAGGAACTCGGAGAAGATCACCTTGGTGAAAAGGCCTTGGTATTGGCCGGTCAGCGCCAGCAGGCCGGCGATGACGCTTTGGGCCGCGATGGCAGCCGCCGGCGTGCGGAAGCGAGGATGCACACTTGCCAGGAATTGCGGGAAAAGCCCATCGCGAGCCTGGGCGTAAGGGACGCGCGAGCCCGACAGGATGGAGCCATTCAGCGCCGCAAAGCACGAGATCATTACGCCGATGGCGATAAACGCCCCGCCGGCTTTGCCCATAAATTGCCGGGCGGTGTCAGCGGCGACCGTGTCGGTCGATGCGATGTTCGCGGGGGACAAAACATAAAAGTACGCGATGTTGACGAGAACGTAAACAGTAATCACCAGCAGCGTGCCGAGGATGAGAGCTATGGGCATATTCCGCTGCGGATTCTCGACCTCACCGGCCACCATGCTCAGGTTGTTCCAGCCGTCGTAAGCCCACAGTGCGGCCACGGTGGCGGCGCCGAAGGTGGCGAGAAGGCTCGCCTGCGATCCGAACTTTACGGGCGCCCGGAAGTGCTCAAATGATCCGTGCCCAAGCGTCAGGCCAAGGACAATGAGGGTGAACAGCACGAGCAGTTTTGCGGCCGTAAAAAAGGTCTGGGTGTGGCCGCTGCGGCGCACGCCCAGAATGTTCAGGCCGGAAAGAAGCAGCACCATAAGCGCCGCGCCGATTTGCAGGCCGGTCAACTGCAACGTCGCAGAGTGACCTGCAATTTGCACCGGCGCTTGCCAGAGGACTTCGTTCAAACCAGGGAAAAAGTAAGCGAGGTAGATGACGAAACCGGTGGCAATGGTGGCAATCGACCCGCTCTTCGCTACCGTAAACTGCGTCCAACCGTAGAGGAAGGCCATCATCGGTCCATAAGCCCGGTGCATGTAAACATATTCGCCGCCTGCCTCCGGAAGCGCCGCCCCCAGCTCCGCGTAGCCAAGCGCCCCGAACAGGCTGAGCACGCCGGCAAGTATCCACACCACGATGACCCATACGGGGGCGCCAACTTGCCGGAGCATGATGCTGGGCACAATGAAGATTCCGGTCCCAATCATCGTCCCGGCCACCACCGAGGTGGCCCCGTAAACGCTCAGCCCTTTGACCAGTTCCCGCCGTTTTTCCATTGTCAGACCGGTATGTGGTAGGTGGTAGGTGGTGGGTGGGGGCATACACCGCCTACCGCCTACTGCCTACTTTCTTCCGCTTACCGCCTACTGCCCTCCGCTTACTGCCTACTGCCGACTGGTTACTGCCTACCGCTTACTGCCTACTTTCTTCCGCTTACCGTCGACCGCCGACTGCTTACAGCCTAACCCCGCCGAGCCGAAGCCCGAAAGGGCAAAAGTCAGGGCAATTTCAAGTTGCCTCTGAACCCGCTCTGCCATTGTGAGGCAGGGAGTGCGTCAGAGGCAAGGCCCGGAAGGCCGAAAGAAATTAGCCCAGGGCGCAAGCCCTGGGTCGGGAGTAGCCTTTCTTGCCCTCAGCCCCAGAGGGGCGACAGAAGGTGTCCTGAAGGGTCGAAATCCCAGTGATTCTGTCGCCCCTCCGGGGCTTACCCGCATACCGCGACCGCGTTTCCCAGGGCTCGCGAGGCTGTGAAAAAATCGGATTGGCCATCTGTAGCCGCGCTCTATGAGCGCCGAAGTCATTGATTCTAAAATGCGGCGGTCATAGACCGCCGCTACAGCGCGATTTTTTCACGGCTTCTCGCGCCCTGGGCTATCCCGCATGGCGGGACCGCCCCTCCGGGGCTTGATTGAGCAACTCCCCTTCGTTGCCCAGGGCGGAGGAACTATGGAATAATTCAGAAAGGTCATATGTCTATTACAATTAACTAACAAATGATGGGGTGCAAAACCGCCCCCAGGGAATTATCTCACGGCTTCTCACGCCCTCGCCTACAGTCTGCCGCCACGCATAAGTCGCCCTGACTTGTCAGGGCTCTCTTCGGGAGGCAGAAGGCCCACCCGCGTGTGATCAAGTCGGGGGCCAAGAATGCCGATATCCCATTGAACGGACAAAGGAGGTCCTATGAACAGATTACGTATCACGTTGAACGATGGGAGGCGTTTTGTATACCCGGCCGCTATGGCCGCAGTGCTTGTTCTTCTCGCGGGAGGCGCGAACGCGCTGGCTTACGGTGTGCACTGCGTCCCCAAACTCAGCGTAAACGCTAGCTGTACCGACTATTACACCACGATTTCGGCAGCGGTAACTGCTGCCTCGTCTGGCGACATCATTGTCGTTGGCCCCGGGAAGTACAACGAGTCGGTGACGATCAACACCGATTCTCTCTCCCTCTTCGGTGCGCAAGCTGGAAATGATGCACGGGTAGGCCGGCAAAATCAGGCGAAGGAATCGATCGTGGATGGAACCGGGACGGCGAAATCCACGATTGTCATAAACGCGCCTTTTGTGGCCATCGATGGTTTCACCGTCCAGGGCGGTACGGTGGGGGCTCTTGCCGGGGGCATCTACCTAACGGGAGCCGACGCGTATGGGGCGGAAGTCCTCAACAACATCATCCAGAACAACAGCAACGGGGTTTGTCCAATGGGCTCCTCCGAACTCGTCATAGAACACAACCTCTTCAGGAACAACAACGTGGGAACAGGGTCGTATGTCGGCTACGGCATTTACGCGTATGATGCCGGGACCCTAGGCATCACTGATAACGAGTTCACCGGAAATCAGGCCGCCGCCGTATACGTCGACACGTGCGAATTTGTGGTGATAACGAACAACAGCTCATGCAAGGACGGCGCGTTCGTGAGTATTCTGAGTACGTCAAACCTCGATTTCAGCCACAACCAGGGCATAAACTTTGGCGCCAAGCCCCTCTTGGGTCTCGCTGACGCGGCGGTCTCCATCGGATACGGCAATCAGAACTTAGCGATCAGCGACAACAGTCTGGAAGAAGGAGAAGGCTCCATCAGTCATGGTGTAGCGTTCACCACTGCTTTCGGGACCTCGGCGGACAGCGAGGGCGTGGTTGTAAAAAACAACACGATCGTGGGATTCAAAGGCAATGGCATCGTGGCGGAGACAGACACCACGGTTTCGCCCACCCTGGGCATGACGCGGTATTCGTCAATTGTAGGCAACGAGGTCCGGGACAACGGCTTGGATGGGATTTCAATCAAAGGGGCCGACGTCTATAATACCAACATCTCGTTGTTCGATAACGAGGCGGAAGGCAACCATGTGTTTGACTGCCAAGACACTTCGACAGGCACTGGCTACACGCTGGGGACTCACAACACTTGGTTCAATAATATCGGCAATTTGAGCTCCCCGAACGGACTCTGCACGCCTGGCAGAGGGCATGATCACTAGCGGCGTTGATCGAGATTGACAGGGTTGAACCGGCAAGAAGGCTCGGGACTCTGCTCGGAGAAATAAGCACACCGCAAGGGGACGGACGCGGTCGAGCTCGAGGTCTCGCGGAGGCCTCGAGTTCGCACCGTGCCCACCGGTGCTGTGAAAGAATTCTGAAAGAACCTTCCCACCACAGAGACACAGAGGCACAGAGAGCTGAAAAGAACGGGCCTTTTCTCTGTAGCGCTAGTTCCAAACTTCTTCGTTCTTTGCGAAGAATTTCTGCGGTCATCGCTTGGCCCAGGTTGGCTGGAATTGCCGATTTTCGATTGTCGATTGCCGATTGCTGATGGACATGGGAAGGAGTTGCCACACCACTTTTTCAATCGTCAATCGGCAATCACCAATCGGCAATCAGCAATCGGCAATGAAAACCTCGTCTTTGGTTGCGGCTGTGCCGCGCTGTGTCTCTGTGGTGAGGGTAGTTGATTGTTTCACAGTTCCTCACCCCCTGGCCTACGGTCTGCCGCCCGCCACGGCGGGTTGTGCAAAGAACCCTACTCTTGAGTGCTCCGGCTTTGACAAATATGCGCCACACCCAGCGCAATTTCCTCACTTGACAAATGCAGCCATGCCCTTATATTAGAGGTGTTTCTCACGCTTAAATCACCCTGACTTCTCAGGGCTTTCTTCGGGAGGCAGGAAGCCTACCCGCCTGTGATGAAGTCAGGGGGGCCAAGAATGCCAATTTCCCCATTGAACGGACAAAGGAGGCTCTATGATCAGGCTACATATCATGTTGAACAATCGGAGGCGTTTTGTTATCTCGGCCGCTATGGCCGGGGTACTTGTTCTTCTCGCCGGAGGCGCGAGCGCGCTGGCTCAGCCCACGGTGTGGTGCGTCACCAAGACCGGTCCCAGCCCAAACCCTAGCTGCACAGCCGCGACCACGTTCACCACGATCCAGGAGGCGGTAAGTAACGCCAACGCTGACGACATCATTTTCGTTGGCCCTGGGACGTACAACGAGTCGGTAACGATCGACGAAACGAATCACCCTAGAGACGGGCTCTCCCTCTTCGGTGCGCAAGCTGGAAATGATGCAAGGTTAGACCGACACGGTCCGGAAACGATCGTGAATGGGATGGGGAATCCTGCGTTTATCGTAGCTGCGAACTATGTGGTTATCGATGGCTTCACCGTGACGGGCGGTACGGCAGCGAACACTTACCCTGGGGGCATCCTGGTTGGATCGACAAGCACCACGATCTCCTGGGCGCAAGTCCTCAACAACATCATCGAGGAGAACGGCACGGGCGTTTATTTATACAAGGCATCTTCTCCCGTTGTGGAACACAACCTCTTCAGAAACAACACCGCGGCGGCAGATCCGGGGGCCGGTGTTACGTGGGTCGGTATCGGTATTGTCTCAAATGGAGTGGCGTTTCCGGTCATGACTGAGAACGAGTTCACCGGAAATAAGATGGCCGCCATATTCGTCGCCGGGGGCAGCAATGCGATGATAACGAACAACACCTCAGAGAACGATGGCTCGTTCGTGCTCTATGCAGATACAAGCCAGTGCCTGTTCAGCCACAACCGGGGCAAGAACTTTGGCCGCAAGGGGGTCTTGCCCATCGTGGTCAACTCCACTCCCTATTACGCTGACGCAGCGGTCGAGGTCGGTCCCAACAATTCCTACCTGATGATCAGCGACAATGATCTGGAAAAAGGAGAAGCGCAGATTAGCAACGGTATAGCATTCACCACGGCTTTCGCCTCCTCTCCTTTGGGAACCTCTCCCAACTGGAACGCGAATGTAAGAAACAACAAGATCAAAGGATTCCCGGAGAATGGCATCGTGGCGGAGGAGCAGTCAGGGGGGACGCTCATCTATTCCTGGATTGTAGGCAACGAGGTCCGGGACAACGGCTCGGATGGGATTCTCATCGACGTCAATAATTACAACATCGAGTTGTTCGATAACAAGGCGGAAGGCAATCACGTGTTGGACTGCGAGGACGACACGACATCAGGCGGTCCCACGCCGATGATTGTAGACGAATGGCTCAACAACGCCGGCACTTCGAGCTCCCCAACGGGAGTCTGCACCCCTGGCAGAGGGCATGATCACTAGCGGCGTTGATCGAGATTAACTCGGTTACAGAACGGTAGGTGGTAGGTGGGGGCTAGGGACTAGGGACTGGGGGCTAGGGGTTCAGTAGCAAAGCCTACCACCCACTGCCTTCCGCCTACTGCCGACTGCCTACTGCCGACTATCCTTCCCCAGCCCCCAGCCCCCAGAGCTGACCACCCATCCCACAGCGAAAGTGACCACGGTTCCGAGGGCGACGTACCAAGTCCAGGCGAGGGAGGTACACGCTACCACAACTCCCATGGTGGCCAGGGCGACAAGGGCGCCGGTCAAAGCCCCCCGGCTATTGGCGCGCTTGGTAAGAACCCCCAAGAGGAAAATCCCCAACATGCTGCCGTAAGGAACGCTGGCAATGGTCAGCGCCAATTCCAGGACGCTCCGGTGAAGATGTTGTGCCACCAGCGCGATCCCCACGAGCACGACGCCCCAAGCCAAGATCATGCCATGGGAGACAGCAAGGTAGTGCTTCTCGTCGGCGTTCGGGCGAACAAAGGGCTTATAAAAATCCATCACTGAACTCGAGGCCAGGGAATTGAAGGCGGCGCTTAGATTGGCCATTCCTGCTGCAATGATCGCCGCGATCAACAAACCCGCCAGCCCGCGCGGCAGTTGCGTCACAACGAAAGTGGGAAATATCTGGTCCGCCCGCGCGAAAGGGTTGGGAGGCGGAAAGTGCTTGTAAAAAGCAAAAAGCACCACGCCCACCAGCAGGAAAAGGGTGAATTGCAGCAGGATGACCAATCCGCTGGAAAGCAGGGCCGCCTGGCTTTGGCGACGGTTACGGGCGGCCAGCAGGAGCTGAACGATCAACTGGTCCGTGCCGTGGCTGGCCGTATTCAGGAACGCTCCGCCCACCAAACCCGACCAGAACAAGTAAGGCTCATGCCAATTGAAATGGAAGTTGAAAACCGCCAGCTTGTTCCCTTCGGAAAGCGCCAGGCGGCTGACCTCTGTCCACCCGCCTGGGATGGCGTGTAAGGCCAGGGCCAAGGCCACGGCCGACCCCGTGAGATAAATGAGCAACTGGATAACCTCTGTCCAAATCACCGCCGTCAGTCCCCCTTCAAAAGTGTAGAAGAGGGTCAACGCGGTGACGATGAGCAGAGCCGCAAGTACGCCGCTCTTGAAAACAACCCCAATCACAATTGCGATGGCGAACACGCGCACGCCTTCAGCCAAAGCTCGCGTGGTGAGGAACAGCGCCCCGGTGAAGACCTTCAGGGTGCGGCCGAAGCGCCGCTCGATGAGCTGGTAAGCGGTGAACATTTCACCCGCAAAGTACCGGGGAATAAGAGCGAAGCTCACGACCACGCGGCCCACCAGGTATCCAAACACCAGTTGCAGGAAGCCCAGGTTGGAATGGTAAGCGATGCCGGGCGTGCTGATGATGGTCAGGATGCTGGTTTCGGCGGTGACGACAGCAAAGGAGATTGCCCACCAGGGCAGACGACGCCCACCCAGAAAATAATCGTGCAAGGTCCGCTGGCCCTTGCGGAAATGGGCTCCGAAGATGGTGATGGCGCTGAGGTAGGCGATCACCACCAGGAGGTCAAGCCAACTAATCGCCACGCGCGCTCCTTAGAACCAGCGCTCAGCCGTCAGCTTTCAGCCATCAGCTTACAGCCGTCAGGAAGGATACCCGTACTAGTGACGAGTGACAAGTGACGAGTGACGAGCAGAAGTCAGAAGTCAGGAGTCAGGAGACAGAATACTAAGGCGGAAGGCAGAAGGCAGAAAGCAGAAAGCAGAAGGCAGTGGAGAGGCAAAAGCAATTCAGAATTCAGAATTCATAACTCATAATATAATCACCCCGTCCTGGAGGACCGCTTTTCAATGATTCAATGGCTCGGTGACTCAATGATTCAATGACTCGATGGCTCGATGATTCAATGGCTCGATGATCCGATGGCTCGATGGCCCGATGATTCAATGGCCCGATGACTCAATGATTCAATGGCTCAATGCTCTTTTGGTTCAGCCGTCGGGCGCAGTGCGCGATAATATACTTGCGAACCCGATCGGGCATGCGCGTGTCACAGCAGATGTCTCGAAGGTCGGTGACGGTGATGTCCGGCAGGAAGGCGAGCACGCGAGCGAAAGGGGTCAGCGGATTACGAATCAATGCCAGACGCAGGTGATAGGGGCGCGACCATCTTTCGTGCCGGGAAAGCAACTCCACCAGCACGGCCGAGAGCTCGTTCAGGGCCAGAACCTTGAGCAGGTGGCCCTCCGAAAGATAAGGATTGCTCAAGGCGGCGCGGATCAGCTCTGCATCCTGTGTTACAAGCAATGCGGCCGCGACGCGCCCCGAACCCCGGCGCGCCAGGGTTATCTTCTCTCCGCGGGGGAGGGCTTCCAGTTTTTTCAAGACCGTTTCCTCCGCCACCTTTTTCACCTGCGGGGGCGCCGCCGGAGTCTGGCTCACCCGCACCAGGTCGAAAAGGTAGAGGAATTTCATCAGGGCCAAGGAAACCAGGCGAGGGGTCTTGGGATGACGGACAAGGGCAAGCTTCACAGGGTAACTGCGCACGGCCTGGGCGTGTTGACCCAGTTCGCGCAGCGCCTGCTCGGGCAGGTCCTGGCGCTCCAGCAAGCGGAGCAGATCGTGCTCCTGAAGGTTCGGGTTGCGCGCCAGGGCGAGCAGGACTTCCTCGGCCGTTTCCTTGAAAAACGGCTCGAGCCCGGAGCGGGGGACCACCGCAGCCAGTTCGGCTCGTTCGGCGACCGGGGTGTGGGAATATCCTTCTGCCATCCTTTCCTAATTCTAATAGGTCTCTTGGACCGCTGCAACGCCGCACCCATCATCGGGCCCGGCTGACAAAACGATGTCCGCCGGCGCAATCCGCCTGAATAGTGGTATGATATGTGTGTCAGCGAGGGAGGCTAACTCTCTGCCGCCGTCAGCATCCAAAGTTAAGCGATGAAGAACGGCAATGGGCGGGTGAAGGGCAAGTACGATTTTGCTTGAATTGTTCTTCAATCCTTGATATTTGAAATGCGTCATTTTATAGAGTCAGTTCGTCCATCAAACGCTTACGGTGTGCGCGGACCGTAAGGTTTGAAGAAGGAAACGAGATGAGGCGCGCCCCGATTCTCAATAGAGTCAAAACCCCAATACCGAGGTAGCGTGACAATGAGGAAACCAACTGCGCTTTGGAGCTTCACTCTGCTAGTCAGCCTTGTGGTATGGACGCCTGCGACGCAGGCTGCCGCCAAACCACAGCACGTCCAGAAGGGGGCATTCGCTTATCAATGGAATGCGCCTCCGCAAGCAGCACAGGCCAAGAATTGGAAGAGCCGGGACGAATACGACGCGTTTAATGCAATGGCCACGGAGAAGGATCCGAACAAGAGAATCTCACTGGCCGAGGCGTTCCTCCAGAAGTATTCGAACTCGGACTTCAAAGACGGCGCCTACGTTGTGGAGATGCAAACCTACCAGCAATTGAACCAGGCCGATAAGGCCGTCGAGGCAGGTCATAAGGCTCTGGAAGCCAACCCGGAAAATCTTGATGCCTTGAGGTTCTTGAGTTTTGTGTTCCCGTTCGTTTACAAGGCCGACGATCCCGAGGCGCCGGCAAGGCTGTCGCGCGCTGAGAGCGATGCCAAGCATGGCCTCGAAGCGCTCCAGAAGCTACAGAAGCCCGCCGGGGTTTCCGATGAACAGTTCAACCAGGCGGTGAAAGGTTTGCGGGCGGTCTTTAACGGTAGCGTGGGGTTCGCCGCGCTGCAGCGCAACGACTACGCGGCTGCCATCACCTCCTATAAAGCCGCTTCCGAAGACAACCCCAGTGATTGGTACGTCTTTTACCGCATGGGTCTAGCTTACCTGTACTCGAACCCTCACGATTACGACCATGGTATCTGGTATGTCGCTCGCGCCTTCGCCCTGGCTCAAGCAGCGAAGGACCCGAACGCCGAGGAGTTCGACAAGTACCTTAAGCAGACCTATATCGGATATCATGGTAACGACCAGGGATTGCAGGACATCGTGACACAAGCCGCCTCTTCCGTGAACCCACCCGACGCGTTCAAAGTGGCCGCGATGGAAGCTCCGAAGCACACCGGGAACCCCTTGGTTGATGGCTTTAATGACATGACCTACCCTCTCAAATTCGGCGGAGAGACCGCGCAAAAAGCCTGGGACATCCTGAAGGGACAAGCCCTCGGGCTTGGAGGGGTTGTGGATAGCGTCGAGAAGGGTTCAGAAGCTGGAACTTATTTGGTTCGTATCGGCATCCTGGACCAGTCAAAGGCTACGCCGGGGGTCTACGACATTGAGTTGAAGGACACTAAGCAGCCGAACGTTAAGAACCTTCAGCGGGGCGATGCCGTCACTTTCAAAGGCACGGCGGATTCTTACACGGCCACGCCCAACGTCGTGTTGACGGTAGTGGGCGAGATTACCCAGCCCGACCCGCTGCCTGACAAACCACCCGTTAAGGAGAAACCGAAACCTCCTGTACGTCGCCGCCCTGCGCACACGGCCACACAGTAAGCCAGAGCTTCCAGACCAAGAAATTACGCAGCGCCGAGCCAAAGGGCTGGCGCTGCGCTCTTTTTGGCAGCCGCGCATCCCACATTTCGTGGCAGCCAAGAACCATGAATACAGGCGTAGCCCCATACTCGTTGCCTTGACCGGATCGTTGAGAGTGTGGTAGGTTAGGTTGACTTGCATTGATGGCTTTTGTCGCTTGGGGGAGAAAGGTTGGCGACGCCAACAGGACTGGCTTTAAAGCGCACGGCGCTCAATTTTCTGCACAAGGCACTCGGCGCCAAGATGGTGGGATTTGGGGGCTGGGAGATGCCCGTAGAGTACTCCGGCATCATCCAGGAACACCTCGCGGTCCGCAGGGCGGCAGGGCTTTTCGACGTAAGTCACATGGGGGAGATCGAAGTCAGCGGGCCTCGTGCTTTGTCGCTCCTCCAGCACATCACTTCCAACGACGCGTCCCGCCTGAAGGATTTCCAGGCCCAATACAGCGCATTGATGCACCCAAAAGGAGGCTGCGTAGATGACTGCGTGGTGCACCGCTTGGCGAAGGAGCGTTACTTTATCTGCGTCAACGCGGCGAACGCGGACCGGGATTTCGATTGGATGGTTCAGCACAACTCCGTGGGGGCTGAGGTGCGCAACGTTTCCGGCGAGTATGCGCAGCTTGCTCTTCAAGGCCCACACGCCTTGGGGATCATATCCAAGGTGGCGGACGCGACCGTCGCGGGGCTCAAGTATTATTGGTTTTGCCGCACTCGATGCTGCGCTGTGGAGGGCATTCTGGCGCGCACCGGCTATACCGGCGAAGACGGATTCGAATTTTATTTCCCGCCCGCAGAGTCCGAGAAGGTGTGGAACACACTGATCGAAGCTGGCAAGCCCGAAGGGTTGGTTCCCGCTGGCCTAGGCGCAAGGAACACCCTCCGGCTCGAGGCAGGCTACCCTCTTTACGGCCACGAGCTCGATGAAGAAACCACCCTGCTCGAAGCCAACCTGGGTTGGATCGCAAAGCTGGAAAAAGGTGAGTTCATCGGCCGTGATGTCCTGCTGCAACAACGAGCCCAAGGCACACGCAAGAAGCTGGTGGGTTTTGAAATGACGAACCGGGGAATTGCGCGCGACGGTTATTCTGTTTACGTCGAAGGCAAAATCGCCGGCTATGTGACCAGTGGTTCGTACGCGCCGTTTTTGAAGAGGAACATCGGCATGGCCTACATCCCCCCCTCCCTGACTGAGGTGGGCCGGGAGATCGAAGTCGATATTCGTGGCAAGATGGCAGGCGCGCAGATTGTTCCCCTGCCCTTTTACAAAAGGCTGAAGTAGGTGATCGGGAGATCTGATGATCGGGTGAACGGGTGAACTGTCGAAAAGCGAAAAAGGAAAATCGAAAGCTCGCGGCGATTTTCGTTTTTCGAGTTTCGATTTTCGAGCTTCCTGTTCACCCGATCTCCCGACCACCCGATCTCCCGATCTTCGGAGAGAGTGAGCATTCATGTATCCCCAAGAATTTCTCTACACAAAAGAGCACGAGTGGATCCGAGTCGACGAACAGATCGGCACCATCGGCATTACTGACCACGCCCAAAAGGAACTGGGCGATATCGTGTATGTTGAGCTTCCGAAGCCGG
>Ga0208038_1000991_pt1 | contig 17402 bp, 13 predicted proteins | sample June2015DPH_16_1_FD_184714 | JGI IMG/M metagenome (GOLD analysis project Ga0208038, IMG submission 184714) | Peatland microbial communities from SPRUCE experiment site at the Marcell Experimental Forest, Minnesota, USA - June2015DPH_16_100... | ecosystem: Environmental > Terrestrial > Soil >...
AGGCGGGTGTGTTCATTTCCCAGGACGACGATACGCTGGATTCGTTCTTGCTTCCCCGGCTCAATCAGGAATTCCAGGTCAACTTGGTGTTGTTCGTTTACAGGTGAGGCGTGCCAAGTCACCCTGACCTGAGAATACCCGTGGTCGGCAAGGTAATTGGATAGGGTGTCGCGATCCGTTACGGCCCGCGCCGGTGAATAAGGCTGGGATGGCTTGGTCAGCAGAGAAGGCCAGAGGGCCTTCTGCGTGTCGCTGGAGACTCCCTTCAAAGCCAGTTGGCGAACGGTTGTCTGGAGTCCTTCCTCGACCTGGAAGGTGACGAACCTATGAGCATCTTGGTTTCGGAAATGATCGTCCACGCGAGGCGAGATCCGCACATCGAGGAAGCCTCTTGATTGATAGAGTGTCGTCAGGGTGTTTACCTTGTTCTCCATCAGGGTGCGGCTGTACAGCGGGGGAGGGCTGAAAATTCCCTGTGCGGGAGGGGAGATCGCCGCCATGAGTTCTGTGGTGGGAATGGCCCTATTGCCCTCAAAGCCATATCCCATGAATTGTCCCGGCTTGCCCCGATCCACTCGGAAGGTAAGGTTCAGCGTCTGGGACTCGGCATGAAATGCTTGTCCTGCCTTCACGGTAGCTGAAAAGAAACCCCGTTGCTGGAAATGGTCTTCCAGAATCTCGTCGCTGTGTGCAAGAGCGGGCTCATCCACTACGCCGTCTCGATAAACGGGGAGAAGCTCTTTGAGTTTGGAGCGTGAAATCCTGGCGCCCTCAACGCGCACCCGAACTAGGGGGCCGGTTTCAACTCCTACCAGCAGCTTTTCGGTGTTGAGTTTAGTGTCATACTCGCGCTTCAGAACACTCGCGGTTGCCTGGAGACGATCGTGTGATACAAGAAACTGGTGGAGCCTGAGCAAGCCACGTTCGACACGCGCCGATGTCAATTGGATTCCGGAGTGCCAGCCGGCCACTTTGGCGAGCTTCGCCGGAGGAAACCCGACGTGCCCCCGGAATTCCAGGCTGCTTAAGCGCGCGGGCTTCCCAGGAAAAACAGAGAACAATACCTCGGCCTCCAGTGTGGCCGGATCAGGAAGGAGACGGTACTTGGAGATTGCCCGGTAGTAGCCGTTCGAAGCGAGCGTCTCGGAGATATGCCTCTGGGCCGCGACAAGGACATCGTCCGAAACGGGCTGTCCCAGCCGGAGGCGAGAGGAGGTGAGCAGGACTCTGGGTTCCAAGGCACTGGGAATTCCCTCGACTTGAACAACGCCGACAAAGTATTGGGCGCGCCCAACGAAGAGCAAGTGAACGCCCCCCTGCCCAGGCTCAGCCTCCGCACGCAGCTCGGTAAACAGGCCAGTAGCATATAGCTTCTTCAGGCTGGCGGCGATTTTCGAGGCATCGAGAGGTTGGCCGACCTCCTGAGAGACGACACCGGGGAAGTCACTCATGGCCAGTCGCGCGTCACAACTTAGCCCGACATCCAAGACGGGCTGTCCCCAGAGTTCGACTCCGGCCAGGGGGACCTGTGCCCCTGTGGACCTGGGAAGGGTGAGCCAAAGTGCAACGCAGAAAACTGTGCCTTTGACTGCTATAGCCTTCAGGCAACGCCAAGCGTAGGCAAGCAATGTGGCAGATACGGCTGACAAGCTCAAAGTCTCGTGGTCTGGGTTCGGCCAGACTCTTCCATTTCATCTCGAAATTCCAAGAATCCCATAGGCGCCCCGACTATTATACTTCCGTCCGGCCCATAAGCAGAGCCAAGTCCGTACAGACGCGAAAGATGTGAACGATGGCGCCCCGGTCGGCCAGAAGGACCAACGTGCCTGCGCAAAGGAACTCTGCGTCGTCGGGGTGAGCAAAGAGCGCCAGCACTCGCAGTGGTTGGAGCATGTCGGGCTCCAATTCGAGGATGGAACGGTTGTTACGCGACGACGCCTAAGCAGGCTTGAAGGAAGCGGAAAGGCGCATCTTGCCCCAGGCGATCTCGATGACGCCCGTCCCATCTTTGTCGGTGACTTGAATGGTCACCAGTTCGGTCGAGTCGCTTGCTTCCTCGAGCGTCAGCGGGACTTCCGCGAGCTTTGCACTCGGCTCGTACTGGAAGACAGACTTGCTTGAAAATACGAGCGTCCATTTCCCAGGCTCAACCAAGCGCGCCAGCAGGATATGCTTGCCTTTGGGAACAATTGTTCCGCCGAAATTCAGCTCCTTGTCCGATTCGAGGGTCGTCGGAGCATCGGCGCCGATCCGCCAGACGTTTCCTGGTTGGATTTGCTTGAGCATGTCGCGGCCCTTAAGTGCGGGGCGGCCGTAGTCGATGGAGATGCGGGCGCCGTTGATTGTCACCTTCACACTTCCCCGTTCGGCCCCATGAGCCATGCTTGCGCTACTCATCAAAACTATAAGAGTGGCAGCGGCTAGCCCGATCAAAGTTCGCCAAATCTTCGTCATACAATTCTCTCCTTTAATGAACGTTTTGCCGGCGCACAAGCGTTTGCAGGTGTGGTCACTACTCGTTCAATCCTGCCTCAATGGCGCGGCGCAATTCACTGGATGGAACGTAACCGATCCAATGGTGAGAAACCAGTCCCTTTCTGTCAATGAGGAATAACGCGGGATAGATTGAAATCCCGCCATAGGCTTTATCGCTTTCGCGCGTCCAGTGAACTATGGGGAATTCAATCTTCCGTTCTCGAATGTAACGCAGGCGCATTTGATCATCGTAGCTGAGACCCAAGAAGCGGTCGGCATTGGCTCCCACGATGTCAAACCCACGCGCCGAGAGTTCGTGATAAAGCGCGACAAGATCCGGCGTCTCTTTCATACAGGGAGGACAGCCCGTGAACCAGACGTAGAGTAGCACAACTTTTCCTTTCAGTTGCTCCAAGCTGACAGTGTCGCCCTTAATGCTGCGAAGCTCAAGCTCCGGCGCCGCTTTGCCCTCCCAGCCTGCCAATTGCCGTTGTAGAACCTGGCCGAACCGTGCGTCGTTTCGAATCTCCTCAATGTTGACGTGATTGATCTCCCCCGTTTTGGGATCGCGGGCAAGGAAATGTGGAACCCGCGGGTCAGATTCCATCACTCCAAGCAGCACCTCGGCAGCGCCGGGGGCCCGCAAATCAAACTGCTCGGAGATTATTTTCAGAGTCGGCGGCGAACCGTATTTCTCCTGATACTGAGCCACGAAAAGTGGAATCCGAAAGAAGGCGTTATAGAGCTTGTCCAGGGCTTGACGTTCATCGGGTCGAGTAAAGACGTTGTTATAGAGCTCCGTCACCACGAGGGGTTGGCCAGGGCGAAGGTGCTCCCGAATGTACTGCAAGATGCGTGTCTCAGCGTCGGGCTGGGGCAACGCTAAAGTTCCAGATAACAGGAGAAATAACCAAACGACTGGCGTTACTCTGCGGGTTGGTAATCTCACCGCGTTTCTCCCTTGGCGTGGGTTGTCAGGCTCGCCTTCTGAGCCTGCATAAATAGCTTGGAATGGAACCGAAGGGAGAACGGGATGTATTGATGTAAGTAGTCCCAACCATGACCCCCAGGGCGGAGGGCATACTCGTGCGGGAAACCTTTCTGAGAGAGAATGTGGTCGAGAAGTTCAGCCCCTTCCTCGAAACCGTAGCGGTCGTGGTCACCGCAATCGAAGTAAAGCGCAAGGTGGGGGAAGCGCTCCGGATGCTCGGCTAAGGTGAGAGGGCTGTTGGCCTCCCAATAGCTCTCATTAAGGGGTGACCCGAAAGGCTCCTGGAGCACCCGCGCGTAAAAGCCCCAGCGGCCCTCGGTGGGGAGCGGGTTAGGGAACTTGGGCAGCAATGCTGCGCTATGGGCGCTCGCTGAGCCGAACACCTCGGGATGGCGCATGGCAAGATGAAGAGCGCCGTAACCACCCATGGATGTCCCGCTGATGCCCCGCTCGCCGGCGACAGCCATGGTGCGATATCGGCGGTCGATTTCGGGCACCAACTCTTGAATGAAGAAGTCCTCGTACCGTTCGCGGCCGTCCTGCGAGTTTACGTAAAAGGTCCGTCCCCCAGCAGGCAAGACCACAATGAAATTCGTGAGTTCGCCCTGGCCGGTGAGACTTTCCCAGATTTGTTCGCCTCCCCGATCAATCCAACTGTGCTCGTCTTCAAAGAGGCCATGGAGGAAGTAAAGGGTTGGATAACGCTTGTCGGAAGATGCTTCGTAGCCAGGGGGGAAAACAACGCAAAAGCCCACGGAGCGCCCTAAAAGCGCGCTGGAAACGGATGAGCACTCGATCTTTGCAGAAGTTTCGGGATGGGGCCAGGCGTAAAACTTATGAGCGCTGCCAAGGCCTAATGCGGTCACAAGAACAAACGAGGGTACTTTCAGGCGAATGCACTGAAGAGTGCGACATAGGGAATATCGAAGGTGGCGCATCGGCTAACGAGGAGGAGAGGTTCGGGCGCGGTCGGTCTCCACATAGATCGCGCTCTTGGCGCTTTTGGAGCTGACGCCGATGGCTGCTCCCTCGGCATTGGTTCCAGGATTTTTCGCGCCTGCCGCCCCATAGACGGTGCCGTGGACCTCTTTTAGTGCTCCCTTCTTTGGGGTCTTCGGGGGCGCTGCACTGGTGCTCGGGCTTGCAGAATCTGATTCGGCAGCGCGAAATTCAACCACCTCGGCGTCCTCGGGTTGGTTCGGGGTCTTGTCCCCGGTCGTTCGTTTGATCACGTCTTTAGCCGCGCTGCGGACAGCAGCATCTGTACTCACCCGCGGGGCATTGAGGAGCGCACCCTTCTTATTATCTTGCGCCGTCGCTTTGACCTTGGACGATGGATCGACAGTTTGATTGTCCTGGGCCGTAGCCAGGGTCACACAAAGCATGGCGCCTGCCAACGCCAACCAGCAATACAATCCTGTGCGTTTCCTGGCCATTCTTAAATCCTTCTTCCCCATATACCACCTACCACATACCACCTACCAGTGAATTGAGATTCCCGGCCGGGTCAAAATCTGCGGCATGAACTCCTTCTGACAATCGCCAGCGCTTAAGCGCTGTGGCCTGGCGAGCCAAAGGAGCAGAGATAGCAATCCGGTCAAGGCTGAGTGTGTTACGAATCCAAACGACCTGCTGTTCCGCAGGCTCGGGACTTCCCAAATGGCCGAGAACGAGATCCAGGGCTTCGCGGTCCGAGGGCAAATGAATGGGCAGCCGGCCCCCGATAGGACTCAGGGCTGTACGCGCGTTGAGATAGGTTTTTTCGAAGTCAATCTTCTGGTAAAGACGCTCGTGGATAACATCCGCGTGACCCATGCCTACTGCGTTACCGCCACTTTCGTGAGTGAGGTCCCGAACGTAGATCATGGAAATCCTGGGCGCTTCTCCGGGCGGCAGCTCCACCCCGCGCCCAATCACTTTCGTATCCATTCCCGTTCCGCTGATGTTCTTGCCCATTTCGTCCACCATCAACAGGCGGAATGTTTGGAACGGAATGCGCGGCACCAGGGTGCGGGCCAGTTGGAGTGTCGATTCCTCCTGCGCCACGATGCCTTCCGGAAGCGCGGCGCGGATGGCGGCAATCTGGTGCATTTCGTTCTCAACCACCCCCACCCCACAGAGAATCTTCCCGCTGGCCAGCACTTTTCCCGAAACAGCGCGGATGGTAGTCTCGAACCCATACTTCCAACTATTGCGATGACCCTCGGTGGCCCCGTCGAGCTTACCCATGCCGATCATTATCATTTTTAACAATCCGCTTTCAATCTTCCCCGAAAAATCTGTGTGGGGTTTGATGCGGTTGATCACCACCACGCCGTCGGACTCCCAGGCGTTCCGATCCATAAAGACACGGAATCCTTCGGGGGTCGTTCCGAGAAGCACGGTCTCCATGGAAGAGCGAATCTCCACCCCCACGGCGGCTTCCGTAACGCCGTATTCCTCCAGAATCTTGCGCTGGCCCTCTGCGGTTCCCCCTCCGTGGCTCCCCATGGCGGGGAAGATAAAAGGCTGAGCCCCTTGTGCCTTCAACCAGCCGCAGACTGCTTGCGCGATCTCCTTCAGGCTGGCAATACCACGGCTGCCCACGGCAACGGCGACGCGCTTGCCGCGCAGCTTGTCGGCGGCTATGCCCAGTCCCTTCAGAGTCTCCAGGATTGAGCGGCCTAAATCATCAAGTTTCGGGAGGCTCGGCTCTGTCCGTTCGAGAAGATAAAAGCTTGCTAGTGGAATGTGTCCGTCTGTTGTCATGGTCTTGAAGTAAAGTTAGCGCACCGTTCGACATTCGTCAAGCAGACCGGAAACGTGGTGCTGGTGTCATTTGGAAAGGGGATCCACTCGAGCCGCCGGTCATTCCCGTCCCGCCATGGCGGGACGGGAATGACTAGGTCTCGCAAATGACGCCAATACCGGAACCGCAGCGCAGGTCCGGAGAGGGAGACCTGCGCTACCCCTTCTGGTTGGCAGGGCTTAGTCCTTGCGTAGGCCAAGCGAAATCTCTGAACTCGCCGGTATAATCGAAGCCGCCGGGAGCAATAGGCTTCTCGGGTTCTACGGCTATCCCAGCCCCGCGGACCTGTGCCAAGACCTCAGCTTCGTGAATCCGCGAGGCGTCATATTCGAGCTCCAGAAGCTGGCCTTCAATGAAAAGCCCTCGGATGCCATAAACCGTGGAGAGCCTGTGCAGCCTTTCAAAGTCCTTTGCAGTCAAGTTTTGTTTCAGGCGATAACGCGTGGTTAGGAACGTCATGTTATGAACCTCGAAGATCAGCCTTTGGTCAGTTGTCCGTTGTCGGTTGACCGTAGTCAGTTGCTGCGAATGCTCAGCTCGCTGTCCCCTGACACCTGACACCTGGCACCTGCTGCCTGCCGCCTACAGCTCCAGCCTGCGCAGCCTGAGCGCGTTGCTGATCACGGACACCGAGCTGAACGTCATGGCCGCCGCTGCGAGCATCGGGCTCAGCAGCAGTCCCATCACCGGATAAAGGACGCCCGCCGCCACTGGCACACCGATGGTATTGTAAACCAGCGCGAAGAAAAGGTTCTGTCGGATGTTGCCCATCGTACCCTCGCTCAACCTGCGAGCCCGCACAATGCCGCGCAAATCCCCCTTGACCAAAGTGACGCCAGCGCTTTCCATGGCCACATCGGTTCCCGTACCCATGGCGATGCCGACATTGGCCTGAGCGAGTGCCGGGGCGTCGTTGATGCCGTCACCCGCCATTGCCACCACGCGCCCTTGCGCTTGAAGCCGTTCGATGACCCTTCCCTTTTGGTCCGGCAGGACTTCCGCCTCGACTTCGTCGATGCCCAGTCTGCGCGCCACGGCCTCTGCGGTGGCGGGGGTGTCGCCGGTAAGCATGACTATACGTATCCCGTCCTTCTGCAATGCTCTGATGGCCTCAGGGGTGGATTGTTTAATGGGATCGGTTACCCCCAGCAAGCCACAGGCAAGTCCGTTAATTGCGATGAAGACTACGATTTGGCCTTCGCGTCGAAGTTCGCCAGCCTTCGTGGGCAGCGCGTTCAATTCGACCTTCAGCTCATCAAACAGCTTGCGGTTTCCGAGTGCGACGGTTTTGCCATCCACCTTGCCTATCACGCCTTCACCGCTGACCGAACGAAATTCTCGAGCCTCGCCGAGTTGAAGTCCCCTTTCTTGCGCCCCTCCCACGATGGCGGCGGCGAGAGGATGCTCGCTCCCGCGCTCGAGGGTTGCGGCCAGGCGGAGCACTTCCACCGCATTCCATCCTTGCAGGGCATAAACCGAAGCAAGACGAGGCTTTCCCTCCGTAAGCGTACCGGTCTTGTCCACCACGAGCGTGTCCACTTTTTCGAGAATTTCAAGGGCTTCGGCGTTCTTTATCAACACCCCCGCCAGGGCGCCACGTCCCGTCCCCACCATGATGGACATCGGGGTGGCAAGTCCCAGCGCGCACGGGCAGGCAATGATGAGCACTGCCACAGCGTTCACCAGCGCATAGGCAAGCCGCGGCGCGGGGCCCACGGTCGCCCAGACTGCAAAGGTGAGCACAGAAATGAAAACTACTACGGGAACGAAGTAAGAGGAAACGACGTCCGCCAAGCGCTGGATCGGCGCGCGACTCCGCTGTGCTTCTGAAACAAGCTGCACGATGTGCGCCAAGAGCGTATCGCTGCCCACGCGTTCAGCGCGCATCAGAAAACTGCCGGGGCCGTTCACCGTCCCACCCGTCACGCGGTCTCCAGCCTTCTTTTCCACGGGGATCGGCTCCCCCGTCATCATGGATTCATCAATCGAGCTCGAGCCTTCAAGGATGACTCCGTCTGTCGCCACCTTTTCGCCGGGACGGACGCGCAGCCGATCTCCCCGCTGTATGCGGTCGAGCGGCACGTCCTCCTCGGCGCCTTCATCCCGGACAAGCCGCGCGGTCTTTGGTGTAAGGCCCAGCAACCCCTTGATGGCACTGCTGGTCTGGGCCCGTGCGCGAAGCTCCAGCACCTGCCCCAGGAGCACCAGCGTGGTGATAACCGCCGACGCCTCAAAGTAGACCGGGATTTCGCCGCCATGGCCGCGAAACGATTGGGGAAAGATGCCGGGCGAGAGAACTGCTACGACGCTATAAACATAGGCCGTCCCGGTACCGAGGGCGATCAGGGTAAACATGTTCAGGTGGCGATTGACCAGTGAGGCCCGGCCGCGCTCGAAGAATGGCCATCCTCCCCAAAGCACCACGGGAGAGGCCAGAGCAAACTGCACCAAATTGAGCAGGCGCGAGGAGAAGGCGTGCTGTACCGGCTGGCCGGGAATCATTTCGGACATCGCGAGCAAGAAAACCGGAAGGGTCAGAGCCAGGCAAACCCAGAAGCGGCGGGTCATCAATACCAACTCGGGGTTGGTTTCTTCCCCCACGGTCACCGACCGAGGCTCCAGGGCCATGCCACAGAGGGGGCAAACCCCCGGCTCACGGCGCACCACTTCAGGGTGCATCGGGCACACATACTCGGTATGGGTGGCCGCGCTTGTGGCCTCGAGCGGCTCAAGCGCCATCCCGCATTTCGGACATGCGCCTGGACCTTGTTTCCGGACGTCAGGGTCCATGGGGCAGGTGTAGACCTTATTCGCACCCGCTGCCTCCCTTTGAGAAGTATCTGCGGAGGCTGCCACTTCACGGCCGGGGCTCAGATATTGACTTGGATTGGCGCGGAAGTTTTCCAGGCAGGAAGGATTGCAGAAAAAGTACTCTTGCCCTTCGTGGACGTAACTGCCGACCGCATCCTCGCGGCTTATCTCCATCCCGCAAACGGGGTCGATGACGGTCCCGCTCGCCGAGGCCTGATGAGCTGGCCCCTCGACGATGCCACCCCGGTTATCAGTTTGGTTGCTCATCTCGATCCTGTGTCGAAACCTGGCAGCTTGCTGAAAGCATCATGGATACTGCCCCGGATCGGGGCGGCATCGAACATTCTGCCGGAAACGGTCTGGATTCCACTGGGAAGGTCCTCACACCGCGCGTTCAGCGGTGAGCGAGGCGTACACTTTATCCTTCACCCTTCACACTTTAGACTAACACCGCGCGTTCAGCGGTGAGCGGAGCGTACAAGCTTGGCCTTCCTGCCACGGTGCTGGGCGCGAGTGGCCGGCTGCCCCGCCTTGTCAGGCAGCCTCATAAAATTCTCCGGTTGCAGCAAACTGGCAACCGAAATGTCTTCGTCGACGGCCTCCCAGTGAATAACGACCGGCGTGAGCAACGTGGATGTGCGATGGCTCTCGTCCCTCGAGACTCTAAAAAAAGAATCGGTAACTACGAATCCGCAAAAGCGTCGGCACAGAACGAGTTTACCACTTTCCTGCGCGACCGATAATTTCCATTCCAGTTTTGGGCAGACGGATAATATAAGCCTCGCTGCCTCTGAATGCAATTGTCTGTGACCGGAAAGGATCTCAGTGGGTCAGCGGGTAGCCATCCCTGAAGCGAGCAGCGCGGACCTTCAGGTCGGCATTTGTGCGGTGTCATCTCGTGCTGACCCCGTCTTGCGGGGTCAGCGCTACTGAGGTCCTCCGCCATACGCGCACAGGCTGGGCCCTTTCCAATCTTGCCGTGTCCCGCCAGCCCGCGTAGCGGGTCCCGCTGAAGCGGGATAGCCCACAGCGAGAGCTGTGGGAAAAAGGCATCCCCGCCGCGCCCGAGCCCCGTAAGGGGTGAAAGAGATCACGACCAAATGTAACGCTCGTCGTAGGCGATGCCATTCTTCTGGAGAAAGGCGATGAATTCCTCCTGGAAGGTCACGCGGCGGTGATGCTTTTCCTGGTCGCGAATATATTGCACCACGGCAGGCGCCAGGGATTGGCTGACGCTGAACGCTCCGTAGCCGGTTTGCCAGTCGAAACCGGCAAGCCGCCGGTTGCGGTGCACCCAGCGCGAGGAATTGGTTTTCACCACCCGCAGAGCGTCGGCCGTCGCTACCGTGGGCGGTAACGAGCAGAGTAGGTGAACGTGGTCGAGTCTGGGGTTTGCAGCCCTTAGGGCGCCGCCAAGCTCGCGCACGATGTCGCCCAGGTAGGCGAGAAGATCGTCGTGAAGGGAGGCGGTGATAAGGGGCTCGCGGTCCTTGGTGCTGAAAATCACGTGTGTAAGCAGGTTCGTGTAGGTGTGCGCCATGTTCTTTCGCCCCCCTGGGGCTTGCGGGGAATTCTACTCGAATATTTTACCCACAGCTTGCGCAGTGGGCTATCCCGCTTTTGCGGGACCCGCTACGCGGGCTATGATGCTGAGCAGGTAACGCAGTTCTTCCCTTGATGGCGAAGGCATAGCCTGCTGGAATAGCTGAATCCCGTGCGGAAAGGGCTGGTGAAGCGGTCGGAAGATTGGCGGTGGTCGAGTTACAATAAGTTCGCTTTGGACAAGGCAACGGCCGGCTGGCGCAGACCCCTGATCTTTGGGGTCTGCGATTTCCCGAAGGGACTTGTGGGAGTCCTCGACCGACAACAAAAAGCCGCGGACCTACCGAACAGGTCCGCGCTACGATTGCTCACCTCAGTCGGCTTGTAGATGGGCACGCTGCCGGAGAAAATAGCCGCGCCAAAGCCTTGCCGGAAGAGAGTCCCTTCTTGTCCAAGCTGCCCGGCTGAAGCCGGCCGCTACGAAAAGGCTCGCGCCTTTCTTCCTCGCGTTGCCTTGAGCATAATTCAGCTTTTCCAGCCGCTTCTCATCGCTCCATACATCCAGATCATAAAAGCGCCACTGCCGGACACGGATGCCGCTTTAGCCTTCAATCAGCTCCACGACGGCGCGATGGCCCGGGGCTGAGGCCAGTGCGCGGTCGCAGGTGAGAAGCGGTGCATCAAGAGCTTCAGCCAAGGCGACGTAAGCGGCGTCGTAAGCCGTGAGGTTGCGGCGCAGTTCCCAGATACGATGGAGGAATGGCCAGTGGGGGTGGCGTTCGAGCGGCATCTGGACAAACGCCAGGAGCGCTCGACGGGCGCGTTGCGGTGACATCTCGCCGACCGCCTGATAGCGTCGCAAGGCTTGTGCAACTTCCAGGTCGATCAGATGCGGAGCGTGCAGCGCTTCGAGAGGATCGAGCAAACGATGTTCGACGCGTTCCCCGGACGGCCTGTTAAGCAAAACTTCCACCAAAGCGGAGGCATCGACCACCATCATCGGCTGTCCCTCTCCTCGCGAATGATCCGGGCGGGAGGCACGCGGGGATTGACGGGCGAGAGGAGGGCCAACCGCTCCTTCAGTTCTTCCAGCGTGGGCCGCTCGGCGATGCGTTGGATTTCGCGGAGCAGATAGTCGGAGAGAGACTTGCCTTCCTGGGCTGCCCGCGCCTTCAGCTTGCGGTGCAGGGGGTCAGGTACATGGCGAATTTGAATCATGGTCGGCATGTGCATAACATAGCTGCATGTGGGACACATGTCAACCGCCTATTGCTGCCAGCCGCCACCCAGCGCACTGTAAATCTGCACCAGGGAGAGCCTCTCATTCAGTCTTGCCTGTGAAAGGTTCAGCTCCGCGGCGAAGTAATTGGTTTCATTGGTCAGGACTTCGAGGTAAGCGGACGAGCCACCATCGTAACGCACGTGCGCCAGCCGGGCGGAGTCCTGGGCGGCGGCGGCCAAGAGATCTTGTTGTTCCCGCACGTCGCGGCTCCTTTGGTAGGCTACCAAAGCGTCGGAAACATCCCGGAACGCATTCTGGATCGTCTGCTGGTACGCCAGCAAGGCTTCTTGCTGTTGTGCTTCCGCCAGCCGGACATTGGCCTGCAACTTGCCGGCGGTGAAGAGCGGTTGGGCGACGGAAGCGGCGGCAACCCAAACACCTGCAGGCTTCGTGAACAGGTCGGTCAAGGCAGAGCTCATGAATCCGGCCGTTCCGGTCAGGGAGATGGACGGGAAGTAGGCGGCCCGCGCCACACCGATCTGGGCATTGGCCGCGATCAATTGCTCCTCGGCCTCGTGAATGTCCGGACGGCGTTCGAGCAACTGGGAGGGCAGCCCCGCGGGAACTACGGGCGGCCGCGCCTGTTCGGTCAGGCTGCGCCCCCGAGTGATGGGGCCGGGGTTTTGAGCAAGCAGGAAGCTGAGGTAGTTCTCTTCCTGTTCGATCTGCCGTTGCAGATCCGGGAGGGTGGCAGAGGCCACATAGACAAGCTGCTCCGCCTGCCGTACGTCCACCATCGAAGCAGCCCCTTGATCCGCGAGGAGCTTCGTGAGCCGCAATGATTCCTGCCGGGAGGCGAAGGTTCGCCGGGTGATTTCGAGATCCAGGTCAAGTGCCCTGAGCCGGAAGTAGGCGCTGGCAACATTCGCAACGAGGGTGCTCACCACAGCGCGCTTTCCCCACTCGGTCTGGGCCAGATTGGCGCGAGCAGCCTCAGTGGCCCTTCGGTACTTCCCCCAGAAGTCGATGTCCCACGACGCACTGCCCCCCACCTGCAAATAATCCCAGCGATAGGAAGCGGAAAAGGGACTGGAGGGCTCGCGCTCGGTCGTGCCGACGACCCCCACCCCGGCCGACGGGTACTGATCGGAGCGTGCGATTCGGAGCTGCGCCTGCGCCGCCAGCACGCGTTCCGCGGCGATGCGCAGGTCGTAGTTCTGCCTAAGTGCCGTCCGAATGAGTGACTGAAGCTGCTCATCCTGGAAAACAGTCCACCATTTGGCATCCCCCAGCGATTCGGAGGAATCTGCCACCGGAGCGGCGGCCGGCACTCCCCGATATGCGCCCGGGACGTCAGTTTTGGGACGCTGGTATTTCGGCCCCACCGTGCAGGCAACTAACAGAAAAACCGGAAGCAAGATACAAAAGCACCTGGACAAGCGCATCATGCGAGCTGTCCCCCCTTTGGGTCAGCGGCTTCAGGTTGCTGTGTGGGGTGGCGGCGCAGCCGGTAAGAGAGGCCCTCGACCACAGCGAAAGTAACCGGAATCAGGAAAATTGCAATCAAGGAGGCGGCAGACATGCCACCGATCACAACCGTCCCCAGAATGCGGCGCCCCGCCGCCCCGGACCCTTGCGCAGTCCAGAGCGGGACGCAACCCAGGATGAAGGCGAAAGACGTCATCAGGATGGGACGCAGGCGGAGCTGTGCCCCGTCCAGCGCGGCCTCAACAATGCTCTTTCCGCGTTCATGCTCGTTTTTGGCAAACTCCACAATGAGGATGGCGTTCTTTGCGGCCAAGCCAATCAACATCACCAAGCCGATCTGCGCGTAAACGTCGTTCTCAAAGTGCCGCGACATGAGCGCCAGAAACGCTCCGGCAACGGCGATGGGCGTACCCAGCAAGACGCTGAACGGCAGGGACCAGCTTTCGTACAAGGCGGCAAGGATCAGGAAGACAAACAGGAGCGAAAGCCCGAAGACCGCTGTTGCCGGAACACCCTGAGCGGCTTTCTGTTCCTGAAACGACATGCCCATGTAGTCAAAGCCCATCTCGCGTGGCATGGTTTGAGCGAACACTTCTTCCATGGCTTTCACGGCCTGTCCCGAGCTGATCCCCGCAGCGGCCGTGGCGTTGACCTGCGCCGCCGTGTATTCGTTGTAGCGCATCAGGAACTCGGGACCGCTGATGCTTCGAATGTTGGCCAAGGTGCTCAGGGGCACCCTATCCCCGTTGGGATTGGTCACATAAAACTTGCCGATGTCACTCGCATTGGCGCGGTAGTCACCTTCCGCTTCCAGGTAGACCTGCCACTGGCGTCCGAAGCGGTTAAAGTAGTTCACCAGATAGCCACCCATGAACGTCTCCAGGGTTTGGTACACTTCCGCGACGTCAACTTTCTGGTGCATCACCTTTTCACGGTCCACGTCCACATAGACTTGCGGAACATGCGCGGCGTAGGTGGCTATGACGCGCGCCAGTTCCGGCCGCTGCTGAGCCGCAGCCACAAACCGGTCAAGGTTGTTGGCAAAAAAATCCCCTCCGGTCCCGGACCGGTCTTCCAGCACAAAGTTCACGCCACCCGCAGCGCCGATGCCAGGGATGGCGGGCGGCGAGAAAGCAAAGCAAATGCCTTCGCTCACCTGCGAGAGTTCCTGATTGAGGCGCATCTGTATTGCCTGCGCCTGCTTTTCCGGCGACCGGCGCTCGTCCCAATCATTGAACCGAACGAAAAAGAGCCCGTCATAGGAACTCTGGGTTCCGCTCAGGATGTTGAACCCCATGATCGAAGTAACGTTTTGCACTCCAGGTACCTTCTGGACGATCTCCTCGACCTTCCGTGCGGCCGCCGAGGTGCGCTGCAATGACGCGCCTTTTGGCAACGTCAGAGTGATCATCACGTAGCCCTGGTCTTCTTCGGGAAGGAAGGAAGTCGGCAGCTTCTTTGCCAGGCCCGCTCCGAGAACCGCGACAAGAGCCAGGAAAAGCAGGCTGAAACCGGACTTGTGGATGAGCAGGCGGGAGAAATTGATGTATCCATTCCTAGAGCGGCGGAACACCCGGTTGAACCAGCCGAAGAACCAGCCAATCGGCCCCCGGTACCGCTGGCGTGGCTTCAGGATCAGCGCGCAGAGCGCGGGGCTTAACGTGAGCGCGTTGAAGGCCGAGAAGATCACCGAAATTGCGATGGTGACGGCAAACTGCTGGTAGAGCTTGCCGGTGATCCCCGGAATGAACGCCGTGGGGATAAAGACCGCAGCCAGGATCAGCGCAATGGCGATCACCGGCCCCGAGACCTGTTGCATCGCCAGGAGAGTGGCATCTCGCGGCGTCATCCCCTCCTCAATATGGTGCTCGACCGCTTCGACCACCACAATGGCGTCGTCCACCACCAAGCCAATGGCGAGGACCAACCCGAACAGCGAAAGCGTATTGATCGAGAATCCCAGCAGCGGAAAGACGACGAACGTCCCAATCAGGGAAACCGGCACCGCCAACAAGGGAATCAGCGTAGGGCGCCAACCCTGGAGAAAGATGTAAACGACGAGAATAACCAGCAACAGGGCCTCAAACAGAGTAAGCAGGATTTCATGAATCCCTGCTGTGACCGCTTTCGTGGTGTCCACACCGATTTCGCACTCCACGTCTTTCGGAAGCCGTCGCCCCAATTCCTCCAACTTCGCGCGAACTCCCGCCGCGGCGGAAATCGCATTTGAACCGGGCAGTTGGTAGATACCGAGGGCCGCGGCGGGCTTGCCCTTGAATCGCCCATCGAAGCTGTAGCTTTGGGCGCCCAGTTCCATGCGCGCCACATCCTTGAGCCGCAGGGTTGATCCGTCCGGATTGGAGCGCACCACGATCTCGCCAAATTCCTCTGGCGTCACCAGACGCCCTTGAGAACGGACGGTGTAAGTGAACTCCTGGCCCTTGGGCGCCGGTTCTCCGCCGACTTGCCCCGACGGGTTCACGGTGTTCTGCGCTTCAAGGACAGAGACAATCTGCGGAACCGTTACCCCCAGCTTTGCCAATTGATCGGGTTTTACCCAGACGCGCATCGCGTATTGGCCGCCGAACACCTGCACGCGCCCCACGCCCGGGACGCGCGAAAGTTCATCTACGTAGTTGATGTAGGCGTAATTGGTCAGAAAGTTTCGGTCGTAAGTCTCGTGGGGTGAATAGAACGAGATGACCATCATCGCGGCCGCTCGGGACTTCTGCACGATGACGCCGGTCGTATTCACCATGGCCGGCAACTGCGGGGTGGCCTGCGAAACGCGAAGTTGGGTCAAAATCTGATCGATATTCGGGCTGGTCCCGACATCGAAATTCACCGTCAAATTAGTGTTGCCGTAATTGTCGTTGGTGGAATACATGTAGTTCATGTAGTCCACACCGCTCATGAGGCTTTCAATCGGAGTGGCGACAGACTCCTGCAGGGTTCGCGCGTCTGCCCCTGGATACGTGGCGCGCACCTGGATTTCGGGCGGAACAATCTCAGGGAACTGTGCAATCGGAAGGGTGGCCATGGCCACTGCTCCAACGATGACCATCATTATGGAAATCACCATCGCGACGATGGGGCGGCTGATAAAAAACTTGGAAATCATCGGTTTCCTTCCGGCTGCAGGGTCTCGACCGTGGGCTTTACCGGCATGCCGTCGCGCACTTTCGAGGTACCCTCCGAAACAACTTCGTCGCCCGGAGCCAAGCCCTCGTTGATGACCCACAACAAACCCACGCGATCTCCAACCTTCACCTTCCGCAGGGAAATGCTGTTCTGCGCGGTGACAACGGCCACTTCGTAGGTCCCTTGCAGTTCCGTCACGCAGCGTTGCGGAACGAGAACCGCTCCCTGGCGTACGCCAACCAGCGCGCGAACCCGCGCGAACTGCCCGGGGCGGAGGATGTTCCCAGGATTGGGAAATGCTCCGACTACACGGATCGTTCCGGTCTGCGCATCCACCTGCCGGTCGGTGAAGATGACCTGCCCCTTGCGCGGATAAGTCGAGCCATCCGAGAGGATCAGATCGAGCGCCCGGGAATCTGAGGCACGCAGTAAATCGCTGGCCGAGGTCTTCTTCAGCAGCTTGGAAGTGAATTGGAGGTACTCCTGCTCGCTGATGGGGAAATAGACTTTGATGGGGTCGAGCTTGGAAACCGTCGTCAAGACGGCCGCTGGCGAAACCAAGTTGCCCATCTGGGTAGTGGCGATTCCCGCGATCCCGTCTACGAGGGAGAGGACTTTGGTGAATCCAAGGTTCAGTTGCGCCTGCTCGACCGCGGCCTCAGCAGCCTGAATAGCAGCTCGAGCCTGCATTTGAGCAGCCGTTTCGGTGTCAAGCTGGCTCTGCGCGATGGCCCGTTCCTTGACCAGGGGCGTGTCGCGCTTCACATTGACGTCGGCCAAATAGAGTTGCGCCCGTGCCTGGGCCAGTTGCCCTTTTGCCTGGTCGAGCACCGCCTGGAACGGCCGCGGGTCGATTTCAAACAGCACATCACCCTTGTGGACGTAGGAGCCTTCCTTGTAGTTCTGGCTGATGAGATACCCGCTCACCTGGGGCTGAATCTGGG
>Ga0208038_1000992_pt1 | contig 17401 bp, 14 predicted proteins | sample June2015DPH_16_1_FD_184714 | JGI IMG/M metagenome (GOLD analysis project Ga0208038, IMG submission 184714) | Peatland microbial communities from SPRUCE experiment site at the Marcell Experimental Forest, Minnesota, USA - June2015DPH_16_100... | ecosystem: Environmental > Terrestrial > Soil >...
GGGTGCACGACACAGATGTGAGTGGGCTCACGCTTCCACCTTGTGCGCGCGGCGCTCCCAGAAGTCTTCGAAGCGACCGCTGAGTTTGTAACACCGCAGGGCGATGATGGCGTTGGAGCCGCGCACGGTCCAATGCATGCCCGAACGCTTCAGACGCGTCCCAACCACCACCTTACATCCGGCTTCGAGAACCCCCGAAGAAGTACAGAGGTGCTGAGCATGAAATTCTGGGTAGCGCATCCGCTGCCGGTTGCGCTCGAGGTACTGAAGGCAGTTGCGGGCTTCCGGTGAGCGGCCCGCATGGCGGGCCAGCGCCCTCGTCAGACTCCGCCAACGCCCGCTGTCCAATTCTTGGTGCCGACCTTGAGCCCAGCGATCGGCTGCCTCATCTTGTCCGTAGAGGGCCTTGGCCACTTGGCTCAAATGCTCCTTAACGTGGTAACGATCCACAATCTGCAGGGCTTGCGGAAAGAGTTCTTCGGCCATGTTCCAAATCCAAGGAGCTCCGTCGCCGATCACCACTTGGCGAGGGGTTTGCGAGAAGCCCCGACGCTTCGCCTCTCGCTCGACGCGCTGGCTAAATTCTGCGGCTTGAGGGTCGGTATCGCGGCGGGCGGCAGTCTCGATGGCCGCCGAGTAACTCACCGAACCTTCATCGCGCCGAGGCAGGCCTTCGGCGTCCCGCGATTCCGCGCTCCAGATGACGCAAACCTTCACCTCCCGGGTTTGAGCGGAACCATCCGCCTGCTTACCCGTGCGCCCCTGCAGTTCCTCCCCCCGCAGGGGAATCCCCGTGCCATCCAGTCCGAGATAGAGGGTGGGAGGCAAGGGCCCTTCCCGCCAAGCCTCCCCCTGCTGCCTTTCATCCTCGGCGACTTCCGCTCCCAGCTGCTCCGCCCTACGCTCCACCTGCTTGGCTCCCACCTCCACCCCGCCAGCTCCCGCAACAATTCACTGCCTTCTTGAAAGCTGACGGCGGCTCCCACGCTACCGATCATGCGCCTTACCGCTGGCGACAGGGAGCCACCTTCCATCCCGAACGGCTGGTCCCGAGGACAGAAACCCCCTCCGCAGGCCGCACAATAATAGTAGGCGCGCTCCAGTCGGAGTTCGCCGAGCGCCCTCTGAAAGGACTTGGCGCGCCGATCCACATAGCGAGCCTGCTGGCCACAGGCGCACGGCTCGCTCGCCCCCGTAAAGTCGGAGCGGTCAGCGTTGAGCCGTTGCTCGACCACCCGCGCCGCGAAACGCAAAGCCTGACGCCGTGCGGCCGTTTCCACCGCCTCGAAGTCGATGCTGGCCGCCGCTTCCCGGCCCAGCAGTCGATCGATCTCATCCCCGAGGTCGTGCGCCAGAGCCTCGCCGAGCGTAGTTTTTTTTACCTCCCGCTCCCCTTCCTCTTCCCTGGCCTCCAGCTGAGCATCCGCCCATTGCTCGCAGGCGGCCCAGTAAGCCTCCACCTGACGCCGAAACTGCTTGCCCGTGTCGACCTGCTGTCGCACCAAGTCGGCTTCCTCGACGGTGAGGAAGCGGGACTGGGTCTGTCCTCCCACCGTCCGGGTCAGGCTGTAATAAGGACCATGACGGGCCTTGGGATTTGCGGCACAGCCGCAACCCGGCTTACTGCATTTCACGTAGCGCTCGGAGAGGGACCCGCGGCGCATGGGCTGGGGCTCGGCCAGCCGAGCCGCGAGTTCACGCACCGGGCCGGGGACTTCCAAAGAGTGAACCATGGCTCCTCCTTACGGCTATAATAGCCGTACGATAGAGCTAATTTCAAGCCCCCTCACCCAAGAATCTCATTTTCATGTCGTGCACCCCGTGAAGGATGATCGTGAGAGTTGTCCGTTCTCAGTTGTCAGTCGTCAGTTGTCCGTTGCCAGTTGCCAGTTGCCAGTTGCCGCAAACCCTCAGCCGCTGTGCCCTGACACCCGACACCTACCTTTCTGTTTCCTCACTCCTGGCTTCCTGCTCGTCACTCGTCACGGGTGCGTTGGAAGAAGGGGGCTCAGGGCTGGGGCTTGGGGACTAGGGCAATTCTGAGTTCTGAATTTTGAATTGCTCCCTTCCTTCTCCACAGCACCTACGGCCTTTGAAGAGCCGCAGGTGTCCCGCGGGGCGGGACGGGAGCAGCGCTACGCTTGCAGCTTTCTGCTTGCTTTCTCCTGACTCCTGAATCCTGACTCCTGACTTCTTTCCTTTCGCTTGTCACGCGTCTCGCGGGTGGCGGCGACATCGCCTTTTGTGTCGGCGACCCCCGGGGCGCATAGATGAAAAGCAATGTATTCGCCGCCCGCGTGAGGACCCAGCCCCTCACTTTCGCGGTGCCTTGGCAGCTTGCGCATCGAGGAACTCGTGCCGGCCGCGCAGGACGTCGGCAGCAGCATGAACGCTCTTGCCAGACAAGTGCATCACCTGAAATCCGTCCTGGCTGTCGTATGTCGGCCAGTCCGGTAGGCCGTTGCCGTTCGGATTCCCGCTCTTGGCGAAGTTCACCCAGTACGAAGACATCCCATCCGATACCTTAAAGTCGTCCTCTGTCCAGGGCACCCCCTCCTGCGACTTGAGCGTCTGGAAAACGTACTCGATCTCGCAGGCGTGCCTGGAGCCCGCCTGGCTTGCCGGGAGCGGTCCGATCATCGCGCCCGGCTTCACCGCCGGAACCTGCTCGAAGTGGTATTCGTACACGGGGGAGTTGGCGGTCTTCCTTTGCATGTCGATCCACTTCCAGGTTGAGAAGGCGGTGAAATCGTCGCCCGCCAGCGCTTCGGCCGAAAGCACGGCCTCCTGGTCGGTAGCGGCTGGGTACAACTTCAAGAATTCCGCGGCGTTGTCGCCGAAACGCGCCTGTGCCTGCTCCGCGAAACTTTTCGCTGTGGGTTTTTGCGGTGAGAAGAGGACGAACATTTTTCCTTCGTCCGCATTCCACCCCGCCAATAGAGGAACGTGGCTCTGGGCCCCTTGCGTGTAGATGGGTAGCGCGTCGGTGGGCAGAAAATATCCATCAATATTCGGACCGAACCCGAAGCCCCCATTGTTTTTTGCCGCGGCTTGCAGCAACTCATTTCCCGGTTTGGCGCGCATTTGCGCGAGAGAGTTGGCTCCCACCGACTCCGCGAACTTCACCCCAGCCTGCTCAGTTTCCGCAACCGGCTTCAGCGGAGGGAAAAAAGCCCCACTTTCCCCGATCGCCTTCTGAAAGAGGTCGCGCGACAGCGCCGACGCCATCAACGCACTCACAGAAAAGGAGCCCGCGGACTCGCCCGCGATCGTAATGTTGTGCGGATCGCCACCGAATGCCGCGATGTTCTTCACCACCCACTGCAGCGCCGCCACTTGATCCAACAAACCGTAGTTGCCAGAGGCCTTGTGCTCGGATTCCTTGGTCAACTCCGGATGGGAAAAGAAGCCAAACACGCCAAGACGATAATTGGGATTTACGATGATGACGCCCTTCTTGGCCAGATTCTCTCCATCATAGCGGGGCTCGGATGCGCTGCCCGCTACGAAGCCGCCCCCGTAGAACCAAACAATCACCGGCAGCTTGGCGCTCGCAGGCTTCGCCGGAATCCAGATGTCGAGTGAAAGGCAATCTTCACTCGGCTGATTGTCACGGAAGTAGATGTCCCCAAACACGTTGGTTTGCAGGCAGGCCGAGCCGAACTTGTCTGCTTGCCGGACACCGCTCCAGCTTGGCACGGGCTGAGGAGCTTTCCATCGCAGTTCTCCCACCGGCGGCGCAGCAAATGGGATCCCCTTAAAAATGCGAACAGTATGATCACTGTTGCTGGCTCCTTGGACCTTCCCACTCTCAGTGGTTACTTCATCGGCAGCCGTGGCGGCGCTTGCTGCGAGGCCACTCGCCAGCAGAATCACTTCCGCCACCCGGAGGACTTGCACAAGTCGGGGCATATCTTCTCCTTCCGTTACTCATTAGCTCGGATTTCAGTTTTCATTTTCCCGCCGACCGCGGGCGGCGCCGACATTGCCTTTTATGGCGGCGAGCGCCGGAGCGCATACATGAAAAGCAATGTATTCGCCACCCGCGGCGGGTCACTCGTCACTCGTACCTTAGCGCCACCATGGGGTCGACCTTGCTCGCGCGGCGGGCGGGCAGGTAACCGGCCAGGGCCGCGACGGCGATCATCGCCAACGCAGACAGCGTGATGGTTATGGGATCGGTTGTCTTGAGGCCATACAGCACGCTCGAAACCAAGCGCGTTGCCACCAGTGCCGCCGGAATTCCTATCACCACGCCAGCGGCGACCAACATCAAGCTCTCGCGCATCACCATCCACAGTACGCCGGACCGTTCCGCCCCCAGCGCCATACGGATACCGATTTCATTTGTCCGCCGCATAACGGCATAGGACATGAGTCCATAGATGCCGATGCAGGCCAGGAAGGCCGCGAGCAGGCCGAAGAAGGTGGAAAGCCGCGCGATCAAGGTTTGACCCGCCATGGAACGATTGACCTGCTCGACCATAGTACCCTCATAAGCGACAGGGAGGCTGTGGTCCGCCTGGCCGATGGCGTGGCGGACCTCCGAGATGATCGCCTGCGGTTTACCCGAGTAGCGGACCTCGAAATCATTCAAGTATTGAACGTGCTGGGTGTAAGGGTAATACGCCGCCGGAAATGGCCGCTCGCCCAAGTCCTGGTACTTAGCGTCTTTCACTACCCCGACCACTTCGATGTCGTTGCTGTGTTTGGGATCACGTCCGAGACCGAAGTGGCGCCCAATCGGCGAACCGCCAGGGAGGTACCACCGCGCCAAAGTTTCATTGATGACGGCAACTTTGGGCGAAGTCGCGGTATCCTGGGGGCCGAACACGCGACCGACCAAGAGGGGAATTCTCATGGTAGCGAAGTAGCCTGGGCCGACCACGTTATGCGTGACCATCATGTCATCTTCCGGCGTAGGCGTGCGCCCTATGACCGAAACCGGAGAGGTCCACTCACCCTGGTCGAAAGTGAAAAACGAAATGCTGGCAGCGCGCACGCCGGGCAGCGCAGTTACCCGCTGCTCGATTTGCTGATACAGGCTCACCAGGCGCAAATCTTCCTTGTAGCCCACGGAAGGTGGATCGATCCCAAACAGAAGGACGTTCTCCTTGTTGAATCCCGTGTCCACGTTGGCGAGGTTCACGAGAGTTCGAAGGAAAAGTCCGGCCCCGATCAGGAGCGCGAGCGAGAGCGCCACCTGTGAAACGATCAACGCTCTGGCCAGCGGGTTGCGGCTGGCCGCGGGAATCGCGCCCCTTCCTTCCTGGAGCGAAGGGCTCAAGGCGATCCGGGTGGCGCGTAGCGCCGGAGCAATCCCGCAGAGGAATGCGGTGGCAAGCGAGACAAGGAGAGTGAACACCAGTACGCGAGCGTCGGGCGCCACGTTAAGTGGCAAAGGCTCGGGGCCATGGGGGACCATTGCCAGAAGCCCGTTACTGGCCCACCAGGCAAACGCGACCCCCAACGCGCCGCCAGACACGGCCAGCAGCAAGTTTTCGGTAAGCATTTGCCGGATCAGCCGCGCCCTGCCGGCGCCCATCGACATACGCACGGCAATCTCCCGCTGGCGGGTCGTGGCGCGCGCCAGGAGGAGGTTGGCAATATTGGCGCAGGCGATCAGCAAAACCAGGCCTACGACGGCCATCAGGATTTGCAGAGGCAAGGAAGCCCTGTAGCGGATGCGGGAAAGTCCGCGTGCCACCGAGGTAAGTTCGATCTGAGCGTGCTGAAGGACCTCCTGCTGTCGCTTGGTGAGGGCGGAACCCGCCTGCTCCTGCCAGATCTGTCTGGCCAGAAGGTTGATATTGGCTTGACCCTGCCCGGCGCTGACCCCTGTCTTGAGTCGACCGAGGATGTAGAGCGACTGGAACCATTTATCGTCCAGCCCGTTCCAGCCTGGCGAAACCTCCTTTTCCATAGACAGTGGAATCCACAGGTCAGGCGATTCGCCTACTGTAGTGCCGAAGAACCCTGGGGGAGTGATGCCAATGATGGTGTAAACCGTCGACCCGAGTGTCACCGTTTTGCCCACAGCAGCAAGGTCGCGCGCCAAGCGCCTGTTCCACCAGGAGTAGCTGACCATGGCCACGGCGTGACCGCCGGCGGGCGCATCCTCAGCGTCCGTGAACGAGCGCCCCAGAACCGGCTTGACGCCCAGAAGGGAAAAATAACTGCCCGAAACCAACTGGACATCCATCGGTTCCAGTTCTGCGCTTCCCCCCACCGCGCCGTGCATCTTGGTGAATAGAAGGCTCAGCATGGCGCTCACGTCGGAGAAGACTTGGTTCTTCTGTCGCATCTCGCGATAAAAGGGATACGAATAGAGTTCGGTGCTGGCGAAATCGCCCATGCTCCCGCCCGCTCTTCCCCTTCCCAGCAGCACCAATTGTTCCGGGTTCTGGACCGGCAACTCCCGGAGCATGACTGCGTTCAGCAGGCTGAAGATCGCGGTGTTCGCCCCGATGCCGAGCGCCAGGGTCAGAATCGCTACGGCGCTGAATCCGGGGTTCTTGACCAGCATCCGCAAACCGTAGCGCACGTCCTGCAATGTGTTTTCAAGCCAGTTCCATCCCCACATCTCGCGACTCTCCTCTCTCAACACGAGGTCGTTTCCAAATCTCCGGCGCGCCGCATAGCGCGCTTCTTCAGGCGCAACGCCGGCTTCGAGCTGCTCCAGTTCCCGCATTTCGCGGTGCAGGCGCATCTCTTCTTCCAGGTCGCGGTCAAACTCCCTCCGCCGTACCAGCATCAGCAGCCGTCGCCCGAATTGTCCCATCCATTCCATGGGTTTGTTTTAATCGACAATCAACAATCACTGATATCTCAACGCCACCATGGGATCAACCTTCGTTGCGCGACGGGCTGGGACGTACCCGGCAATAAACGCCACGACACTCAGCAGCAGAACGATACCCGCAAAGGTCGCCGGATCGGTTGGCGTGGTATCGAAGAGGAGCGCCGCAATCCACTTTGCAGCAGCGAAGGATGCCATGGTTCCCAGCGCTACTCCGATGAGAGCCAGCCGCAGCGTTTTCGCGATCACTCCGAACTGCACTTGCGGCGCAGTGGCGCCCAAAGCCATGCGAATACCGATCTCCTGCGTCCGCTGCGCCACCGAATAGGAGATGACGCCGTAAATCCCCAGCGAGGCCAGCAGGAGGCCAAGCGCGGCGAAGCAGGTTACCAGCGACACAAAGAAGCGGCGCGGCGAGACGGCATGATCCACGATTTGCTGGAGCGGGCGGAGTTCGGTGGCGGGCTGCGCCGGATTCAGCGCGCGCAGCGTCTTCATGACACTCGAAGCCAGCACCTCGGGCGGAAGCTTGGTGCGCACCGCCAGCTCCGCGCCTTCCGGATAGGCTTGGGTTGCTGGCAGGTACATCTCAGGGCCGGGGGAGTCTTCCACGCTGTTCTCACGAACATCGGAAATCAGGCCAACCACCCTGGTGTCGCCGCCATTCACCAACGCGAGGCGCCCTACCGGGTCTTCCCCAGGGAAGAACTGGCGGGCAGCAGCTTGGTTGATGATGACGACACGCTCGCTCTTGGGCGTGTCTTGCCAGCCTAAATCGCGGCCCTCGCGCAAATGCATGCCCATGGCGCTGAGGTAGCCTGGCGTCACGATACGGACGAGGGCGCTGAGGTTCTGCCCTTTGGGATACACCCTTCCCTTTTCTGAAATCCCCCAGCTTCGATTGCGACCCAGCGGAAGCATGTCCGCGATGCCGGCCGATTCAATCCCAGGGATCGAATTGATGTTTCGCAAGATTTCTTCGAGGATCGCACCTCGCCGCGCCGGGTTGTTTCCATCGTCGTAGTCGATCTTCATCACGGCAGCGTGGCTCGGTTGGAATCCCAGGTCCACGTCCAGGATTCTCAGGAAGCTGCGCAGCAGCAGGCCAGCACCAATCAGCAGTACGCACGCCAGCGCGACTTCCGAGACGACCAGCACGGCGCGCATGCGCTCGTGCTTTCGGCCCGCGCTCATTCCGGGGCCAGCGTCCTTGAGCGCCTCCTGGAGATTGCCAGCGGACATTTTGACGCCAGGAGCAAGGCCGAACAAAACGGCGGCGGCCACGGCGATAAGGAGCGTCCAGGTGAGAGCAGTAACGTCCACTTTCACGCTGCTAAGTAAGGGGAGGGCAATCGATCCCTGATGGGCTAGATACGTGGTGATGGCAAAGGCGAAGCCCAGGCCGAGCACTGCGCCCGCGTTCGACAGGACCAGGCTCTCTGTCAGCAACTGGCGCATGAGCCTTCCACGTCCTGCCCCGAGAGCGCTGCGCATGGCGAACTCCTTGCTTCGCGCCGCCGCGCGTGCCAGCAGCAGGTTGGATAGATTCACGCACACGATGAGCAGGATAAGGCCCACCGCGCACCAGAGGACAATCAACGAACGGCGCAGCTTGCCGGTGACGTAGTCTTTAAGCCCCGTGATCGTCGAAGTGTAATCGCCCCACCAGTCCCGGTGTGCAGCCATGATCTGCGGGAAAAGAACATCCGCTTCAGCCTGGGCCTGGGCCACCGTCACTCCGGGCTTGAGCCGGGCGACGAGCGCAAGCGTATTTCCCCAGCCGCGAATGTCGTCCATGACGGCAGGGACGTAGACGTCCATCTTCAACCCCGGCGAAAAGACGGAACCAAAATCGAAGGTGGACGGAAGCACACCGACCACTGTTACCGATTGCTTGCTGAGCGTGATCGCCTGGCCGACAACACTCGGGTCGCCGCCAAACTGCCGCTGCCAGAAGGGCTGGCTCAACAGGACTGCGGGCCTGCCGCCCTTCTGGCACTCCTCGGGAGAGAAGAGCCGCCCAAGTGCCGGCTGGACGCCCAGGGTCTGGAAGAAGTTTCCGCCCACCATGACACCCGCAACCGGCTGTGGATCGCCGCGGCCCGTCAGCGTGTACTCACTGTTGCCGAGGAAGGGGTTATAACTCGTCACATCTTCAAAGGACTGGTTGTGGCGCTGGAACTCCTCATACGCAGCCACGGTGTAGGTCACACTGGAGAGGCCACCGATCCCGCGCTCCGAGGCAAGCAATTTGCGCCCCGAAGCAAGCCAGGTGAGCTGCTGCGGATCGCGAAACGGCAGCGGCCGTAGCAGAATTGTATTCACCACGCTGAAGACAGCAATATTCGCGCCGATTCCCAGCGCCAGGGTCAGAACCGCTACGGTGGTGAACCCGGGGTTCTTGACCGACATCCGAAAACCATAGCGCACGTCCTGCCATATGTTTTCAAGCCAGCTCCATCCCCACATCTCGCGACTCTCCTCTCTCAACACGATTTCGTTTCCAAATCTCCGGCGCGCCGCATAGCGCGCTTCTTCAGGCGCAACGCCCGCTTCGATCTGCTCCTGCTCCCGCATCTCGCGGTGCAGGCGCATCTCTTCTTCCAGGTCGCGGTCGAATTGACTGCGGCGAAAGAGCATCAAGAGCCGTCTTCCGAGTTCAATGAACCAGTTCATGGCAGTCTTTCCCTCAGGCCGTCTGAATGACGCGGGTGATGGCTTGCATCACGCGATCAAATTGCGAGACCTCGGCCTCCAACTGCTTCCGGCCCGCCGCCGTGAGCCGGTAGTAGCGGGCGCGGCGATTCCCGGCGGTCGTGCCCCACTTCGCCGTCACCCAGCCTTGGATCAGCATCCTCTGCAACGCCGGGTACAACGACCCTTCCTCAACTCGTAGCACATCCTCGGAAATCTGCTGGATGGAGTTGGCAATCTCATAACCGTGCATTTCACCTCCGCGTGCGAGGGTTCTGAGAATCAGCAGATAGAGCGTTCCGGGTGGAATCTCATCTTGGTGCAAGCGATCACCTCCTGGCATAGTTAGACTATGCCAGTGTGAAACGGTTAGCCGAAATGGTCAAGTTTATTTGCCAACTGAAGAGAAAAGGAGGGAACGGCCAGCGGTCCGCCCGTTCGACTAGCGTTGCGGACCAGACAGCATGAGGAGGCCTACTCGCCAAACGTGAAGGATGACCATGAGAGTTGTCCGTTCTGAGTTGTCAGTCGTCAGTTGTCAGTGGTCAGTTGAAAGAAGGGGGCCAGAGGCTTGAAGCAATTCGAAATTATGAATTTTGAATTGGTCTTTTCCTTCTCCCCACTGCCGACTGCTTTCTGCCTACTTTCTCCCGACTGCTGACTCCTGAATCCTGAATCCCGACTCCTTCACCCGAGCACGGGCACAACGACGGAGCGCAGGGCGCGAGAGTCGTCGCTGAGGAGAAAGTGGACAAGGCGCGCCACCTCCTCGGTCTTCACCCACTTGGAGAAGTCCGCTTTGGGCATGGCGAGGCGATTGGCCTCAGTGTCCATTGTTCCCGGCAGGATGCAGTGAGCGTGGATGTCGTACGCCTTGAGTTCCTCTGCAAGGATTTCGCTGAGCTGGCGAACCGCCCCTTTGGAAACGGCATATGCGGCAATGCCGGCCCCGCCTCCGCGCAGGATTGACCCGCTTGAGAGTGTCACGATTCTGCCGAAGTTTTGGCGAATCATGACCGGGACGATGGAACGTAAACAGAATATAAGGGAGCGGAGGTTGAGGTTGAGCATGTGGTCCCAGGTCTTGTCATCGGTCTCGAAGCTCTTGCCGGCCGCGAAGCCACCCGCCACGGCGACGAGGTGATCGATGCGCTGCCACTTCGACAAGACATCTGCCACCAGGCGTTCGACTTCAGGAGCCTGCATCAGATCCACTCTCGCGCCCATGAGATTTCCCTGGTGTTCGCCGGCCCTGCCCTCCAGCGCGGCCCATTCCTTCTCGGAACGGTACGTAACCGCGACGCGGGCGCCAGTCCGTAACAGGTCCAAAGCCACGGAACTCCCTAATGCGCCTGTGCCACCCGTTACAATCGCGACGCGATGCTCAAACTCCATAACGCCTCCTTATCTGCTTTCAATGCCCCAGTGAAAAAGATGATACCAGGTTGGGAGGTTGCTGGAAAAAGCTATTGGCATGCCATTCCGCGCAAGGTTCGTATGCGCTGACCCTTGCTAAACCAGAACTCACCTTCGAGAGGCCAGTGGTTAAGAGGTGTTTTCCCCACCTACCGTCTACCACCTACCACATACCGATCACAAAGGTAGGCAGTGAGCAGGCGGCAGAAAGAGGTGTTTCCCCCACCTACCATCTACCACCTACCACATACCGGTCGCCACGACAGACCATCATGGGTAAGCCTGCTGCTTCTTGTGAAGTTTGCGTCGGATATCGGGCCAGAATTCTTTCACTTCAAAGGACACCGCATCTCCCCATAACTGCGTCACCCAGATGTTGGCGCTGTTTAGGGCATTCCGGTCTGGCGGCGGATGGTAGGTATTGGAAAGTGCTGCCGCAATTGCACTGCCTGCCAACTCGGAGTAGTTGAATTGTTTTTTCCCGGAGTCGGTGCGCGTGATAAAGACCCGTAATGCAGCGTAACCAGCACGGTGCCAGAACCCCCCTTTACCCAACTGGTAGTATCGAGGGTCTTGGTGGAGCACTGATGGGAAGATGGCGCCCACCATGAAGTTCTCGATTGTGGTGTCGGCGTAGGCGGCCCCGTAGCGCTTCGCATAGCCAACAAAACCCTGTCTGAAGCTGGGATCAGTATTTTCAGCCTGATCGATGAGGGCGAGGATGCCAACGTACGGGAACTCGATGGGGTCGAACGTTCCCAGGGCCACCAGCTTGAATTTCTGCCCAGTCGTGAGCGGCGGAATCTTTTTGGAATTCTCCACCGTCAGAAAGTTTGGCAAGACATAGAAAAGGCGGTCGTTCGTTGGGCTCTTCTTTTCCTGGATCGCGGGGTCCTTATTGTCCCCACTTTTCTCTCCCGTCTTGGACTGGCTTTGTGAAGTCGTATCCGCAGACGCCGGGTTTTGCTGCTGTGCCGGCAGCGGGAACGCTAACAATAGCGTACCGATTACCATCGCACCAAAAGCAGAGGTCGGCGCCCACCCATTGCGGTTGATCATCGTGCCTCATCGTCTCCCAGCTCATGGACCTGTGCCGGGACCTTTCCTGCTGAGTTTCCGGGTTTATCCCCCTTGAATTTGACGCACAAATGACAGGAAGGGTTACTTGTACATCTCGCCCACCACTGCTGAAGAGGCTCCACTCTCGGCCAGCGTGTGCCGCCTGAAGAGTGATATCGCAGGCTATTTGGGCGCGTTACTTTATCGTAATATCAGACTGTACGGATTTTTCTTGCGACGATCGCAGATTCAGCAGACTGTCGACTGACGACTGTCTTTTCGACTGTGAACTGCCTTTGTTAGTTGCTCTCGTCCTTGCCGAAAGATACGCGGACCAATTTGATTAGCGTCCGACTCCCCCCGCCTTCTAACGCCACGACCTTTTCCAGGTTGTGGGTCTTGATCTCAAAGGTAGTTTTTCCGTCTGAACCCTGGTCGGTGAATTTAGTGACTTCATTCCCCAGGTGCTCTTTGTAAAAGGCCTTGACTCTCTCCAATGAGTCCGAAGTTTCGAATTTCGCGGCCAGTACTTGCACGCTCGCCTCGCCTCCAAAACCGAGGTTTACTGCTGCTGAGTCCTTGTCTTTCACCCGCGTCGCGCCGGGGTAGATGGGCAAACCCAAGCTGTCCTCGTTGACATCATGATGAACTTCAATTGATCCGACCGGCGTATTAATGGAAACTTCCTTGTGGCGGCCCCCCCTCTCTTCAACTTGCATTCGGAGGTTGTGGGAAAGGAACCTTAAGCCGGTCCAAACAGCGATTCCACTGACCAGGACAATCAGTGCCAGGACCAACAGGGCAATCGCAACGATGTTGCTGCCCGACCGTGGGGGTTGCGGCGGAACGGGGGGACGCGGGGGTTGGGGGCTTGTACTCATAGGACTCTCCTTGACTCGTCTCTACCAGAGCATACGCAATCGCGGCCTTGCAAGTTCCCGAAGCTTACGTCCGGCGCGGTGCAAATGCAAGAACTTCGTTAGTCCAGCCTAAGGCAGCAAGCGTTAGAAACGAAGAGGAAAAGCCATCCTAAACTCCCCTCCTGGTTCAGGAGGGGTCGGGGTGGTCGAGTACCACCCCTTAATCCCCTCCTCGGAGAGGAAGGGAATTTGCTCCTAACCTCCCCTCCTGCTGCCAACACCCTCGGTCAGGGAACGGTTGAGTGAGACCCGCCCTGGATGATATTCTCAGTTTTGTGCGGCCAATCTGAACGCCCTCCAGGAGGGGATCTGAATGCGTTATAGGAAACTGGGTAACAGTTCTTTCACCGTCTCTGCCATCGGCCTCGGATGCATGGGCATGTCGGAGTTCTACGGGCCACGAAACGAAGAGGAGTCTGTTGCAACCATTCATCTCGCGGTTGACCTGGGTGTGAATTTCCTGGATACCGCCGACATGTACGGCACGGGTCACAACGAGGAACTGGTCGGGAAAGCCATCAAGGGTCGGCGGAATGATATTGTTCTTGCCACCAAGTTCGGCAACGTGCGGGGGCCGGACAGTAGCTTTCTGGGAATCAACGGCCGGCCCGAGTACGTGCACAGTGCCTGCGAAGCCAGCTTGAGGCGCCTGAACATTGAGACCATTGACCTCTATTATCAGCACCGTGTTGACGGCAGTGTGCCCATCGAGGAAACCGTGGGGGCCATGGCGCGGCTGGTCGAAGAGGGCAAGGTAAAGTACTTGGGGCTTTCCGAGGCCGCTCCAGCAACCATTCGCCGCGCGCACCGCACCCACCCCATCACCGCTTTGCAAACGGAGTATTCACTCTGGAGCCGTGATCCCGAGGACGAGATTCTTTCCACTTGCCGGGAACTTGGAATCGCCTTTGTTGCTTACAGCCCGCTCGGTCGTGGGTTCTTGACAGGCCGTTTCAGGAGCGTAGAAGACATGGCGCCCGAGGATTGGCGTCGCAAATCTCCGCGCTTCCAGGGCGAGAACTTCAAACGCAATCTGGACCTTGTCTGCCGGGTCGAGCAAATCGCTTCGGAAAAAGGTTGCAAAGCGTCGCAGTTGGCTTTGGCCTGGGTGCTGGCCCAGGGCGAGGATATTGTGCCAATCCCCGGCACGACGCGGAGGGCGCATTTGGAGGAAAACGTTGCGGCGTTGCAGTTAAAGCTCTCACCCCAAGACCTTGCGCGGATCAACCAGGTTGCGCCCAAGGGAGTAACGGCCGGGGAACGCTACTCCGAAGGGGGGATGAAGGTCGTGAATCTGTGATGGTTCGAGCTTCGGTTCGTCTGACTACTTATAAGCCGGAACCCCCGTCACCCGCTCGCCGATGATGAGCGTGTGGATATTCTGCGTGCCTTCTCGGCGGACCGAGGCAAATCTCACGCTCTGATCGATTCTGGGAAATGCGCCCTTGTCATTGAGGCCTCGAGTGCCCCTCTTTGAAGGTAAGGCTTAGACGCCCAATTTCGCGATTCAGAGCGTCGGATAGCCGTCGCCACCAGTGAATCCTGTCATTTGTGTAATAAAGTGCCGCGGTGCTTTCGGAAACCGCTCGATAGGCGGCGTCTGTGAGCGCACCCGGAACGTCGGACACTCGATCCCAAACCCAATCACCGGCCTCTAAAGAAGGGCGTCCGCCAACGGCCCGGATGTCCGTGTCATACAATGAAAGGCAGCAAGAAAAACACCCGATGGCGGCCATAATCTCAGGGGGAAAGGCGGTCGGCACTTGCCTGACTTCCGCCGGATCAACGCCGTCATGTCCGCTTCCTCCTGTGGCGATCTTGCCTGACCTCGTATACCCCTGAAAGGTGGAGAAGCAAATTTCCTCATGTCCCAAAGTGCAGAAGGCATCGCCGGGGTGGAGTTGTTGTGATGCTCCAGCAAGGGGCGGACAATCCCACCGCAGGAGTTGTTTCTCCGAGAGATGCTTGGGGAGAAACGGGTCCGAAACGGGCGGGTGCGCCTCAGCTTCCACAGCGAGATCCGTGAGCTTCCGTAACACATGCAGCGGGGTGTTGGCCCACATCCAGCGAACCGGTTGCTCCTCTCGGTACACTCTGATGGAATACCCGCAGGCTCGAAAAACGCCTTCGGGGCGGCGTTCGACGGGCTTTCGAAGGATCGAATCTGCCAAGAACTGCGAGTTCCGGACCACGGAGTCTCCAACCTCGTCGATACACCACAGGGCGGAATAGTAGGCAGTACGAGCGCAAAAGCAGAACGAACAAAAATCATCGCCAAAGCGCCAGGGTACGTCGGGCGGTATGAGGATGCAATGCCGATCGACGCGCTCGATACCCTGCCGGTAAGACCCGAAGCCGTCATACAGGGTGTAAAACTTCGAGCCGACGCCCTGCACTTCACAAACCATAATTATTCCTGGGAGTAGCCTCTTGTCCGCGTCGCGGGCCTCCTTCAATAGAAGGTCTCCTACGGCGTACTTATGCGGTCTTGATGCTCTTGGCAGCACGTGCCCACCCCACTCTGAGCCTATTGATACCCAGGCATTCCCGCCACCCGCTCCCCGATGATGAGGGTGCGGATGTTCTGCGTGTCCTCTCGGCGGACCGAGGCAAATCTCACGAACACGGACAACACGAACGAACTACCCTATCCCTGGGGAGAGTCACGCGCTGTCACCGTGGCAGCCACCGGCAAGCTGAAGCGCGCATTCTGCCCTTTAGGAGGGATGCGAGATCGCGGGGAGCCGACTGTCACGCAGTTTCGCAGCTATGTCCGCAAGGATAGCGATAGCGGCGTGCCGAGACGATGCCTTTACGCCGTAAGCCTCCGTCCTCTCTAGCCAACCGTACTGCCTCACGGTGACGGGGACACCCTTCTTGGGCGGTGCGTCGCTGGCAAGATAGGTGTCGAACTCCCAGCGACGATCGCGTCGGGGGCTCGCCGAGGCCGGGAAGGTCTGGAGGACCTCAAGCGCACGGTCCAAAAGCAGCGCCGGACAGAAGCGCACCTTGAAGAGGTTCTCCTCCAGGATCCTTCGCATAGTCGTTTTGTCGAAATGGAAGGTAAGCTCGGCGTCAAATGTTCCGGCTTGCAGCCATCCACTCGATGGCCAAACCAGGCTCAATCCCGAGTGTATGCACCCGAATGGGTTCACATCGTTTTTATACTGACCTTCGACGCAGTGATGCTCGGGGTTGTAGGACGCACGCCGTGTGTTGAAGCAATTAAGGAAATACATCACCTCCTGCCAGTCGCGACGCTCCCCGTCCAGGTAGACCCAGCGATTGCGCCAGCCCTTAAGGTGCTCCACAAGATCCAGAGCGTGCTCCCAGTCCTCCCACTCGACTTCGACCCTAAACGTTTTTGCCTTTCCCTCGCCGGCCTCTGAGAAAGCGGGAAACCGCCTTGCCGCCTCCAGCGCTTTGGGGAAGGTGGGGGACGCCGATGCCCCGAATTCTATCGTGACCCGACGGCAAGGCTCAAGTAAGTCCTGCGGATGTTCCTGCTCGCCGACCGCGACCGTCCGAGCTCCGCATCTTCCACAATAGCGGTCACCCCCGCTGCCGGTCCACCCGCACCTTGGGCACATCGGTCTCGCCCCCCTGTAAGGAGTCGTGCCACTCCCTCCAAGATACCACGATACCACATCTACTTATACGCCGGAATCCCTGTCACCCGCTCGCCGATGATGAGCGTGTGGATATTGTGCGTGCCCTCATAAGTAAAGACCGATTCCAGGTTGCACATGTGGCGGAAGATGGGGTATTCATCGGCGACGCCATTGGCGCCCAAGATGTCGCGTCCCGCTCGGGCCACTTCAAGCGCCATCTTAACGTTATTCCGCTTGAGCATGGAGATATGCGCGAAATCGGCGCGCCCTTGATCTTTCAGGCGCCCCACCTGTAAGGCCAGCAACTGCGCCTTGGTGATTTCGGTGATCATATCGGCGAACTTCGCCTGAACGAGCTGGTGAGAAGCAATGGGCTTGTCGTCAAACTGCTTTCGTATCTTCGCGTACTCCAAGGCCTCGTTGTAACAGGCCATCGCCGCACCGATCGCCCCCCATCCGATACCGTAGCGCGCTTGGGTCAAGCAGCTCAGCGCCGTTTTCAACCCCTGCGCTTTGGGAAGCATGTTACAGGCGGGCACACGAACGTCCTGGAGTGAAAGGCTGGAGGTCACTGAAGCGCGTAGCGACCATTTCCCTTTAATGTCTTTCGCGGTGTAGCCTGGAGTGCCTTTCTCCACGAGGAAGGCGCGGACACCTTCGTCCGTGCGCGCCCACACCACCGCCACGTCTGCAATTGTACCGGAGGTAATCCAGGCCTTCTCGCCATTCAGGATGTAGCGGTCACCATCCTTTATGGCGCGTGTCCTCATGCCGCCGGGGTTCGAGCCGAAGTCGGGTTCCGTCAGGCCGAAGCATCCGATGGCCCTGCCCTCCTGGAGCGCCGGCAGCCAGCGCTGCTTTTGCTCCTCGGAGCCGTATTCCTTGATGGGATACATCACCAG
>Ga0208038_1000998_pt1 | contig 17369 bp, 10 predicted proteins | sample June2015DPH_16_1_FD_184714 | JGI IMG/M metagenome (GOLD analysis project Ga0208038, IMG submission 184714) | Peatland microbial communities from SPRUCE experiment site at the Marcell Experimental Forest, Minnesota, USA - June2015DPH_16_100... | ecosystem: Environmental > Terrestrial > Soil >...
ACCCACCATCGGGCTCGCCCCTACAAGCGCGGCACCTGGGGGCCGAAAGACGCTGACGCGATCATCCCTTCAGACGGCTGTTGGCACAACCCCAGACCCAAGGAGGCAGCCAGGAGGGCGAGGGCCGGAGGCGAGCGCCGAGATGGCTGACACGATGCGGTTCTAGACGCGCCGATCGGGGCGTTTCAGCTCACGCTCGGCCCGCGAGGTAATGCTGACCTTAAACATCAATTTCGCCGGCCGCGCGCGACCTCCCAAGTTGACGAGGCTAGCGGAAAAGCCTTTAGTTTCACTAAAGACGGCCTGCAGCCCAGGTCGGCGCTCAACATCTTAAAAGAAGTGCCCCACTCACGATACCACGTCGAATAAGGGTTCCAATCCACGCCTTGTCGCGCCGAAAACAGCCATCCGTGCCTGATTATTCTATAAGTTACGATCGACCGCCGCCCTTTCACGGCGGTAACGCGGGTTCAAATCCCGCCGGGGACGCCAACCTTCTTCAAGTACTTACGATTTCCTCACCCTCGCAAATTTCTTTGGTAGCGCTGGGGTAGCGCGTGGCGTCGAAAATCGTGTCCAGAGCCGCGACCGCACCCTGCACCTGGGTGTCGGTAAGGTGGGCGTAACGGGCGGTCATTCTCAGGTCACGGTGGAATGGATTTCTGACGATATGCCTAACGACCAGTCTGGAGGTATGGTCGGGGGTCTCGTTTCCGGAGAGAACCTTGGGATCGAAGGTTTTGGACCGCATCCACAAACGAACGGCCACTGCGAGCTACCAGCGGGATCGTGACCCCATTGGCCAGCCCCACAGAAATATTGTCACGTGAAAAAATGTCCCTGGCTGTTCAATACTTGTGGTAGGATGTTGGCTGGGCAGGAGGAAACCAAAACCACTTCTCGTCTCATCGGTAGGTGGCCGATTTTTCTCTGAGCCTCGCACGTTTTCAGGGCTCGAGAAAGCGCACACGGTACCTAACGCAAGGCGCATGACCTTCATGCGCGAAGGGGTGGCCGCCGAGAACCGCGACGGAGGCTGGCGAAGAATGCAGTGGGCGCGGGCCATGAGGTCGCGCGGGGCATCATCGCCAACGTTCTTAGGGAGAAAGCAGATTGGGTGTTCGTCTTCAGCATCAGAACAGTGCTGTAGCATGGCGGAACAGGCAAGGTTATAAGAGTGCCGATGAAGCTGAAAGCAGTCGGGGTGGTTCCATGAACCTTCTTCGAAACATCTGGGATTGGGTCCGGGAACAGTTTGTCGGCTGGGTTCCTGAGGATGATGCCCTCTGTGAGTTCGACTGCCGCAAACCGCAGTGCAATGAAGGGGAATGGGAGAGCTGTACACGCCGCTTGCAGCGTGCGGCAGGTGAATTGATGCCTACGAAGGAACCAGCTTCAGAGGCGGTGGCGGAATCGACGCCTGCGGATAATGTCATGCGCTAGAATTCCGACTGGCTTTGGAATCCACAACATTGGACGCGGGCTTCACCCACTGCCAAGCCCATAATTGTGTTATGGAAGGCATACGCTGTCTATTCTTGGCATTATCCAGTTTAATGACTTTTCATGGCGGTAACGTGGGTTTAAATTTCGCCGGGGACGTCAATAGTCCAATCCCTGATATTCAACTGATAAACCACCAGGTAATGCTTGTTAACTAGTTGAAGTGGGGAAACAAATCCGAATCGTTATCAGACTTCTTCGATTTCCTGGTTGACAAACACCGTATATCGACACCGAGACTGGGATCGGCAAGGCGGATCTTTGCCAGGAGAAAGACAACCGTGAAAGTGAGAGCCAATTCAGAAGCGGAAGGGCTTGCCGATCTCAGGTTGTACAAGAAGGACCAACCTAGGTCGGATGGGGTGGAAGGAGAAGCGCGAGGGCTTGCTGCACTCAAAAGAGGCCCACGCAGTTTCAGAAAGTTAGGAGTGAGATCTTAACCCAGATTTCCGAGATCAACTTTTTCCTCCCAACCTACGGGCACCATTTTTCATCTGTATTTATGCGTGTCTAAAGAGGCCGTGGAGGTACGGGATCATGTGGTTGCCTCTTTGCCCAGAGTTTCAGATTCAATAGGCCCGGAGCCGTCCCTCGCGGTCAAGATAAACACCTCCGCTTCCGTTGGGTGCTTGCGACGCTCTCCTTCAAATAGCCCGGGGTCCGTTTGAGGGAAGCGAGCCTTCCCAAGTAGGTAAAGACCGTAGGAGTATTCGGGCAAGGCCCTGCGTACTTCGAAGTCGCAGAACCCGGCATTCAGTGCTGTGCGCAAATTCCTAATTGCAATCTTCATCTTACAGGTTAGGCCGTTATAGCCGCCAAACGCAGCTATGACCATGCTTTCTTCGTCGCTTTCTTTGTCTTTAAGGATGGCTTCTGCGCCCCCCTCAGACAGCGAAATGGAAACCCAACCCTGGTCGAATCTGCGCAATTGGGGTTCAACATCAGTGGCGCGAACACGCAAAAACCCCATTGGTTGGCCTGTTATATTCAACTCAGAGAGGCGATCCTCGACGGGGCGAATCTCACAATAGGCTCTCAAGCCTGCCTGCTCAAGCCTGGCCGTTTTATCCTTTACGTCTATCTTTATAGAACTGGGGGCTGCCCATCCCGAGTACTTCGGGAATTGGAATGCGAAAGCGGATAGGTTTGACTCGAGAAGGTGTTGAGGAATCCCAAACGAAAAATACGGGCCCCCGCCACTGAGGAGCACTCTGTGATGCATAGGGAGCACGACTGCCGCGCGCCGAGCGATAAGGCCTCCTCCTATCGCCATTTCTGCTCGCCTCAGAACGAATGACCATGCGGCTGGATTCTCAAAGAGGTGCTCCTGAATTTCGGTATAGGGATATACCACTATTCCGTAAGGGCAGCTTAGCCGAAATGGGAAGCTCGTTGGGCCAGCCTCAATCGTTATACTGCGATGGTCGGGATTTCTAATAATTTGCACGATTCCGCTGTCCCCCACTCCAAACCCCCATATATGGTGACACAGGGCGGCAATAGCATATGGAAACACCACTATTTCATCAAAGTTGCATTCCTCCTCGACTTGTTGAAGTATCCGAACGGTCGGGTTGAAGGGGATCTTCTTACCCCGGGGCTGGGCCAACGAGGCCAGTGCCTGAGCTCCGCGAGCTTTCAGGCATATCCCGTACCCCCAGCCTGGACTTTCAAATGTCAATTCGGCGCCCAGCTCGTCTTCGATTTGAAGCCAGAGGCCGACGATGTCTTCCGCTTTCAGCTTCATCGAGAACACCCAAACGAGAATAATTCTCCTCGATTCCAGATGATTACGCGTAACAGTTTCAACCGAGATTCCCTGTTTCGATTTCGGGCCAACCGATAACATACACCCGACCGCCTCTGAATGGAACGTCCAGTCGCGTTTTCAGTGCTCGGTGCCTCCAACGACCACCGAAGGAGCCAGTTCTGCCTCGCCGAGATTCCCAAAGCCCGAAGCTGCCGCTTTTCCGACCGATTCCTTCGAAACCCTTCCCGGTAGAGGGTCGGTAGCGCACGGCATGAAAAATCGGGCCAAGGTGAGGCAAGGTCAGGCAATGGTAAAATCCTTTCAGACTCGCATAATTGCTAGCGCGAGCAAGGTTCGGCAAAGCTGGCCGAACCTCATCAGAGGCCCTTTCACGGCGGTAACGCGGGTTCAAATCCCGCCGGGGACGCCACAAATCTCGACGTAGACCTTGCGCACGTTCTCAATCGCTATCGTCTCCAGTGGCTCCAGCGGCTTCGGGTGGCTGCGGACGTAATCGGGGTCAGCGGCGTTTCTGGCGCGGAGTACAATTCAGCGAATCTTGCCTCGATCAAGCCCGTGCATTCCGTCTAGCCTGTGTACGGCCTGCGGGATCTCCGAGACAAGCTTGGATCGGTGTGTTGTCCGGCGTCACGGTAACGCTGGGCTTCGCCCAGTCCGAATCGTAGGTGGACTGGAGCCGGGCGAGGATTTCGGATTCGCTCAGGATGATTCCGCACTCGCGGTTATCATCAAGCGAGACGCAGGAGAAATTCTCGGAGCCGATGTAGGCTTGAGCGTTCGGTTTGCCGTAGTCGGCTAGCACCATCTTGGCGTGGATATAGAGAAAGGACTTGCAGACCGCATTCACGCCGCCGCTTTGCAGATAGGTGATGCCGCGAGCATTGCCATTGACTTTGCCTTCTCCGCTGAGCACGGCGGCGATAAATCGCACCTTCACGCTACGCTTCGCGGCTGCGACCATCGCGCCCAGCGTCCCGGGATCATCCACCTCCTCGCAATAGATGTCGAGGGTGTTCTTGGCGCGGTTGATGAGCGAAGTCAGCTTGGTGCGGGAATTGACCGGGCTCCATACCAGCGAGGCCACCTCGGGCGTGATGGGCTTTTCGTTCCAATCAACATCGAATACGTTCGAGATTTCCGTCACCTCGGCCCCCGCGGTTGTGACAATGCCGAAATCGCGCGTCGTACCGAAGTATTCGCTGGTCAAGTTAAAGGACATGACGATGCCGGTTGCGCCGTCGATGACGAAGGCTTTTTCGTGGGTGACCTCGAAGGTTCGCGGCGCCTGCTTGCACTGAATGCCGGCCTTTGTGAGCTCCTGAATCGCAGGAGTAATCTCCCTTTGCTGCATATCAGCGGGGAATGAGTACCAGTTGTAGATCACGCGCACCGCAGCTCCCCTCGCCTTGGCAGCTTGCAGGGCCGACATGATTTGAGGATCGCTGATTTCGTAGATCGTCAGCTCGATGCTCTTTTTCGCCGCGTTCAGGGCATTCAGGACCAAGGTGCGGCCATCATCCGGCTGAACGATCAGGGTGTGAGCGGAAGCCATTTACGTCTCCTTTTCTGAATGGGTCTGGCCGGGCGGTCCTTGGCCGAGCGGTTCGCATCGGTACGGGTATCAAACTTGGCGTCCAGACGAAGGGCACCGGCGATTGTGAATATGGAAAAAGCGCGGCCGGCTTAGACACAAAATAACGGCAGAGCGGCTTGCGGTATGCCGTCTCCCCTGTGAACTCTGCGACCGGATGCTACGAATTCAGAAGCCACCGCTACGATCCAAGCTCCAGACAGCGCACCTTTCAGGTAGTTTACGCGGACGGGGCCGAGACTACCTCTGTCATGTCTTGCACCAGAGCGGCCATGTTGAAGCCCGATGGCGCTATTGCGCCTTTCTTGCTAATCCAGTCGGCACTCAGAACCGCGAACGCCTCATCCGCGTAGGCATCGTAAAACTGCCAGCTCATCGACTTTAGTGCGCCCCACGTCACGACATAGAGGTTGCGCCCATCGTATGCAACCGCAGGAATGCAATGCCCATTGTTGGGATTTGGCGCCGCGTTTCCTACAGGACCTTGGGGCGGGACGATCCAGGGCGTCTGGAGAAAGTCGGTTCCGGGCGCCACGGCAAAGTCCGGAAGAGCAACCCCAATGTAGCAGTTACCGAACAGATTGATCGCGTCCTTGGCCTGAGTGTCGTTGTGCGGTTCCAACTGAGCGAAGGCCGTTATCTTGTCGCCTCCAATTCCCGGTTTCCGCCAGTACTTCAGGACATCGAGCATGTTGGCTCCGGCGTCGGCGTTGCCCTTGGCGAAATGATTGTAGGCAGCGAGAATCTGCTGATCGGTGAGTGTCTTTTCCGTGCCGGTATTCGCCGTCCACTCCTCGATCATATGGCCGGCTGCGGCGCACGTGCAGTCGCCGTACTTGTCGTTGCCCATCATGGGCCAAACGGGTACCGCTTTTGAGTAGTCGATGGTGGGCGGCGGTGGGGGCAATTCTGCCGTGAGATATTTTCCGAAGAGCAAAGTTCTCTTATCAAACTTGGGCGGGTGTTTTCCGAGCTTGAATGCAGCCATGTGTAAGCCTCCAATTCAATTCGGGGGAAATTGCGCGGGGGTAAAAATGCCAGGCGCGCCTTCCCCTCGAGATATCGACGTGCCGCCGCGGTCAGGCGGGCGACATGGTTCTTGATTAGGGTAGTGGTGATTGTGTTCCTTAGTGTAGGCAATGTCAAGTCCACATAGAATAAACAATCAGGTTTATTAGAACCGAGTTGGAGGGACAATATCCGGCCTACTTCGACAGAATAATCACGGTCTACGGACCCATGGTTTGGTTGTCCGGAATCTCAGCCGCGCGGTGTGGTATGCTCAGCTTGGCTGCGTCAGTCGGGCGCCGGTCATGGTGAGCGATCACCAGCTCGGCGGTCCGGCGTCAGGAACATGCCACTGGAATCCGTGCAGGTTGTCGCACCCATTTCCAGCGCTCGGCGTTTGACTTTCGACTTTTGACTTTCAACTTGGCACGCCAGACTGAGAACTTCAAATCTGCTTGAACAGAGGTGAAACGAGAATGACCAAGGTGCAGGTACGGTTCACGGATTACTTTGCCCAGACCATCCAGCGCATGCGGGAGGACGGATTGTTGCTGGCCAGCGTGGGCGCGGACGGAAAAGCAAACGTCATGACGATTGGCTGGGGAACGATGGGCTGCATTTGGTCGCGCCCTGTCTTCATCGTGCTCGTGAGGCCCTCTCGCCACACCTACGGCCGACTCGAGCAAGTCAGTGATTTCACCGTCAATGTGCCTCCGAGAGAACTATCAGCAGCCGTGAGCTATTGCGGGTCGGTTTCCGGGCGAGATCACGACAAGTTTCGAGAGGCGCAATTAACGCCGATTCCAAGCCGAGAGGTGCGCTCGCCCATTATCAAGGAGTGTGTCGTTCACTACGAGTGCCGGACGCTGCATCGTAATGATTTGGCGCCCGAGGCGCTGGCGCAGGCAGTGCGCGAGGAATTCTATCCCAGTGGAGATTTCCACCGCGTCTACTTTGGGGAGATCGTAGCTGCCTATGCCGACGAAGATGCCGGCACACGCTTGAGCGCTCGCCCAGAAGGCGCCGCCAAGTCTCTCCGGTAGGCGCCCAAGAGCGTCTGAAGCCGGGCTGGAGCGTTGCATGCAAAGGCGCTCAGATGTATATTGCCACCCGGTCAATTAAAACTGAAATGCCGCCCTGACCGGAACCGTACTCTTGTATTCGTCTCAACCTTAGGGGACGGGCGAGGAGTGAACTCTTGAACCAATGGGCCGAGCGGGCCAAGTTCTGGCGAACCATTCCACCACTTTCGACCGCTGTATTCCTGGCGGCTGTGTTCTGCCTGTTCGGCAGCATCGGTTTTCTAGCCATGGGCGTGAACCCAGATCTGGTATCGCCGCTGCAGACAGCGTTAGTAGTTCTAATTACGGGGGGTTTTGCCGTCGGCTATGCCCTTGCCGGCACCCGGCATAGGCCGAGAGCTTTCTACTTTCTTATTCCCAGCCACATCGCTGCCATCTCCTTGCTGCCCAAGCTGGTTCCTAGCGCTTCCGCGCGTTTCAGTATCCCACCGGCCCTGGAACACAAGCTCTTGCTGGACAACATTGGAGCCATTGTAATGGTCGTAGGGGGATACATTCTGTTCTTCACCTTCTTTCAATTGGAGGGAACACGGTACTTTAAGGCCCATACCGAAATCAGGCTGGCCAGTGAAATCCACCGGGCACTGGTGCCTTCCTTTGTGTTGCAGGTCGGAGAATTTGAATTGCACGGCGTCTCCCAGCCCAGCGGAGAGGTAGGCGGGGATTTGGTGGACGTCATCTGCGAGGGGGACCGATGGTTCGGCTACGTGGCCGACGTCTCAGGTCATGGGGTTCCAGCCGGCGTCATGATGGGCATGGTCAAGAGCGCCGTCCGAATGCATTGGGTTCAGGGTCAAAGCGCATCAAGCCTGATGGAACCCTTGAACTCCGTGCTCAGAGCCGTGAGGGCGCAGGACATGTTTGTCACTTGCGCTTACCTGCAGTCTGACGGCGGGACTACCGTCCGTTTTTCGCTGGCTGGCCACCTGCCCATACTCCACTTCAAAGCCGCCGCCGGAACGGTGGCTGAACACTCCATCCTCAACTTCCCTTTAGGCCTTTTTCCCCAACCGGCATTCGAGACCTCGGAGATTCAGTGTTCGCCGGGCGACGTTCTGGTGGTTTTGACGGACGGCCTCACCGAAGTCTTTGACCGAAATGGGACGGAACTGGGCTTGGAGCCTTTGAAGCGTGCCCTCCGGGAATCCGGCGCCGAGCCTCTGGAACAAATCTCGCTCCGCCTGCAACGCACGGCTCACCAGCACGGACCTCAGTCCGACGACCAAACGATGCTCATCGTTCGCCGGTTGCCTCTTAAGCGCGAATCTGCGACCTGATTCGTGCAGGAAACTGTAGACATCAAAAACGGCGGCCTGCGCAACGCTTGCTACGCCCGTCGGCGCTCGCATACGGGCAATCCGTGAATCGTCGCGAGGCCCAGTCATTTTCTTTCGAATGGCGTTTTCAGTCGCTCCTCGACCCACTGTTTGTCGATGACAAGGTTGTACTGGTCGTGCTGCATACTCTGCGCGCCCGGCACCTTGAGCGCTTCCTGGTAGCGCGCCACCGCTTCGGCTCGACGCCCGAGGCCGCGAAGCGGACGGAGTGTGTTGATTCGGCTACGTGGGTTTTGGGAGCGATCGCTTGAGCGACCAAGTGCTCCTTGCGCTCGACAAGTTCACTCGTTCCGGGGGGTATGTTTTGATGAGGGTGGGCCGGGACGAGGGCCCGGCCACTGCCCAGTGCTGCGCTTGATTCGAGACCCTCTTCTCCCGAAGCTCAGCGGGTGGAAAACTTATAAACCGTCGTGGAGTGATAGGTCTGGCCCGGTCTCAGAATCGTTGACGGGAAACTCGGCTCGTTGGGCGAATCCGGATAATGCTGGGTCTCCAGGCAGAAGCCGTAGCGCAGCTTATAGACATGGCCCTGCTTGCCGGTGAGGGTGCCGTCCAGGAAATTGCCCGAATAGAACTGCACGCCCGGCTCCGTCGTGTAGACCTCCATGACACGACCGGCGGCAGGTTCATAGACCCGCGCTGCGAGTGTCAAACCTTTGTCTTTTCGGTTCAGCACGAAGTTGTGATCGTAACCGTGCCCGAAAATCAGTTGCTCATCTTTCTGGTCGATCCGGGCTCCGATCACCGTAGACTTGGTGAAATCCAGGGGCATCCCTTTCACGCTGACGATTTTGCCCGTGGGGATGAGCGTCTTGTTCACCGGGGTGAAGGTGTCGGCGTTCAGCAGGAGTTCGTGGCCGAGGATGTCGCGCTGCCCATCTCCTGCCAGGTTGAAATAAGTGTGGTTGGTGAGGTTGACCGGGGTGGCCTTGTCCGTCGTGGCGTGATACTCGAAGATGAGTTCGTTCTTGTCGTTCAGCGTGTAGGTGACCGTCATCTTCAGGTTGCCGGGGTAACCTTCGTCCCCGTCCGGGCTCGTGTGCTTGAAAATCACTCCCACCTCATCCGGTTTCTCAAGAGGTTCGGCTTCCCACACGACTTTGTCGAAGCCCTTGTTGCCTCCATGCAAGCTGTTCGGGCCGTCGTTTATCGGCAGCGTGTATTCCTTGCCGTCGAGGGTAAACTTACCCTTGGCGATCCGGTTCCCGTAACGGCCGATGATGGCCCCGAAATAGGGAACCTTGGCGGTGTAGTCGTCCGCTTTGTCGAATCCAAGAACCACATCATCAAAGTGGCCTTTCTTATCAGGGACTCGTATTGAAACGATAGCGCCACCATAGGTCATGGCGCGGACTTCCATGCCGTGCTTGTTCTTCAGAGTGTACAACTCGACGGGTTTCCCGTCGGGCGTTTTTCCAAAGGCTTCTTTCTTGATCATGTGTGTCACCTGTGGAGAAGATGGGACCGCCGAGCCGGTCCAGAAGGGAAATAACGTCAGGCACAACGAGAGCAGAATAGAAATGCGTTGAATCATGGTCGCTCCGTAGAGGTTTGAATCACGAGGGATAGGTTGGCGAGAATGCCTTGTCATGTCTCTGCGGGTTCGGTAGTGCTCAAAACAACTAACCCAAAGGATTGTTACAGGACTGGGGGCGAGAGTCAAGTGTCCTGTGTGATGGTTGTGTCAAGCATTTGTCAGTTGAGCTCTGCGAGAATGCGCGGGGACTTGTTTCACTCGCAATCCCCTTTCTGCAGGGCCTAGTGTATAGTCTGGCGAGTGACGGCCAGGGTGCAATCCTTCACGGCCTTCTGGGCCTCGTCATCACCCGGCTTCAGGGCCAAAATCTGGTTGGCGTAGGAAAGCGCCGCCTGCCAATCGGATTTCTGCAACGCGGTGCGCATCCGCTGGCGGTTTTGCTTCAGCGCGCAGTCTGCGAAGGCCTTCTTGACTTCGGCATCGTCGGGCGCCACGGCAAGAATCTTGTTGCCGTAAGCAGTAGCGCCCTCGCAGTCCGACTTCTGCATGGCGGCGCGGAACTGCTCGCGATAATAGAACTCAATTCCGAAATTGCTCTGGGCCTCGCTGAAGTTGGGATCGATCTCCTGCGCCTTCTGCAAGTGCGTCATCCCCTCGGCGAGGTTTCCTTGCCACAACAGCGCGACCCCGAGGTTGCTCTGGGCCTTGGCGTTGCGAGGATCCAGTTCCAGGACCTTCTTCCATACCCCGATGGCCGCTTCGAGCTGGCCCTTGGCCGTCAGGTCCGACGCAAGGTCGAAAAGCCGGTACGACTCGGCCGCGGGCACGTCGATCTTCATCATCCCGTCCTGGGGGATATTCACAAACTCGGGAATATTCACCGCGCGATTAGCTGCTGTCGAGTTGTCGATCAGGATGGCCGGGCTGTCGTTGCCCGCCTCGTCCAGGTGCGTCAGAAACATCTGCGTGTAGGGCGAACGGCTTTTCGAGGAGAAAACCAGCCAACGGCCGTTGGGCGAGAAGCTGTGCCAGGAGTTCATCAAGGGAGTATTGGATCGCATACGCCGCGCCACGCCGCCTTCCGCGGGCACAATATAGAGCTGGCTATCGGGGCGCATCAACTGCGCGTTGCGACACTTCACAAAGACGATCCAGCGGCCATCCGGAGAGACCTTGGGAAAGCTATTGCTCATGCCGTTTTGGGAAGCGCCTGCGATCGGCGCCGGCTGGCCACCTTTGCCGTCGTTGAAAGGAATCCGGCAGAGGTCGTATTGGATTTGGGTCTCCTCCGGGTCGTTGGGATGCTCGGGCAGCTTCTGACCTTCGATGTAAGGTTCCCTCGCCTCCGCCCGGGCAAAGACCACATATTTGCCGTCCGGACTCCAGACGCCGTCCGTTTGAACGTAGCGCGGATCGTCAGCGCCCGGCAAGGCCCGCCTTCGGCCCGTCGCGCGGTCGTACCACGCCAGGATGCCGCGCGTCGGATAGAACACCTGGAGGAAATGGTAGTCCTTGAAATTCACAACGTAGTAGCTATTGGCGAGTTCTTTTTCCAGCTCCCGCAAGGTGGTCAAGACGTACCTGCCGTCCGGCGAGACCTGTGACATGAAACCGATTCTCGAAGGCGCAGCCGTCTCATCCCGGAGGGAACTCCACGAGATCACGTCTTGATTGCGGATGGCCATTTCCGGCTTGACGGAGGTCAGCACGTACAGCCCCTTGTCGTTGGCAGGGCCGTCGAGATCCATCCCCAGGGTTTTGCCGTCGCGGGAAAACGAATGGCAATTGGCGCAGGTGTGAAGGCCCGTCAGGAGCAGACGGCCGCGGGGCTCGGCGATGTTGCGCAGCCGCCAGGCGAGTAGGGGCAGATCGGCTTGGGCCAGCGGCTTGATCACCCCCTTTTGCAGCTCCGAGGGTATCAACGGCACGTCGCGGTAGAAAATCGGCGCTCCCACTGGATCCCTCGAGGTTTGAATCACCACCGCGCCGCGGGAAACGGGGTGGTCCAGATGCTCGTCTTGGAATCCGGTGATGGTGATTGTGGCGGGATGCTCCGCCGATTGTCGCTTGATCGCCTCCCAGGTTGCCGCATCCGGTATCCAGGTTCGCGCCGCAGCTTGCTGGGGTGTCAGCTTGGGCAGCTCGTTGCTTGCGGAAATACAACGCGGGTCGATCTCGCCGATGCGCAGCCGCTCGCCCGCCGATTTCACCTGAATCCCGGCCGAGCCGTCGGTGAACGCCACAGCGATCGTCCACACGGAGGCGCTGTTCGAAGCGTCACGCCAGAGGAATGTTGGGGGTGTGATCTCCGGTGGGAAGATCGACCCTTCCTCTGGGTAGTCGACCGTAATCGCAGCCAGCTTCGGACCGTCAGGGCTGAACGATGGAGAAGAACCCATGGCGTGCGCACTTGCCAGTTGCTGGGCAATCGCCAAGCCTGCCGTGCATGAGCCGTGCTGCACGGCGCCCCGCCCCAGAACTAGTGCGGTGACAGCAGCCACAACGCAGACGCCCAGGCTTCGGGCTCCCCATTGTTTCACGGCGTCCCCCTCGTCTGGGAATTTCGGCCGCCCTTTTCTTCAACCAGCTTGAAGCGGTTCAGCGCCTCTTCTTGCTCTCGTAACCGCGCGCTGGCCTCCGCCAGCCTTTGCACGAGCTGGGGCAATTCCGACAGATCACCTTTCTTACGGAGGCAGACGATCAGGTGATAGAGGGCGGACTGATCGTTGGGATCGGACTTTAACGCATGGCGTGCGGTGGCCTCCGCAAGACCCGTCCTTCCTGAACGCAGGTAAAGCTCGGTGAGGACATCTTCGGCAAGGACAAAATCCGGCTTGCTGTGCACGGCACGCTGGGCGGCAGCTTCTGCTTCCCGAAAGGAGGGCGTGTCGAGTTGGACGCCCTTGCGGATGAGGAGTTCAGCGAGAAGATAGTTGAGGATGGGATCGTCGGGCGCCTTCGCGAGACGCTGCTTCACAACCCGAACGGACTCGTCCAGTTTGTTTTCCTGGAGGAGTGAGATGCCCAGCGCCACGGAGCTGTCACTCTGGAGGGGGTTCAAGGCTGCGGCTTTCTGGAAATCGGCGTCCGCCTCGTTGTAGTGGTTCATCTGCACCTCGAGGACGCCGCGCTCGAGATAGAGAGGGGCAGAATCGGGCAGGGCGTGGAGTCCGGCGTTGACTACATCCACGCCCACCTTGAAGGACCCATGATCCAAGCTGAGGGTGGCCAGGTCAAGATAATTGTCAATGTCGCCTGGGGCAAGCGCGATAGCCTTCTGCAAGGCCGCGACCGCCGGGGGCGTCTGCTGGTCGGCTTCGTAGACCGCCGCGATCAGATTCAAGGCCGCCGCCCTTTGCCTTTCCGGGCCGCCTTCGGTGAGGGGCAGCAGGGTGCGAATGGCATCCGCGTACTTGTGCGCACCGTACTGGGCGAGCCCGAAGCTATAGAGGGCCTCCGGATCTTGGGGCCGAAGTTCAGCAATCCGCTGGAAGACCGGAAGCGCTTCCTCAGCGCGATGCAAATGAGCCAGACAGGCGCCCAATTGCGCGAGAGCCGGAACATTATTCGCCACCACCTGAGGACTCTTTTGGTAGTGCGCAACGGTGGTGGTGCAGTCTTTTCGTTTGAAGGCGAGTGCCGCCATCATCGCGTGGGAGGTCTGGTCCTGGGGGTTCAAGCGAAGCAGCTTCTCCAGGAAAGGCAGCGCCTGGGGGCTGCCGGCTTGGAATTCAAGCTGTGCGGCGCCCTCCAGCGCGGCGACGTTGTTGGGATCGATTTGGAGCGCGTGCTCGAAGGCCGCCAGGCTCTCCTGGGGCTGGTCCAGGCCCTGGAGGGCCATCCCTTGTAGTGTCCAGGCGCGCGGGTCGGTGGGATGGGCGCGAGCAAAATCCCGGGCCAGGCGCAGAGCCCGCGCATTATCGTGGGACTGAAGCGCCTGCACGACGGACTCCGGGGTGGGAGGGGGGCTGGTTTGCGCGCCAGTGAGCGCGGCAAGCGAGAACCAAAAGGCGACGGAGAGAAACCCAGCGAAAACCCTCGATTGCACGCGGCAGGCCGCCACGCGCTTCCGCCGCGGAGATAAAAGGGACTGAAACACTTGCTCAAGTGGTTTCGCTCTGGCTCGCACTGCCACCTCGGCCGGAGCCGTGCCGGCCACCGGCAACGCTAAGCATACTCTCTTTCGGGGCCTGGCGGTGTCAGGGTGGGGGGAATTAGCTTCATGGCCAGGCTTTGAGCGACTTGCGCGCGGACTGGAAACATGATCCCCGTCCAGGGGAGCTTCTGCCTGCACGGCAGAAGCTCCCCACGGACGGCGTGTAGCTCGGGTTTTAATCCTTCCACCGGAGCTACGGTTCTTTCCTAACGACTTGCTAGAACGTGAACTTCAGGGCGACATCCCACCATCGCGGGAGCTGTGCTGAGGTTACCTTCCCAAAGTTCGCATCCGGCGGGTTCGCATCCACGTTGCCAAGGTTTTGCCGGTTGAAGAGGTTGAAGAATTCAAAGCGAAGCTGCAGATTGATGCTCTCCTTGATTCGGTTGTTCTTATAGAAAGCAGCGTCCGTCTCCGCGAAGTAGGGTTCGCGGAAGCCGTTCTGCTTCTCGTTGCCTTCCGATCCCAGGGTGGGCTGAGTAAATTGACCAGGAGTAAAGACCCCGGTGGTGAGGAAAGCCTGACGAGACGTCGCCTCTGAATAATTTGTAACGTTCGGGTAAGCCAAGTTGTCTCCATCCGCGTTATAGTCGCCGCTATTTGCGGCGAGTCCGGTAATCGGATTGCTCGCCGAGGGGCAACCGGCCTTTACGGCACATACGGGAATGAACGAGTTGGTATTCACGGCGGTAAACGGGTAGCCGGACTGCAATATGCTCGTGCCGCTAACTCCCCAGCCGCCGGTCAGATGACCGACCAATCCGTTCCCATGATTCAGGCCGGGAAGCGAATAGTTAAGGGTCAGCGAGAGGCGGTTCGGAGCATCCCAGGGAGAGGGGCCATAGTAGTTCCCCGGGTCGAGACCTCCGGCGACCTGCCCTGGGGTTATGGGGTAATTGCCCGCATCATCCTTGGAGGCAGAGCGCGTATACGAGACATCGAAGAACCCGTGGGAGAATCGGCCGCGGAAATCAAAGAACACAGCCTCGTAATTGCCATAGCGATTGTTGTCTGCGTACGTAATGGAGCCGAAGCTTGGATTGATCCGCGTCGGAGACACGCTTTCGTGTTGAATCAAGTCGCCCTGATAAGCGTTGATGTCGACTCCGTAACTAACGATGCCCTGTTGGTTGCTGTTGCCAACCGAATCGTACGAGTGAGATCCCGAATAACCAACGCTGGCGACGTATCGGGTCCCGAATTTTCGCTCCAGGGTGAACGCCCAAATATCGGCCCTGGGCGACTTTAAGTTCGGGTTTATGCCTCCGATAGGGAAGTCAAGCCCCGTAATGCCGCCCACACTGTTGAGCCCCGCCGTGAAGGCCGGATAGGTAAACCCGTACGGGGGCTTGTTGGAGTTTCCAAGAACGAAAATAGGAGGCCCAGCAGTGGCTGATCCGCCGGCAAAAAAAGTCGGCTGCACAGGCCCCGGGGGATTGCCTCGAAATTCTTCTTGGACGTTGGCTTGCGTCAGCCAATTGTTGTAGATGCCGAATCCGCCATGCAGAACCCAATTGCCGCTCCCCGTTGGATCCCACGCAAATCCAACGGTGGGACTAAGGAGATCGCTCACAGCGTGATTGAGGGCGTTTTGCGTCGACTTAGCAAAGCCATTCGCGACTGTGTTCTCGTACGGGGTGAAACTGGAATTGGGAGATGAGGTCGGACCCAGATAGAAATTCCCGAACACCGTGCTGGAACTACGGGTGTAAGGGTTGCCCGAATCATCCCATCGCAGGCCCAGCGTCAAGGTCAGGTTCTTCTTCACCTTCCAAACATCCTGGGCAAAGAGTCCCCAGGTGCTGGAGGCCGCGTTCCATGACCACAACACCGGCTTGCCCGTCGTGGGGTCGTACATGGCAAAGCCTTCCGACCGCGGCTGGTCTTGGACGAGAGCCGTTAAATCTGTGAAACTGAAGTGCGGTTCGGAGTACGGCCCTTGGAAGGGCTCCACGTCATCGCCAAACCACCCCTGGTAGCCGAACTTCAGCGTGTGCGCTCCCCGGATGTGGGTTAGGACGTCCTGCCAGTGATAGTTATGTTGAATGAAATCACCTTGGGCGAAGCCCACCCCAAAGGCGTCACCTCCGTCCGCATTGATCCCCGTGACGTCGATAAGAGGCACAGTGTAATCAGGGGCGCCACTGCCGAGCGTACCCTCCACGCGACTACCACCGAAATTCACTTCATTTAACGTGGTGGGAGAGAAGGTGTGGGTCCAGTTCATCTGATAGGCGCGCTGCCAGTTCTGGTTGCTGGCGGGAGAGAACTGGGGTACGGGTTCCGGCTCACCGTAACTCAAAGTCGTGCGGTAAAAGCTGCCGTAGATTCGGTCGTTTTTGAAATACTTGTCGATGCGGACGAACCACTGGGTCCCATTCCGAACGGCAGTGCCATTAAACACACCGCTGTCGATCATGTCCAGCGAGCAGGGGATGGAAACGGTACTGGTGACGGGTATCGTTGTCTGGCCCAACGGGCACCCAGCCGGCCCGATTAGATCCACAGCCGCTGTCTTGCCGACAGCGATGTTGCTCAAATGAGCAGGCACGTATTTGCCCAACAAACCCGTGCCCACCGTGCTCGGGAAATTCGCCTGAGCCCACGAGGTGAACGCCGGATCGACGAAGTTTTCACCGCCCGTGCTTACGGCCCGAGACGAGCGCAACGGCTCGATGTCAAAGAAGAAGAAAAACTGTTTGTGGGGGATCACGGGGCCGCCAATTCCGGCGGAGACATTGTTACTGTGAAACCCCGCGTACGTGGCGGGACCTAAATCCCCACGGGCGAACATACCCTGGTAGTTGAAATAATCATCGACGATACCATGGAATTTGTCGGTCCCGGATTTCGTCGTCATGTATGTTTGGATTCCGTCCGACCGGCCAGATTCAGCCGTAAACGTATTCACCTGGATGCTGGTTTCCTGAATCGAGTCGGGGTTGGGGGTCAGATTTAGAACCCCTTGGCGGATTCCGCTGGTGACGTCGAGTCCGTCGACAACCCACATATTCGACATCTGGCCTTCACCGTTGGCGCTGGCGTCAAGCTGCGTCTCCGTCGAGTAATTGTCCACGCCGGACCCTGGCGTCCCGGGCGCGCCGGGTACACCGTTGCCCACGCTTCCCAATCCGGTGACGCCCGGCGCCATGTTGGCTAACGTAACTAACTGGCGGCCGGCGACGGGCAACTCGGCAACAGTCTGATTCTCGATTGTCATCTGGTTGCGGGTCTCTGCCGTGTTCAAGACGGGCGCCGCCCCCGTCACTTCGACAGTCTGGGTTACTGCCTTTAGCGTGAGGGTAATAGGCACGTTCAAAGTTTGGTTGGTGTCCAAGGTGACCTTGACCACTTCTCTGACGAAGCTGGCAGTGTCAACTGTAACCTGATACGCGCTTGGCGCCAGACTCACAAATTCGTAATTCCCCGCAGCGTCTGACGTGG
>Ga0208038_1001000_pt1 | contig 17360 bp, 14 predicted proteins | sample June2015DPH_16_1_FD_184714 | JGI IMG/M metagenome (GOLD analysis project Ga0208038, IMG submission 184714) | Peatland microbial communities from SPRUCE experiment site at the Marcell Experimental Forest, Minnesota, USA - June2015DPH_16_100... | ecosystem: Environmental > Terrestrial > Soil >...
CACCTTCCAGGTGACGGTCTCGCCGGCTTCCAGGTCGAGAGCAGAAGCCAAAGGGAGGGGGATGTTGGCATAGACCTGCACGGTGCCGCCCTGGCGGCGGATGCCTTGCAGGCGGGTGGGGTAGTGATCTTCGCGACTGGCCATATCTATGTCATATCATAGATTCTATAAATGTCAAGGTTTTTTCTATTTTTTTCCGTACCTTTTAATTCCGAAGTTCGGCCTGCCGAAACTGAAGCGGGCAGTTGCCGGGGGGGACTTTCCGGATGAGTCTCTAGGGACGGCAATGTCCAGCTCGACGAGAGACTTGGCCAGCATTACAGCCAGGTGGTCATCGGCAACCAACCGATGGACTACCGGGACGGGGCCAACTCGCGGCAGCACCAAGCCACATCCCAGCCCCATCAACTGACCGGAGGAAGCCAGCCGGGCGGGGCGTCGAGTGGTGTGCGGTTGTAAGTGTGAGCGCTGGCCTCGACCGCGGCAGCGCAAAGAGCGGCGGCTTGTATTAGTTCCGGGCATCTCGCAAACCTCCCGACAAGGGTCTGGTAACGGGCGTGGCGGCCCTGGCGAAGTCTTTCAAGTTCCGCCAGGACCGCACGCTTCGTCACCTCCTTGCTTTTGGGATTTCGACTCATCGGGTTACCCCTTCGAGCCGATGGCTCGCGTGAACTGATAGCGCAGCTTGTCTCCGACCGCCTCCGGCCCGGTGATTGCCGCCGTGGCGATATCCGGAAATTCGTGGGCGTAGAGGGTTCGGACGTCCTCCACCGAAAGCTTGGGGTCCGGGTCCGGGAGCCTCTGGCCATGAAATTCGAAATAGCGGGAAAGTACGTGGCTCTCCATTAGAGTGCGAGACCTCCTTTCGATTGAGTTGAAGCGGGTTCGGGTGTTGTAGGTGGGAACAGCCCGAGTGTGCCCATTGATGCTGAAGAGGACGCGGTCTCAGCAGGGGTTGGGGATGCGGAAGAAGACGCTGAGGCAGGTTCAGCCGTGGTGGCAGTTGTGGGTGGCTTCTGAGTCGCCTTCTTGCGCTCCTCGGCTTTGCGCTTGGCTTCCTCTTGAGCTGCCTTGGCGGCAGCCTCCAGGGTGGCCTTGGCCTCGGCTAAGGTGCTGGCGGTTTGCTGGTGGGTTTGGACGTAGCCGGCCAGATGGTTGCCGAGTTCTGCATCGAGTTCTTCGGGCGGGCCGGTATAGGTAAGTGGGGTAGTTAGAGCTGGGTTCTCGTCGGCCTTTGCCAGAGCGGGAATGACGTTAACACGAATTGTCTTGTCATCCACCTTGGCCACCGTTATGAGCACAGTGCGGCCGGCAAGAAGCGGCATGAGTTCGACGAACACAGGACCTCCTTTGTGGCAGGAATTGATTGTTACAATTGTTCAAATGGTGCTAATTGTGTCGTGAGTTGAAGGAATACAGTGCGAGGCCGTACGGCGACGAGGTCGAAAGTGTTAGAATCCCGCAGGCGAGCAAGGCTTCCAGGACAGGACATTCGGGCCGAGCGCGCCCGGGAGGTTGCGATGATCCAGAAGAGGTCTGGTAGACGACAATCGATAAGCGTTCCGGATGCTCCCCTGCCGATCAAACTGCCTGGACCCGCGCTCCAGGCCAGCGGGTCGCTCGCGAGGGCATTGCAACTCAGGAGGACCACTCGCGAGATCAGCGGCAAGAAGCTCCCTTTGCAGACTCTCTCCAATCTTCTCTGGGCGGCATGCGGAGTGAACCGCCGGAAGGGTCCTTTCGGAATTCCCGGAAGGACTGCGGCATCGGCGAGCAACTCGCAGGAGATCGACGTCTACGTCGCCCTCGAGGAGGGGACCTTCCTGTATGACCCGTTCCATCACCAGTTGGTGCCGGTGGTTGCAGGTGACCTGCGACGTCTCGCGATCGGCCAAGGCCAAGCCGATGCAGGCGCCGAAGCCCCGGTTCGCCTTATCTACGTCGCGGACACCGACAAACTGGTCCATACGTCCGGTTATCAGGAGCCCGGCCTTCGCGATCCCGATGTCCAGCGGGCTTACTATTACGTCGACACGGGCCTCATTGCGGCCAACGTCTATCTATTCGCCGCGTCCATGGGTCTGGCGGCTTGGTTCCACAACTGCGACAAGTCGCAACTTTCTACGAAGCTCAACTTGCACAAGGATCAGCGTGTGCTCTTCGGGCAGACGGTCGGATACCCTACCCAAGTTGTGGAAAACATATTAAAGGGAAAGTAGCAGATGGGCTGTCATGAGCCCAAGGCTTCGATTAGAGAGCGGCCCGGAGAGGTACGGAGGTTGGTTGACCCTGGACATTACCAGAGGATTGCGTCAGAAGGGAGTTTCCTGCTCAATTGTCCCGCCGTCCGGCTCGTTGAATGGGTTATCGCCCTCTTCGACAAGCCCCGAAGCCTTCGGTGATTCATCGGGCTTCATGCCGTTGCCGTTCTTGGGCGCCCGATCCAGAATCCTCATCTGGTTGGCCACAACTTCGACCGTCGTTCGTTTGTCGCCTTCCCGGTCTGACCATTTCCGGGTCTGCAACCTTCCCTCTATGTAGACATGGCGGCCCTTGTAAAGGTACTCACCGCAGACCTCCGCGAGACGACCAAAGCAAACGATTCGGAACCACTCGACACGTTCCTGACGCGAGCCTTGCGCGTCCTTCCAGTTCTCATTGACCGCGACACTGAAGGTGCCGACTGGTTTACCCTGCTGGCTAAACCGGACTTCGGGCGCTTCGCCAAGAAATCCGATCAAAATGACTTTGTTCACACTCTGGGACATTGTTCTGTCCTCCTTCCCCATGGAACTATTTCTTGCGAGGCACGCGATCACCTGCTCTCCAACTCCGGCTCCCAGATTGGTCATTGATTGACTTCGGAGCTCATTTGACGGAAACGAGCCAGCTGGCTATTCTGCACTCGGTATGGAAGCGTCCATTCAATCCTCAAGTGAGAGCGCCAAAGTGATCCACAGTCGCGTGGTCTCGGAGGCAAAGCGGGAACGCGAAAAGACGCTCTGCCACCTTAATGATGGTGCCACTATCTTCCTATCCAATTCCCTGGGTGGCCATATTCGGCCCGGCGACGAAATCAGCTTCCCTCTGCCCACTGAGTCCGCCGAAGCAGGAACTGAAATCTACGTCCGCAAGCCCTCGTCCGGCGGGCGGGGTCGTGATCTCTACCAGACCCCAGTCAGTTATGCCGCGCAACCCAAAGCCGATAAGCGAGAGCGACTTTACATACGGGCAGAGGTTCCAGCGGGCCGGCTGGGGATTTCCTCCATCCATCTGCCTTGCGAGGTGGTCCGCGATTATTTCTACGTCGCCACACGGCGCCAGCGCTGGGAACGTCAGACGAACCTGTATGACGTTCTTCGGATCACTTCTACCGCCTCGCTTGCGGAGTTGCGAGTGGCCTTCAGGCTCAGACAATTGGAACTCCGTGCTGCGGGCGCTTCCAACCGCGACGGCGCAACCTTGGAGCGCGCCTTCAACATCCTGGCGCAACCTGAATTGAGGGCTTGTTACGACTCGCTGCTCAAGGATCACTCGGCGCCGGCACTCTTTCCGTATGGGGGCTTCGGTTCGATCCTGGTCGCCGGAGACCGCTCGCGCGATGGCCAGACGTTCTTCGCGAGCCAAATCCTGGCTTTCCGGCCCGAGCTGCGGGAGCGCCGGTTCCACGCGCCGTTGCGGAATTTTGACTTTTACGATGACCGTGCCATCTACCACGATGCTCGGCGGAAACTCGAAGTGACACTCGACCAGTCAGCCATGCCGATCACTTGGGACGCAACCTGGAACCGATGGAGACACCTGTCGGGGGTCAAGGTTGAGCTGCAGGGAACGTTCGTTCGGACGGGCAAGTACCGGCGCCGGAACGGTCAATGGAGCCTGAATGAGTGGGAGATTGCTCTGCCGAGCCGGATCCGCGTGAAGGTTCCTGCCAACATCGCTGAGCAGATTGAAGCAGCTCGCAAGACCTATCACCGGTTTGGCGAGTTTTCCGATGCCTTGGACCGGATTCGTGCCCGAATCGAGCGCGAGCCTTTGGAAAGGGAACAACTGCGCAGCCTATGTTGGGACCTCGGGATGCCTGGCGACTTCGACGTCTCTCAGATCAGCTGGAAGCCGGATTACGATCCATTCTTCTACCAGCAGCTCTGCCGGCGGGCGCGAGGGCTTTACCTTTTCCGCGAGGAGTATATCTTCGATCTTCCCCGCGTGGTCGCAGTTGAGACACCCCAATTGGGTCATGCGACATACCTGTTTTCCAAGCCACAAAGCATCGAAGCCTTCCTGGCCGCCTACGTCGCCACCACGAAGGAGGCTATCCGACAGAATCGCGCCAACGTGGCGGAAAAGCTGGGATTCCTGGGGCGGGTCGTTCACGGATCCAATCCACGCGTCTGGCTTCGAGGCTTAAAGGCGCGGCTGGGCGAGGCAGCCGATTGCGCTCAGGTAGCATCCGAGGGAGAGTGAACATGCAAGACGAAACAAACACGAAGGCTGAAATCATTGCCCTTCTCGACGGCCGAACGCAGGTGAGCCTTGAGAACATCCGTCAGTTCATCCTGGACCTAGACGAACGGGATTACATGGAATTCCTGTACCCTCTCGATCCCGACTTCACCGAGGAACTAGAAGCGCGGAGTGCTGAGGCTAAGGAGATGCTTGAAACCCGGAGAGACATTGAAGGAACTCTTCGCGACCTGGATCGAGGCAAGATCAAGATTCAGTGATTTTGCCGACGGGCGGCAGCAACATTGCGCCCACTGTCACCGCACAGGCCCCGTTTGCCGTTAGGGTCCTATGCTTTGGTAAACGTCAATCTACGCCGGTGGTTGCACGCCCGAAAGGCTCGGAAGCAAGAAAACTAAGCCGGAGCACTCGCCCTTGCAGCGGCACCAGTTCGAAGCCTACCTGGATAACGTCTTCGATTGGTCGGACCGGGTGGACGCCCTGCGCGAAGGGCGGCAGCGTGCTCACCACCCTTGGCGGCAGGTTTTGGACACGGTCTTTCTCGGTACGGCGGTGCAGATTCCCAACCTGCACCGCCTGGAAGCAGAATGCCGAGCGGGAGTGTTGGCGCAACGGATTGGGGCGCTCAGCGAGGACACCATGGGGCATGCGCTACAGCGCAAGTATTCAGCCTCGGTTTTTGCCCTCGGTTGCGCAGTGGCCCGACACCTGGAGCGCAACGTGCCGCGCTCGAAGGGGGCGCGGTGGCGGCCGGTGCCGGCCCGCGCCGTGCGTGTGGTCAAGGGCTTCCGCGTGCAGAAAGTGCGCCGCGTGCAGATCACCGGCCCGCGCCGGGGAAAGAAGCAAAAGACCCGGCAGACCGTTCCGCAAGAAAGCACCAATTATTACGCGATGAACTTGGAGTTTGGTTCCATTCCTCGCCGCTTCATCTATGAGCAGGGGCGCGGCCGCTGGCGGCTAGATACGGAAGTGTTCCCGACCCTCAGCACTCAGGCACATCTTAAGCAGCCCTCCGTGCATCAAACCTACGCGCTGGTCCAACTTACGATGATTCGCGTTCTGGCGTACAAACTGAGCTTGGTCTTTTATCATCGTCAAGTGGTGAGCCACGCCCGCCAAACCCCCTCCAGCTTTAGTGCCACAGCCTGGCTCCTGGCATATCTTTTCCTGCCCCCACGTCTAGACACCTGCTAAGACACCGTCCAATTGAAGTCCTGGCGCGCCTCCCGGTAGAGTTCCCCTCTATTCTCCACTCGCCAAACCCATCCCCTTTTTACACAGGAACGGCCCCCATCAAATTCCTTCTGCTGGTCGGAGGTCACGAAGGACTGCCTCCATCAATCCCATGGCAACCTTCAGTCTACGGTTTACGAATTCGCTGTTTCACGAACTGAGCAAGCACCATTTCTTTCGTGCTTGTGCTATAATCCGCTCGTGTCACGAGGATGTCGCAGGAAGGTGTACTGTCTAATTTACTGTCTGTTTTGGAGTCAGACAGGGGGGTAAATGACAGACAGTATAGATTTAACAGACAGGATCATGTGCGGTTAAGTAGCTTTGATTGATGTAAATATAAGAACAGGCAGTGAGCGGGGGTAATTCAGCGGTAGAATGCCAGCTTCCCAAGCTGGACGTCGCGGGTTCGATCCCCGTCCCCCGCTCCAATCTCATCAACAACCTGCCCCGCTCTGCGGACAGGTCAATGACCATAGGTCGCAGACGCATGCCAAGTGATCCGAAGAGAAGCCCGATTTGGCGGTTTCAATCTCCCGAAAGGGCTCATACCCATGAAAACCACGCAAAAATACGACAAACAAATTCTGCCCTCGAACGCCACCCACAACGTTAGCCGACGTACTTTTCTCGGGGCAGTGAGCGCATTGCCAGCCTTCTTCCCCACCCGCGCGGCTCCGCTGTTTCCTGGGAATGCCGGTTTCAAAAGGGCGCTTGCGCACGCCAGAGGTTCTGCCGCGGCAGCCAACCCCATAGACTTTTATCGTCCTCCTCAATTGTCTTTGATGGTGGGGTTCATCAAAGACCCGGAACACCGCAACTTCTCCGTGGAACAATGGGCGAAGGGCATCGGGCAGGACTTTAATGCTAAGAAGCTGGTTGCTGACGCGAAGAGCGCCGGGATGGTGGATATCATCTGGTACGACAAATGGATTGACGGCCTGGTGTTTCGTAAGACGAAGACTACCAACTTCGTAACCGAGCGGGATTTCCTGGCGGACCTGGCGCCGGAATGCAAACGCGCGAACTTGAGGTTGATAATCTACTTCAACATTTTCTACGATGGCAATCCCGAATTTGCACAATGGGCGTGCAGAGACCAACGCGGGAACCCGATTGTGTTCGCCCCTGTCTGGCCGGCCAACCTTTTGAGCATGTATTCACCGTTCCATGAAAAGGCACTTCAGCAGGTCAAGGAACTGCTTGTGAATTATGACGTCGACGGGCTTTGGCTCGACGTGCCCAACTATGCCACATTATCCTCTGACCAATGGACTCAGGCTGCCTTCCGAAAGCAATATGGCAAGTCAGCGGAGGAAGCCACTCCCGCGGAGCGGCGCACCTTCGCCGTAGATTCGGTGGTCAATTGGACTCAAGAGGTGGCGTCCTACGTGAGGAAGACAAAGCCCTCTGCCGTGGTGACCTATAATGGCGCTTCTGACCCGGTGAGTTCCGGGCCCCGCTTAGCCATTGGGATGGCGGGAGCTGCTGACTACTTTAGTACGGAACTGCACGCCGACAGAGATCAACAGGAGAATGTCCCAAAGCTTTCACAGTATGTGAAACCCGTTGAGGCTGGATATCTGATTTCAGACGATTGGTTCACTCCACTAGGGAGCGGGCCTCTGAAGACGACCAAGGGCGTAGACCAAATTGACCGCGCCGCGGCGGTGGTGTTGGGTGGAGGTGTTAATCTGTACCTGGCTATTACGCTTGGACATGATGGTACGACTGATCAGGGAACCATCGACCTGCTTGGGACGGCAGGGAAATGGTTGAAGGAAAGAAGAGAGTACTTGGAACCCACCACCGCCTTCACTGATGTAGGCATCGTTTTGGGAACCGCAGAATCCAGCGACCTCGTATGGCCTGGTGGGCCTCTTGGTTACGGACAGGAGGTCGTCGCGCTGGAAACAAGCCTGCGAAAGGCCGGGTATTTACCCTGCCGGCTCCTGAACTGCCCAAACGAGCAGACGTGGGATGAGATTCCAGCAGGAATCCGCACCCTGATTGTTCCCGATCGTGTGAATTTGAGCAGCGCGGAGCGGGAGAAAATCCGTAGCTTCCTCGAGCAGGGAGGCAAGGTGCTGGCCTTCGGCAGGGGTGCAGGTTTGGCAAGGAGTGACGAGGCTCCGAAAGTTGCCGAGGCCTTTGGCGTGGCCAGCGCCGGTTATCTTGATACGGCCGCATTTGCCGGGGTCGGGCTTGAATGGAAAGGAAAACCTGCCAGCCTGAAGCCTCCTGTGGTTTTCGTGCGGCCCAAGTCCGCCAATGTCCTGCTTTGGGGCAACGTGCCAGGCGAGGGGTCTCTACCCCTGCTCACCAGCAACCGAGTTGGGAATGGCACGGCCTACTTTTCAACCTTGACCGAATCCGCTTACTCCGAGGTTCCCGAGGTTCTTGATTACCTATGGAAAGAGGCGATTGGCGAACCGGTTTGGAGAATCGATGAGGATCCGGGCCGATACTTTGTTATTCTCCGGCAACAAAAGGGCCGCACCGTGGCGCATATCGCGGATGACCTTTTCTGGCATGGGGGTCCGATGTCCCGCTACCGTCCCCAATACGTTCACCTGCGCCTCAATTTGGGGGTAGTTCCGTTCCAGAAGGCGACCATCGTTCCGGAGAATCAAAGTATTCAGGCGTCTACGGACGGTTCATGGAAGGTCTTTGAGCTATATCCCAACGTCGAAATCATGGTTCTGCTGGAAAGGAGCATATGAATCGTAGAGATTTTAGTTCGGCATTGTTGACGCTTTGTGGGTCTTCTCCCATCTTGCTGATGTTTTCAAAGTCTACTGGCAACCAAGCTGCTTATGCCGTGACGAGCAGTGCCGCGACAGCCAATCCCGCACCGCCCAGCCTGGAGAATCAATACCGCGGATACATTGTGGACCATCATTCACCAGATCCGCCTGCGATAACCTACGATAAGTTCGATCCCGACCAATGGTTCCGTCTCTACGAAGAATCAGACCTGGATCACGTCTGGGTTTTCTGCAAGGGTCACCACGGTGAAGCCTACTACCCGACCAAGGTGGGTCACGTGCATCCCGGCCTGAAGGTTGATTTCGTGAAGGCGTTCAGCGACCGCCTGCGGCAAAAGGGAATCGCCTTTCATGCATATTACTGCATCGGATTTGACGATTGGGCGGTCCTCTACCACCCTGAATGGGCGCTCCTGGATGAAGAGGGCAAGAACCGCCGCGTGGGGTCGGGAGACACCCCACACTCAAGGGGGCAATGGCACTGGACCTGTGTCAACACACCCTACCGGCAGTACGTCATGGAACAGTTGACGGAAATCGTCAAGGGTTATAATCCAGACGGAATTTTCCTTGACATAGTTGGCCAACCCCTTTGCTACTGCAACTATTGTTCAGACCTTTACCGGTCGCGTTACGGCCATGATATTCCGCGCGGCGCTGCCGCGGACCGTTATTGGCATGAGACTGACGAGTTCCTCTACCAGACTACCCAACTCGGGTTTGTCAAAGACGCCATCGCGACGGTGCGGGGGCTGGATTCCAAGGCCGCAATCACGATCAACGGCGGGCACCTTGATTTCCGAAAGGAACTGATGGACCTGCTGGACTACACCTTTGCTGAGCCGTTCGCCGGCAACTATCTTTCGGCGATGTTCGCGCGTGGGACCGGCAAGCTTCCGCAGATCGGGCCCGGACTGGTGGCCTGGGCCTACGATCCCTCTCCCGATTCGATATTCCGAGTTGAGAGCGCCATGATCGCCGCGCAAAATTGCCGCGTATTCATGTACTCCGAAACCATGCGGCAAGATGGGATTCTGGACCCTCTGTGGTTCCGTGAGATGGGCGCCGGATACAAAGAGATTGAGAAGATTCAGCCTTACCTGACGGACCGTGACTCGGTTCCCTGTGTGGCCATATTATTCAGCGCCAATACCCAATTTAATGACCGCTCCGATCTTCCCACGGTTCTTAAAGGCGCGATGGAAGCCGGAGCTCACTCCCAGTTCCCTTCCGATATCTTGCCGGATTGGAAGCTCACTGCGGAGAACCTCGCAGCTTACCAAGCCGTAGTGCTGCCGGAAGTCACTTGTTTGTCCTCGAGCGATGTCGAGGTGCTCGACCGCTTTGTCAAATCGGGTGGCCTGCTTATCGCGACCGGGCTCACTGGCACAAAGCAGGCCGACGGGCAAGAGCGGCCGAACTTCGCGCTGGCGGAGCTCATCGGTTGCGATTTCGAGCACGTTTATGATATTTACAAGAACAACGTGTGGGGAAGCTACCTTAACCGGAGCGACGACGCGATCTGGAAAGAGCTTCCAGACACTACTCTAGTCGTGCAGGCGCCCTTCGTTGGGGTCAAACCGCGACCTGGGGTAAGGGTCCTTGCCACGCACATTCTCCCGGCCACCGTGTGGTGCAAAGATACGGATGAGAACGAACAATGCTGGGTCAACTGGGAACCACCCCCGCCGGCAAAGAGAACGGAGTACCCTGCTCTCATTGAGAGAACTCACGGAAAGGGGAAAGTCGTTTATGCGAGCTTCGATCTCTATGGCATGGTCAGCAAGGACTACCAATGGCCCCTGGAGTTCCATTATCAGTTGTTACGATCGTACCTGAAAAAGCCGCCGCTGCGAGTTGAGCTGACGAACCGGCACGGGCTGGGCACCACGTTTTACAAGAAGCGCGGCAAGAACCTGCTGGTCCTGCACCAAATTAACAGGACGGTTCCCCTTTTGAAAGGAGACGTCAACCCGCTGAAGGGAGGCAGGCTTGTCGTGGACGGATCCTTCTTTGAGCCGAGGACATGTAGACAGATTCATCCCTCACAGCAAGCGCTCAAGTTGAAAAAGCACGGAGGCTCGTGGGAGATAGAACTTCCTGCGGTTGATATCCACTCGGTTGTTGTGCTGGAGGGATAATCTCCCAAGCCTCAAACGCGACGATTTTGAGCCCATTTACAAGTCATGCCTGGAAGGAAGCGGATTGAATTTCTCCAGGTGTATGCCTTTGGAATACCCACCCTAAAGGAGGTTGGAATGAATCGGCGTGAGTTTTCGAAGTTCTCAGCATTCGCTCTGCCGGAGTTGGCATTCTTGAGGAAGGTCGCCGATGCCATGTCCAATGATAAAGGACCACCAGCGAGCACAGGAGAATCAGAGCCTCCCAGACCTGGGCTTTCTGACTCCTACCGGGAATACTGCTTTGATTTCAACTGGGTTGACAAGCTTGAGGGCCACGTTAAGCCCCTGTCGAATTACGCCCATCTGAGTGCTGCCAGCGAAATCGAGGAGCTGGTCAAGATTTATTCCGACTCCTTGATGGTCTTTTGCATGTCAATCTCGGGATACATGTTTTATAACAGCAAGGTCGGTGTGCGGCATCCCTCACTCCAATACGATTACTTGAAGGAAATAATCAGGTTGGGCCACGCGAAGGGAATTGCGATGGAGCTTTACGTCCCGACGATGTGGGCGGACTACCTGATTCAACAGCACGCGGAATGGGGGCTTCGCAACCCGGACGGCAGCCTCTTCACTGCGGCATTTGGTGGATACCACCCTGACCTAAATTCACCGGCCGCAGACTGGTATGTCGAGGTCATCCGGGAACTCATTCCTGACTACGGAGGCGACGGGTTCTTTGCCGATGGCATAACATTTCTCAAGTACGGGCAGTCGGAATTCACGGTAAAGAAGTTCAAGCAAGACATGGGCCGCCCTTACCCAACCTCTCAGGCAAGCGATCCGGATTGGCGAGCCACGTTGCGGTGGGAAATCGAGCAGATCGACAACTACTGGCAGAAACTTCGCAATGCTATCAAAGAACGCGACCCTCGTGTTGAGGTGACCTTCAACGGCCCAGGCCCAGAAATCGCCATGCCAGGCCGACCCGAGTGGGCAAGTTTTGTTCCCGAGCCACCACACCTCAACCCGCAAACAGATTATGCCTTCACGGAAGCAGGAAGTGGAGGAGAACACGCTGATTGGACAAGAGGCATTGCCCACCCAAAGCCCTTCAGGGTAACCTTTAACAACCCTTTTTCGATTCTCGACCCGTTTGATCCTGATGAGGTTCGAGCCAGAATCGGCCGTACCCTCGCCATCGGAGGCATGCCTTATCGCTATGACCGCACCTCAGTAGACGGAGAAGCCGCCCGTAATTTCATCGATCATTGGGGTGAAGTATTCAAAGAGGTCAAGGAGAAAACTCCTTATATCAAGGGCGCCGAACCACTGAAGCATGTCGGCATCGTGAGCAGCGAGCCCACCATGTTTTACAGGGGCCGTTCTGACCGCAGTTGTCACGCTGACGACATGCTCGGCTCCCTCCGGATGCTCGATGCTCTTCACATCCAGCATGCAGTCATTGCCGACTGGAATCTGAAGCCTGAGTTCCTGAAGCCGTATGCCTTGGTCATTCTTCCCAACACAGCCTGCATGAGCGATGCTCAGGTTGCGGCGGTGCGCGAATACGTGAGCGGCGGCGGAAGCCTCTTAGCCACAGCAGAATCCTCTCTCTTTGATGCCGACGGGAATGCCAGGAAAGACTTTGCCTTGGCGGATGTGTTCGGCGTGAATATCGATGAGATACCCACGAATGCAGTTCAGCCCGAGGATACCAGGAAAGCCATTTACATTGCTCCTTCGGCCTCGTCGCATGCGATTCTTCGCCCCTTGCCGGCCACGGCCTTGATTGTTCCCGGGGATTCGGTATTGGTTCGCGCCGCGGGCGGCCAAGCGACTGCCCCTCTCATCGCAGATGCGGGCACGCCCGGGAATTCGCCCGGAAACGTCACGAATCACGCCGCGCTTCACGTGAACCAGTTTGGAAAGGGCCAAAGCGTGTACGTCTGCGGAAGCATCTTCGCCCGCTCAGCCTGGGGGATGGGGGAGGCGGCTGGAGTGCGCTGGGTCGGGCAGCTCGTGGAAGAGATCGTCCGCTACTTGGCGCCCCGTGCTCCGTGGCGACTCAAAGGGTCGGAGAAGATCTGGGCCGGCCTGAACGCGCAGCCAAGCCAACACCGCCACATTTTGCACTTGGTGAACTGGCAGACCGACCTTCCGGCCTCCGATCTCCGGGTGAGCATCTCGGAAGGTCTTGGAATAGGTGGAAAGGCCTCGATGGTCTGGCCACATCATATGCCTCTCCGGATCGAGACTCGAGGCAACACCCTTGAGGTGATGATCCCCAAGGTTGGTTCGCATGTTATGGTGGTGTTCGAATGAACGCTCCCTAAAGACTTTTCCTCTTCGCGAGCTCGTTTGAATCCCTCACGCGCCGGCGTTGCAACTACGGGCGAGTGAGATGCACGGTGGTCACAGATGGCGAAGCTTCGAAGTCCAATTCGATCGAACCCTTCCGCCGACTGATCCGCACTGCTTGGCCCGAGGGAATCAATTCGGCCGATGCGAAGTCGCCGAGCGAGGCCGTGTGGATGGTCAGACAAACGGGTTCTGGCGTCTCCAACTGTGGCGTCTCCGAGACCTTTGTTCGTCGTCCTTGAGTGTAGCCAGCCGGCGCTGTATCACGGTTGAGGAGGTAGCACAGTAGATCGTCGCCCTTGCGATTGACGAGCAGCGCGTAATGGCGCGTGCCATGGACCTCAAAGGTAGGTGCGCCGATGAGGCGAGCCGTCAACTCATTTAGAAGTGCACTGCCCTCGCCGAAGGCGGTTTCTTCCGCACTCACGTAAATCGCGCGGCCCTGGCCATAAGTGTTTTCCACGATGGCCGGAGAATCCCCTGCATACTTCCACTGCGCCAAGACTTGCCCTGTTGTGGGCTTGACCGCGAGCGCGCCCGGGTTCAGTGGGAGCGTCGAGGCCAGTCCCGATCCGGGGAAAAAAGCCAGCCGTTTGTAACCAGGCAAGCTCCCCGCGTATTCGCCTCCGAACACCTCGGCCAAAGCGAAACCGCTCCTTCTGTGCCCCTCCCGGTCGAATAGAGAACCATGGCCAAAGCTGAGTAGCGTACCCCCTTTCCTAACGTATTCCCGGATGTCTTCGATGTCGCGGTCATCCAGGAGGGCCGTTTCCGGCAAGAGCAGCATTCGGTAAGAGCCAAGGTCGAATTTGCGCGAGGTAAATGTTCCACCCACCCGCTCGGTGAGGTATCCCATGTTCCGCAGGTTTAGGGAGGTATCGTAACCTGGGTCAACGTCAGCTTGAGCAGGGCTGAACCCGTGCGAGGCCTTCCACAATTCGCCTACATTGGGAATTCTTTCAACGTCCTCCGCAGGATGTCCCGTCAATACTCCTATGTCGGCATACGGGCGGGCGTCCAGCAGCCAGGGCCGATTGTCTTTCAGCCACCGCCCCATGGCCCCCAGGAGGCTAAGGTCGCCCTCTTTATCGTAAACACCCGAGTGGCCAGGGGTGATTGCCGCGTAGGTGTTTCCGCCATGAATCCAGGTGGCGGCGGCCAGAGCCACGGCCTCAGATTGGGATTCCACGGGAGGAGGAGCATCGTCACTGAGGGGGGCATACCAGGACGAACTGATCAGGATTCCTTCTTCGGATGGACGATCCGCGGCGTGCATGATTCGTGACGACCTGTCAATATTTGGCCAGGTGTGCCCTTCGACAGAGAACCAATCAACCACGGAATCAACTTGGCGGGCTCTTGCCGGTTCCACGATATCCGCCATTCCTGCCCCGTTGAATGTGAAGCTGATACTGGGCTGAATGCCTTGCAGCTTCTGTCGAATCTCCAGCAAAAAATCCCTCAGGGTGGTCAAGCGGAACTCGGAAAATTGTGCCGGGGATGCCTGGCTGACCGGGATGTGATAGCGCTCCTTAAATCGGCGGAGTGTGAATTGATCGTAGGAAATCGGCGCTGGCTGAACGTAAAGATCGAGCCAGAACCCGTCCACCGGACCGTCGTCCTTTAGAATCTCCGCCATCTGCTCAATGACGTATTGGCGGTAAGGCGAATGGAAGGATTTCCACTCCGTCGAAAAAGCAAGTCCCATGGGCTTGCCCTGCGCGTCCAGGCAGGTCCAGTCGCGAAACTTCGCTTCAGGGTTGTTGTCCAAACCCACGGAGTAATACACCACACTCGCCATATTGTGCTTCCTGACAGCGGCAAGAGTCGGTTTAACTAAGTCGCGGTGCGTCTTGAAATCGGTCAGACGTGTCGCGTGATTGACAAGTCCATCGTGCCACTTGTCATAGAAGATCACACCCGTCGCCCCGGCATCCTGGAATTCTTGAATGGTCTTGTCGGCGTCGTAGTTATCGCCCAACGTCTTTTCCCAGGCTCGCACCGCTTCTTCCTGTTTGGCAGGGGTCCAAGTCCCATTCACAATGTAGTCCGGTCCCCAAACGCCGGTTGTCGTGTTGGCGATAAAGCCGGTCATGACGAACAATTGCGGCGGGTTGTACCAGGGCGCCCGGTTCAATTCGGGTTGTTGCTGAGCCGCAAGTGGGAATGCTGGCAGGAGTATCAAAGCCACAAAGAGCAGCGGCATCTTTGTCTGTGTGAACACTTCGTACCTTCTAACCTGCTTACGCATACGTCTCCTTTCCCCTCCACGATTCTCAGGAATAGCCTTGCAACGCCGGCTTGTGCCCGGAGTTCGGGCCGACGGCATGAGAAAAGGGTGGCACGCCAAGATCGTCGTTTGGTGCTTGCCCGCAGGCCCCCGCTATTGATCGCGTCAGGGCTGGTCCTTACATCCCTACATCAGCTCTCGGTCTATTCTTTCGGACATAGCTGCCATCGATCGCGGGCTCAGATTCGCACTCCGCCTCGATGACTGTCACAGGGTGGTCCGGCGGGTCTTGCGGAAGTCCCGTAAACCTTACGGAGATGTCGTCCTGCACGAAATCCACCTTCTTCCCCGAAACAAACAAGCGCGCCGACTTTACCTTTGTGCGAAGTCCGCCGATGGCCACCACCGTGGGTGGTTTGTAGTACTCGAGCGCCTTGGTTCCCGCCGTTTGCGCAGGCCAGAAGTGGACATGAATGTAGAGTGTGTTCCCCTTGCGAGTGTATCCCGCGAACGTGTGCGCACGTGCTTTGCAGGGTTCCGATTCGTAAATGGTTGGCCCATTCTTGCTCATCCATTTACCGACCTCGGTAAGGACGTTGACTGACTGCTCAGGCACGGAGCCGTCCGGCTTCGGGCCGATATTCAGCAGGTAGTTGCCCCCGCCCCTCGCGCAAGTGACCAGGTTCCGGACGATAGTCTTGGTGCTTTTCCAGTCGTCGTCAGCCCCGGTGTAACCCCAGCTATCATTCATGGTCATGCAGGACTCCCAGGCGCGCCCTCCCCGTTCGGCGCGAATTACCTGTTCCGGCGTCGAGAAGTCTCCGGGCAGACCGTTCCGGTTGTTGACGATGATGTCCGGCTGGAGTTTGAACATCATCTCGTTCATCTTCTTGGACTCCCACTGGTCGGCAGTCAGAGGCCAATCCACGTCATACCAGAGGACTTCAATTTTGCCGTAATTGGTCAGCAGTTCCCGGATCAGGCCGTGGGTGTACTCGACAAAGCGTACACGCGCCGCCTCGTCGGTGGCGCAGCGGGCCCCGTCCGGATGGTGCCAATCCATCAGCGAGTAATAGAAGCCTACATGAAGTCCCTCTGCCCGGGCGGCTTCCACATATTCCGCAACCAAGTCGCGACCCGGTCCCTGCTTCGTCGCGCAATAGTTGGTTAGCTTTGAATCCCAATTGCAGAAGCCTTCATGGTGCTTGGTTGTCATCACCATGTACTTCTGGCCCGATTGCTTGGCCAACTTGGCCCAAGCACGCGCAGCATTGGGCTCCGGCTTGAAAACCTTGGCCAACTCCTGGTATTGGAGGACCGGGATCCCCTCCTGCTCCATGGCCCACTCATGATGACCAATCACGCTGTAGAGGCCCCAGTGAATAAACATGCCGAACTTGGCTTCATGCCACCATTTCATTCGGCGCTCACGGTCTGCCTGGACCTCGGGGCTCTCCTCCTCAGCCTGGCTCGGCTTTCCCGCAGGTGCTTTCCCCTTCCCGCAATTTGTATTGAACCCAGACGCTGCAAGGGCAGCTCCGGTTCCGATCAGGAAAAAGGAATCACGTCTCGAAATCTTGGTTTCTAACATGGCTGAACCTCCATTAGTTGAAACATAGGCGCACCTTCACCCCATTAGTGCGCAAAGCTTACTTCTCCATCGCTGCTTTGTCAATAATCTCGCCTGGCAAATCTCGCCTGGCAAATCGCCAAAACTTTTTGCATCGTGTGCGGTTAGTGGGACAAGTGTCTGCGCCAGGCTGCCAAGAGTCCGACCGAACTTCAGGCAAGGCTTTCCTCACGGCCGACCGGTAAAGGGGGATTGCTTCTTTCCTGTCATGTGAAGTCCTTGGGGTCTCGTCCGTCACTGCGAGTGGCCATGATCAATCACGATCGAGCTCCCTCAATGAGCAAGGCAAAGGCGTGATCACCTGGTTTCTGGGCAGGCATTTGTATTACTAGGCCTTGTGCCCCTCGGCTCCACTTGAGCGGCTCTTGAATTCCCAGCAAGCGAACCGAGTTGACAGTCGCTCCCGCTAGGGAGCGAACGGTCAACTTCCCGGACTCCGGCCATCCCAGCGCGATGGCGTAGAGATTTCCACCCTTGGTTGTAAAGCGAATATCCTCGGCGGTGTAGCGCAATTTCTCTTCATTGAAATTGCCGCCCGACACCGCTGT
>Ga0208038_1001003_pt1 | contig 17272 bp, 13 predicted proteins | sample June2015DPH_16_1_FD_184714 | JGI IMG/M metagenome (GOLD analysis project Ga0208038, IMG submission 184714) | Peatland microbial communities from SPRUCE experiment site at the Marcell Experimental Forest, Minnesota, USA - June2015DPH_16_100... | ecosystem: Environmental > Terrestrial > Soil >...
AAAGATCCACCGATTTGGCACAAAACGGAGAGCAAGAGGCACAATTATGTCACAAGGGCGTTAGAACGCCCCTATCACGTTCAAGGGCATCAATACGTCTTTTCGAGACTTCCCACGCTCGAAGGACATTGCGTGCGCGAACAAAGCCCGGTTTTAATTCGATTCTCTAAAAAGGCGTTATCCGCGGTGGCACACGCCCGATAAGTGCTAGCGTCGCTTTAGCGTCACCGATACCGCACACCCCCGCCGCTCGGACTGCTCTATGGAGAGCGTAACTGGCTGAAGATATGACTAAAGCAACTTATCGTCTAGCTCATAGATGCGCACGCGGTATTGCACCTGAGACTAGCTTTTTAGCCCAGCTCAGCCTTTTCCACGCAAAATTGACGGTCTTAACCAGCGTGTCGATTCTCTCGACAAAGCAAAACGGTTCGAGTACTGGATCAAACTTCGCTTTGTATGGAGAAACACGCGCATCACCTTCGCCCAAATCCAGCTTCTTAAAGCCCTCTGATTTTGCCCGCCGAACGACTTCCCATACGAGATACTCATTCACAGGCAGATCCTTGCGTGCATTAACCAGGCCGATCCAATAGCCATATCGCTCCTTTTGCATAGCACAGCACGCGGCTGCGGTCGCGAGTTTTCCGTCGATGCTGAGGTTGTAAACGGTCACATCCTGGGGGAACGCAGCCACAAGCTCCTTGAGATAACGATCGCTTAGTAGGGGCACTTGCACCCCAAGTTCGGGGAATCTCGGTCGCCAGATGTCAAGCAACGCGCTCACGTCATTCGTTTGTTGTATCTCAGGTGAATGTGCCCTCACATACTTGATTGCCTGCCTGCAGTGTTTAGTGAATGATGCCCAGATCTCGTCGAGGGATTTTTCCAAGTCGATAGTGAACGTGAAGCTCAAGTGCTCCCTGTACCCCTTCCAAATGAAGGAGCGCACGTCAATGAAATTTGGGACGGTCGCAATAGAGACGAAATTCGGAGCGATTCTATCAATTTCCCTGCACACCTCATCCGTCACTTGGTTTAGTACTTTTTCCTTAGCAGTTGCCTTGAGTGCTTGCACGCTAGGATCAAAAGCGGGACCTAAATATGGAATTTGTGTACCTAAATGGGCAGGCGGGGGGGAGCACAAATAAGTCAAAGGGCGGTCCCGCCAAATAAAAAACGGGAATATGCATCTCAGCTCTTCTCCCGAATATACACAATAAGGCAGGAATTGGTACTTCGAATGTCGCTCAACAGTCTTTAGGAAGTCCCACTTGTGAAACAGTAATCCCTGCGGGCTCGTTTCGACAAACTGGTCCCACCGCTTTTTATCCTCAAGTAACTCGACAGTCATTCGTACGCCACTCCACGCATTTCGCCGTTAGTCATCAAAGCGTTTTCGGAGCAGTATGGTAACATAGCATAAAGATCATCTATTTCTCCCACAACGGAGAGCGAGAGACACAATTATGTCACAAGGGCGTCAGAACACCCCTATCGCGTTCAACGGCATCAATACGTCTTTTCCAGACCCCACGCGCGAGACCTTGCGTGCGCGAACAAAGCCCCCGTTCTAATTCGAGTCTCTAAAAAGGCGTTATCCGCGGCGGCAGTGCCCGATAAGTAATACAGCTGCCGAATTAGCGTCACCGATACCGCATACACGAATAGCCGCCGGCTGCTCCTTGGAGGGCTTAACTAGCCGACGACACGACCAAAGCAACTTATCGTCTAGCTCCACGCGGTATTGCACCTGAGGCTAGCTTTTTAGCCCAGCTCAGCTTTTTCCACGCAAAATTGACGGTCTTGCCCAGCGTGTCCATCCTCTCAACGATACAATATGGTTCGAGTACTGGATCAAACTTTGATTTGAATCTAGAAAGATTCTCGACACCCCCGCCTAAATCCAGCTTCTTAAAGCCCTCTGATTTTGCCCGCTGAGCGACTGCCCATTGAATGTATTCGTGCACGGCGAGGTCGTTGCGTGTGCTGACGCCACCGATCCAAAAGGCATATCGCTCCTTTTGCATAGCGCAGTATACGTTTGCGATGGCGAGTTTTTCATCGATGCTGACGCTGTAAACGGTCATGTCCTGGGGGAACGCAGCCACAAGATCCTTGAGATAACTATCGCTTAGTAAGGGCGCTTTTACCCCGCGTTCGGAGAATCTCGCTCGCCAGATGTCAAGCAACGCGCTTACGTCATTCGTTTGTTGTATCTCAGGTGAATATTTGTTCACACGCTTAATATTCTGCCTGCAGCGCCTAGAGAATGAGCTCCAGATCTCGTCGAGGGACCTTTCCAAGTCGATAGCGTACGTGAATTCCAAGTTTGCTGTGAAGTTCTTCCACCTGAAGAAGCGCACGTCAATGAAATTTGGGACGGTCGTAAAATACACGAAATTCGGGGCGATCGTATCAATTTCCCTGCACAGCTCACCAGTCGCTTGCTGAAAGACTGTTTCCCTGGCATGTGCCTTGAGTGCTTGCACGCTAGGATCAAAAGCGGGACCCAAATACCAAATTTGTGTGTTCGGCGGTGGGGAGGTCATGACGGTCAGTCCGCGGTCCCGCCCCCTAAAAAACGGGAATATGCATCTCAGCTCTTCTCCCGAATATACACAATAAGGCAGGAATTGGTACTTCGAATGTCGCTCAACAGTCTTTAGGAAGTCCCACTTGTGAAACAGTAATCCCTGCGGGCTCGTTTCGACAAACTGGTCCCACCGCTTTTTATCCTCAAGCAACTCGACAGCCATTTTCCCCCTTGTCAAACCGTTAACTGTTCAGTGCGTCACCTAAACTAATGTCAAAAAGCGAAACGTTGTTTAAAATCATCAATAGTTGGTTCCATAAAACTTAATAGCTCTGTGGCAGCAGTTCTCGTGAACTCTTGTTTTATAAGGCCTTTCGCATTGTCTGTTGTTCTTTCTAATTCCTTATCGTTAAAGATCATTGTTATTCGTTGTGCTGTGCGTTCCGTTGGGTATTCGACTCCAGTGACGGCGCTTGCTGTAGACGCGTACATTGCCATACCACACGCACATTCGTGCTCGAGACGTTCCCTCCCTCCGCGATATTAATGTTCGGCAACGATCACATTCATGTCTGGGTCGATCGTGATGCTAGCCTGATTAAATTGAGAAATTTAATGAAGGAACATCTTCTAATCCGTCAGGGAAATACGCTGGCAGCGATTGTGTTCTCACCAGAGGATCCTCTGATACAAGCTCATAAATATTCAGGAATAGAATTCAAAATTGCTCCTCCTCTGTGAAAGGAGGCGAGCGATTTTTACCGAAATTATAGAATTTTTAAGTGCATTATTAATACGATACACTGAATATTTCCTTTCACTAGCATCAATCCCTCTCCTCTCCGTGCTCTCTGCAGAAGGTCATGAGGTGAATTGTTAAACACGATAAATCATTCCTTGTATTCCTCATTTTCGTGTCATTCGATGTAGCGAATATCTATTTCATAGCTCAACAGATGCCAAAAAATGCCATTTAAGTGGTGATTGTGATTAAAAATCTCTCTGTTTGCATGATAACCTGCTGGTATCATAATATTTCTATGGCCAATTATTCGGAGAATCTTATTAATGCATTAATGAGAAGAGACGTTTCAGTCAAGGTTGTAACCAGTCATTGTGTTTGTAAAAATAATTATCGTGACTCTTCTTCCCTTTTTGATGGCAAATACTTTCTCGTTACCACACCGTTTGATTCTTATGGAGATGGGCCTCATCGATCGAGGATTCGAAGCCTCGTTTATCGTACAAGCAGGATTCCTCTAGGATTGCTCTACGCAAAGCAGTGTAGAGACTCCGATCTTCTCCATTACCAACAAAGCTCAATTTTCTCTTTCGGGGAGCTGCCCCTTCTTACTCTACTCACACAAACGAAAGCACGGTATAAGGTGGTGACCATTCATAATCTGTATCTCGATAGGCTCTACAGGCGAGGTAACCCCCTAAGGTTGCTTCCCCGAGTGTACAAATATGCTGACGCTGTCATCGTTCATACCGAGCAACAAAAGGATCGCATGATAAAGGCTGGAATTCCAGAAGACAAACTTCACGTGGTATTCCTTGGTGGTCAGCAGGTCAATCTCAGGGGACTGGTGAGGACAAAAGTTGCTTGGTTTGGGAGCCCTGAAAAATTTAAAGGTTTCTTCGACCTTCTAAAAGCGCTTCGAATCTTACGCGATGAAGGGGTCAAGATCAATCTAGAAGTTTACGGTATCTATGGGAAGGAGGCAGAAGAGACAGCAAAAAAGGAGGCACGACGGAACGACGTGGAGGATCAGATCCAATGGTATGGTCGTCTGAGTGAATTAGAATTTGATGAAAAAATGCAGGAGAGCATGTTCACATTCGCCATCTACACCGAACCAGTTTGGGGGAGTAGTATTATTACACGAGCTATGATGAATGGCACCCCGGTGATCGCAACCTCCCTAGGGGGGAGTTCAGAATATTTAGGGGATACGGGTATATACGTCCCTCCGAATGACCCCTCCGCTATTGCCGTTGTTATCCGCTCCCTTCTCGAGAACAGCAGGCTACGGGAGGATCTTGGAAAAAGGGTCCGACAACGAGCGCTTCAGTATTTATCCTGGGATGCCATCGCAGAAAAAACCATCCGGATATATCAGTCCGTGCTCGACACATGAACTATTAAATATTTCTTGGATTCTTTTTTGGAAATAATTTGGAGAATAAGAGTTTTTAAAAAATTTCGTCATCCGAGTCAAGGCTCCCCGCTAAGCGACAATCCGACAGGAACCGCGCTGCGAAGACGGCAACGGACTGCTTTACTGCCGACTTCACGAAAGCTTTTTCGAGCTCCGCATGACAATCAAAGCGGATTTCACGCTTCGGATCAGGCTACTAATACTCGCTGAGATGGAAATAATCGCGACGTTCTAATCCACGCCGTTTCCGTTGACGCACGCTGCCTCCAGTCGGTGGCGCAGGTTGTCCGATTGCTCACGTGAGCGGGTCTCCAAGATCCTCCACGATGAGCGACGGGAACTCGTCTTCGCTCAGTTCGTCGATCCGTTCGCGCGTGGTCTCGCTGCTTAATACACAGATAAATCGCATCCTACGCTTTGCGCCATCGTCCTGTAGGTGTACAGTCGTCGCAACGGCCACCATCTTACCTGGGCGGTAGTGAGTGGTTACGCGCTCCAACAACAGCGGGTTAGGCTTTCCAAAACCCGTGTCAAGCGCGCTAAAAGGTTCTCTCCGCAGAGCGACTCTACGGCGTTTGCCTGGTCGCTCCCGTCGCGATAGAGGCAAAGAATGCAACGCTGTAAGACCCAACATCTATCTTTAGGGTGTCTGGTTGCGATTCTCCGACTGGAAGACTCGCTTGTACTAGCAACTGCCTTTCACTCCTGGAAACAGCCCAGAGTTGCTTTATTTGTTCTTGAACCTTTGAATCAGCTGTTGTTCTTTCGTTCTACCATTTTCGATAGGGCCCGTGTCCTTTAATTTGGATTTTTCCAGGTATTCATCATACGACTCAACGTACTTCACGGGATTGCCTGCATAGACAGTGTTCGGCGGCACGTCACGTGCAACGACAGATCCGGCTCCTACGACACTGTTTGGACCAATCTCCACATCGGGCATGATTATTGACCTTATGCCGATCACGCAATTATCGTGGACAATAATAGGCCCAAATTTCGTTGTGGGGGTCGTATGATCTTCTTTAAACACCCAAATGCCAGCATCGTGAGTTACAAATTGCACTCCTGGTCCAATCAGACAATGATTACCTATGGTTACCAGATAGGGTTCAGTACCAAAATCACAGTTCATTACAATACATCGCTCTCCAATCTCAACTCCCCATTTGCGAGCCAATTTTATGTGTGTTTTGTATGAACCGTATTTGACGAGCAGTGATTCAAGATAAGTTTTCTTCCGATGTCGCATTCTCGAGCTTCGTTGTATTAGCACGAAGAGGTCATTGTGTTCTAATGCCATTAATTTTTGGTCAAAGCTCCAAAAGTCGGGGTATCATACGGTCAATCTCGGCAAGCTGCTCTAGGTGAAGCGCGATCTGTCCTGCACTCTCTTCCTTTGACATGACCTGTCACGCAACACCTCGACTGCCCGCGCTCAGCTAACAAAAGGCAGGTATCTATGGCTCCTGAAAAATCGCTGCCGGCGGCGCACTGAATGCACGGGACTGTGTTATCGTACTCTTATCGCCATGTACCTTTCTTTTGCCTTTTGTCCTCCTAGCAATAATTCCAAAAATGACACACTTCTATAGGTTCTGGCCGACCCCAAGTGAGTTCTTTAATAAGCCTCGGTGTCAGCACTTTAAGCTATATGTTAGCGGCACGAGCTAAAAGCGTATCATACAGCGCGTTTCTTGATCTACCTCTAAATTAGCCGCCTGATTAAGCGCCCTTGTAAATCCCATATATAAGCTTAATCTCTCGTATGGTGAGACCCCGCAGCACCAGCAAAATAGTCAGATAGATTACCGCGGCAAGTGCGATCGATAAAACTATGCTTAAGGGTCCAGAGGGGTTCCATAAGAGTAGAAATAGGGCCATAATACAAGAGCCACAGACACTTTTTACGATAAATCCGCCATTGACGTCGAACGTAAACTGTCTGAGTGAATAGCGTGTAATCAACACCAGAGCGAGGAGGAATGCGAGGAAAGTGGTGAGTGCAGCGCCTACGAGGCCTAAATAGGGAATAAGCACCAAGTTTAAACCGAAATTCAACGCGGCACTCAGCACCCATATCTTTCCAATGATCGCAGTCTTCTTTCTTAACGAGAGTATCAAACCAAACGTTGTGTTCGCTCCGATGAGCGCCGTTCCCGCGGCAACCAACGGAGTGACTAAATAGCCGTTTGCTGCAATCTGCTGGGTGGTTAACAGAAGCAAAAGCGGCTTTGACAACACCGATAAGGCAAAAACGCAAGGTAATGCTATTCCCGCATAATACTTCAGTGAATACGCCAAGATCGTGCGTACATCCGCTAGGTTGTCGTCGTCGTAGTGTTTTGAGAGAACCGGAGGAAGCAGTATCACTAAAGGCGCTGAGACCATGCTGACTGTACTACCGAGAGAGTATCCCGGTGAATAATAGCCCACAGCTGCAGCCCCTAAAAAAAGCGCAATGAGATAACGATCGCTTGAATCTACGATCCATCCTGATAGATTGCTTGGGACTAAGGGCATACCAAAAGCGAGGTGTTGTCTCACGCGCCTAAACTTCGGAATAGCAAAACCAATCTGTGCGACGATGAGATATAGCATCACGGCGAACACCACAAGCTGTCCAATTAAGAGTGCGATCACGGCGCCCTCCAATCCGTGACCGGAGAGGACAAAATAGGCTACAAGGGCCGTCTCCAAGTACGCGTTAACAAGAGTTAAGACGGCGTACCTTTTCATCTGCTGGAATGTTATAAAATAATAAGAAACAAAAACAGTCAGGCACGCAATCAAGATGTTCGGAATGAGTAGCAGGGCAGTGGTGAGATTATTCTGAAATAGGGCTGCTGCGATTTGTGGCACAAACAAAAAAAACAGCCCAGAGACAATTGAGCTAGTAAGCAATACGATGAATCCCATAGAATAGAAGTCTTCTCGAATTTCTCGCTTGTCCGTCGCCGCAGCAAGAAATCGAGTCATCGCAGGTGGGAGCCCTAAAGTTACAAGCATAGGCAACAGACCGAGTGTAACCATGATCAAAGCCCAAGCTCCATAATCAGCTATTGGCAGCTTCTTTGTCAGAATAGGGAGCAAAATTATATTGCTGAGAGTTGTTAGAGGAGCTACTACTGCAGTCAACCCGAGACGCCGCACAGTCAGTGTGTATTTTGCCATTTACTTGGCCTGCCCTGCCCGATACAAAGCGATGTCCCCCTCGACTATGATATCCGTCTTTTTTTGTGATCTGCTGTCCAGATACAAAGCTTGCGCTAAGTCACAAAAATAATGGAGTTGACCTCCAATCCGTCTTCGGGTGCTAGTGCCTCTAAGTCGTCTCTTCTTCGCAATTCTTTGATCTCTCGCGGGCTTTTCAGAGTGTAATTCAGGGTGGTGCGACGTTTCCAAGTTCTTCACCAAGCGCCTGCTTTATTTAGGTCTTCATTCTGATAGCAATTAATTCAACAAATACGCATTGGTTCGATATCCGTGCGCGCCGCAGTTGGTTGGGTTCAGCGTTCAGCTTTATGCGATCTTTGAAGCGAAGCCACCTCAAGGTCTGAAAAGCCTTTATCTTTTCATCGCAAACGACTAAACGCAAAAACGATGACGACGCACTAAAATCATCGAGCGCTGCAAGATGAGCAGATGACTGCAACAAGAATAATGGTGCTAAGTCCAATGAACGCGACATTTATACATCGTGAGCGCGTCCGGATTGTAAACGAGAGTGTTCGGAGGCACCGACACTCGGCAAGATCCAGACGTTCTTCTCGCACCGAATCGGGGACGCTATGCCACAAACTGCGTTAAGTGGGTCCTGCAGTCAGACGAAGCCCTGGGTTGCCGTTGTCTCTTTTCCATGGAAGTCGCCCACGACTTACAAGTTTCTCTCGGACCTCATCAGCATACGAGAACCGATTTCTGATAAAATCGTGGTCATAGATGGGAACACTGATCGCATGGATACAGCCCAGTGTAGCAAAGTTGTTGCTCGGGATATTGGTATCAGTATGCATTATCTAGGGGATCTAAAACCAAAGTATTTCTCGGCAGTCATATGGATTTTGAAGTGGTTATTGATCCAGTGCCGGGCGAGCTTGGAATTGGCAAGAACGCGTGCAGAGGTGGATGTTGTAATGTTTTACGCAGCATATCCGGGAGATCTTTTGCCACTTGTCGTAACGAAATTGCTGCGAAAGAAGAGCATCGAAGTCATTATGCATAGCGAGGCCACCACTACGATAGCTCGGCTGTTAAGGCTGCAAGATCCGATTCTATTCACGCTATTGGACGGAATATCCCCAGAATCGAGAGGTTTGATCAAAGTACATGGCATCGAAAAATATGGGCAGAAAGTCCTTCCAGAAGGCGCCCGATTCATAACGACAAACGCTTCAAGAAGAAATTAGCGCGGATTTGAAATTCTGAGACTTAGCGGAAATTCCTACAACAGTAGGATTATATTCTGCTATGGTTTGTTCAATCTCTTTCCATATCTTTCCCGATAATTCCTTTAGATTATTTAGATAATTATCAAAGCCAATACCTGCCAGATAACTTACTTTAAGAGCCTCGTTTCCGTGAGGATAAAAATCAGTATTGTAAGCCATAACACCCTAATTGGTGTTTTTCTTTATCGCCACCAAGATAACCTAACGATAATGGGTATCTCCGAAGTGAGTGCGTATCTTCAAATAATCTGTAATAAGGTGGCTCTATAAGCAGAATTTTGAGTTGGTCTTGTTTCATTACAGTCATTTCTCTTTACAACTTAGGACACAACGGCTGCCCTATCTATTCCTGAATTTAGATTATCTTTCTATAGTGACTTAAAGTCTAACATAAGTTTTTAAGTTGATTCTATGAACGGTGACATTTTACAACCAGCAACACTTTCTGTTTATTATTCATTAGGTTTTACTATCTGAATTTTTGGAATTTTTATTTGTTATAGGGCGTGTTAAAGATTACTACCTCCTTGTTTGCAAAAATCAATTAACTACGTAAAAACTCATCGTTACATCGTCTCTATGTAGGAAGGGATTACGTACATCAACAAAGCAGGATCGTCAAAGCACGTTATAGTCAGTCAAACAATGAGAGCTGTCACTGTTATGCGGGGCGGAACGTCTTCCCTCACGAATATACACTAGCACCTCCGTTTGAGTAAATAAGACTTCTGCTGCTAATAAGCGGTGTGACATTTGTATACGACGACTGCCTGTTTACGCCTGTATAATTGAGGAGTAGGGCCTTATTATTTTCAATGTTGTACGTGCCTAGGAATATGGTAGAACCATTAGCTATTTCATTCTGCAGGTAACCAGGAACCTGCGCTTGTTGTCCTATTCCGAGAACGCTAAGTATGTATTGGTTGTACAAATCTCCGTATACGACCTGTCTGCCTGTGAGGGTGGCGGTGAAGGTGACGGGCCGGCCCACTGCCGGGTTGGTGGTGGATGCGGCGAGGGTTAAGGTTTGAGCAACGCCGACGTTTGTGACGGCTGGGACGGTGACTTGGCTGGTGGCTTGGCTGCTAGCTTGGCTGCTGCCGACGTTGACGTTGACGACCCCGCTCGCTAAGGGGTCGTAGGCTGCGTCGCCGGCAAAGGTGGCGTAGTAGTAGCGTGGACCAGCGGAACTGAAGGTCTGGTTGAGGGTGATTTGGCCGGCGGAGTTGGTGGCCTCGGTAGTGCCGTTATAGCGAACGTTGTTGAAGTAATAGAAGATCGTGACTACTTTGCCGGAGAGGGGGATAGTGCCGCTGTTAGAGGCCTGCCACGTGGCTCCGACTATTGTTTGGTGACTGTACAGGCCGTCAACCTGATTGCTCAGCTCGATATTCTGATAGCCCGATGTAAGGGCAAATAAAACGCCGGTCGAAAGCAACATAAAAAACACCAAATAGATAGCGAGCAACCTTGTCAAACGCGAGCGGCTCACTAGCACTGAGTTGTCAAACCCGAGCTTACTTGCAACTTTTCTTATTGTAACGCCAGCAGTTTCACCGATTGAAATGAAACCTATGACGAGGAACGGCGCTAAAAAGAACAACGTAATTTGGTAGACTCGCGTCCAGTCTAGGGCAGCGCCGAGATAAGGAACGGCTGCAGAAGCGACTAGAAATCCTAGCGCGATAGTCGTGAGCGCCACGTATGAGAATTCTAGCTTGAAGCGTAGCTTTTTTAGAAAAACTACTAAGCACACGCCTGCTACCATGAAGAACACGTTGAGGTAGTTAACATACGCGTTTATGCTGTGTAGTATGCCCGGTACAGGACCCTGTGCGACAACGTTTGCGGCTTCGCTGTACGTGGGGCTGAACAAATTACTTATTGATCCCACGATGTGGCTTCCGAGCAAGACAACCTGTTGGGTCACCGTCCCTTGCGAAGTATAGAAGTACCACGCAGTTGATGCGATAAAAAGCACTGATACGGAGACAATCGTTACGACGCTTATTGGAGGTGAACTAGGCGATGGTGTAGCGATCTGTTCGTCCTTGTGGATTCCGGTCTTAGTTCGTAAGTATGGCAGCGACAGATTCGATCCACCGACGCGTGCTACGGTTAATACGAGCCACATCAGAAAAATGAAAAATACAGCTATGAAAAAGAGTCCGTAATGCGATACGATCAGCGAGAGACCGAATACTAAAAATAGGGCTGATTGGATCCTTCGGTCCATTTCTTTGCTCACAAGCAGCAAAATCAACAAAACAAAGAAGAGCTCGGCTATTTCCTGTCTTGCCAATGTAGTCATTTGGACGTAAAATGGCGCGAACGACACGAAAAAGAAACACGACAGGAATGCTACCTTATCATTCAGCTGTCTGCGGAGTATTTGATATAAGCCAACAGGGACCAGCGCAAATACGACAGGGTACACGATCTTGAAAACCCATACGAGGTTGAGGCTTGAGATGAGAGAGTAAATAGGCGCAAGTGCGACAACGCTTAGCATTCCGTTGTACGTACTGAGCAAACTCGGATTCCAGACCCCTGTGTTCAGTACGGTGTTAGCTAAAAACCACTCGGACTGAATGTCAGCGCCAGTTATCCATGCTGATATTAGCGTAATCTGAAACAGAAGGGATAACGCAATAACAAAAACTGCCAAGGGATATAGTTTCGAAGGAATGACCTTGTCGAACGCGATTAAAAGGACAACGACACAAAGTAGCACCCACAACAACACCTGTCCCGCGTCTACGTTGTAGGCGTTGACCAGGTATGTGCTAAAAACTGCTAAGAACGGTATTATGCATAAAAACAATGTTGGAGCCAAAGCTGCCGGCATTTTGGTGTTGAAAAGCGGTTTTGGATGTGTAATGTTTCTGATCATGGATTCCGGGCGGCTCTCGACGATGACCTTGGGCGTGTCCGCGAACGTGGATAGGATCGCTTCTCGCTTCGTGATCGGAGCCAAAGCTGCCGGCATTTTGGTGTTGAAAAGCGGTTTTGGATGTGTAATGTTTCTGAAGTAGGCAATGACACACAACAGCAGTACCACAAAGCTTACCGAGCTCGTGACGGCAAGAAAAGAAAACGGTTTAATTATGTTCAAGGCGTTGAAGACGATGCTCTCTACAAGCCCGATCCCTAGTACGACTGTGACGCTCAGCCCGACTGCATACAAGGTAGTTTCAACAATATCCAGGTTGCGCAGTCTGAGAGCTGTTACTATAAGAATCCCAGGAACGAATGTGAGATAAATAAAGCCTATAAGCGGCTGAACAATCGGGATCGAGACCCCTAACGCACTGAGTCCCATCACTGCCCACAGTGCGATCTGAAGCGAAACCACCATGGCTAGCAGCTTTTTTATGCTTAGGTCATTCAGTTTGATGTGGTACTCGAGCTTCATTGGATCACGGAAATTCGTCGGGCAATGCGATGAAATAATAGGACAAACGAAGCTGATCGGGGTTTGTGGACAAATGTTGCTTGAGACCACTTATATATAACGTCAATACGCGTCGATCAGCGACGCGTAACAAGTTTTTGAAGGCAATGCGTGTGGAAGGGCACGCTGCTTGTCGCAAAACTGGGGTCGCTTCAATCAGATCGGATTATGGTAATCGCTTGCTTCGCGTGCCGATCTGCATCTACGACGTATGCAGTTTTGCGTGCAGGCGTCTGTCAAATATCATCTGGTCTGTGACATCTCCAGTCGAATGCGCTTTGCTATGGGTATCAAAATATTATCGGTTCTATGTCGGTGGCCTGTTGTCTGTGACCTCCTTATGATCCCACGCTAGCCTTCATTTGTAGTAGGCAGTGTAAGTAATTTCCTGCTCGAATCAAATGGTGCTACTGAACACTCGGTTTCAAAACAGCAATATAATGCACGATGCGACCCGCAAGACTGCAGCGCGAAAAGCGTTTATACAGACAATCGCGTGTAGTACGTGTTATGGCACTTATGGCGACGCTGCCTTCCGGCGGTTCAAGCATGAGTAGTCTCACGTCGAGTACCTCGCCAGCAGTACCGCTCAGTGAAATATTGGTCAGCGCCGCCATCGCGATCTCCACGCTTATCTTCTTGCTTGTTATATATGAGGTGATGTCGCGGGGCCGTTCCCGAAATGCAAATACAACGGCAGCGTTGCGGGCCATTTGGATGCCCCTCATCGTGACGTTTTGCGCGTGGTTAGCGTTCGAGGCAGCGCGCTACTGGCTGACGGGCACCCCTTAACACCGAGCGGCTCTGCCAGCGCCCCTGGTTACCGTATAAGCAAGCCGAGCACGCCAAAGAGGACGATGTTATTAACGGCTTGGATCGTTACGACCAGCGCAAGATCTCTCGTTTTGTAGAAGGCGGCACCCAAGATAACGCCAGCTGCGGTCGCAAAGAGGACCTCGTAGACGTTGGCGTAGCCCGCGTGCATGGCCCCGAAGATCACGCTCGTGATAAGGATGCCTGCGACCACACCGCTGCGGTCAATGAGCTGCGGCTGCAGCAGGACAAAGAAGAGCAGCCCCTCAACGACCGCCACAAAGAAGATCATTACAACGCTCAACTGGATGAGCTCTATTGCCGAAGCATTCGAGATAAGCGCCTCATTCGGAAGAATGGCGTGCTCAACAAACGCTAACGCGGTGCCGACAACAGCCCCAAGCGGGACTAGCAACACGGAGCGGCGCACATTTGCTATGCCCAGGTCATACCGGCTCATCTTCTCGTGGACGATGACCGAAATGAGGGGTAGGTACATCAGCCCGTAGACGATGGCGAGCCAGTAGATGGTGACGGTCGGCACGAGCGCAAATGAGAGGTTGACGAGACGAAAAACCGATATCAGACCGAGCGCTTCGATGAGCTGTACCCGCTCCCCCTGCAGCGCCAGCACGATAAGGGCAACCGCGACGATGTTGAGCGCTTGCACGCCGGCGCCGAGCACACTGTGGCCTGCAAAGAGCAAACCCTCGCCGCTGAGGATAAGGAATATTGGGAGGAGTTCATACCAAGCCAAGCCAAGGAAAACAGGCTGCGCCCTAAATGCAGGAGCTAACGCTCGTGTGGCGTCGTGGAGACGCGACCAATGATATGTGACTCGTACTTCGGTGCTCTGCGCACGGCTGTAGGCGCTACGACCCTCGGCGCACACGATGTACGCGTGTGTGGTCTCGACATTGTCCGTGACCGTAAACTGATAGCGCCCGGAGGCGTCGGTGGTAGTGGTGGCCGTGCGCACCTTGTCAGTTGGATCATCCGTGTTGTAGAGAACGACAGGCACCGCCACAATATCTGCGCCGTCGCTCGTGAGGTGTCCGGAGATCGCGACGTCATCCCCGACAAAGGGGTGTGGGGGGGAAGCGGTGGCAGTGATGGTTGTGGGAGTTTCTATCTTCACTACTCCACCCTCTGCACTTCGTCTCTGCTTGCGGCCCCAAGCGTAGCTCCGGTTCTCTCGGCGCCTTCATTCGCGCCCCGATCACCGACAGAAAAAGCGGACTCGTCCGAGGTCGAGATGCCGCGTTGTTGTCTCTTTTCTTCGTCGCCTGGCAATCTCGTAAGCCTCCTTGTGGTTAAAAAACCGTATTGCCGGCTGATTATACGCAGAAACTCGTATAGGTTCTACTAGGACGATAGAATATAATACTACCTTCACTGGGGGTCATAACACGCGCTTAGAGATATGCCTGAACGTGCAGAGTTACGCGGTCGGTACGCCCTTCGCAACCGTCCACTCAGGTTCTTCAGTGCTGCTTAACCACCTTATCGTTTGTACACGATGTGTGCGGTGGTGATCGGCGCAGCGCTTTCACTTCGTGTTCGTGTACTCAGCTCCTACGCCGGCGGAGGCGCTAGCAGCGCAGCGCTCTACGGACGTTCGCACGTTGATCGTAGGGGCGAACCGAGTGGTTTACGGTTATAAGCCAGAAGCGCGTTGAGGTTAGTCGTACAGTCGTCCGGAGATGTGCAGGAGTGAGCGCATGAAGGCCATCGTACTCGCCGCGAACGATAATATACAGCTACGCCCCTTGAACCTCCGAAAACCAAGCGCGTTAATCAAGATTAACGGGATTCCTCTGCTCGAACACCAGATACGCGGGTATAATCGTGCAGGCGTCGAAGCGGCTTCCATATCAGTCGTCGCTGGTTATCAGCACGGCCAGGTCAAACGCTACTTGATGCGCGAGCACCCCGAAATACGTCTCGTGAGGAATCCCGACTATCGTGCGGCGGGCGCACTGTATTCGCTGGACCTCGCCCTGCGAAGCGCAGAGCCTCACAGCGCCGACGAGGGGCTCTTCGTAAGCAGCGGAGAGTGCTTGTACGATGATGAGGCAATCGAGCGCGTGTCCCGCGTCTCTGGGAGCGCCATTGCCGGGGACAGCAGCCTTTACGGGGCTCCGTCTACAAACGTCATCGCGGAGAACGGAAACGTCGCGCTCATTGGTACCCAGGTTCCGAAACACGCGGCCACCGCGGTCGCAACCGGCTTATGCAAGCTTGACGCACATGCTTGTGGCGTGCTGAGTGACATCGCCGCGGAGCGCACTGCCGAAAAACGAGATGCGCCGATGGCTGCAGCACTTGGCGATCTCATTCGTCGCGTACGGATGACGCTCGTCGACATCGCGGGAACGAAGTGGGCCGCCGTGCGTACGATGGACGACCTGCAGACGGCCGACAAGCGATTCAGTCGTTTCTCATTGTCCGGAAAGCGATGTTTCGTCATCGACCTGGACGGGACGGTGTACGTGGGGGACCGGCCGATCCGCGGCACCATTGAGTTCATCAACCGGAATGTGGACGATCGTGCGTTCTATTTTGTCACGAATAACACCTCGAAGCTTCCCGGGGAGTATCGCACACGGCTCAACGCGCTTGGCATACCCGCTGACGCGGAGCACGTCGTCACGCCGCTTGCGCCCCTTATTGCGTGCCTGCACGAGCGGGCGTTGACGCACGTGTATCTGCTCGCGAACGCTAAGGTCACCGCGTACCTGCGGCAGGCGCTTCCCGGACTCGAGCTGACCGCCGATCCGGAGACGTGTGAGGCGCTCATCGTGACCTACGATACAGACCTCACGTACGACAAGCTCCAAGATGCATCGCTGCTGCTGCAACAGAACCCCCACTTGACGTTTCTCGCGACGCACGGCGATCTCGTGTGTCCCACCGAGCGCGGTTTCGTCCCCGACAGCGGCTGTATTTTGTCGGTACTCGAACAGGCAACCGGCCGCACACCGGACATAGTTTTTGGTAAGCCTAACCCCCTCTTGTTGGAGCGCGTGACCGCCCAATACCGGCCAGGCCACACGGTTGTCGTCGGCGACCGAATGTACACTGACAGGCAGATGGCGCGAAACGTGGGATGCGATTTTATCTGTGTATTAAGCGGCGAGACCACGCGCAAACAGATCGACGAACTGAGCGAGGACGAGTTTCCATCACTCATCGTGAAGGATCTCGGAGACCTGCTGACGTGAGCAAGTGGACCGACCGACCCGCTGCTGCCGGCTGTAGCGCTTGAACGGAACGACGTGGATAAGAGTATCGCGATTCTCTCTCCCAGCGCGTGCTTTGCAGTATTCGGATGAGCAGCTGCCCGGCGGCGGAAGCTATATATCCGAACGATGGACACCTCGCGTGCGTGCGGCGAGGGATTGTTGCGGCGATCCTCATCTGTGCGTTCGTTGTCCTCGCCGTATACTACCAAGCAAATATAGCGCAACACCTCGATTACCCACGCGAAGGCGAGGTGAGTGCGAACTACGCGAAGTACGTCGGGCAGAACGTCACGATATCAGGGAGCGTCGTCGCGACGGACGTTGGATCGTTTCAGCTCAGAGGGGTGTATAGCACCTACACGATCCTCTCGTCGGAGGCGGTGCAGCGGGGGGATGTCGTCACCGTTGTCGGTACGCTCCAGCCTGGGCACCAACTGCGCGCGGTGGCGATGTACGTCGCACCATGGCTGCTGAGCGAGCTCGTTTACGTCCGCTCGTTTATTGCGCTCGTGTTTGTGGTGGTGCTCTTTTTCGTGAGCTGGCGGTTTGATTGGCGAGCGTTCGTTATTAGGCCGCGGGAACCGGGTCGAGACACGCACAGAGGACGGAGG
>Ga0208038_1001007_pt1 | contig 17159 bp, 20 predicted proteins | sample June2015DPH_16_1_FD_184714 | JGI IMG/M metagenome (GOLD analysis project Ga0208038, IMG submission 184714) | Peatland microbial communities from SPRUCE experiment site at the Marcell Experimental Forest, Minnesota, USA - June2015DPH_16_100... | ecosystem: Environmental > Terrestrial > Soil >...
ACATGAAGACAGTACTGGATATGACGCCATGCAGCGCCTCCTGCAATTAAAGCCTCGCCCCGATGGGGTCTTCTGCTACAACGATCCGGTCGCGGCCGGCGCCATAAGGGCCATTCTGGAGGCTGGACTGGACGTACCCCGGGACATTGCCGTTGTGGGTGCAGGTGACGTGCACTACTCCGACCTGCTGCGCGTGCCCCTCTCAACCATCAATCAGAGTAGCTTCCAAATCGGCGAAAGGGCAGCAGAACTGTTGCTCGAGTGCATGGAATCCAAGACGCCGCTGCCGCCCAAGCGCATCTTCTTCCCACCACGACTGGTCGTGCGTGAATCCAGCCTGCGTCATCCATCGTACCCTGGCGGAGTCCGGCCCCGCGCGGGAAATAGCTGCCAACGGATTCCCATCGCTGATGATTCTGCTCGCTGATAGGTGAATCTCTCCCACCGCGAATTGGGGCTGCAACATCCGGTTTGACTTTCCCGTCTAGCTGGATGTAGACTTTAGTCGGTATGCGCCTGTAGCTCAGATGGATAGAGCGGTTGCCTCCGGAGCAACCCGAATTGCTCAGGCAAGTCATTTGCCAAACACAATATTCGTCATATAATAAAAGACTTACTCATCATACCTCGTTAGGCAGCCTACATTCATCGCATTGTAGGTCCCCACAAAATCCCCCACAATTGGCACAATAGAAGCCTCCGGACATTCGTGCTATGTTGGGGGCTGCTGCCAGAGCAATCCCTACCCTGACCACCGGCCTTTCAGGTCCCAGGATTGCCTGCTATCCGCAAAAGCGCGTATCTCACCAGCCGCCTCTGGCCCACCGTACAATTTAACCGTCCTGCACATCTCGATTGAGGGCAGGTCCTCCACGCGAGACCCATCGTAGAGCCAAAACCTGTCGAAATCGTCACGACTGGCAGGCAGCCTTAATCATCCGTGCAGAGGGGAGGGGTGAATGTGCATCGCGCGAGGCCGGGCGAAGACCAACTGGATGGGCACCAGGAGGCGATGCGGGTGGGGGGACCCCATCCAAATCGTTTCGAGCCCACGGGGGTCCCCATGGACATCGCAGTCGAGAGACCCTGCGGGCCTGTCCAGGAGGACACATAGATACGAACACGATCTTCACGAGCTTGTTCGGCGGATGGCTCAAGGCAGCCGACAAGGCTGCTGCGGCCACAATCAATTACAGCAAATCAACCATTATACCTGGCATCTGCAACCTGACAAAGAAAGCTACGCTGGCAACAGGATATACCTTGGTTTATGTCGGTTCTAAGCTGACGGACTGCTGCACTGACAAATGAGTGTTCATGGGGGGAGGGACAGATGTCCTTCCCTTGGTCCCGAGCTGCCACCTCCACGTGGTGGGACTGGATCACGCTAACGGCAGCAGATTTCCGTCTTCGGCTTGGCCGAGGACGGCATCTACAGCAACTGCTTTCTCACCCGCATTAGTCCTTACCACCGCAGAAGATTCCTTCCAATTCATTCAATTTCCCTGATCACAAAGGAGGTGTGCCTTGAGGTACTTTCAACCGGAACGCGCTTTGATCGCTCGCGAAATCCGAGAGGAGAGGCGCCGAGAGCTGGACGCTATGCTCAGCCAGATCGCCCAAGGGCGAGCAGCTCGACTGTCGACTCCGCCGCCACTGTCTCTTGAAGCGCAGTTCCAAAGGAGCATTGTCAACATGCGTGAGGACGTCCAGCGTTCGAAGGACGTTCAGACTACTCACATTCTGCGCCGGCTGCGCAGCTAACCTGATCTAAGTCCGGAAAGCCCCGGCTTCTACCGGGGAGCAAGGGGATCCCACTTTCCCCCGCATTCCGGCGATCCCACCTTTTCTCCATTCCGTCCGGAATGGATCTCAATCTTCAGTCCCACTCTTCAGTCCCAATCCTGCCCGTCGGAGGCATGCCCGACAGAAGGAGGGGCCAATTATGGCCAATCATGGAGAGCTGTATTTCACTCCGGACATCAACAAGCCGCACCAGAAGTGGTCGGTTCTTGAAGACCCGGACCGTCCTGGCCGCAGACTGATCTATCGGCATTATCGCCAACCTGGCGAAAAGCCAGATGTCAGGACGAGCTTCGGATTCAGCGAGCTTAGCCCAGTTCTGGAGCACTATGCGGCGAAGGCCGGCATTGAGTATTCCAGAATATCGCTCGGGCGTCAGAGCGAGAGTTTCGGTCTGGCCCTGAGCATCGTTCAATCCGGTCTCGGATTGGACGTCCAAGGAACGACGTGGTTTCCGGTCATCCCTTGGGTAAGAGACGAAGGCTTCTGCGCGGTGCTGATGCGGGAGCCCATACCCTTCGAGGAGGCTTGCCACCTCTTCGGATTGGACATCCCGGCAGCCAAGCCGAGTGTCCCGAAGAGGATCAAGAGGCACTTGGCTAGAGGAAGGACAGCGCTATTTGGAAGCGAAGCCGAAGTCCGTCAGTTGAATCAGTACGACTGTGTTCATCGCGCCATCTTGGCGGATGGTGTGACCTCGTTCGAGACCACGGTCTACGATCCAGGGCCGCGCTGGCCCGAGGCCTGGACTTCGGGAGCGGCTCTGGCCTCTCGGCGGGGCGGCGCCCTGCTGACCGGGCATCCGGTTCAGATCGGCGATCTGATTCAGATTACCGGTGCCCTGCCCACTGGCCAAATCAAGGCGCATTGCCTGATCTGGGATGTCGCCTACGATCTGGTCGTCTTCGATTTCAAGAAGGAGCTTCGCTCGTGGAATGGCCAAGTCTATCTCAGCGTCCTTAATGAACTCCATGGCAGCCCGGCCAACCTGGACGTGCAGACTGCCTCCAATCTCGATCTGGCCAAGGTACGGGATCAAAAACTGATCCAATATCTCAGCCAGGAGTTCGCCCGCGATGTGTTCGAGCTGATGAGGGACGATGAACGCGTCAAAGAGGAGATTGGGTTCTACAACCCCAGAGGTTGGGGTCGACGAAGATGGCAATCTCGTCATGAACGAGAATCGCTGGAAGCTCTGGAGGATGTATGCCGCGGGCCTGCCGGCGATGCAATTCCGCAATTGCCGCGATGCCTTCTATCGCACCCAAGGCAACGGCAAAAATCGAGTATTTTTGGTGATCAGCGAAAGGTCCCGTTCCCGCCCCCGGCGGCCGGGCGAGTACATATGAGGCAATGCATGCGCCGCACGCGGTGCCCGATCCGGGGTTGCGCGCTCCTGCGCTCTTTGCCGAACCATTAAACGCCTTCAGGGCTACACGCGGGGGAAAACCGGCGCCGTTCAGCCGGCGCAATTCGAGTCGCGAATTCGGGTTCAATACCGCACAATGGGTCGGTTTTTGGTCACTTTTTTGGCTTTGATTTGGCTTTGTTTGCACTCAAAAACCAGTTCGTTTTTGGCCTCTGAAAAAGCTAAGTCCTGTATTTGCACTAGATCGGTAGGTTCGTTCCGTCAAAATAGTATCTTTTTTCCATTTCCTGCCGATTTTCCCCCTCCGTCGGGTCGATTTCGAGATCCATTCCCGTGCCCGCTTCGAAGCGCTCTCTTGCGACAACTCGAATAGGCTACCATGACTCAGTTCCGGTGTCAAGAGGAAAATAATCCATGTAGGGCCGGGGCTTGCCCCGGCCAGGCTGATCCCGCGCCTGCGGGATCGTCCCTACTATCCCACTAATCCCAAGGAGGCAATCCAATCATGAAGAATCTCATCATCACTATCTCTGTTGTTTGTGCCGTGGTCGCCTATTACTTCGGTCTCCGCTACTTCAGTGGCCGCGATCTTGGCTTCACACCCGCGAGGAAGTACGTCCAAAGCCTGGCGAAGAACCTGCTTCACACTGAACTCACTGCTGCCCGCGAAGCTGGCGCGACTCCCGAAGCAACAACCGAACAAGCGGCCTAGCAAACTGTCCCGCTGACGCTGGTTGCCGCAACTCTCACAGATGTCAAAGGAGAGGCTGCATGTCACTCGTAACCCGTTACCGGCTCTTCTGGGCTGCCTTGATGGCAGCCCTCTTGGGCCTGGCCTTCTGGAAGAACTCGCGAAGCTATCCCCGCAGGTCCCGGCTTTGGAGACTCGGCAAGGCCGTCATCGACACCGGGCTGGTGGTGCTCATGGTCATCTACGCTCCGGCTCTGCTTCTCATGTACGTGGTGATCTGGCTGACCAGCCCGTTTAAGAACAAGATCGTGCAGGTCAGCGCGGCCTTCGCTCCCATCCTGGCCATCACCCATCTGGCCGGAGTGGTCTTCGAAGCTGTCGCCGTGCTGGGTGTGTTCGCCGTGGACCTGCTGACCGGCTAGGTCGTGGCCCGGATGGAGAAGCGCGAGAGAAACAAGCTGGCGAAGGCTGCGTGAGGAACCGATGAAAACGGCTATCCGTGGGTCCTCAGTCCCCGGACTGCCAATGGCGCGGCGATATCGAGTATTCCGGTATCATGGCGCGGCAACCCATACGCCGCTGCGGGTCAACGATTGCCAATTTGTCCTTGGATCCGAAAGCGCGAATATGAGGAAGAGCTTGCTTTCCTACTGGCAAGGGTAGGGGAGCCTGCGGATGCATGTGATTGATCCCCTTGACAATGGAGCTATAATGTGGAGGCAGCTTGGGAGCGGTACCGGGGGCCTGCGATCTCCGACATTCCAAACCGCGTCTTGTATGTACCACCCGCGAATCAAAAGGAAGCGACGCCTCCTGTGGCTGAGACCCAGACCAGATTACATCACCAGAGATTGAGAATCGATCTTGTCCGAAAGCGCGGCTGCGTACTCTTTGCCTTAGTTCCAAGGCGGAGGGAGAGGTGGTTTTCCCGGGTGAGTCGCCACACACTTGCTGAGCGTGGGCCGGCGTGGTGGGGGCAAGCAGCCTCGTCGGTCGTGTTTAATCTACCTGCTTGAACCTAGAGTCTATTGGAGGACATCAGATGCATATCCAATCGCGACGATTCCATTCCCTGACTATCCCATGTTTGGGGTTTCTACTGCTGCCAAACTTGATCCTCGCGCAGCAAAACGGGACTACCCAGCCTGGCTCGTACTACGTCCTTGGTCCTGGCGACACACTGACCGCGTTGCCTTTAGTCAAGGGTACAATGAAGGGTAAGGGCAAAGCCCTCCTCGTTTACACCAAGGTTGAATCGGTCGTTGATATCCCAGGAGAACAAGCCACATTGAGGTTGAATCCAAGCGATGCCCAGAGGTTCGTGCGGGGCGTAAAAGGTCCCCTGCCATTATCCCTGCATCCTGGCCGTTACGCTACCCTTGCAAAACTGGATGTGACAGGCGGTAAACGGGAATGGGTAGCGTTTGGTGGGACTTCTTATTATGCAGGTGTGAAGTCCCAGACGGCCGATATCCGAGGTATTCCTTTGGACTTCACTCGTTATGATCCCAATTCGATTGAAATCTCACCCCGATCTCCTTTGCCACCGGGAGAGTACGCTTTCGTTTGGACTGATCCTGATCCATATGGCAAGAACAGCTACCTATTCTATTGTTTTGGTGTCGACACGAATGCTGCGCCCCTCGCGTCCCATGCAGAATCACCTGTGGCACGACCAACGTCAGCCGAAGTCCCACCCGCGCCTCAGCCTGAACCAAGCGTGACGCAACCAACCCCCGCCCAAAGGGGACCGACGATCACTAATGACGACATAATCAAGCTGGTCCAGGTAAAGATGCCGGATTCCGTAATCATCACCAAGATCAAATCCTCCGCTTGCACCTTCGACACCGGCACTGACGGGTTGGTCAGGCTCAAGCAGGCGGGCGTGAGCGATGCAGTTCTGCAAGCAATGCTGGGAGCAGGAGGCCAACCAGCCGCCGAAGATCCATCTGGCGTCCTCAAAGTGTGCTACATGGCGATGAACGATGGCAGGTACTCCGAAGCCGAACAGTATCTTACTTCCTCATTACGTGCGCATGTCGCTGCTCACGGCGGAATCAAAAGGGTTGCTGATGCCGGAACCCGGAACGGGACAATAGAGAGGATTGAAATCCTCGGCGCGGAAGTGCGCGGGGAAGGGGCTAAAATCCGCTACAAGATGTACTACAAGGACGGCCGGAGCGTACTCGACGACGCTGAACTAATCAAGGAGGGGGGCATTTGGAGGATCAGCCACTAGAACCAAACTCCGCTTGACTGTCATTAGTTGTTGCGGATTAACAAATTCGAAATAGCGAACCTGAGGATGCGATGGGGACCTCCTCCTTCGTGTCTGCTCCTTTGTTGGCCACGCCGTCGATGGTTCTGTATTCCATTGATGTATGGGAGCTGCGTCGTTCTTCTCCTTCCAATCAACTCTTCCTTCTAATACACGCCTACTCAAGCCGTGGAGATTTGTACTCCCTACTCCCATCGAGGTCGAAGATGAATCGTCTGGCGAGCTTGGCTCTCAGCGTGGGAGAAACACTCGTTCATGAAGGTGGAAGGCTGCTGTTCGGAATTGCTCTCGGCAGGGCGAAGGAACTTCTGGCTACGCCCCAGCCGCTCGGAACCCGCCAACTGGCCTTGAATCGTGCCCTGCAGAAGAAGGCGGTGGATGGCGCTCTGCTGGCAGGTCCGCGGAGCGGGAAAGAATACGCCAAGTTCACACTGAAGAAAGGTCTGCCCACCGATCAGCGGCCCAGAACCTTGGCGGTTGAGAATGAGCCTCACTCCATAGACGATTTCAACGGAGTCATCGAGGAAGGCTACGGAAAGGGTGAAAAGAGGCTTATCTACTCCGGCACGGGCGTTATCAAGGTTGGCGGAAGCCGCCAGCTTGGGAAGATCAATGTTCACGAACACGATGCCGAGAAGGCAGGTTTCCACTATGACTTCGTTGCCGAAGGAGTTGACCCACACACGGAATCCTTCGAGGTCAACATTGCAAACGGTGTCCTCAAGGGAGGCTATGCCTTCCGGCAAGCCTTCGAGAAGAACCGGTATCTGGTTGTCCGCCTGAAGGACAATTCTGTTCTGGTGGCGAAGCCCGATATTCACCTGAAGCCGCCGGAGTTCCTCAAAACACTCCACAACTCCAGTCGCCCGGTGAGTGTCGAATGGAAGGACGATGGCAGCCTCGCGAATGTGGCGATCCACAACCTGCGAGCTGTGTATCGCAGCCATCGGCCGGAAGGAGAGTCTTACTACGATAAGCTCCCGGCCATCGAAGACGTAAGCAATCGCTCTCCCATATGGCTGGCCCGCAGGCTCTTTCCAGGCCCGGAGCAGGAGGGAACCGTATTGCAGGGAGAGCTTCATCATCCCGACGGAGCTGCCCGAGTGGGTGGAATCCTAAATACCCTGCCTGAGAAGTCCATCCGAATCCAGCAGGAGAGAGGTCCGGTCGAGTTCTACGCCTGGGACATCGCGAAGTTCAAGGGCCGGGACGTCAGCCAGATGCCCTATGGACAGCGGCGTGAACTCTATGAAGCCGTGATCGGGGAGATTCGTCTGTTCAACAGGCATCTCCATGTTGTCCCCGCCATGCCCGAGGGCGGTGACCCTGTGGAGTTCTATCGCGCCATCATCCACGATCCCCGCGGCCTGCCCTGGAGTGAAGGCGTCGTCGTGAAGTACCAAGACTCCCGAGACCAATGGTCCAAGGTGAAGGCGAATGACACCCTCGATGTAAAAGTCACACGCTGCATTGAAGGCGCGGGGAAGTTCGCGGGCAGCCTGGGAGCCATGGTTGTAGAAGGACCGACCGGTGTAGAGAGCGAGATTGGTTCCTTTCAGTTAACCAATGAACAGCGGCGGTGGATTTGGGAGCATCGTCAAGTGCTGACGGGTCAGATCGCCGAAGTGAGAGCCATGAAGGTCAATGAGACCGGAGCAATCCGGGCAGGAGTGTTCGTGCGGTTTCACCCGTCCAAATCCGAGCAGGGACTTCTGCTATACAGCGAAAGCCTGGTTGGGTCGACGGACCCGGACGAGAGTCGGCCGATGATGTATCGGCTGAAGAGCTCGGCCGGATGGAGGAGGTAAGCTGAGTGAAAACCGGAACCTCCTTACGCCCCGGGATCTCGTATTACGCCGTCTGACCCCCCAGAGGAAAGGGGCTTTAGGGCCCCAGAATCGTTCGAGAAGCCGGAGTCGGTACCTTTCTACCTGGAAACAGGAATAGCGGTCTGAACACCCTTTCCTGTGGGAGAACTGGCTGGTATTTGGTCCTGCCACGAAGGTGATAAGACCGCGACGAACTACCCCGCCTCCCTTCAGCAATCCGGAAACCTCAAACCAGCCGAGAAACGCCGACAGCAGCCCTTTGTTTGCGAGGCCTCACAGTCACTCGAAATGCCTGAACTGTCCGGCACGTAGGGTAAGCCCCAGAAACACAAATGTCGGCGTTTTAGGCCCCTAAGGCTTAATTGAGGACTACCGCTACAGCTTCGCTCCGCTCGTCAGTGAGCGATCGGAGTTCCGATCACGTCGCCCGAAACGACCAACTCCACTCGACGATTCTGCTGCCGGCCTGCCGCCGTATCATTGGTTGCCACGGGCTGGCTTTTGCCGAATCCACGGGCGGCAATAGAAGAGGTATTAATCCCCTGCTGAACGAGGAAATCGCGAACCGCATTGGCACGATTTTCGGACAATTGCATGTTGTACTCGTCAGTCCCGACGCTGTCCGTATGGCCTTCCACTTCGAGCTTCAAGCTGGGATACGCCAGGACGATGCCCGCGATCTTGGCCAGCTTTTCGCGAGCCCCGGGCCTAAGAGTGTACTTCCCCGTGTCGAAGAGGACGTCAGACATGTTGACGATGAGGCCTCTAGCGCTGTCGCGGGTTTCCAGGATCAGGTTCAGCTGGTCCGCTAGTTTGTTGCGCAATTCCTGTTTCTCCCGCTCGGCCTGCCCGGCGGCGGCCTTGCGCGCCTGCTCGCTTTCCGCCAGTGCAGCTAAGCGGGATTTTTCTGCATCCGCCTGGGCCGCGGCCATCGCAGTTGCTGATGCAGCCTGACTTTCCGCCATGTCGGATTTCGCTTTGGCAGCGCCGGCGGCGGCCTGGGCTGCTTCAGACTGGGCCTGTTCTTTCTGCCTGGTTGCCTCGTCAGCTTGCGCCTGCGACCGAGTCTGTGCGTCTGCGGAGGCTTGGCGTTCGTTGGCTTGGCGCTCCTCGTCTATCTTCTTGACTGCGATGGCGCGGGCATCTTCGGCAGTTTGTACTGCCTCTCGGGCGACTGCGATCAGCAGCTTTTTCTGGACGTGCTTATTCGTGGCATATTCATCCGCCTTGTTCATCAACTGGACAGCGTGCTGATAGCTGTCGCTGGCGTACTTCTCGGCTCCCTCGGATTGGGCGATGCGCAACGCATTACGCGCCTCGAAGAATTCCAACGGCAACTTGGCATTCAGAACCACAGGGTCGAACTTGTAGCCGGTCGGAATGTAGCCGCCCCGCTCCATAAGCTCGTACTTTGCATTCACCGCCTGGCTAGTTCCTTTCGTGTCCTCGCGAACAACATTCTCGAGCACTACCAGGTTGCTGGGCTGCCGAACGGCATAATAGGGTTCCGCGGTAACGATCAGCGCGAAAGCCTGAAGGTCCGTGGTCACGTCCAGCTTGCTGCGGCTGGTATCGTCCACCAATACTTCGCCCAGGTTCACTGCCCGACCCTCAGGCGAAATTGCCCACAGGATGTAAGTCAGGTATTCATTACCGAAAGTCGCGGGCTTCTGCAGGTTGCCCAATTCCACCTCGATCTCAATGGATCCGCGCTTGCTTTCCACCTTGGCTTGGCCGTTCGCTGACGGCATCAGGTCCGTGCCTGCGAAATCCACCTTCGTAGCTCCGCTGCGGTGCCTATAGTTCACCGCCTGCACGGTGCGGCTGATTACGTTTACGCGGAAAGTGGACGTCGGCGCCAGGGGCTCAACGGTCGTGGTTGTTTGGGAGTTGGCTTGAGCCAATGCGGTCAGGCTCAATGCGAATGAGAGTGTTAACAACAGTCTTATCTTCATTGTATCTCCTTGTGGTAAATGTCTGCCGTATTGCGCTGGGATTTCCATCGTGCCGCGCTGCCGATCAGGCCTGAGGCGAGGAGAAGGACGGTCGAGGGCTCGGGCACGGGCTCGCCGCCTGAATCGGGGTCTTTGCGGTCCAGGAAGGCCTTTACGGGCGTGCGAATAGCGCGCTCATCGTCGACTACCAAAATCTTTTCGCTTTGCCTGTCCAGTTTCATAGCCCGCCTCCTTCCTTAGCGGCATCTCGCTGTTCTCGCCGGGCAGGTTCATTGGCCTGTCTACGTTGTTTCCTGACCACCAGATCCTGGCTAGCATCTAGAAGCACACTACTTCTACTTTTACCCTTGGGCGATTCGCGTGTCAGTCCCATACTGCTCACACATCTGGTCAAAACTGCTCATCCCAGTCCTCGGCACTATGCACATTGCCGGGTCGTAATTTGGCCGCCAGACAATCACCCTCGCGGTTGAACAGCAGGAGCGGGTGGTAGCAGGTGGACTCGAAGTGTCCGTTGTAGGCGCTCTGCTCCCGCTGGCCGTAGACCGGGATCTCGGTGCTATCCATATCCAGCACCACCCGCTGCGGGGAATCCACGCCTTCGCGATCAGCTCCCGGTTGATCACTCTTCCAGACCGGCAAGGTTGTCCTCTTGCGCCAGCAGTTCCGTTTCGAACGACTGGAGTCGAGACGTTAAGGCTGCGCCACGCTCCCAGATCTTCTCCGAGCCGATCAGCCCCGCCTCGCGGGGTCGGATCTTGGGAAAGCCGCTGGGTCCCGCCCTGCGGGATTGACGTCTTCGTATCCTGCCAGGCGGCTGTACACCGACTGCCGCAGCAGGCCAGCAAGAGGCAACTGGGTGTTCTTCCCCCGTAGAGTCGGTCCCGCTGCGGCGGGTTGCTCCATGAGTCCACGGAATCCCAGACGTTCGTCCAACTCCCGCACCAGAATCAGGCCACCGCCCGACGTAACCCGCGATCCCTGGAAATCGACTTTCAACGAAGCGTTGAAGGAAACCTGAAATGGCCCGTTTTGTTTCTCACCCATTGGGTGTCGTCCTCCAGAGCGTCTTCATTGCGTCTAAACCCGCATAAATATTGATGGCAACGAACATCCGAAGATTCGTAAGTGGAGTTCAAAATGGAAATGTGGGCTAAGATCCCTTCCTACCGGGCTCTTTATCTCCATCAGAATCTCCCTTTGTCCGGCCGCACCAGATCGGTTGCTCAACTTGAACCCTCGCTTGGTTCCGCATAGCGGGTTCGACCGAAGTTGCCTTGATCTGCCGCCATGCTGCCGTACCCTATGCTTCACCGACTCCGCTTGTTGCCCGAGCCCTATGTAGAAGGAGGAATCCCTATGATAATTGGCGTCACGCACGACCAAGACGGCCGTGTCGTCCAGCGGCTGTCCGTATCCACCAAGGTCTCCATCGGCCTGCCACCCAATGGAGATCGTAACCATCCTACCAAGCTCGACCACTTCGTCTTCCTGCGCAAGAAGAAGTCCGCCAACCGGCTTCGGTGGGAAGCCGATCCGGAACTGATCCGGCATTATGGCGAGCAGTGCCGCGAACTCCACATCATGCTCATCGACGACGACATCGAGAACGTCTTCCCCAGTTCCTATGCGTGGTGGACGGCCACTGAGCGGAAGTGCTGGGGCGACGGGACATCGGCCACCGGTACTGGTGTCATTTGCGAGACATGGGCGCTCGAAGCCGCAGTCATTCCCGCGAAAGCGGGAATCCACTCGGCAAACCTTCGGAAATGCCCTGTTGAAGGGCTGGATTCCCGCTTTCGCGGGAATGACCAGCGTTTCGAAAGGGATCCCATCCCAAGTGACACCACCACCCCGGCGTACGGCTGAGAAGCCTGCCGGACAGCCATGGACCACCTGCGGTAGCGGATGCCCGGAGCTTGGCAGTGGGCAGTGCAAACCGAGTGGAGATCTACGCTTCGTGTTGGCGGACTTCCCGCGCCTGGGGAGTGTCTGCCGCATCCACACGTGCTCTTACCGATCCATTCGCCAGATTCACTCCGCAGTGCTGGTGTCATTTGGAGCGCAGTCATTCCCGCGAAAGCGGGAATCCACTCGGCAAACCTTTGGAAATGTGCTGTCGCCGGACTGGATTCCCGCTTTCGCGGGAATGACCGGCGGCTCGAGTTGATCCCCATTCCAAATGACACCAGCACCCACTCGGCCTTGCAGGAGATCCAGACCTTCACGGGTGGCCGCTTGGCCGGTATCACCGCCAAGCTGACGGTTCGCCCGGAGGAGGCCACGTACTTCGACCGCAAGGAGAAGAGGAAGAAGACTTCATCCATCTGGGCGCTGAGTCTGGAGGTTGAAGGCGACGACATGCGGAAGCTTATCGCCAACCTGACTGAGAACGCGCGGCTGTTTGCGGAGACCCGAAAGCTGCTCGGGTCAGGTGGCAAGGTCTTGGAGGTGGTAGAGGGCGAGCAAGAGCAGGCGCCGGAGGTCACAGCGGAGTTCTATCCGGCGTCAGTGAATGGCTCTTCGGTCGCGGAAGGCGCAGCAGCAGGTTCTCCTTCCGATACAATCCCCGCCGCTACCCCGCCGCAGGTGACGACGAAGCCTTTGCCTCCTGAAGACAAGTCTGCCCGAAATGGCGGGAACGGATCCGCCAAGCCACCCACCGACGCTGCTGCCTCACCTGCTGCCAACAACAATGGCAACGGGTTGGCTGCAACTTCGGGATTCAACCAGCTTCGCAAGGAGTTCCTGACGGCAGCACGCCGTGTTGCCACAACCAAGAAACAAGCGATCGGTGAAGTAGTTGAGTGGGCCAGTGGAGGCAGCTTCAAGTACGGCGATATTGGCCGCATGACGGAGACTGATATGCCGAAGCTGCGAGCAGCCATTGAACTGATGGCGTCAGCGCTCACTGGTGCGGCTCGCTGACCAAGAGTTTCTTTCTTCCCACGTCTGGTCGCTTACCTGCTAAATGAGCAATTACAGGGCAAGCTCCTTTCAGCTTATAAGATCAGCCAGGCTTTCCCTGGCGTACCAAGTCCGCGCTACACTTGCTGGACCTGTCCCGAGGTTCTTGATCGAAAGACAACCACCCAAGATCGTACACCGGCCCAAAACCACCACCCATATGGTGGATATTGTTCACCGGCGACTGACCGCTTGCCTTGATGTTTCAAACACTTACGCCCGATTAGAATTGGTAAGTCAATTGCACCTACCAGCTTTGGTCGCTCCTCTAAGAAAGGCGGCACGAGTTTATGGGGGCAGGAGGGCGAAATGAAAAAGTCAATGATGGTGATGGTCATCGGGTTAGCTCTGGCCACAACGGGCTTTGCCCAGGGGCGGGGCGGTTCCCGTTCCGGCGGCGGACACTCCTTTGTAGGTTCGGGCGGACATAGCTACAATGGAAGCGGCTACAGCGGACGAGGGTTTTCAGGATACCGTGGTGGCTACGGCGGGTCCAGCTTTGGATTTGGCTTCTCCTATACCCCAGGGCCCTATTGGTCTGGCTATTACGGGTACCCATACCCCGGTCCTTACTATTACCCTTACGCAGGCTACGGGCCGGCGTACTATCCGCCTGCGTACTACCCGGGTCCGGTGGTGGGCATAGGTGTCATTGGGGGCGGATTTGTGCGAGGCCCCGCGTTTGTCGGTCGCGGCGGTGATTGGTACCGTTTCAACAGACGCTAAGATCGCGCCATGAGGTTAACACCTGGATCGTTTGCGGGAGCCCCAAGAGCCCACGGTGGATTTGGCTGGAAGGAAGATAAAGGCAATGAGAAAGGCAATTCTGGTAGCAATAGGGTTGTGCCTGCTTAGCGTGTCGGCTGACGCCCAAATGTGTAGCAAGGTTGTGACGTTTGCGTTGGCGGACGCAAGCGGAGTTCATCCTTCCATGGGTAGCCGAGGATGGATCGGAAATTGGGTGCGAAAGAATGCCAACAAACATCCCGACATCTGCTTTTCGCAGCGCCCCATGCGGGGCCGCGCGAATTACTTAATAGTTCTGTCGCAATCTGCCAGCTACTTCCACGGTTTCGAACCTGTGGTTAGGACAGACGAGACGTGGAACTACACCGACGCTGGAACAGCCACAACGACGACTACGACAACTACCCGTGAGAATGTTCCGTACACAATCAATTCAAATACCATTTACGCGAACGCTTATGACGACCGCGGCGCGCTCGTGTCTCATCGCTCCCACATCTATAGCAAGAAGTCCGGCGGAGACCCTGCGGATTCTGCCGAGTACAACCTAGAAAATGAGCTAAGAGCCATCAACGCAAGGGGTCGCTTAATACACTCAGTGGTGATGGATATCGAAGGTCCAAAGGGATTGTTGTAACTCTCATGCGGGCCGAATCGCAGCGCAGACCTGTTTCTTCTGCGGTTTTTCGTTGTAGAGATTCTTCCTGGTAAGAGGCGGGGACCTCACCAACCGGTCCGCATTAATCGCCGAAACAAGTTGAAGATGCGCACTGCAAACTGGGTCATAGGACCTGAGCCGCCGTTCGAACTGTAATCTCGGCGCTTGTCGCTTCCCACCTTAGTGCTCGTTAACGGCTCCATCACTGCGGTAGGCCTTTCGGACATCGGGGTCCAAGAGAACGAGATTTGTACCCGCGTGGTAGCGCTTCGTGTACTTGCCGCGTGCCCCTCTGAAAGCTCCCAGCCTGAAGACAATTCCCCACGACAGGGTCAGTTAGCAAACTAAACCCACTTCGCCGTATGTCACGGAAAATACTGCCTCGCCCCAACTGCCAGTCGGCCCGTTTTGCGGGGAATATTGCTTGTTTTATCACCAGTCACCATATACCTATTGCGCCCACCGGGCTTCAGGGAGGAGAAGATGCAGCGGCTTCGTCTAAATGCGCCCCCCAGCGTGGTGGCAAACTACCTTCGCCTCTTCGTCAATCGGCGGGCCTACACCCTCCAGTCCAACCGGCCGCACCCGGAAAGTGCCCGCCATTACTACTACCGTCCCAAGGACAAGAAAACCAACCAGGGGCTCAGCCTGACGCTGGACACAATCCGCCGCCACCTGGAAGGCGAAATCACTATCGGCCTTTACGCCATCAACCCCGCCACCCAGTGCTCGAAGTGGGTGGCCATCGACGCGGACTATGAAGATGCCCTTGCGAATCTCCTCAAGCTCAGCTTCTACCTCAGGCAGGATGGGGTGGAGTCGGCTCTTGAGAAAAGCCATCGGGGTGGGCATCTCTGGATATTCCTGGCGGAGCCGCTCCCAGCCCGTGACTGCCGGATTTACGTGTGCGACCTTGCTCTGCGGCTGGGTATATCGGTCAAGGGAGGCAAACAGCGGAAAGGAATCGAGGTCTTCCCCAAGCACGATGCGTTGAAGCCCGGTAGGTACGGCAATGCCATTCGTAGGCCGTTGGGCATCCACCGCGGCGCAGCTCAGCGCTTCTGGTTTGACGGCGCCGATGAAGATATTGAGAAGCAGGTGCGCTACCTGAATTCGCTTCCCAAGATGACCGGTGACCAGCTCGCCCGATTGATTGCCGGGAAGGCCATCCCACCTCAGCTCCTGCCACCAGAGCCAAAGGCTGAACCGATGATGAGGAGACACACGGTGGGCCAGAATTCCGGATCCTTGAGCACATCAACACCAAGCTCCGCACAGCGCCGCCCTTGGCTGCAACGAAAAGCAGATTCTTCCCTTGGCTCCCCAGAAACTCGACGCATTACTCGTTTCCATTGAGCAGCTTGGGCCGAGCCTGTCTGATCCGTCCTCGCCCCGCAACTAACCCCTCACCCGGCCCGCGACGGCTGGTGAAAGCGCCGTCGCGGTCCACCCTCTCCCCTTGGGAGAGGGCCGACCCACTTTGCGATGCGCTCCGTTTCTGACATCACGGATAGTGGGCTGCGCGCGTGGGAGCGCAAGCGCCAGATCATTGAGCAGACACCGGGCCTGTCGGTATGGCGAGGCGGTGAGACCTTTGAGGACATTGGCGGGGTTGAGAACGTCAAGAGCTTCCTGCGGGCAGTACTTCGAGGTGTCGATCCTCCACGCGTCGTCGTGTTCATTGATGAGATTGAGAAGGCGTTTGCAGGAACCGGCACCGACCTCTCCGGCGTAAAGACGGAGATGACGGGGACCATTCTGACGTACATGCAGGACCGAGAGGCGGATGGCTCGGTATTTATTGGCCCACCGGGGAGCTGTAAGAGTGCCACGGCCAAGGCCACGGGAGGTACGGCGGGCATCCCCACGATTGCTTTCGACCTGCCTGCCATGGAGAGTTCACTGGTGGGCGCTTCGACGGAACGGTTGCGCACGGCGCTCCAGATCATTGACGCGGTTTCCCAAGGGCGGATGCTGTTCATTGCGACCTGTACCTCGATTGCCAGCCTACCGCCAGAGCTGCGCAGGCGCTTCACGCTGGGGACGTTCTTCTTCGACTTGCCCACTGCCGAGGAGCACGAGACGATCTGGGAAATTTATCTCAAGAAGTACAACGTGTCAGGGAACCTGCCGAACGACGAAGGCTGGACAGGCGCGGAAATCAAAGAGTGCTGCCGGAAAGCGCATCGCTTGGGAATAACTCTCCTGCAGGCCGCGCGCTACATCGTGCCGGTTTCACGCTCCGCGGCTGAGCAGATCAAGGCACTGCGCCAGATGGCGTCCGGGAAGTTTATCAGCGCCTCGACACCGGGCGTTTACCAGTACCAGGAGAACCCGCCCGCATCCCGGCGACGCGTCATGCGGGATCTGGAAGGGCCGCTCACCGTCATGCCCCCCTCGAAATCCGAGGCCTGAATACCTCTTGCCAGACTGCGCAGGGATTGCGAGGGAATTCCCTCGACATTGCCCTGTCACAGAACTTCTGGCAAGCCGAAGTCCCGTCTGAAGAGTTCCCACAACACAAAGGAGGATGAAATGGCAACGGCAACAGCAGTGCCAATCTTGAATATTCAAAGCTCCGACAATGAGCTTGCCAAGCAAACCGTCTTCATCAAACTTCATCTCGGCTTGCTGGGCAATAGTCGAAAGGTCAGCTCCTCTCAGGTCGCGGTTGTCGCCGACAAGGCCTTAATTCGCGTCTCCAAGACTTTGCTCGACTCGCCGGAGTTGCGAGCCATCCGCACCCTCGATGGCGACATCCGTCATTTCCTGTACGACATGTGCCTGCCCTTCGAGGTCGGCATTCACCTCTTGCCGCTGGGCTTGGTGGAGACGGTGGACGAGAGGCTGCACGAGTTC
>Ga0208038_1001012_pt1 | contig 17086 bp, 29 predicted proteins | sample June2015DPH_16_1_FD_184714 | JGI IMG/M metagenome (GOLD analysis project Ga0208038, IMG submission 184714) | Peatland microbial communities from SPRUCE experiment site at the Marcell Experimental Forest, Minnesota, USA - June2015DPH_16_100... | ecosystem: Environmental > Terrestrial > Soil >...
TGAGCATGTGCAGGCGGGGCCTGGAAGTATGCCGTGGAGGGGAAAAATCCGTAACGAGACGTCCGGTAGCTCCGTCACGGCCATCACGATTGCATGTCTCCCTCCGGGGCGACTTTTTCGGGCTTGCGCCCAGGGGAGATCTCACATATATGGGATGAGCTCTCTACGCAACAGAAAGATCAAGAACAAGTCAACCGTCCGTCACCATGTACGTCAACTACTCAATACACTTGCCAGATCCCAAGCTCTTGCGGCGCATCAAGGCTGCGGCCAAGGCGCAAGGTACGACGGTGTCGTCGTTCATTCGCTCGGCTGCCGAAAGAGAAGTCGAGCGGCATGAGAAGAAGCGCGAGAAAAAGACGATTGCAGCATAAGCCCAAAAAACGAGAACACGAGACCTGATGCGTCTATCTGCCTCTCAAGTTCAGACCTTCATCGACTGTCAGCGCAAATGGGGTTGGAGGTACCTCGATGGTATTGAGGAGCCGCCCAACGCTTCGGCGGAACTGGGACGTGCCGTACACGCTGAGCTCGAAAAGTACCTGAAAGGCGGCGAGATCGATTTCACGTCCGAGATCGGCTACATCGCAGCATCCGGCCTTCAGCATCTGCCCAAACCGGGTGCTGAGGGCATGCGTGTCGAGGAGGAGTTTCATTTTGAGGGGCCTTCGGGCCACACCTACCTCGGATACAAGGACCTCGAGATGCCGAGGGTCGTGTACGATCACAAGAGTACGGGCGACCTGAAGTGGCAAAAGACCGAAGAAGACCTGAAGACGGACATCCCGGCGACCTTGTACGCCGTCGACTATTTTCGCAATCATCCCGATGAGGAGTCTGTTGAGCTTCGTTGGGTGTACTACCAAACCAAGGGAACGAAAAAAAGCGCGATAACCGTAGCCACGAGGTACCAGGACGAGACCTGGAACAGGTTTCTCGAGATCGAACAAGTCGCGCAGCAGATGCAGGAAGCGTCGACGAAAAAGACGCTCGAATTACCTCCTACCATCAACCACTGCGGCGCCTACGGTGGGTGTCCCCACCAAGGGCGCTGCAACCTTTCGCCGTCGGACAAATGGAGAGCCTACATGGAACAGAACAAGCTACTTTTGACATTGCAAGCCAAGAAGAACGGCGCCGCATCGCCGCCACCTCCGCCTGCGGAATCCTCAGCGGTGCCGGTTGCTGCTGCCGCTGTCGGCGTCGCTGTCGGTGGCGGCAGCACTGTCGCGCCAGCTGCTGTACCGACGGGTAATAAGCTGCTTGCGCGACTCCAAGCGAACGGTGCACCGTCGGCGTCTGCTGCGCCGGCGGCATCGCCCGCGCCCGTGACGTCGGCTGCGCCGGTGGCGTCGGCCGCGCCGGTGGCGAACACGAATCCGATCAACCCGCCCGAGTACCAGCCTCCTCCCACGGCACCCGCTGCACCTGCTGCCTCCTCACTAGGCGTTCCGGCGGTCGTACCGGTGATGGCGGCTCCTGTCGTTACGCCGGCGGCTGTCGACGCCTCTGCGGGTACTGCAACCGCTGCCGAGGCGCCGCGTGGTCGTGGACGACCCAAGAAGGCATCCGTGCCGTCTACGGGGCTCGCGACGAAGATCGAGACCTTGTACGTCAACTGCGGTCCGGTGGGTGTCGCCGTCGCTGACGCCACGGATTTCATCGTCCTGGCCAAGAAGCGCGTGTCGGCCGAGGGCCTCGCGGACTATCGGTTCGCGGAGTTTGGTCACGGTCCCGGGATGCTCGCTGTCGCGGCGGCAGCCGAGCTCGACGCTCTCGAGGGCGTCTTGCCGGCGCTGCGGCTCGACACGACGACGCCCGAGGGGCAAATCATCGCGGTCGAATTCATGGCGCGTGCTGGGTTGGTGGTTCGATGAACACCGAGCCCGAGACGTGCTCGAAGTGCGGAAGTTCTGACGTCGTTGACGGTGAGTGTCAGATTTGTGCGGAAGTCCAGGCGGAGTTGGATGCCGAGGAAGCTCCTCGAGACGATGACGAGGCCCCTCAAGACTACGACGGGCCGTGAACGCGAGTCGGTCGCCTTTCGGCAGCCAGGTCGTCCCTCATACTCGAGAAATAGACCGAATCGCAGCGCTTCCGAGGCGCGTCTGGTCCGACGAGGCCGCGCAACGGTTGGCGGAGATGATGACCCGGGAGCTTCGTACCTCCAAAGGGACGATGAAGCTTCGTCCGGTGCAGGCCATCGCGCTCTACGAGGCCATGGAGTGCAAGGGTCTCTTCGGTCCGATCAGGGTAGGCGGGGGCAAAACGCTCCTGTCTGCGCTTCTGCCCGTGGTGCTCGAGGCCAAGAGACCGGTATTGCTTCTGCCGGCCACGTTGATCGAGAAGACCGTAACCGATTTCAAGAAGCTGCGTGAGCACTGGCGCATTGCGACGAACCTTCAACTGATTTCGTACGAAATCCTTGGGCTCGTGCAGAGCGCGGAAAAGCTTCAGTACATCCAGCCCGACTTCATCGAGGGCGACGAGGGGCACTTTCTCAAGAACGAGAAGGCCGGGCGGACTCGTCGAGTCAATCGGTACATGCGTGAGCACCCGGAGACGATGTTCGCGGTTTTCTCCGGGACCGCGATGAAGGGGTCCTTGAGGGATTTTGCTCGAATGCTTCGGTGGGCGCTGAAGGATAGAGCTCCGATACCTCTGACGGATGATGAGGTGGACGTCTGGGCTGATTGCCTCGATGAGAAGGTCAATCCCCTGTCACGCAGGCGTCCGGAAGCGCTCTTCGATCTGGCTGCGGAACCGTTGCATGCCAGCGACATGGAGTTCGGTAGCGTCACTGCCGCAAGGCGAGTTTTTCAGTCGCGCCTGCTCGAGACCAAGGGCGTCGTCGCTTCCTCGAAAAACGACGGTGTAACGTGCAGTCTTCGCGTTTCAGCGCTCGAGTATCAGCCTGCGCCAATCACGGAGCAGCACATCGGCAACATGCGGCACGGCGTGAAGGACGCGCAAGGGGAGTACACGGTCCTTCCGTGGTCGACGCCCGACGGCTGGACCTTCTCGCAAGCGATCGAGTTTCGGATGTACTTGCGGCAGCTCGCGCTAGGTTTTCATGGAATTTGGGACCCGCGACCTCCGCTTGCATGGAGCTCTGCAAGATACGCGTGGGCCGTCTTTGTGCGTGAGACGTTGTCGCGGTCGCGCACGCTCGATACCGAGCTTCAGGTCGCAAATGCTGTAGACGCAGGGAAGTTGTCGACGAAGACGCTCGACGCGTGGCGAGAGGTCCGCGACACGTTCAAGATTCAACCGAGAGACGTCTGGCACGACGACACCGCGCTCGGAGTGTGCGGGGAGTGGATGGAGCGCGAGAAGGGCATTGTGTGGACGGAGCACGTCTTCTTTGGCCTACGTCTCGCGCAGCTGACGGGCGCCGCGTATTACGGCGCGAACGGTTTGAACCAGAGCGGTGAGAGCATCACCAACGTGAAGCCTGGGAGAGCGATCATCGCGAGCGTTCAGGCGAACGGCACTGGTCGTAACTTGCAGATGTTTTCGACGAATCTCGTGACCTCGTGCCCTCCTAGCGCCTACACCGTGGAGCAGCTCTTCGGTCGGACACATCGTGATGGTCAAGAGGCGGACACGGTCACGGTCGACATCCTGCTAGGCTGTCGTGAGCACCATGATGCCTTCTACCGAGCGGTCGACGGTGCTAGGGCTGCCGCGGACACTCTTGGTCACGACCAAAAGTTACTGCTTAGCGACATTTGCATGCCTGACATTTCTTCTCGAAGGGGGCCGTTATGGCAATGAGTCCTGAAGAGAAGAGGACGTATCGTCGCAATTACTATTTGCGTAACCGGGAAAAGCAGTTGTCTGATGCCAAAGACAGGTACGCGAAAAGTGACAAATATGTATCAGAGGAACGCAAACGCGTATTAGCGGCTCGTGCCGCCGCTTGGCGGGAACGTAATCCTGAAAAGGTAGCTGCTTACCAGTTGAAGTACAAGAAGAGAGCAAAGGCTCTTTACGCTGCTAACCGTGAGGAGCGCATAATCCAGCAACGAGAGCGCTATAAACGAGAGAAGCACAAGTGGTTGGAATATCGTAGGAGGAAGAATTACAACGTTTCTCCGGAACGTCAGGCTAAACTGCTATCAGCGCAAAACGGGTGTTGCCCAATTTGCGGTATCCATTATACGAAGGCAAAGCTAGCGTTTTCGGTTGATCACGATCACACATGTTGCCCAGGAGATTATTCCTGCGGTAAATGTGTTAGAGGTCTGTTGTGTCGACCTTGTAACGTAGGCATCGGCAATTTGAAGGACAACGTAGAGAACCTACGGAGAGCTATTGCTTATCTTAGAAACCCAACAACGAGAAAGAGTGAATCCAATGGCAAACGCAGGAAATCTGTTTCGCGGACTGCGTGAAGCGAAGGTCTTCGAACGCGGCACGTTTCTGAAAGAGGGCGTGTACGAGGTTCGAGTGACGAGGGCTATTTATAAAAAGACAAGGGCTAAAGGCGACGCGTTCATACTAGAGCTGAAGGTCGAAAAGTCCAACTACGAGGAGAAGAAGAAGGCCGCTATCGCGGCGTTCGGGACGACTCCGTATAACCTCGTCGAGCTCGAGAAGCTCTTGCCGAACCAGCCAGGTTCGTCGGCGTCGTGGTTTCAGAGCATGCAGGATCCCGAGATCGGTTTCGGAGCTCTCAAGGACTTCGCCGCGAGCATCCTCGGCCAGAAACCAGATGACCCGGAGTTCGTGGAGGCCGTCGAGGGCTTCATGAACTCGGTCGTGAGCGACGGCGTCATCAACGGGATGCTCATTCCCGTCGAAACGTACATCAAGAAGACCAAGAAGGAAGGTGACTTCACCGTCCACAAGTGGGGGCAGATTGTCGAGGCACCTGCTGCCGCTGCGGCGACTGCGCAGGCGTAGGCATGAACGCATCCAAGGCCCGGGGCGTCGTGCCCCGGGCCGCGGGCAGGCGTGTTGTAGAAGAGCTCTGCAACGATTCCGACTGTAAGAGGAAACCGGATACGCACTGGCATCCTTTGTCTCTCGAGTCGCTACTCCGCGAGGAGGACGGCGAGTACACGCTCACTGTTAGGGTGAGAACCGAGTGATGAAGCGGCTCCGTAAAGGATTGACCGAGCTCGACGTTCTCCGGGACCTCATGCTCGGCGGCCGGCATTCGCGGCAGACCGCCGTGCGGCTAGGCATTTCATTTCCGACGGCGGATCGGTGGCTTGAGTCTCTCTTGACCGTTCCAGGCGTTCGCAAATTCAAGCAGGGGAAGACGACATGGTACGAGTGGGAACCGACGAAGGCGATGCTGGTTGAAGCAGCCAGGAAAGGTAGAGCGGAGCGCTGATGTTCGTCCTCAACACTTCTGCACTCGACATCGATCTCGACGTCATCGCATCCGAGCCGCCGGACGTCATGATTGTCGACCCGCCGTACAGGGCGCACGTCCACAAGAGCGCGGTGAGTCAGTCGGTCGGCGGCGGGTCCCGGTCGCGCGATCTTGGGTTCGAGAGCCTGTCCGTTGCACTGAGGCATCGCATCGCCCGCTTCGCGGCGCTGACGAAGCGTTGGTCGATCATCTACACGGACCTCGAGTCCATGACGTGGTGGAGGCTCTCCTTGCAGGCAGCAGGGGCCACGTACATTCGCGCGATACCGTGGGTACGCTGGTCAATGCCGCAACTCAGCGGAGATCGTCCGACCACTGGTTGTGAGATGTTGGTAGTCGCTTACGGATGCGGCAAGGGAAGGAAGCACTGGAACGGACCGGGGAATTTGCTGTCGCTCACGCACACGTGTCTGCGTGGGGAGGGTAAGCACAAGACCGAGAAGCCTTTGGATCAGCTGCTCGACCTCGTGAGCTACTTTTCCGACCCCGGCGAAACGGTTTTTGACCCGTGTGCTGGTAGCGGCACGACAGGCCTGGCGTGCAAGATCCTTGAGAGACAGTTCGTGGGGCTCGAGATTCAGCCTGAGTGGGTAACGTTCGCGAACGCTCGCATGGCGAACGTGAACATGTTGAGCGAGCGCGATCAGACGCGCCTCGAGAAGTGGCGCGTCAGCCAGAAGGCGCAAGCCGCCGACAAGGAACGGTTGAGAGAGCACACGGCGAAGATTCGAGCAAAGGCGGATGTAGCGAAGGCGAAGGAGACCAGCGATGAATCCAGCAAGGATGTCAGCTCATCAGTCACCAAATGATTGGTGTCATTTGTGCGGAAAACGTAGTGATCATCACGTCGACATCAATTATTCGGAAAACGCAGAAAATGACAATCCTAAGAAGTTTCGTAACAAGTACATACGCATTTGCGCGAAGTGTGGTGAACGTATTGCCGGTATCGCGTTAGGCAAGATTTCTGGAGATACTGCGGGAAGAGGATGAACGTTCGCGTCTTCGACTTCGAGACCTGCTTGTTCCGGCCGGGCGTCATGGCTCCAGAGGCAGTTTGCTTCACCTGGCAGGTCCCTGGCCAGGAACCCGGCATTATGCACGCCGAGGATCCGCAAGCGCTGCCCTTGATCCGCGGTTGGTTGAACGGTTCGGAGACCCTCGTCGGCCACAACGTCGTTTACGATCTCGCCGTCATGTGCGCGCGATGGCCCGAGCTCACGCAGCTCGTGTTCAAGAAGTACGACAAAGATGAGATTTCCTGCACAAAGCTTCGGCAGCAGCTGCTCGACATAGCCGCCGGAGAGTTCCGCGGGTACCTCCGGAAGTTTGAGACCGAGGCCTGTAGCGAGGACTGCGACACCCCCGAGACGTGCGCGCACACGAAGGTCATCAAGCACGGTGAGCGTTTCATGCCTCACAAGTATGATCTGGCAGATTTAGTGCGCCGCATCGGCGGCAAGCCCTTGGACAAGGACACCTGGCGCATGAGGTACGGCGAGTTCCTGCACGTACCTCTTTCCGAATGGCCCGAAGGCGCCCGTACGTACCCCTTGGAGGACGCCAGAGCGACCCTCGACGTGTTCTTGAAGCAGGAGGAGCACGTCCAGTACATCCCCGACCAGTACCGTCAGGCACGGGCAGCGTGGGCGCTTCACTTGACGAGCGTGTGGGGTCTTCGAACACACAAGCCGGGGGTAGACAAGTTAGAGCGTGAGACCCTCGGAGCACTTGCGGAGATTGAAGAAGACTTGAAGGCAGCAGGTCTCGTACGGGAGAAGGGCACCCGGAACGTGAAGGCCGCCAGAGCGCGCATGGTGCAAGCCTGTCAGGCGATAGGAAAGCCTGTGCGGCTGACGGCCAAGGGTCAGGTGTCCCTGGACTCCGATGCGTGCGAGGCTAGCGAGGATGACCTGTTAGAGGACTACGCCGAGTTATCGGCACTCAAATCAATTTTGTCTAAGGACATTCCTGCACTGAGTGCCGGTACCGTACAACCGGTTCATACATCTTTTGGGATGGCAGCATCAGGTCGAACAACATCAAGTAAACCTAACGTACAGAATTTTAGGCGCAGATGATTGATAAACCTTGTAAAAAGTGCGGGTCTTTCGAGCGATATAATACGGGACGACACGCATGCAAACAGTGTAGTCGACGTCGTGGACGAGAACATTATAAAAAAAGGTACGTCGCAAATGCCAAGCGCTTCTTGGAGAAGAACAAGCGCTACTACGCGGTCAATCGAGATAAGATCCGTGCGCAGAGAAAGCTGCCGGCTATTAGGGAAAGAGAAAAGCTCAGACTTAGAGATTGGCGCCAACGCAATATAGAGCACGCAAGAAAACAGAGTAACGAGTGGCTGGTGGCACACCTTGAGGCACACATATGGAGTCGTGCCAAGAGAGGAGCTAAAATAAGAGGTTTACCTTTTACGATAGAGGTGTCTGACATTCATATCCCGGCTGTATGTCCGTTGTTGGGCATTGCTATTGAGCGCAAAGGAACCGTTCGTACAGATAATTCTCCTTCAATCGATCGCATTGACTCCTCCCTTGGGTATGTGAAGGGAAATGTTTGGATCGTTTCCTGGCGCGCGAACAATATCAAGACAGATGCGACCTTGGAGGAGCTAGAACTGCTCGTAGCCGGGTTGAAGAACGTGCGTCGTCTCAGGTCGGTGGGCTGATGGGCATCCGAGAGTGCTTTATTCCGCGTGAAGGGAAGGTCTACGCGCAGGCGGACTTTTCGGGTCTTGAGCTGCACACTCTTGCGCAGTGTTGCGTGACTTTGTTCGGGGAGTCGCACCTTGCCGAGGTCTTGAACGCGGGCCTTGATCCGCACACGGCAATCGCCGCGGATATCCTTGGGATCTCGTACGAAGAAGGAGCCAGGCGCAAAAAGGACCCCGGCGACGAAGAGTTCGACAACGCAAGACAGACAGGGAAGGTGTGTTTTCATCCCGAGACCGAGGTTCTTACTCGAACAGGGTGGGTGCCAATAGCTCAAGTGACAACGGACACGGAGATAGCTGTGCCCCAGCTTGCCCCCCACACATTGAACGTATCCTTGCAGTGGGAGAAGCCGTTGAGGGTTACCAGCCGTACGGCATTGGAACTGGTTCGAGTGAGTAACAAGTCCGTGGACGTGAGAGTTACGCCCGATCACAACATGGCGGGTTGGGCGCAGGCGGTGCATCGGGGCGGGCGAAAGACTTTGAACGAGAAGTCCTTGAAGGCTACGGAGACCAATCGTTATCGGTACATCCCCAACGCCGGCAAGTTGGTGGAAGGTGAAGAGTTACCGCGTCGATTCGTCCGTATGTTGGTGGCGACGCAAGCAGACGGTTCGTACACCGATTCCGGAAAGATTCGTTTCGGGTTCACCAAAGCACGAAAGATTCAACGGTTTCGTTGGCTGTTTGAGGGGTTCTATACCGAAAGCGCGTCTTCTCAAGGTGCCGTGACCTTTGTTGTGGAAGGGGAGCTCGCTGACCACATCAAGAGGTACATGCCGGACAAGACTCTGACGGAGAGCATGCTTTCGTGGAGTTTTGAGTCCCGGTTGACACTTGTGAGAGAGACACGGTTTTGGGACGGTCACGTCAACGTGAACAAGGAAGCGAAGTGGACGAGAGGGCTCTATTGCTGGAGCTACTGTTCAACGATAAAGAGAAATGCAGACGTGTTGACAGCGCTTTGTGCAACGGTTGGGTACAAGACGTCCGTGTATCTTTACGAACGTTTTGGAGAGAACCTCTCAAATGCCTACGTAGTCACTGTCAAGCAAAGACTCTACACGAGAGGAGGTAATATTGAGGTGAAGGCTGAGCCTTATGGAGGGCTTGTTCACTGCCTCACTACTACATCTGGTTTTGTGTTGGTGAGAGCCAATGGTAAAACGGTGATTACTCGACAATGTAATTTTGGAATGCCAGGGGGTTTAGGGGCAGAGAAGCTCGTTTTATTTGCTCGTAAGTCCTATGGAGTGCTTCTGACCGAGGAACGTGCTCGGGAGCTCAAGGCGCAGTGGCTGGAGCGTTGGCCGGAGATGAAACGGTTCTTCCAGCACGTCAGTGACCTCATGGACGAGAACACGGGGGAGGGTCAGGTCAATCAGCTGTTCTCGAACCGTATTCGTAGTGGGTGCCACTACACGGCGGCAGCGAATTCTTTCTTCCAGGGACTGGGCGCGGATGCAGCGAAGCGAGCGCACTACCTCGTCATTCGAGCTTGTTACGCAGAGCCCTCGAGCGTTCTCTACGGATCGCGCGCAGTCAATTTCGTCCATGACGAGACAATGCTCGAGGTCGATGACGATTTTCGAGCTCACGACAAAGCCATGGAGTTAGGCCGTCTCATGGTCCTTGGTGCGAACGAGTTTCTGCCGGATGTGCCGGCGCGGGTCGAGCCGCTACTCGCGCGTTGTTGGTCAAAGAAGAGTAAGCCGGTGTACAAGGAAGGGAGGCTGGTGCCATGGGCTGTGTAGCGGTAGAACCGTTCGCGAAGCGTCGAGGGACACCTATTCCTGATGTGGATGGGGATGATGTGGCCGATAAGTACTTTCAATTACTGGCGATCGATCCCGGTACGCATACTGGCTGGGCGCTTTTCGGCGGCAGGAACCAGCTTATTGCCTGCGGACTAGGTGATCCTCCTGTTGAGCGAGCCGTGAGCGTCGTCATCGAGATCCCTCAGATCTACCCTCAGCATCCGGTGCCTCCGAACGACCTCATCACGCTCGCGTTTCTGGCCGGGCGTTACGTTGGCAGGGCGACGTGCGAGGTCAGCACCGTGTTCCCGCACCAGTGGAAAGGGAACCTGTCCAAGGAGAATTGCGCGGCGCGTGTGCGGTTCCGGTTGTCGCCTGAGGAGAAGGAGGTTGTGGACGTCCTAGACATACCAGCGAAACAACTTCACAACGTCATGGACGCCATCGGCATCGGGCTCTTTGCCTTGGGTCGAGGTGTGGCATGAGTCCTGCCGAGAAGCGGAATCTTCGCGTGGATTGGTACGGCCTCGCCTTCGGCTGGCCGCTTTCGAACGACGTGAACGGCCAGCCGTACTTTCTGTCTAGGAACGATAATGGCAGGCACATCCTTCCTCCGGCGGCCGGGTTGAATAAAGGAGCGGAGGACTCCGTCCAACGCTCAGGAGAAGAAAATGGCCAACATGTTCGCCGATGACGACAAGCCGACCGGCATCAAGGACCTCTCGCCAGACCAGCACGAGGTCTACAACAGCGTCCTCTCGTGGTTGCGCCACCCGACGGCGGAGCCCCTTACCCTCGGCGGGTACGCCGGTACGGGTAAGAGCACGCTCGTGTCGCTGGTCGCCCGCGAGGTCGATCTGCCGTCCTTCTGCGCGTACACCGGCAAGGCGTCGAGCATCCTCCGGCGCAAGCTGAAATCAGGCGGCATCAACACGGTCGGTGCTCAGCGAGGCAAGCCCAGGCTAGGTGAGTACGGCGAGGAGCTCGTCGAGCAGCGGCCCTACTGCGGCACGATTCACTCGCTCATTTACAAGATGTGCGAGTGCCGCGACCCGCTCTACCTCGAGAAGCCTTGTCCGCAGGAGGGGTGCTCTGAGGAGACGATCTGGTCCGAGGGTCGGAGTCTTTGCCTTGGAGGTCACGCGGGTCTCATCGAGACCGAGAAGGCGCTTTTGGCGCTCGAGGGCAAGCACGTCTACGTGAAGAGAAACCCTGACGGGTCCTGCGCGATGTGCGGCAACAAGGGCTGGCTCCGGCGCGAGATTCTTGACCGAGACTACTCGCTCATCATCGTGGATGAGGCCTCGATGGTCGACGACACGATGCTCCGGGATCTCTTGAGCTATGAGATTCCGATCTTGGCGGTGGGGGACCACGGGCAGCTTCCTCCCGTCAGCGGAACCGGGTCGCTCATGAAGAACCCGATGCTCCGTCTCGAGCAGATCCACCGGCAGGCGGAGGGTAACCCCATCATCGCCCTCAGCAAGATGGTTCGGGAGCAGGGGATGCTGCCAGACAGCACGTCAGACGATCGTGTCCGGCTCGGTGGGTTACGCCAGCTCGAAGCCCTGATCGAGCAGCGGTACGCCGATGCTTCAGCGGAACGGCTACTGGAGATGGGTCTCGCTTGCTACACGAACCGGCGTCGGGTGGGGATGAACGAAGCCGTCCGCAAAGCTCGAGGCGTCACGAAGACCGGCCGTGAGCTCCCGCGAAAGGGGGAGCACGTCATCTGCCTTCGCAACATGAAGCCGCCGGGGATGGAGCCGGTCTACAACGGCATGCGCGGCGTGCTCCAGAACGATGCGGATTGGAAGGACAACGGTCGCGACGATGACAGCGAGACGCACCTGACAGCGTCGGTCGCCTTTCCGGAGGACGACATCGCAGCACGTGAGTTCGACATGCTCGCGCACCAGTTTGGTCGCGAGCGGACCTACAGCCAGGTCGAGGAGCTCGCGCAGGAGACCGGTATTCGATCGTTTGGTGCGGCCGGTGCGCTCTTCGATTTCGGATACGCGATGACCGTACACAAGATGCAGGGTAGCCAGTTCGACGACCTCGTTGTCGCTGCGGAACGACCGGGACCGGTTTCGAATGAGGATTGGCGCCGGTGGCTCTATACTGCGGTGACGAGGGCCTCGAACAAGTTGACGGTACTTCGGTGACCATTCAGCTCCGCACCACCCCCGGCATCGGCTTCGACGTCGTCGAGCGTACCGAGACCTCTGTGACCCGGCCGGCGCTCGAGAAGGCCGGCTGGGTCTGCGAGGCCTGTCGGCAGGACAATGGCCTTCGCGTCTGCGTCGACAAGAAGGAGCGTTTCGTCGTCCTCTGCCAGGGCTGCCGGACGACGCCGGATGAATTCAGGAAGGTGATCTTACGTCGTACTTACAGCTTCAAACCCTCATCGAAGGAGAATCTCCCATGAAGACCGATCGTCCCATCCCCTACACCCTTGCCATCGATCCCGACGCTCCCATCCCGTTTCGCCTTCGAGTCGACCCGCCGAGCGCCGAGCTCCGCGCGTTCGTCGTTCCGATGGGCGCGCAACGGTTCTCGACCGAGCCGCCGGCCTCCGAGAAGTCCGGCGTGCGCCTCAAGGCCGCAGGATGAACTGGCTCAGGCTGGAGAAGGCGCTCGGGGCGTGGTCGGCTTGGTACCGGCCACGTCTCGGGCGGGCGGTGGCGAAGGAACCTGGGGCGGAGTTTCACCCTGAGGAGCAGACCCTCTACGAGGCGCTCGACTGCAAGGTCGAGGACCTGAAGCTCGCAGAGAGGGTGGACGCCCTCGAGCGGCTGCACGTGGCGGTCAAAGAGTGGGCCGACGCCGAGCCGGACAGCGATGCGGCGATGCGCGCAACGGACGCTATGATCGACATCTCTGACGAGCTGGAAGGATAGTCTGTGTGCGCCGGCCGGAGGACATCATGATCATTGTCATCGCAATCCTGTACACGCTTGGAGTCGGAGCCTTCGGTGGGAGTACGTCCAGAACGGTGTTTTTCTGGCCTACGACGACCGTCCCGTATGGCGCGCCATCGTCGAAACACTCCTTTGGCCGGTCCTCGTGGCAGTGGAATTGATCCACATGTGGGTCACTAGCAAGCGGCCCTGAGGCTCACGTTCATGCGCGCACCCTACCGGACCGCAGCGACACGTGAGGAAGAGCCGCCCACACCCCACCCTTGTCCGGGGTACGGAGCCTGCTTCAACAGTTGGGAGTATATCGCGACCGAGGCGCTTTGCTTCGGACTCGCGTGCGCCATCATCATCGTGCCCGCAATGCTGCTCTGTTGGCTGGCGATTGCAACCTGCGGACCATACGTAAAGTAGACTATCGAACGTGCGCGCGATCCGAAGGGAGAAGCACGATGCCTGAGCAAACCTGCACATGCGGCGGACAAGAGCACGCAATCAACTGCCCGCTACGACCTGCGGTGACGGTTACAGTTGTGAGCACCGTTGTAGCCGTCGATGGCTGGCCGTACGTGAGCCGCGCGGCTGTACCCGTTTGGCCTTGGTATGCCCACGTAGACGACTATTCGTCTGAATAAACCCTGCGCGCTAGTTGAGAGGAGACGAGCATGATGCGTGCGTCGCGGCTCAAACTAATGAACATGATCGTGCGCGCTGGTCCTGGCGGCTACTACGTGCGCGGTAACGCCGGCTTCGGCTGGTTGCGCGACCACGGTCTCGCCGAGTACGTCAACCCGACAATGATGACCCATCGGCTGACCGACAAGGGGCTCAACGAGCTTCGTACGCGCGGCATCTGCGACAGATGTGGTGATCACGGCACGTACTGCACTGACAACTACGTCACGCCGTGGGCGAAGTGTGACCATGTCTCGGCTACAACTACAACGTCTGGACAACCGCTGCGCGCGTAGGATCATTAGATGACTCGCATCAAACCCAAGGTCCGACAGGCCCTCCGTGAGGGCCACTTGCACAGCGGTAACTGCTCATGTGCGGCCTGCTACGACAGGCACGAGGACGTGTGCCCGCAGCATGACGAGCCTCGCGGCGACTGCTCAGTATGCCCGCGATGCCTCGTGTGCGACGGTGCGAGCAAGTAGACACGATCGCGCTGATAACCATGCGCGCGGAGGAGGACGAGATGCCTGAGACGAGAGAAGAAGTACGGCTAGCCATTGATCGGATGGTTGTATCGGGAGCGCCCCCAGATGGGGCTCACTGCATGGGCTGCCGAGCAAGTACTGAATGAGGTGCGTCGATTGAGAGCGGTGGCCGATGCGGCCCACGTGTGGGCGATGAAGGGCGGTCGCCCCGGGCGAGCGCAAGCGGTGCTTCGTGCCTTAGCAGATGCTGGTTATGACGTCGGGCAAGAGAAGGACAAGTAACTCGTCGGTGGATTTCAAAGCAAAGGTAGATGGGCGATGGTCGGCTCGCGTCAGGTACGCGCGTCAGCTGGCATCTGGAGAACGATGGCCCAGGCGGTGGTTGGTGTACGCGATCGGGTTCATCATGGGGCCGCTGCGATGACCATCCCTGCGCGTTGTAGGATTAGAGGAAGGCGATGAGAACTAACCGAGAAGCCATCATCTTTCTGGTCGCGATACTCATTTCGTTGGTATTCGCGGTAGCCGGGTGGGATCTGGACACGCGGACGAGCCCCCCAGACACGGGGACCCGCCCGAATGACACGGGGAACGCGCAGGTAGCTCAGTCGGTAGAGCAGGGGACTGAAAAGCCGGGGAGCGGGGCGGAGGCTGAGCCGCCAGGGCGCGACGACGTAGAGGCTGCTCTCGCGTATGCGCTGCGCGCCGCGACGGCGAGCGGGCAGTGGACGGCGGTCACCGAGTTGGCGCGCGCTCTCGCGATGCGACGGGTGCAGCCTTGACCCCGCACGGCGTGAAGGTGCGGCTCGGTCAAGAGCGGGCGCGCGCTCGAGGCGTGCGCTTCGGCCGTCCAAGGAACCCGAGGCTGACGCCCGAGGCGCTCGAACGCGCGCAGGCGATGCTGGACGCGGGGATGTGCCTGCGCGCCATCGCGACGGAGCTGCGCGTGCCGAAGACGACCTTGTATCGGGCGCTGCATCGCGAGCTCGGCGAAGGGCGCGGCGATGCTTGAGCAGTACGTCAACGTCTTCTTCGAGGCGAACCTGGTCGAAGAGGTCAACGTCGTCTCCGGGAGGACGCGCCAGTGGAGTTCGACGAGAAGCTCAGTCAGATGTGCGATCGCGCAGAAGCACAATCGAGTGCGGAGCTAGGCAGAGCCATCGACCGCTTGTCTAAGCTCCTTGCCTCGATTCTCCGCGACGAACGTTGGGATGCGCTAACGAATGCCGATCAGCGTGCTCTTGCGGAAGCCGTGACGGCCGCTCGCGAGGCGGCGATGACGGAGGATGCAGCTATCTACGTAGGCGAGAAGCTGCTGAACGCTGCGAACGGCACCGTCCGCGACATAAGACTCATCCGTGGAGACTTGGACGCCGCTCAGCAGGAGATCTACGAAGCCTTTGAATCCGGCGACGTTTCGAAGCGCGGCCTTGTTTACGTCGCGTGGTGCAAGAAACCTGAGCGCTTCTTCTACGTGGGCAAGGCGAACTCGGTTGATCGTCTCAAGCTCGCTGCCCACGGCAACCTCGTTGAGGCGAGGCGCGAGGCGACACTGCTGTCGATTCTCTTTCCGATGCAGAGTAAGGAGGACATCCTTCTCGGTCTTGAAGCGAGCGTGATCGAACTTGTTAGGTTCTGCACCGGCGAGATGCCTGCGTTGAACAAGAAGCGCGAAAAGGTGCCGCCGGGGTCGGGGCGACAGAAACTCAGTTTCCTCGCCGACTTCCTGAGTGCAGTGGGGAACGACCTCGACAAGAAGCAGTGACGCTATCGCCGGCGTCGTGGCGGCGGCGAATCGACCGCGTGTCGCGCGTCTTCGAACGTGTCGAACATTCCGACGTGCGCTACGCGGGTGTGCCGATACACGATGAAGCCGCCGTCGGGTAGCTCGTCGATGCTGTACCAGTTCTCATCGCGACCCTTGCCGTGCCACATGTTTTGCCAGTCTCGACCTACATCGTCTCCGAGCGCGAGATCGGCTTCCATGACGTCACGCTGAAATCGGTTCCTCATCGAAGAAGCCTCCGCCGATTCGCGTTCCTAAGGTAGGGGGTCGCTGCGCGGCCCCAATCGGAGGGCGCGGCTTTTTGGGCCGGAAGGTGCGGCCGGCGTTTGCGGCGTCGCTGAAATCGATCAGCGGACGTGGGAAAGCAGCGCAACGAGCAGCGCTGCCACAGCAACGATTACGGACGCAACCATCGCTCTCGCCGAGACCTGCGACGCATTCGTCATCGAGCGTATTTCTTTCTCGGATCGTGCTTGCGCTCGCTGGTCTAGTGCTCTGGTGTATCGGACGAATATGTCGTCGTAGTTCATCGAGGCCACCTGCAACGCAAGCCGATCCTGTCCCATGTTTGCGAGCGCAAGGATACCCGTCTCGGTAGAATTGCCCCCGACGCTCTCCGTGTAGGGCGTCTTCGCGATTCGATTCTTCGGGCCGGTCCAGTGACCATCCACTGCCTGAAGGACGACTGTACCGACAACGTGACGTGTCCGTGTCCGTGCGAGGAGTGCTTCTTCGCGCGAGAGCAAGCTGGTAGCCTCATCCGCACCATGCTCAAGCACAACTACCTCCGCCACCATCCGCGTCTTCGGGGCGTTCGTCAGGTTCAGCCGACTCCGGCGCCCGGAGCCGAGCCTGGAACTGTTGCTGTCCGCGCCAGTTTTCCTGCCGGTTCGCTTTCGCCTGCGCAGATCCTGACCGCCTACGGCTTCAAGCAGAACCAGTACGCGGGCGCCGCACCGGTGAAGCTCGGCATCGGCTCACTCGGCGGTGGAGTCGTGCAGGCCGACATCGACAATTCGGTCGCCGCCTGGGGCATGAAGGCTCCGAACCTGACCGTGCGGACGGTCGGCGGCGCAAAGAACGACCCGTCCGATCAGGACGCCAACGTCGAGAACATGCTCGACCTCGTCCCCACGATGGCCTTCACGTGGTGGTGGCTGACTGGTACGGCGGCCGACATCACGATCTCTTTCGGTCCGAACGCGAGCGGCGGCATGGAGCTCGTGACGCGGGATCTCGTCGCTGCCGGATGTGAGGTCTGTTCGTGGAGCTGGGGCTCGGCCGCTGCGAGCTGGGACCCGAGCGAACGCGCGTCGCTCACGAAAGCGTTCGCGGACGC
>Ga0208038_1001013_pt1 | contig 17081 bp, 18 predicted proteins | sample June2015DPH_16_1_FD_184714 | JGI IMG/M metagenome (GOLD analysis project Ga0208038, IMG submission 184714) | Peatland microbial communities from SPRUCE experiment site at the Marcell Experimental Forest, Minnesota, USA - June2015DPH_16_100... | ecosystem: Environmental > Terrestrial > Soil >...
GCCAGCAGAACCAGGCTCGAAGGATCGCGACCGTCGAGCGGCAGCTCGGAGATGGCAGCTTCGTTGACCGTCGATCCCAGCTCAGCCGAAGTAGTGTTGATCAGCTCGGCGTCGGCGGTCACGGTGACGACCTCATTTGCAGCCGAAGGGAGCCTGAGGTGCACATCCTGGGTCGCATACTGGTTGGCCGTAATGATGATGCCGCGCTGCAAATACACGGCAAAACCCTTTGCCGTAATGGTCAACGAATACTGACCCGGCGTCACCGGTTTCAGCAGGTAACTTCCCGTGTTGTCTGAAGTTTCCTTCTGAATAAGATTGGTATCGACGTTGGTGAGCGTGACCGTTGCTCCAACGACCGCCGCGCCGGTTTGGTCGGTAATCTGTCCGGTCAAACTGCCGCTCGTGCCTTGTGCAATGGCGAGCACGCCAGAGCCGACGAGGATAACCACCAACATAAGCACCAGAGCTCGCAGGCTCTTTGCGTTGATCGTTTGCATAACCACCTCCTGAAGTGGGTCGAGCGGGAGTCGCGGAGATCGAAATGCTCGCCAACTGGCGCTGCCAGGAGGCGATTGAAACCGCTTTCATTTTGAAATCTAGAACTCCCCGGTGCCCAGCACCTGTGTTGCAGATCACTCATAGGGTCGTTTTCCCCATCATCAAGAAACGACGGTTTTGAGCCGTGTCGAACTTTACGCCGCCCCAAATGGCTCATGTATCCGCCAAAAGTAGGATCAAAGGAGATTTGTGCCCCAGCCGATGCGAACTTGAGCATTTTCACTTCCAGGCTTCCGCACGATGCATGCTAGCCTGATGCGCCGAACGGGGGCCCGCGCTGAAGTCACCAGGGATAACATGGGCCACTCCGACACTGGTACCACTCTGAACGTCTACTCAGAGACCTGGTGGGATGGACGAGTGGATGCGGTTTTTCGCGCTGTCGAAGCCGTCTTTGAAGAGCCCGCAGCTCAACCTGCGCAGACCGCGCAAACATCGCGGAGTGCGACAAAACAGCCCGCTGAATGGGTGCCCTTTTGGGTGCCCCAACCAACGGCTCAAGCTGTAGGTGATTGATTTGAATGGTCGGGGAGAGAGGATTTGAACCTCCGACCCCCTGGTCCCGAACTGACAATGTCTTGTAGAATCAACAACTTATGAATCTCAAGCGTGGTGCTTCAGTCGCATAAGCCATTCGGGTTCATATCGATAGCTTTCAGTCATTTTCAATTGGGAACCCAGTGTGGGAACCCTCGCATGAACCATCGGAGAAATTCTCGTCTAGTGGGAGAACCCGTGGACGCTGATCAAACCCTTCGGTAAGAAGTCCAATGGTTGGTCCACATATATCCCGCGAGGGCGCAAGCAATGGTGGATAACCTGAACGTTTGCGGCGAATAGGACTAGCAACCAAAGCCGGCAGGTGAGAGCCGTAGGATATTCCTCTGTCCTGATATATCTCTATCCTTCAGTTCACTTCGCATAACCTTGGAGATACCCCGTGTCAACCTATGCTGAATCTGTTGCTGCTTGGTTGCAACCAGTGCCCTGGCAATTGGTTGCTACCTTGGAATTCCCATGGAATGCCAGACCTGAGACCGCAGATCGAAAGTTTACAGAGTTGATCGATTCAGTGGAACGTGGTATGCGTACCAGAATCTGTTATGCGCGGGCCTTGGAATCCAGAGCCAAGTCCGGTGAGCGAGTTCCTCTTCACATCCATGCGGCGCTGGCTTCTGCCAAACCGATCCCGCACCAACTTGTCTCCGGAATATGGAATAGCCAAGTTGGCCGAACAAACTCCTCGAATAGCGATTTGGCATTCATTGAACCATATAATCCGTCGCAATGCGGAATTCAGTACCTTCTGAAGCAAATAGACGATCCCGACTGTGAATGGGATTTCCGCAACGTTCACCTATTCAATCCTAATGTGAAGTTGGATTCGAAGTTGGATCACGCATCACTACGATCAGCCCGTCGTTGGCAACAGCAAGTCTCTTTAGCCTCGGCTTAGCCCAATACCGCTGTCGAGCCGCCCGGCTCGAGCAAACTCTAAACCCTAGATCGCCGTCGAGCGACTAGCCCTCCGGCCTCCTTGCCGGATGAGGACAAAGAACATGAGATCCAGAGGAACTGCTCTCAGTGCTGCCTCGCGCCTGAAAGGCAAATACACCGTCAACCCCGTAACCTCGTGCTGGGAATGGAACCGAAGCCGTTCCAGCCAAGGCCGCTACCCTACAATCGGTCTCCCTGGTAGCGGCAAACCAGAATACGCCTACCGGATTGCTTGGTCCGAAGCGAACGGACCCATTCCTATTAAGCCTTGCCCAGATGGGTCCTGGCGGTGGGAGATTCATCACGTCTGCTTTAATAAGCTCTGCGTGAATCCGAAGCATCTCAAGCTTGTGACCAATAAGGAACACACCGCGGCTCATAACGCCCGGCGCGCTGCAATGCGGCTTGCAAAGGCCGCGTAGTTCACTCCCTTAACCTGATGCCTGTCTGGGGCGGCCTCAACCGCCCCGGCGTGGCCGCTTCGGAGCAGTTAGCGAATGACGAAGTGACGCGTCGATTGGGAAGTTGATTGGGCTAGAATCTCCAAATACACAAAAGGCGTGGGAGATCAAGCCCACGCCTTTCTTGTGTCTCTTGATCCAGGCCGCCGCGCTGTCCTGCTCTCGCATCCACGCTTCGAGTTCGATCCGGGAAAAACCCCAGAGCGAGCCCAGTCGCTTATACGGGATGTGCAACGAATCGGCATTCCTCACGATTGTGATTCGGTGAACGCGGAGGAATGTCGCCGCTTCTTCGAGCGTCATAACGTCCTCCGGCGTCGCTGACACTACTGGTTTGCGTGAATGTTTCGTCAGGGCGCTCATAGTCGTAAAGTCCTCTTCCAAGCTGCCAACTCCTCTTTCAACTCCTCCGTGTCCTGTTCCAACCCCTCCCGGATACATACGCCTTCGTTAATAATGCGGTCAGTTAGCAAGAGCAGGTATTGGACTGTTTTTGAGGTGTAGAAGGCAAAGGAATCGACAACGACCCCGGTCCTGGTGAGAGATGCGTCAATCCCAACTCCCCGCAGCTTCCCGGATCCGTCTTTGAGGTCCCAAATGTATCGCCGGTTGACCCAACCTCCTCGGCCCGGTTTGAGCTTAACGCGCCGCCTAAATGTCCAGTCAAGATCGCATTTCTTGAAGAGGAGCAACAGGGTCTTGATGTCTTCCAAGCAATGATCGTCATTGAAGAATTGCCCGGTCACATCCTCCCAGCCAAGGCGTGCAGACTCCTCAAGGCAACTCTTGACTTCCGCCGGTGAAATAGAGGCACGCTGGCAATCCTCGATTGCGTCATTATTAAGGTGCTCGATTAGAGAACCGACACGTTCATGCTCGGAAGCGAGTTCCTGCTTCCCATTGGAACTGAATTGTTTCTTGGGTAACATCAGATACACTCCTCTCGCGCTATAACTGCGAGTAAATTACCTAGGTTGGGTTGGGAGTGTGTCCTGCTACTAGACTTCGACTAACTTGGCGCCCGCCCTCACTCTAAAAGGGCCACACCATCCGAGTACGGCCGGAGGAGTTGTGTTGCACGGAACCTAAATCCGCACAACCCCAACCCCGGTAGGGTATCACAATGTCCCTGCCGATGCAACCCGTAGTCATCTCCGACGATGCGGCCGGCGACCGTAATCTGTTCCATTCACAAGAACTTGACCCCGGATGATCGCGACTGGATGGATCCAGCAGTCGCCTCCAGGACGGACCCAAACCAGACCGAATCCGACGAGCCAGCCGGAGCCGCCTCCGCTTCCCGCGTGGCCGTCGTCGAATCCTCCCCAGCCGGACGCCGCATCGGAAAGCGGCGAACCAGTCACGATCGTCTTCAACGACGGCCGCCTTCCCGAGCAGATTCATAATTACCTGCTGACCCCAACCACCCTCTATATCCTCGACCAGCATCACCAGGAAATCCCCATCGACCACCTCGACCTGGTCGCTACAGAAAAGGTGAATCGCGATGCAGGCGCAGACTTCAGCCTTCCCGGCCCCTCAAGATAACCCATAACAAGATCCGGGTGTAAGAATGTGCCCCGCTTCCCCATGATGGATGTTTCATTGGAAAGGGGTTTACATGGTTACCCTCGACACCTTCGGTACGAAGCGGACCATTTGGTTAGAGCGGATTGAGTTTCTGGATAGCTAGCAGACAGCGATCGGTAGCTGGGTGCTGGTTTCAGTGAATCCTGCCACTCATTCCAGGAATATACTGCCACGGGTTGAAACGTTATGCTGCCACCCCATACCCAGCAATCCCGCCACCGGCAGTCTGAGGGAATGCGCAGCATCATCCACGCCGAAGACGTGCGGGAATGTTGACGAAAAGGTAATTGCCGGGTAGCCGGTCATCCAGGCCTTATTCAGTGTCGATGATGGATTCTTATTGCATCAGCGGCATCGCGTGACAGATGCAAGGCCTTGGTTGAGCTTCCAACAGTCACGGTGTACCCGTCCTCTGCCTGCCAGCTCCTCACGCACAGGCGCACACCCGGTGCGATGCCGTTAGTGCTGAGTGACTTGAGCCGTGTGGCGTCGTCATCGGAGATGCTCTCCACAATGAATGTGCCTCGTCCCAGAATCTCCGTCAATCGTATAGAGTTCTGCTGTGACATTTTCCCGCCGAGAGTGGGAATGCAGTGTCCATGCGGATCGAATTTCGGGTTCCCGAGTTTGGCGGCGATACGTTCCTCGAATCGCTCCGAGATGAAATGTTCGAGGCGCTCTGCCTCTTGATGCACTTCTTCTATCGGGTAGTCGAGCACCTCATGAAGAAAGGTCTCGATGAGCCGATGGTGACGCAGCACTTCTAGAGCGCGCAGCTTTCCCTCCACCGACAGCCGTACCCCGCCATGCCGCTCGTACTCGACCAGCGGCTTGGTCGAAGCCGCCAGCTTTTGAAGCATATTCGTAACCGAAGCTGGAGCCACTCCGAGCCGGATTGCCAGCGCTGTACAACTGACGCGCCGATTCTCCGGCTCGCCCAGGGCGAGGATGGCCTTCAGATAGTTGTCCACCGATTCTGAATTTGCGTTATGTTGTCGGCGTAGTTCCATGGCCCGGCCTCGTTTTTGCAACTTGACTTCTACCCCATTTTAGGCGAACCTAAGAATTAGGCAAGGCTAAATCTGGTTGCCTTCTATTCTTTTCCTCTTTTCTCGCAGAGAGAGCTGGTTGGCTCTTGCAGACCCGCGGGAAGCCCCAGCAAGACATTCGGAGGTCATGCATGCTTCCAAATCGAGCCTCCCGAATCATCGCCCTCTCTTTGCTATTAACCGCCGTTAATTCGTATCCTTTGCTGGCGCAAAGCGGCACATCGAGCGCCATCTCCGGCACGGTGCTCGACGTCTCCGGCGCCGCCCTGCCTGGTGCCGACATCACGGCCACGGAAGTCGACACAAGGGCCGTCCGCACAGTGCAAACCGACCACGATGGCCGTTTCCTTTTCTCTCAGGTCAATCCCGGCACCTATACCGTTTCCGTGCGCGCCCCAGGATTTGTGGAACAGATCTCGCAGCCCATTGCGGTCGAAGTTGGCCGCACCGCCGCGCTGAACTTCAATCTCGCTGTATCTGGAGCTTTGCAGACCGTCGAGGTCACCGCCCAGCAGACGCTGCTCAGTCTAGAAAATCCCAACACCACCACCACCATCGAAGCGAAAACCATCACCAACCTGCCCAACGCCGGCTCGGACCTCACCTTCGTCGCCCAGTTCGCCCCTGGAGCGCTGATGAACACCGCCGGCTCCTCCAACGACGCCAAGGCCCCTGGTGGATATGGCAACGTCGAGTATAACGGCCTTCCCGCTACCTCAAACGGCTACATCCTCGATGGCTACGACACCAACGATCCCTGGCTCGGCCTCAACATCGGCCTCTCCACCAACCTGGTCCTCGGTCTCGATGCGGTTGATCAGGCAACGGTGAACACCAACTCATACTCCGTCGATCAGGGCCGCTACGGCGCCTCGCAGGTCAATTACTTCACCAAATCGGGATCTAACACATTTCACGGTGACCTCTATGAGCTTTGGGATGGCTCGCTCTTCAGCGCGGAAGACTACTTTCTCCACGCCAATGACATGCCGGGCAACATTACTCCCAAGCCACGCTCCAATGTGAACCACTTTGGCTTCGCCGTCGGCGGACCCATCCGAAAGGATAAGCTCTTCTTCTTTACAGCCTATGAGGGCGTCCGCATCGCGCTTCCGATTGTGACTCAGGCTGTTGATCCCTCTCCGGCCTATCAACAATACGTGCTCAGCCAACTTGCGGTTGGCGGCGTTGACCCCATCACCGGGACCGCGCTCCCCGCCGAGCCTGCTGAAGTGGCCTTCTACCAATCGATGTTCGGCCTCTACGGCAACACCGCCGGAACGCCCGTCCCGGTCAGCTCTTGCCCGCTCGATGCCAGCGGCGCGCTGCTCCCCGGCACCCAGAACAGCGGCAACCTCTTTAACGGCAGCGGCTGCGCCAACCAGCGAGAGGAGTCGCTTCAAAACAGCGACCACGAAAACCTAGTGGTGGTCAAGATTGACAACGCCCTCAATGCCAGCAACACTGTCTGGTACCGCTTTCAGTCGGATACCGGCCTCCAAGCCGCCTGGACCGATCCCATCAACGTCATCTTCAACTCGTATTCTCCGCAGCCACAGCGCACGCTGGTTGCCGGCTACACGCACATCTTCCGTCCCAATCTCGTCAACCAGTTCAATCCCGGCGCAAGCTGGTACTCCAGCATCTTTGAGCCCAACAACTTCGCCCAGGTGCAGCAGACGTTCCCCATCGTCCTCGCCGCAGGCAGCAATGATGCGCCCTTTACCACCATCGGCGGCAACGACAATACCTATCCGCAGGGCCGCAAAGTCACCCAATGGCAGGTCAACGACAATCTCGACTGGATCCGGGGCAAGCAGGAATACCGCTTCGGCATTAACACTCGCCGCATCGACGTCAGCGACTACGATCTGGGTGAGGGCAGCGTGCCCGCGGCCGTCTATGACGATCTCGCCGAGTTCACCTACGGCGCGGCCTACACAGAGAGCTGGACCTTTCCCATTTCGTTCAATGAGCGGATAGCTGCCGGCAATCTCGACCTTTACGCGATGGACACTTACAAGCCAACGCCCAAAGCCACGTTCATCGTCGGCGTAAGGACGACCTGGAACACCGACCCCGTGAATCAACAGCGCCTCTTCGCGCGTCCGGCGGGCTCGTTTCTCGATCTCTCGCATGGAGTCAACCAGCCGCTCAACCAGGCCGTTCAGACTAAGGTGCGGGCTCTGTTTCCCTCCACGCCGATCCTGGTCTGGCAGCCCCGCGTCTCCCTTGCTTACCAGATTGAGCCGGGCACGGTGATCCACCTCGGCTTCGGTGCCTTTAACGACATCATTCCCGCCCAGATTGCCGATCTCGCCGCCACCAACGCTCCCTACGCGCCTACCTTCGTCGGCGGCATCGGCGGCCAGGTAGGCGGCCTTGCCATTGCGCCCGGCGTCGCCAACAGCGCCGCCGGTGCGGCCTTGAGCGCCAACGCTCAGTTCCAGTCGCTCTTTAAAGCCGGCGGCCCGCCCTGCGCAGGATTCGTCTCCGGCGACCCCACCTGCCCTCTCGCCGTCAGTCTCAATACCTTCCCCAGCGGCACGCTCAAAACGCCGTATTACTACCAGTACAACTTCGGCATCGAGCAGAAGCTGAATGCGCATGGCGCAGTCCGCATCGGTTATGTCGGCACCCGCGGCCTCCATGAACCGTTTCAGGTCGGCCTCAACGGATACCAGACTGTCTGCGCCGGATGTTTTACGCCTTATCCCTACGCGCAGCCCCTCGACCAGCGATTCGGCAGCGTCAACGAATTCCGCACCGATGCCAGCAGCAACTACTCCGGCCTGCAGACCAGCCTCTCCGAGCAGCTCCACTCTCTCACGCTCAGCGCAAACTACACATTCAGTCATTGCCTCGACGAAATCTCCAACGGCGGCTTGCTCCCCTTTTCCAGCCAGGGCATTCTCACTCCGTTGCCTGGGGAGTTGAGCCGGCAATACAGTAACTGCGACTACGATGTGCGCCAAAACCTCTCCGCCTACGGCATCTACCAGATTCCTTTTGCGTCCAAGCATCTTCTGTTGCGCTCTCTCTTCCGCAACTGGTCGGTATCTGAAACAGCCTTTCTGCACTCCGGTCTTCCGTTCACCGTCCTCAGCCAGCCCTACACGGCCAACGGCAACGGCGTCTTTCAGGCCAATGGACCGCAGCATGCCCGCCGCATTCCCGGCCAGCCGCTCTATCAAAAGACCCCCTACTCTGGCGTGACCGTTGCCGGAAGCAAGCAATGGCTCAATCCCAACGCCTTCGCCTCGGTCGTCGATCCCACTACCGGCGCCTGCACAGGCGGCGATTCCCCCGCCGATTGCCAGTTTGGCGACTCCGGCCGCAATACCGTGCGCGGCCCCCACTTCACTGACTCCGACATCTACCTCTCGCGCCGGTTTCCTATGGGGGAGCAGACCTCTCTGCGCTTCGATGTGCAGATGTTCAACGCTTTCAACCATCCCAACTTCGCATTGCCCAGCAGTGTGGAGGCTGGCGTGCCCGGAGAATATATTCCGCCCAAGTTCGGAACCCTGGAGAGCACCATCTCACCGCCAACCGGCCTATTAGGCGTCGGCCTGGGAGGCGACAGTTCCCCCCGCATGATCGCCTTTCAGGCCAGAATCGAGTTCTGAGAGATTGCGCAGAGGTTGGCCGTCGTCAGCCCGAGCCCCGAAACACTGATCCAGCCCGTCGACGGAGACCGCTTTTCGAATTGCTGGTGAATTGTCGGCAATCCGGACATTACCCTTTTTGGGGGTTCTGTCCGAGTAGCCGGTCATCCGACCAGGGCCCTCCGCACGCGATCGCCGTTAGAACCCGGACTGCACGCGGGCAGCCCTGCGTTGGTTGCGGCATCCAACCAATGGCTTCGGTGTCGGCCAGGCAAGAGCACTCATTGTAGCCCAAGGAGTACGATCTCAAAGAAGACATAATTGCGCACAGATCTGGATGCCCGGTGACATTTGCCCCCATGTCGGGCGAACTTGAACCAGTAGACTTGCCAGTGGAGATCATTGTTGCAGCGATACATAAGCGGAGGAAACCATGCATCGAGAGGACCAGTTCATCCCCGAATTGATTGTGAATAACGGGCCAACCGCGCTCGATTTCTACAAAAGTGTCTTCGGCGCCGAAGAAGTACACCGAATGATAAAACCGGGCAGCGAGAAGCTCGTTCACGGCGAATTGCTTTTGGACGGACACAAGTTCTTCGTCTGCGATGAGTTCCCGCCGAACGAAGGTGGAACCTGCAAGTCACCGAAGACGCTCGGTGGAACCGGAGTGCGCATCACCCTCCTGGTTGACGATGCGAACGGGGTAGTCGAGCGTGCGGTTGCTGCCGGCGCGCACGTGAGCATGCCCGTGCAAGACATGTTCTGGGGAGGACGTTACGGAAAGATCGTTGATCCCTTCGGCCATGAATGGGGAATCAATCAACAGCTCAAAGAGCAGAGTCACGAAGAGACTCAGCGCGGCCGACGACTTCTTCGCGAAACAAAAATAAACAAGACGTTGTTGATTGCGATCGATTAAGTCGATTATGAAGAAGCGAGGGGGTCTGAATTGAGATTCGATCTTTACTTTGCAAACGCGGAGCGTGGTGGTGGATACAAATACCTGTGCCGGATACATCCCAAACGTGACGCCGCAATGTTGCATCTCTCTGGAGAAACCAAATTTGACAGCGAAGATGAAATGCGCCTGAGGCTTAAGGGCATCCTGCTTTCGACAAGCATAGAACGGGCGATCAATGTATTACAGGCTCACGAAATGCAGCAAGTGGAATATCGCAATATAGAGTTGAGCGACGAGCAAGCCCGACGCCTTGGATGGCCGAAGACCGCACCCGTAATGTGAGACACATTCAGTGCAATGTCATCTCAGTCGCTCACCGCACCCGAAGCGCGGCGTATTGCTCGTCAGTGAGATTCAGGAATATCCCGCCTCTCCCCATTTCGATACCCTGATTCACCATCGACCGGGCATCTTGGTCAGGGAATCCCGCCGCATGTTCCACGAGTTCGATGACCTTCTGTGACGAGGCGAAGTGAAGCTTGCGGGGCAGCGTGGTCTTCAAGTCATCCTCAAGAAACTGGCAATGCCAGCCGTTTCGGCATTGGAATGAAAGATAGACGCGGAGCATGAGGTTGAGTATAGGCGGAAGCGGGGAACCGAATGCGACGAATTTGGTTTGCTTGATGTCAGTGAGACCGTGAGCGGGATTACCATATTTCGGTGGTGTCCATTTGGTAAGTTTTGAGTGTATCGTCGCCTATCCGTCCCTAATGTGATCTGGCTCACGTTGCTTCCGAGTTGGCGGTGACTCGCCCGGAACGGCTAACTGACGATTAGCCTTCCCCGGTGCCGATGCCCTGGCGGCTCACAATTCTGACTCGAATTGCGAATTGATCTCCGTCATGCAGGCACTGCAACCCAGCACACTGCGTTGACCACAAGCCATCAGACTACCCGTGATAACAACCATAGGCTACTTTGAAATCGTGCCAACAAGATTGAGATCGATCGCGACATCATTATCCGCTTTCCAAATCATGAAGCTTGGATTCTTTAGTCCCCATTGGACGTAAGGCACCACAAAATGAGCCTTGGCAATTGCGCTGGTGCCATCAAGATGTACCAGCATGGGGACGGTGATTTCATGAGGCGTGCCCAGCAGTGTGAATATTCCCGTCACCTGAATGTTCGAGTTGCCTAATGGAGCGATGGCACCGACATAGGTCTTCGGCTCAAAAGAGACCGTTGCGTGCTGTTCCACCTCCAGGATGTCTTTGTTCATCTTCCTGTCGCGACTGTCATTGCCGGTCTTGCCGCTGTCGGCGAGGACGACTACCGAACCCGACATCCTGAGAGTGCTGCGGTCAAACTCAATCGATCCGGATTGGATGTGAAAGGTGCCGCTGACGACCTCGTGGGTTGTATTGAGCATCGTCTTGACCTCGCTGGCATCGGGATTGATGACGAAGGTCTGATGCTGGGCAAGCTCGGCTGGAGCAAGTATGACTGCGAGGGCGAAGGCTGCGAGGGATTTCATTGCGTGTCTCCTGGAGCGTTTTGCTTATTCGAGTTGTGTGCCTCGGAGGAATAGCCCCGTTCTAGCTGGCGGCAGCATGGGCAGCCACAGAGGCATGTTGGGCAACGCGCGTCAGCTTTGCCGTTACGCGCATCACGCCGGGCCATAGTCTTAAGCAAAACGGTAATACAGCGCGTGCGAGTGCGTTATTCAAGCCGCTGGCCGCGAACTCGGCAAGGCGCATCTGGGCCAGCAATCCCGACCGCAGTTTCGCCTGGAACAGCGGCGCCGCCTCGGCTGCAAGATAGGCAGCGACCGCACAACGCGCGGTATGCAACGCAATGGATATGCCATCGCCGGTGAATGAGGGAATGACGGCTGCCTGATCGCCGATGCAGTAGAGCCCCTCCTCCGTTGTGCGGCGGATGAAGCCATATGGGATATGCGTGATGGCGATCGGCTTGGTGAGCAAGGGCTCTGCGCCGGCGAGCCTCATCGCGAGATGCGGACAGTCTTGCTGCATCTTCGCGAGGAGGTTTTCCCAGCGATGGCCCACGCGCGCAAGGTGCCTCTGTTGTATCACCCAGCAGAGGTTTGCATTACCGTCTTCAACCGGCTGAATTCCGCCATAGCCGCCGGGATAGAGCATCAGCTCTGAGGCGCGCGCGAGTTCAGCGGACTGCGTGCGCGCCAGGCGGAAATACATCTTGAATCCGACCCATCGCTCCGGGTCTTCCGGTCGCGTGTAGCCCCGCAGATCGTGCTTGCCGGTCGCGAGAAAGACCGTTGGAGCCTCACAAGTGCTGCCGTCGTCGAGCGTGGCTTGCCAGGCGTTGCTTGTCGTGCGAACCAGCGTCTGCACGCCGCGACCGCGCTGGACGCGGACTCCTGCAGCAGTGGCTTCGGCGATGAGCGCTGTATCAAGCGCCTTGCGCGTGAGCGAGGCCGCCGGAAAAGGCAGTGGAGCCTCCGCTGCGCGTCTCGCAGCGGCCAGGCGAACGTAGTCGATCGGTACGGCGCCAAGCGACGCCACATCCACCCCGAGCGCGTGCAGATCCTCAAGCGCCTCACCGCTCAGGAACTCTCCGCAGACCTTATGCCGCGGTGTGGGCTCGCGTTCGATCAGAGTGACGCTTCGCCCTTGCCGCGCGAGCGCGATGGAAGCTGCACAGCCTGCCACACCCCCACCGATGACGAAAACTTCATTTGGAATAGGTACACGATTCAGACTGGACGTTCTAACTGGAATCTCCTTTTTCGGATCCGATACGTTGGGTTTTACCGCGTCTATTGGGTTTTCCATGACCGGTGCTGCAATTCGGTCGTGGCTCAAGTTGAGATCTTCGGGCCCAGAGCGACTGTTGGACGAGGTGCAGGCGAGAAGGGGAGCAACAGTCTGCGCTGCTCGATCTTTCGCACCGGCGAGAATGAACGGTTTGTCATCTTGCCGACTTTGACAAGCAGATCATTCCCGCATAAAGCGTTGCCGCGATCGTGACAAATTGCTCACGCGCGGCGTGTCGTGAGCTCGCGCCAGTTGAGGCCAAGGTCGATGACGAGCAGCGAAACGAGTGTGAAGGCGATGACGCCCACAGCGGCAAAGGCGTCTCCAAGATGGCTCCAGTAACGAGGCCAGAGGTTGAGCACGCGGCTCGAGACAAATGTAAACGTGACGGCGTAGGAGCGGGCCATCCACTGGCGATGCTGTGTGATTTGGCGGTTACGCGCAGTGAGGAATGCTGCTGTGGTGCAGACGATCCAGGCGGCGGCCTGCATGGAGGTTCCCGGCAAGCCGGGACGGCCGGCGGCGAGGGCGATGCCGGTGATCGCGCCGATAAAGACGGAGACGACGTAGGCGCGGCCGAGAACGCGGTGGAGCTTCAAGTGGCGCAGGCGAAATCGCGAGGAGAACTGAATGGGGCCGCTCAACAGAGCGATGCCTCCGAAGAGCACATGCGGGACCAGCAGCTCGCGGTCGGCAATAACCTGCAGACGGTAGGTGTGGTACATGGGATAGTCGGTGACGAGAAGAACTTCAGATGTGATGAAGACAAAGAGCGCCGTCAGGCCAAGGAAGATCCAGAGAACAATCTTGAATCTGGAGCCGGTTGAGCCGGGCGCGAATTGCGTGACGGTTGCCATTATTCTCCTTCGAGAGTGATGGATGTGATGAGGAGTGACGCAAGAGTGAGGACGCGAAGTTTCGGTACTATCCTGCCATTCCACGCGTTCAATGTTCAGTTCACCCGCCAGAACTGCAATTAGTGGTCAATCCGCGAATATGTCAATGCGCACTTCAAGTCGGAAATTGAATTTGCGTATTCGCTCCGATCTGATCAGCCTGCCTGCGCAGTGGCGGTGAGTTGATGACGTCTTTCTTCTGGAGCCAAAGGTAGACTTACTCTAATTCGCGCGCCACGGCTTCTGCGATTCTCGACATCAACCGATCCACTGTGGGCGCGGGCTACCGCATCGACAAACGCGAGGCCGAGACCATGGCCGGTCGAATTCCTTCCTTTTACACGGCGAATAAAGAGATGCTCCAGCACTTCTGGATCGAACCCGTTGCCGTCATCTTCAAAAACTAGGCTTGCTAGGTCGCCGCTACATTGCAATGAGATATCGATACTCGATGCAGGGGCAAGGTGTTTCAGTTCGTTGTCGAGCAGGTTGGCGATCATACGGTGAACGAGACCTTCATCGCCGAGCACGATGATTCCCTTCTCGCTACTTAAGCGAATGTTCAGCCCTTTTTCCGTCATCGACGGTTCGTAGAGATCGACCATTGTCTCCAGAAGCTGGCTCAGATCGATTTCAGTCCGTGTGAGGCGGAGGGCGTCGGCGCGGGCCTCGGCAACATCCAGCGACTTGTTAAGGAAATCTGTGAGTTGGTCGAGTTCCTCGATGACCGAGACGATCGGTTCCGCACTCTCTTCGCCGTTCATGGCCACCAATGACATCTCGAGTTTTCCACGAATTGCGGTCAGCGGGCTCCGCAGGTCATGTGCCAAAGCATCGGTAATGGTGTGCAGCTGATGCATTGAGCTTTCAATGCGATCGAGCATGCGATTAAGCGTGTGGGCCAGCTGGCTGACCTCGTCGTTGCGGCGTGTCGCCGGCACGCGGCGACTCAGGTCGGAGTGGCCTATCCTCGAAGCCACCTCAGTTATCTTGCGGACGTGGCTGAGCATGCGCCGTGTGGTAAGGAACACGATGCCGAAGCCCAAAAGTACGACAAGCAGCCACAAAAGGAAGAAGCGAAGGCGGAGCTTCGTCAACACCCTCAGCTCGTCCCGCTCGGAAAGTCCGAGATAGATATGGCTGCCATCGCCTATCTGTTGGCAGGCAACTCGAAACGGGACTGGAAATCCCGATACGCGCACATCCGTTGGCTTATCGGGCAGGAATTTAGTCGTTTTAATCGCCTCAAGGTTAGACTGTCCATCGCCGGCACCCACCCAAAGCTGAAGGAGTCCGTCGGCGCTCGTTTGCAGAAAAAATACGGAATTGTTGGCGTTGCCCTCTGAAGCCGATTTGTTTGGCACTTCGCGCGCTGCGAGCTCTGCGATCTCACCCACCACTCGGCCGTAGAGCGCATTCCTCGGAGTCCGCCCCGCAACGTCTCCGAGTACTCCAACCTCACCGGAAAGCCACGCATCACTCCGACGTTGTATGTCGTTGGACACAAATTGGTGGAGAAACACGAAGATGACCAGCGTGCCACACGCGAACGCAATCGTAGCCAGGAAGGAGATGCGCCACGCTGCGCTGCGCAATGGCGCGTTATCGGTCATTAAAGACATATCCGACGCCTCGCATCGTCCTGATCAGCGGCTGCTGCCCGGCTCCATCCACCTTGCCGCGCAGCCTATAAATATGCACATCCACTACGTTCGTGTCCGGCTGAATGCGCATCCCCCAAACCTGGTCCAGAATCATCGAGCGCGTCACTACGCGTCCCGCATTCCTGCACAGATACTCCAACAGCACAAACTCCTGTTGCGTTAATTGCAGAGTTTGTCCTCCGCGGGTGGCCTCTCTCCGCAGCAGGTCCAGCTCCAGATCGAGCACGCGCAGGCGCGTTGCCTCGCTCGCTTGCGGGCTGTTGCGCTTCAGCAGGTTGCGCAACCGTGCCAGTAGTTCCGCTAGCGCGAACGGTTTGGTGAGGTAGTCATCGCCGCCTTGTTCCAGCCCGCGGACGCGATCATCCACCGACCGCCGAGCCGAGAGAATCAGCACTGGCGCCCTGAGGCCCAGTTCGCGCAGGCGCAGAATCAGGCTGATTCCATCCCGGTCCGGCAATCCAAGATCGACAACCAGGATGTCAAATTGGCTCTCGACGGCAAGTTGCTCAGCAGCTTTTGCGTCTGGCGCAACTTCCACTTCGTATCCCGCTTCCTGAAGCGAGCGCCGGAGGAAACCTTGTATATCGATTTCGTCTTCCACGAGCAATAGGCGCATAACGCAATCTTAGTTCATCGATGTGACACCTTTACAGACACATCGGATTCGATTCCGTCACTGAATCGCGCGCCATCTGCACCAAAATGACGACTTTGTCATCGCAGCGTTTCGACCGCGTCACTTGAATTATCTATCGTTTGAAATGAATGAAATGTCATTGGGAAACGTATGCCGATCTGCTTTCTCTCGTGTGAGGGAACCCGTCTCATCTTCGGGCATATACTCTACTTCATTCGGACACACAGCAACCTTCTTTCAACCACGGTTCAGCTGGATTGCTCGAAGAAAGCGAGAATCATTGATGAATCCGGAAACGATTTCGCTCAGCCTTCGTGCAGGAATCCTCACGTTTTCACTTCTCATCCCAAACCTGACCGCCGCACAAAACTCCGCTTCGGCCCAGGCCCCGCAACAGAAACCCGCGCCCCAACCTGCCGCTCAACAACAAACCCCACCCTCGCAGCCCGAGCCGCCCAACGCACCCTCGCCTGCTCCACAGCAACCGTCGCTGTCCGACCTCGGCTTTACCCCGCAGCAAGTGCAGGCGGATCCCAAGTTGCAGGCTGAACTCAACAAACGCACCGAGATGCTCAAGATTCATCAGCGTCTCGGCCTGATCACACTCGCGCCTATGGCCGCCACGCTCATCACCGGGCCGATGGCCAAGGCGAAGGGCAAAAACGGCCAGACCATCACCGAACCATCCAACGCGAACCTCGACTTTCATGCCGCCCTCGGCGGCGCAACAACAGCGCTCTACTTCACCACTGCTTCCTACGCCATCTTCGCTCCCAAGATTCCTAACAACCCCAAGCACGGTGCCATTCGATTCCATGAAGCGCTTGCCTTCGTTCACGGTCCGGGCATGATTCTTACGCCCATTCTGGGCTATGACGCTTATAAGCAGGAGAATGCCGGCGAAAAAGTCCATGGCATCGCGTCCTTCCACGGACCCGTCGCCGTTGCAACTGTATGCGCCTATGGCGCCTCCATCGTCGCCGTTTCCTGGCCGATCCATGTTAAGTTCTGGGAGAAACAATGAACGCGAAGCTCCTTCTCGCGCTTTTTCTCGTCCCGCTTTCTGGCTTCGCGCAATCCGACTCGCAGTGGATAGCCGACCAGTCCACGATCAGCTATCACATGTCGCATCCCATGCATGAAGTTGACGGAACCAGCCACGCTGCGAAAGGCAAGGGCGTGTGCCACGCCGGCTGGTGTGATTTCCTCATCGCCGTCCAAGTCAAGACTTTTGATTCCGGCGACACAAATCGCGATCTGCACATGATTGAGGCGACGCGCGGTGCACAATATCCCATGATCGTGGTGCGCGCGCACTTTGCGCAGGCCGAGATCGCCTCACAGTGGATTCACGCCGACCTCGAAGTTCAGTTTGCGGGTCAGACGGCTCATTACACGCAGGTCCCGTTTGAA
>Ga0208038_1001017_pt1 | contig 17030 bp, 31 predicted proteins | sample June2015DPH_16_1_FD_184714 | JGI IMG/M metagenome (GOLD analysis project Ga0208038, IMG submission 184714) | Peatland microbial communities from SPRUCE experiment site at the Marcell Experimental Forest, Minnesota, USA - June2015DPH_16_100... | ecosystem: Environmental > Terrestrial > Soil >...
AAAGTTTGTTGAAGGGTTTCATCAAGATTTTTGATCGAAATCTCTATCCGGTCGAATTGCCGGCAAGTTGACCATGCTCCCAAAAGAAAAAGCGCTAGATTGAAAGATACTAGAATTCCTGCTGCCAAAATGATCATCATTGCTTTATCCTCCTGCCGATCTTATCGGCGTATTTACCAGGTAACTTTAGAACAAAATTGTAAGCTTCCTGCGATCGCAGATTTGAGAGTGTCAGAAAAGCTTTTTCTGCAAGTCTGCCTCAACTCCAAAGGGCTCGGGTTCGATGCTCAAAAACTGGTATCCTTCGCCGGCTGCTCTCCGGATAATCTTGGCTAGCTGGCTGCGAGTCATTTTGAAGTGCCGGCAGATTTCCTTAGCAGGGTATCCCTGGCAGTATCGCTTCAAAATCTCGCTGTCACGGTAGAAGAGTCTTTTCCTTCCCATAGTATCCTTTCTGTTTTGAAAAGATTTCTCGATATTTGCACTCGGGAAAATGTCCATACGCTCTATCGGCTGCGCAAAACGGGCAAGCTCCGTGATGGCTCCATTCAAGCATAATCAAAGCTCCAATAAGTTTTGAATTGTGGTCTGCAAGTTCTCGGAGCAGTGGGCCGACCCTGACGGTAAGCGAAACGAATAAGCTGGCGCAAAGAGCGCAACAAAGAATCCAGATCATGTCTAGCGTGTGCATGCGGTTCCCTCTCTTTCTCCGGATGTTATGTCACAGTGGCGCGTAGTGTGTCAATTATTTTTATTGACACTATGTATTCTTTGGCGCTAGCATTGCCGGCACAGGAGGTCAAAATATGGAATTTTCAAAATTAACTCAAAAAGAAAAACGTCACTTGCGGGAAATTGCTTTTTGTAACACTCTTGAACAATTCCAGCGTACTGCGTCAATTCAAGCTTCTTGGAGACGTAAAAACCCACAGGATGAACCTTGTTTTCAATGCAAGTTTATTGCAAGAAAACTTGGTTTGCCTGTTTAGGGCAGGATATGAAATTCGTACTTTTGCTCTCTGACGGCCGCGAGTATTACCGTGGTGTCGTGCCTGGTCAGCTCGGCGCCGTTCCTGATGTTTTCGATTTTCACGGTATGTTTTTTAGGGACTCGGGCCGGTATGACAACGGGTCGAGGGTCTATTATCAATGCTTGGTTTGGAGAATTGAGGCGGAAAATGGCAAAGAGTGAAAATCTCCGGATGAAAAAGCTCACGGCTGATGACCTTGGGCTAGGCAAGACATCTGCAGAAATAATGGGTTCTTTTTTCGAGTGCATGGGTAAAGTTCTTGGGGGCTCATACAGGCGAATCCAGATTGCTTTCAATTCGGCCTGCGGCAAGAAGTTTACCGCTACGTTCTATCAGTGCGGATCGATGGCCACAAACTCTAAAAAGTTTATCCGGATCGACGTACAGCATGAGCGAATCGACGGCAGGCGAAAGTTCTAAAACTCTTTAACTTTGGAGAAAAGCAATGTCTGAAAATGGCAAATCTGAAAATTCTAAAATGGTTCTTTTGACAGGGCTCTGGAAGTCTCAAACAAAAGATGGGGGCTATATGCTCTCGGGAAATCTGAGCAAAACGTCTAGAATCGTGGTTCTTGTCAACAAGCAAAAGCACAAAGACAAGCCGGAAGATGCGAAAAAACCGGACTATCTCGTGTTCACTGCCTCAAATGATCCGAAGCAAAATAGCTCTGATCCTGAATTTTGATTGATTTTCGCTGATGAGCGGGATTATATTATGCCCATGCAAACAGAGTGGATCGGATGTAAAACAAAAGAGCCGGCGTTCTAACTCGCCGGCTCCAGTCAAACAAAGCGATTTGAGGTTCGCCAAAAGTGACTAAATCATACACGAAACGAAAAAACAAAGTCAATAGAAAAAATTTTGGGGCTCAGGTCGGTTTGGCTAAAGAGGGGGCTCTGTCGGCCCTGACATCTCCCGACTGTGTAACGGATCGGCCTGAGTCCCTACCCCGCTGGATAACTTGGACTCATTATTTTGGACGTGGCATCCAAGTAGATTTATGGAAGCGCGTTCCTCTTTCGTCCGTTTGCTGGTTTCAATTCAAGCCTAATGGTAGCGACGAAGTTGGTTTCTGTTTTTTTGGCTTTGGCGCTTGGCTGTACTGGTGAGGTAGTTCAATGAAATACGCTTATAATTCTCCGCAGTGGAGAAACAAAAACTATCGAGACTTCAAGACCGGCTTGACCTATTACGAGGTATGGCAAGTCTTGAGGCAGGAAACTGAGCAAGGCAAGCGGACGCATGTTACAAGGCATACCGTTTTGGGTAAGTGGCACGAAATGAAACTAAGCATGTATGATGCGCTTTTAGATTCTTTCGGATATTCCGATGAGGTTCCTTTCTGAAGACCTTTTTCAATTAGCCATTCGTTATACTGGATCAAAAGGGCAATGAAGGTTTTTGAACTGGGAGGTTCACAATGACGGAATCTAAAGTGTCGGCGCGTTCCCCTTGTAAGGATGACCAAATCGATGTATGGGCAAGCACAGATTTTATGACATAGAATTGCGTAAAGTCTTTTTGGGTAGAGGAATCCGCTGACGGATGAAATTTTATTTCAAATTGATTTAAATCGAAAGATTATTTAGAAAATGACAAGGGCTGAAAGGCGTCGGACTACTGGGTCTGACTCAAAAGACATAAAAGAACAGCGTAAAAAACTTTGGAGGATAAGAAGATGGGTTAGTAAGGTTTTGCCCGGGCAAAGGGTCGCTGGATGTCAAAAAAAAGTAATACCTGCAAGAAATCAGAAGGATGAAACTGTAGTTCATATTTGTAAGCATAAAGAAACAGAGTCAGCTTTTTTCGCTAATCTCCAGCGGTGCGGCTCTGTTTGGGCCTGTATTTTCTGTGCAATGAAAATAACTGAACAACGCAAGCTTGACATGATAAAGGTAAGGGAAAAGTGCAGGGAGCTTGGTTTGATTCCGTACATGAAAACGCTTACTTTTAGGCATAATAAAAGAGAAAAATTAGCAGATCTGCTTAGGTCTTTTTTAAGAGCTTTGGATTATTATTATTTCAATAGACCATTTTGGCGTAATTATAAGAAAACTATTGGATTAAAGCATTTCGTTAAGGTTTTAGAAGTGACTTGGAGTGAAGAAAACGGATGGCATGTTCACTTGCATATGCTATTGATTTGCGAACCTTTTGATAAAACAACGGGAGAATTTTTTCATGAGCCGGTTGCATTAGATTTTTTGGAGCCATGGCAGTCGGCTTGTAGTGATGCTGGTTTGGGGGTTCCTGATTTTCATGGGGTTACTATCACTTCTCACGATGCGGTTAATACTTATATTTCAAAATGGGGCTTAGAGTCAGAATTGACAAAACAGCATACTAAAAAGGGACGCGAAGGGCATTACACTCCATTTGATTTAGCTAGAATTGGAGAGGAAACGGCGAATCCTTTATTTGGAAGGCTATTTTCTGAATATTATTATTGCTTTAAGGGTAGGAGGCAAATGGTCAGGTCGAAAGGTTTTAATGAATTTTTTGGACTTGGAAAATATAAGACTGATCAAGAGTTAGCTGACGAATCAATAGAACCATCTGAACGTATAGGAGTAATTCATAAGGACGAATGGAACTTAATAAAATTTCATGAGGCTCAAGAGGAAATCTTAGAGGCGGTTGAGTTGTCTGGAATGGTTGGATTTTGGGATGTTATTGAAGTGCTTAGGGAATGTCCATGTCCATTCAAGCAGGGAATGACAAAAAATAGGGGGTCGTGATGATTGAATGTTTTTTTTGTGGTCACTTGGCTAAGACTGAAAAAAGAAACAAAAGTCACATTTTTGACGGTGCATTGCTTTATGGTTGTAGATCGTGTGGAGAAGCGACAAATATAAGAGTGCGCTTGCATCTTTCATGTGTTCCTGGCGGTATTGTTGATGAGGAAACCGGGGAATATCGGGAAGCCAAAAACAATGTAATTTATAAACTTGGACGAAAGTATTGGCTTCGTCGTGGGTCATTGGCTCGTTGTCTGAACTGCTTTAAGAGCTTGGGCCGTTTTGAATCGGAAAATCTGATAATAAAAAAATATTCACAACTTTCTGGAGTGACGGGAGTTATTAAATGAAAAAGCACTGGTATCTGATGGACGGTGATGCTTTGAGAGCAAAGTATTTTAGAGCTGCGTTCTTTTGGGGTAACGGATGGCTGTATCAGTATGGAATTCAGAAAATGAAGTCAAAAGAATCCGAAGAAAATAAGCAAAAGCCTGTGGCTGTGTCCAGAGCTCCGGTTTATTACGGTCCACTGCCGGCAATCGGTCCGGAGAAAAAAACGGAAATTCATCCGTTTAAGCGTCTGCGTTCTTGCTTTAGTGAAATCTTTTCGTGATTTTCTATAGTTATTTACAGTCCCACAAAAACAAAGTATGATCTGAAACCATGAAAGGGGATAGCTATGTTTGGAAAAAAACCTGAACAATCCAGAATTGAAAATCCATATGGTCCGCCTAGAAAGGCGAAAGTCACCATTGATGTTGATTTGGTGACTCAGCAGTGCGCAGTAAGCTGTGACAAGACACTGCCGGGAATCATGGTTGCAAATATTATGATTCAGGCTGCCTCGGGATGTCTTATGGAAGTGCAGCGGCAGGAGGCTATGATTGTTGGGCGCAATAAGGCATTGATTGAAGGTAGTGAGGCTGTCGGGGAAAAAATAAGTGAGCTAAAAGATGCTCTCGAAGGGAAGGCAAACTGACATGCCGAAAAAAACCACAAAAGAGACTGTCATTACTGAAACGGATAGCAAGCCTGAAGAAATGGATTCGCCGGTCCAGGTTATTGCGCCTTCAATGGAAGAATTGGATTTTTCGGAATATTTGGAGTCTCTCGGGCCGACAACAAACCTTATCAAGATTCACAAATACATTGACGGCACTCGCAAGTATTGCGGAAGGGTCGAGCCTTCCGTGATAAAAGTCGAGGGGGAAGAGTATCTGCTCAGGCATTGGGGCGGTGGCAAGTATTATCTTATGGCCTTTTTCAATGGGCGCTATGTCCAGGACGGCTCTCGACTGATTGAAGTTTTTGAGATCCCAGAAGAGAAAAAAGCGTCAAACGTCGGGCTTGATTTCGTTTCTCAGTCAGCGTTTTTGCAAGCGGAAATCCAGCGGCAACATGAAATGGTGCTAAGGCTCCTGGAAGGTCAAAAAACGCCTGCTCCACAGGGGCCGACTCTTACTGATATCGTAGCGGCTTTAGGCCATATGAAAAACCTTGTTCCGGCTCCACCTGGTTTTGATTCTGTTTTGCCTGGACTGGTAAATCTTATGAAATTTGCAAAAGAGGCCGTCTCTGATTCAAGTCCGAAGGAAAGCTCTTTCGGCTCGATCGTCGAGGGTGCGTTAAAAGCGATTCCGCTTATTTTTGGAGGTTTGCAGAACATGAAAACTAATGGCGGTCAGCCGGCAGTAACGGATCAAAACGTGTTGACTCAGGAGCAAGCGGAAAAACAGCTATTGACTCATGCAATCCAAAGATTAAAACAAGAGGCTGTCGCCGGCCTAGATCCGGAATTGGTGGTTGGCTGGATTTCGAGTCACCAGGAAGATGAAGGATATAGGAATATGGCAGTTATCCTGCTCAATCGGCAATTTGAGACTCTATTCCAGGTTGACTCGGATCTGGAAAAAGAACCTTTGCGTTCGTGGTTCAAAAAGGTCTATGATGAACTTCGAAAGGTGTTCATTGATGATTCCGATCAAGAGTCAGACGCTACTGCCGGGGGAATGGGGAGCTAAGCAAACTCTCTGCGAAATGCGTCGGCTCGTGGTTGAAGCCATTCAATCACAGGTTCCACGGCAATTAGCGTTAAATCTTATCGGGTTCGGATCTGTTCGGAATCCTTCTGTTTTTGTCGATATCCTAAAGCGTTGGATTTTGATGCACGTTACAATCGTTGATGAATTCGAAGAGCTTTTAATCAGTCCAATTGTGATGATTTCTGAAATTGTCCAGCTTGGACAAACGGCGGGTGACTGTGATGATATCGCAATGCTCTCAGCCTCCATTCTGTCAAGTATTGGCGCTCAAACAAGGCTACAGGCAAGATTTAGACAACCTGATGGCTCTTTTGCCCACGTTTTTTGTCAGTTCCAATTCCCTTATGATTCTGGTTGGTCTGATTTCGATCCTACAATCGGGTACATGCCTACAGTTTACACAGGCGAAACTTTAACGGAAGATATTGTCTCGTGAGGTCAAAATGATAAAATTGAAAGACTTGAAAGAAAACTCTCTGACGATCAATGAAAATCATATCGTCATGATAGAACCGTTCGATGTGGAAACACGTCAAAGCGGTGAGGTGACAACGTTTGTTCATTGCTCAAAAATTACGTTGACAACGGGTCATGTCGTGGTTGCGTCCGCTGCTCCTGATTCGCTTGCGCTCGGGGCCGGCGTATCGGAAAAAGAATGATTTCTAGGGCTCCACGAATTAGGCGGCGTGGGTAAGCGGATCGCCTCAAAAACGGCCCTTCCCCTGATTTTATGACGATGAATCGGCTTTATGGATGGCAAGCTTTCTTTTACTTTTTGCAATCTGCAAATGTCGGGCTTGCGCATGTAATCAATATGACGGTAATAACGATTTTGGTAAGTTCGGCTGTCGGTGCATTTCAACTTTACGTTTCGCATCTCGGGATACGTTTCGACCCGAATGCAGAGGAAAAAAAACTATGAATCTGGAAATTTTCATTTTGGGATTAATTCAATGTTTGCCTGGGCTCATTAGTTCTATCAGGTCTGCTCTGAAGGGCTCCACTGATACCGTACATAGTCAAGCTATTGGTTCGGCTGTGAACGGAATGGCCGTTTTAGCCGGCGCTACGCCGGAACAGGCACAAGCGGCTAGCGCGCTGGCTACCGCTGTTCATGCTCAGTCTGTTGTTCTGCAGATGGGGCTTTCTGCGCAGTCAACGGCTTCGAAAAGCTAAACTCATGCCGAAAAAAACCGCGATAAAGAGAAACCTAGCAGAGTGTCATTTATGCGGGAAAAAGATTCCAGAAAATAAAATGACGATGCTTTCGCATCTAATCGAGTTCCATCCGTTGGAGCTTTTGACAAGTGAATCTTTTCGCGGTTTGTTTTCGAGTCTAAGTGAAAGCTCGTTTAACTTTGGCAATCAGCTTGCAAAGATTTTCAGGGGTGAATCGTGAAAAAGAAAAATCCAGTTACCGTCCGAAAGCTTCCTGGTGGCGGGTATCGAGTCACCGATAACGGAAAAGTGACGGCTTTCAATACCACAAAGAAAAAAGCTTTCGCTCAAGTTGCTCTGCTCCGCGGGGTCCAGCATGGCATGAAAATTCGGAAAAATCCGAAGGGGCAAAAGAAAATATATGGCTGGTTGATGACCTTTTACGCCGGCTCTCGCGTGGGAATTCCGTCACGTCTGCAGTTTGCCTCTCGTGAATCGGCTCTTGATTACGTCTATAAAAACAAAATCAAGCATGTTGAATCACTGGCCCCTATCACAAAAGAGGTAAAAGGGATTTTAGGCAAGGTGAAAAATCCAGCATGGCTAATCCCGGGGCTTCGGGCTGCTCGCGCTGTCGGCGCGAAAAAGAGAAAAAATCCTGTTACCGTCCACAGTCCGTCAAAACCAATTGAGATTTACGGGCGTTTGTTGCGCATTGAGGCACAAAAGGGTACAGGTCATTTCTGCGATGCAAAGTGTAAGGCTGCCGGACATCGCTATTTTCACAATTTTTCCAAGCATGCGTACGTTTACGGTATGCCAGACGGTTCGCTCAAAATTGTTGATAGAACATAATTGTTGACATCGTGAATCCTTCTGATTTAGCATTATCCTGCGCTTGAGACTTCTTTAAAAGAGACTGGCAAAAGAGGTTTTAGGATGACTTGCCAGTCTCTTTACTTTTTTGCCAGTCTTTTCAATCCCACAAAATTAGGCGGTACAAAATGGATTTCCTGACACTGGCGGTTCTAGGTGTGGTCGGGTATTTTGTGGTTAATTCCTTGGGTCAGTCGGCTGCATCCACGGCAACAAATAGTCAGGGGCAAAAAATTATGAGCGTAAATTACACTCCACCGATTTTATTGGCTTCGGTCAGCGGTATTACTTTTGATGCTTCTTGGAGTGTGCCGGCTGGTGAGCCTGTCGCCGGTTGGGTGTTTGCTTTTGCCTCTGATCCAACGTTTACGCAGAATTACGTTGAAGTGGATCTGCCGGCTAATCAATCAAGCGTTTCAAACAATCAGGCTTCCGCTACGTATTATTTTAGAATCCGTTTTGTAGATCCTAACGGTATTAGCTCTCCGTGGTCTAATGCCGTGGGTCCGCTAACTTCCGGCCCGGCTCCTGCCGGTGCTGCGGCGTCTGGTGCGGCTCCAGTGGTGATGGCTCCGGCTAGCGCAACGTCGACGGCTTCGAATGCTCCGGTTGCTGCTCCTGCTATCCCGCAAGTTTACGAGCAATCCGGGCCAACTACGATAGCGGAATCTGGCGCGTCTACGTCTGAGCAGGCAATGCAAGCACAGGCCGTTACTAGTCTCGTGCAAACTTATTCGGCAAATCTCGAAGTTTTAATTGGACAGCCAGTGCAATTCCTGCAAATGGTTCAGCAATTATTTGGCGGGAATCCTGGTCTTTTGGATCAAGTCAGCGATTCCGTAAAAGCGTATTTCAACCAGCTTGTAAATAACGGTCCCGGCGGGTCGATTTCTGCTTACGATTTGAGCAATTATTATGAGGCGATAGCGCAGCATGGCGCTGTCCAGGGTCCGCAAGTGTTCGCTTACTGGAAGGCAAACGGAATGCTTAGCGAACCGTCGCTGTCGGGCGTGGATCAATATTTGGTTCCCGCAACGGTTTTGCCGTAGGGGGCAATATGGGAATGTTCAATGCTGGTGCTGTTATGCGTAGGCGTAGAGGCTTTGGTGACGATCTCACTACGCTGGTGAGTGACATTGCGCCTATAACGCAAGCAATCAGCGCTGCTGAAAATGCGCCTAGCTCTGCGGCGGTGAGCGCGGCAACGGAGTTGATACCTCTCGCGTTGCTTGGTTTCGTTATTTTCCTGATTGTCGGGGCGGCTCGTAAGCCTCGGGGGTAAATCATGGCTAGGCTTTGGAAAATGTTCGGCAAAGAGCCGTATTTAGTCAATCCGCATTTATTGTCAATCAATCCAAAAAGGGGTAAAAAAATGGCAAAGAAAAAGACTCATCATCGTCAGCCGGCTGCATTAAAAGCGTATTGGGCCGCGCATCGTGCCGGGAGAAAAAATCCTCCCAGGCATCACAAGAGAAGCTACAAAAAGAACGGATATTTCATGAATTCGCCCAAGCGTCATCATCTCCGAGGTAGGCATAATCCTCCTATGTTTGCCGGAGGCAAGATCATGGGAATCGGTCTGATGGATGCTGCATACGCTGGCGGCGGTTTCCTTGCTCCTCCGTTTATTGAAGGCTTTGCTTTGCCGTATCTCCCTACAATGCTGCAAACAGGCATCGGGCGCTATGCGCTCAAAGCTGGCATTGTTATTGGATTGAGCTTGGGCGCGTCCAAGTTTATCAATGCGAAAGCTGGCGAAATGGTTGGAATAGGTGGAGCGGTCTATATCCTGGCTAATGCCGTGGTAGACTTGGCTCCTACGCTTTTCCCTGGCTTTTCTGGTCCGCGCGGGTATATGAATCCCGGCTCGACAACTCGGCTTTTGCCTCGTGGTCCGGCTACCGTCATGAGGTCGCAGCCATTTCTTGGTAAATACGGGATGTATGGATCGATGACAAATCCGTCATTGAATGACACTGTTTCCCGTATGGACCCTGAGACTCGGTTTTAAGATTTAGCGGTATTTTTTTTGACAAAAACAATCAATGCAGGGGGCTGGAAAATGTCTTTCCTGCTAGGAGAAAAAACATCATGGGGTCAGTTAGCAATCTGAATATTTTAACGGCTGCTGAACGGATGGCTTATCCGTCGCAGTTCAACAGCTACGACACACAGTATGCCGGGGCAAAGGAAAGAATCGGCTGGACGTGGTATCACTTGCTTCAGTACACAAGTGCTTCAACGGTCCAGTTGACCTACTTTCAGGTAATTCCGGCGAATTTGGCCTTGGGCAATATGAAGCTGGCCGGCCAATTGGGCGCTCCGCAAGCGTTTTTCCTTCGTGTTCCGCGCGTAAAGGTGTTCCTGTATCCTACTGCAATCACGGCGGTTGGTACTGGAACGGAGCAAACGGGCAATTTGGACGATCTCTGCAATCTGCTTTATCACGGAACAATGCAGCTTTCAGTTCTGGATAAGGTTTATGGCCAGTGGCCTCTCTGGATGCTGCCTGCTGGTGGTGGGCCGGCTACTGCCGGAACTGGCTCGATTGCTGCGGCTCCCATTTACTTTGCGGAAAATGGGATGCAGGACCCGAGGGCCGTTTACAGCCTGTCAGTACCACTGTTCCTTGCTCCGCAAGTCACCTTCAAGGTTGACATTTTCTGGTCCGCCGCGCAAACTCTCGTGAGTGTGCCGGCAAATCCATATATCGGAGTGTTCCTCGACGGCGATCTTATCAGGCCGGTCCAGTAAAAATTAGCTTTCAATCGGTTGGGCTGGTACGCAGATGTGCCAGCCCTTCATTCCGTTAAATTGGGGGATAAAATGATACTGGACGATATTCGACAGCTTTGCGCTTCGGGCAAATTCCGGCTTCGTACTTTTACGTATGATGCCGTTTTCCCTGCTGCGACATTTGTCGCCGGCGCAACTATAACGGTCAACATACAGATCAACAACGATGCGGATTTCCTGATTCGGTACACGACCCTGACAGCATACACGGCTGCCGGCGTTTTTGCGGTGAATCCTGATTATCTGCTTTCAATTGTTGATTTGGGTTCCGGTCTTAATTTGCAGGATGTGGGCGTTCATGTCCAAAACTGCACTGGTAACGGTCAATGGCCGTATGTCTGGCCAGAGCCGTACAAGGTGGTGGCTGGCTCTACTGTCGCGGTGACTTTGCAGAACAATGCGCCAACGGCTCTATGCAACGTCTCTTTCCAGGGTTACAAAATCCTGCCTAATAGTTGATGCGATGGTTTCAAATTACGACAGGACGGGGAAGGCGCCCATGCAAACGAGCAAGATTTCAACGCCAAGGGTCCGCTTTATTAGGCCAGTAAATTACAACGTGCCGGTTGCTCCGTACGCTACAGCCGGCGCTGTATGTCTCAGTCCATTGAGGCAAGATCGGCCATGTAAAGAATTTGGCGTTCAAGCTGATCTTAATAACGGGTCTTGGGTCGCAGTAGGATTTCAGGGAACAAATCCAACAAATGGATTTCAACTCCTGGCCGGCCAGGGCTGGATTTTCAGTGTGTCCGGTTTCGGAGAAAATTCTCAAATTATCGCTACTCCTATGAATTGGGTGCAGGGTCTTGACATGGCGCAACAATCGTTGATTGGACATCCTAAAACTCAAATTCAATTGATGCTTAATGTCAATGATTTTTGGGCTGCGGGCAATGGTGGGGCTGGTCAAAATTTGATTATTTTACACATGATAATGCCGGAGGTAGGCGCATGATTGGCGGTTTCGGCGGCGGTTTTTTCTTTGCTCCGTTTACTAGCACTCAGGTTATAGGTACTTTTACTGTGACGTCTGGTGCTGGTCTTGCCGTTTTGGGTCCGTGGGTACATAGGAATCCTGTTCTTTTGACTGCCGGCGCTACTCGTTGGATGGAGTTAGACGTATGGCCGGCTGTATATGGATCTGAGTTTACTGTACAAATAGGAATTGGTCCAGCCGGATCTGAAGTTTTGTTTCAACCATCAACCGGAAATGGGTTTTTTATAGATTGGTTTTCACAAATTTTGTGGACTGTTCCTTTTAGAATTTCATTCCCTGTTTCTGTTCCTGTTGGAAGCGAGTTTTCTCTTAGATGTGCTTCCGCTCCCGCTCCTGGTCAAGCTGTTATTAATTGCGCAATTTATATTTGGAATTGAGGATTTATGCCTGGACCTTTTATCATTCCGCAAGAAATATTTGACACGTCAACAATACCAGTTCCGACAGTCGCGCAGATAGCGGCGGGAATGCCCCCATTCATCGCGCAGGGGGCCTCTCCCGGCTGTTATGCCGCGCTTGTCGCCGCCATCATTGCCGCGCTGCCAGCCGGGTCAAGCTTCCCCACGAAATCCGAAAGCTCGGGGGCGCAGACTGTAACGTCCGGTGCCGGAGCGGGAACAAAAGGAAACTGGCAACAGATGATTGCCGCTATCGCCAATCCGGGCTTGGGTATGTCTATCAGCATTTCAAGGACGGGCGCCGGGTACGGGCTTTTTGATATCGGCTTCGGAGCTTCGGGAAGCGAAGCGGCGCAATTTGTCAACATAGGATTCGGCCTTGCCGCGAATGCCGCCTCCGTCATAACTATCTTGTGCAGCATTCCCACCGGCACCCGTATATCAATGCGGATTTCGGATAATACGGGCGGTACTGCGTGGACGTGCGTTTACAGTCAGTTTGAGTAGGTATGAAAAAATCGGGTTGGATATGGATTGCAGTAGGAATCGGAGCTTTAGCTTTTATCGCCACTGAAGGGGGCAACGTCGTGTCAAATATCGTCAGTTCTGCTTACAGCGCAGTAATAAATGCCTTCGCCTTGGCGATTCAGCAAGCGGAAGGGTGGGCACCTGGCTCCTGGTCTTATGTGACAAATAATCCCGGAAATATTACTGACATGGGCCAGCCTGGTCAGATTGGGACAAAAACGAATCCATCGAGCGGAATCACGTTTCCTGTTTTTGATACGTACCAGGACGGCTTCGATGCTCTCTGTTGGAAGCTTAACAGAGCTTTCAACGGGTTGAGTTCCGTTTATACTCCAGGAATGTCCATATCGCAATTTTTTGCTGCTTACAGCGGTGATCAAAATGAGGCGAATAACGTTGCCTCAATCCTTGGGGTCGATCCAAACACTACGCTTGCGCAACTCCAAGCAAACTTTGATTCTGGTAACTCGGGGGTTTTGTCATGAAACTGAAAAATGTTTTGCTGTTTTTGATTTGCCTTTTTGCTTTTTCGCTGTCTGTGAAATCTCAGGATACCGCGTATAGGATTGTTGTTTATGGGAGCCTGCCGGCTTACTGCAATCCGCTGAACGGCGACGTTATGATTCTTTCCACTACGGGGCAGGCATACCAGTGCAATTCCATTGGCAATTGGGTCAACCTTGGGATGACAAACAGCGGACAGCTTGTTTTCAATCAAGGCACGATCAGTGGCGCATCGTCTCCGTACATTAATCAAACAGTGACCTGGAATAATGTTGCAACGTCATTTAGCGATCTAGTCTTTAACGTCACAAACACGGCCAGCGCGTATCCTGGTTCTAATTTTCTTGTGTACAATCTAAACGGATCTCCTGTTTTTGCGATTGATGAGGAAGGCGACATAGAATTGGCTCAGCCGGCGCAAACGTCCGGCTCGAATCCAGCTTTCACGCTGACAACTACGTGGAATAATGGCGCGATTGCCTTTGTTGAAGACTTGCGCACGGTTACAAATACGGCCAGCGCTGCAGGGTCGCTTCTTCGAAAAAACGTAGTTGGAGCAACTACCGTTGAAAGTCTAGGCGTAAATGGACAGGAGTCGGCTACGTCATATGCTGACATTGTAACGTGTGCGTCGGGTGCGGCTCCTGCCGTATGCACTACTGCAACGGCTGGCGCTGTGGTCATTCCAAGTGGGAGTTCATCGGTTACGGTGAATACTTCCGCGGTTACGCAAAACAGCCAAATTATGGCAATACAGGACAATTCCTTGGGAACGCTTCTGTCAAAAACTTGCACTGCTGCCGGTATACCGCTCATGATAACTACGCGAACGACGGGTACAAGTTTCGTTATCGGAACATCGACAGGCGGCAACGTCGCCGCGAACAACGAGTGTATTTCTTTTCAGATTAGAAATTAGGCTTTATGGCCAATTCAATAGTTGACATGCTTTTCGGAACGTCCACGGCTGCCGGATCTGTTGATGAAACTGTCAATTATTCCGTGGTCGGCGGGGCACCGATCACCGACTCTTATGCAGGACAGCTTATAAACGATTGGGCTGCCGGCCTGCCTAGCGGGTGGGACTCAATTCGCGCGATGGGCTTGGGTCTGATTCAGTCAGTTTATATTGACGGTCAATCCTGGACTCTCAACATTACCGGGAACAATGTTTCCTACGGAACGGTGACAATTTCCGTTACTCCCGGGCCTGGGAATATTGGGCCGTTTCCTAGTCAGGCTCCTAGTCCGCTTGTGACGGCTTCCACGGCTTCCGGATCCGGATCGTCAGGAAATCCCAATCCGTCAAGCGGTATCTCAGGGTCAACCCTGGCAATGCTAGGGCTCGGGGCGTTAGCTCTTTTCATGGCGTTTAATTCAAAGCCTAGGTGATTTATGCTTGGTCAATCTGGCTCAGTGACTCAACTAACAGACGATCAAATCTCTACTTTTTTGTCCTTCGGAGAGGACGATATCGGGGCCGGATACGGCGGCGACGAGGAGGATTGAACGTGGCGCTCGACTACAATGTCCCTTACAGCGTCATGGGCTTTTTCCCTGTGACGACTCAGAACGCCGAAACGATGGTCAACGCCTATGCGGCGGCTTATCCTGGCGGCGCTTCGGCAGGCTGGGATTTCATACGGTCCTTGCCGATGGGCCTTTACGACAGGCAGTGGAAATGGACCGACGGCCACTACTACGCGATGACCCTCGAAGGGGATCCCGCCGATGAAACCAACGGGGTCCAGATCACCGTCTACGACGATTCCGATCCCAACTCCGTGCAGTCCCTGGGAGTGCAGCAACAGAACATTACGACGGCAACGAACACGCCGCCGCCGTCTGGGTTTTTCGACGGCATAAGCAATTTCATACTGTGGGGCGTGGGAATCATAGCTGCACTGGCTGTGATTAACACGCTTAGAAAGTGATAATGTGCCGATTTGGATCGAAAAATTGCTTGATACGCTTGCCGGCGTTGTCATGGCGCTGGTCGCTCTCATTTACCGTGACTTGGATAAACGGATCGTTGCTCTCGAAAAAACACACGATTTGCTGATTCAAATTAGTATGGACGTGAAATATATCAAGAAAAATTGTCCCAGGTGCAACGGTGCTGAGTGATGTTAGGACAGGACGAATCTGGAGAAGACCTTGAACAGTTCGCGGAAGAGTTCGGAATTACAGGCGGCACTGCCGGTGCTGGTTATGATGTTTCAACTTGGGAACAGGGTCCGTTAACCGCTGCTCCACAAGCTGCAGGAGGTAATATGTACGGTCAGGACGATGGCGACGATAATTCAATCCCTTTGGAATCGGTGGACACTTCGGATATTTCGCAAGAAGCGGCTAACACGTACGTCCCTGGATACGGAGCAACGGATGTAATCCCCTACCTCACCGATGAGAGCGGGAATCCCATCTCAACGGCAATCGTAAATAATCCGTCATACGATCCGGCATACAGTGAGATTGTGAACGCGACGGCGCAAGCTGCCGGCATCAATCCTTCAATGGTCGTGGTCGATTCAAACGGCGATCCGATCGGCTACACCGATCCAGACGGCAATCAAGTGACGATCAATTCTGACGGTTCGATTACGACCACTAACCCACTAACAGGAACAAGCGTAAATTCTGCCGGCCCTGGCACTGCCGGTCAAAGTACGCTCGGAAGCTTGCTTTCGGCTCTTTCGGGCGGTAGCGGCGGTGCTTCAAGCTCGAAAAGCTCTGTTCCCACACAGAGTCAATCCGGTGCTTCTACGGGGCTGTCGAGTTTGGGTTCGGCTTTGACATCAAGCCCTATTTTAATGCTCGGGATTGCAATCCTGGGAATTTGGGCGCTTTCTTCGTTTTCCGGGTCTGGTAGGCGGTAAGGGCGGAAAAAAACTCATCAAGGATGGGCCTAGGATCGATTATTTCCCTAGGCCCCTTACCCTGATACCTCTTGTTTTCGATTCAAAGCCACAAAATAGCATTCATTCGCTTTTCCTCGCTTTTCCTGAAAGCCAGAAAGTTTGTTGAAGGGTTTCATCAAGATTTTTGATCGAAATCTCTATCCGGTCGAATTGCCGGCAAGTTGACCATGCTCCCAAAAGAAAAAGCGCTAGAATGCCGGACGGTCTCGCTTGGTGCTGCAATCGGTGACATTATCGGTTTCTCTCTTTCCCCGCTGATTAGCGGATAGGCCAGCCCTTGAGCCAGCCTATTCGCCGATCAATCGAGTTTGCCCCACTGTTCGGCCATTGCGTCGGCAATCCCTTGATAGGTTCGGCCCCGATCCTGTGCGCGTGTAGGTGATGGGCCCAGCTTGTTTTGACCCGATGGCGTTTGATTGTTCCAATAGCCACGAGGAGGTAGCGCCAAAACCTTTGTTGGGTACAAGGGAGGGAGATGCTTCAACCATAAACAAGTCTTCTTGGATTCCGGGTGTCCGAATTGCCAAGGCTGGATAATCTGATCCGGCTTTCGCCAGAACGTGGACATGATCCCTATCGGATTCTCGATACAGATCCGGCGAATGCGGGTATGAGCCAGCCGCATGAAGAAGTCAATCGCCATAGCCTGTGTGCCGTCCTTGCGCTTCTGTGCGAAGTATCTCGCCCCGCTGATTGCTAAATGAGTGCAAGGGGGAAACGCTATCATCAGATCCCATTCCGGCGTTTTCCCAAGGGGAAACAAGTCGGCAATGTCTCCCTGATAATGTTTCCCCGGAAGCTCAGAGCGAAGAAGATCGACGCTCATTGCATCGTGCCCCTTCGCTCTGAAGGCTTCCCGCACTATCCCGCTGAATTCGCATGCAACTAAAACTTTCATGATTGTTCGTATCCTTCCTCTTGTTTTCGATTCAAAGCCACAAAATAGCATTCATTCGCTTTTCCTCGCTTTTCCTGAAAGCCAGAAAGTTTGTTGAAGGGTTTCATCAAGATTTTTGATCGAAATCTCTATCCGGTCGAAT
>Ga0208038_1001022_pt1 | contig 16978 bp, 15 predicted proteins | sample June2015DPH_16_1_FD_184714 | JGI IMG/M metagenome (GOLD analysis project Ga0208038, IMG submission 184714) | Peatland microbial communities from SPRUCE experiment site at the Marcell Experimental Forest, Minnesota, USA - June2015DPH_16_100... | ecosystem: Environmental > Terrestrial > Soil >...
GTGACCGCTCCCGGATGCTATGCAGATCAGTCCGCTGGCAGTGCCGTTATCTGGCCGAGTCTCCCAAATAATATCGCCTCGAAACGAGTCGGTTCCTAAATCGGTGGGAGAACCCCAGGTGTTCCACGCCCACACATTTTGCTGATAGTGTCCCATGACTAAGGTACTATCGCCTACCAACGGTCCACGAGAGATAGTCATATTTGCGGACCCGGTATATGCTCTTGTCATCCACGAAGGCTGCTGCGTAAAAGTAGCATCCAATCCAGCGCAATAATTACCGCCTATTAGATCGCCCTGTACCGGGCTGTAAAAATTGGGAGTAGCAGTGTTAAATACGTCAAGAGCGTCACCCGAACTTAATGGAAAAGACCCGCTCATTCCGGTTCCTATCTGCGCCCCAACAATGCTTACATGGCGGGGCCTCCACAGGCGGGCGAATGGGCGCACCCCAGTATTGAAATTACCGCCTCTTATATCTACATCGCAACTTGCGGCCACTAAAAAGGTGCGTCCCTGGACATCACCACCAGGATAATATCCCAAAGTTGCCCCGAACTGATCGCACATGATATTTGATTGTCCAACCTGAGAGGAATTAACATCAATCACCGCTAACCGATTGTCTGTTCCGGTGATGCTGGCGATAGCCCGAGGAGATTGAGGATAAGGCTGCATACTCACATTACCCTCAAAGTAGCCCCTATAAAAGCATATATCAGCTATTCCTGCAGTATAAAACGATTGCATGGCTGAGTCTTGTAGCCAAGAGTCATAAAAAATCTGCTGACCAATATGGCCGGTGGTATCCGTGGTCCCATTATAGGTTCCATAGAAAAACGACCCCCAGCCGCCAAATTTACACTCGTAATACGTGATGCTGGCATAACCTTCAAATCTGAGAGCAGCCGAGCGGTCTTGGCTGGGACTCGTAATCCAGTCGGAGTTGTAGGTGGGGCCATACTCCAAATAGTTGTAGAACTTGCAAGTTTCGAAGGTGATGCCCCAGGGAAGATAATTAGGAACAGGTTTGAAGCATATCCCGCAATGACCCTTGATAAAGGCACAGTTGCGAAAACATTGGCCCCCAATTCCATCAAACCATTCAAAGGAGCCAGTGCCGGGAGCGTCGGTAACTCCGCCGTAAAACATGATGTTTTCGAATAACGGAATGGTATTGAAGCCAAGCTGGATACCGTAGCCAGACGTGCCATTGATAATAGCGGTGCCGTAGTTCCCATAAGGTCCGGGGTAATCGCCGTCATTGCTTGCCTGTGTGCCCCCGGCACTGCCATGGAAATAGGGGGTGGCTCCGTTGACGCTTATGATGACCTGCTCGTTGACCAGATAGCGCCCGTTCAGGTCTATTCTGGGCATCCGGCGATAGGAAGTATTCAGCGCACAATTAATGGCCGCCTGCAAAGCAGGGGCGTCGTCATGGGCCGGGATAGTAAGGGCTGCATCAGCATACCACCAATAAGCACTACTTTTGGCGTTAATGCCATTCCCGTCAAGATAGTTGGCGTTTCCCTGTGCACCCCACCATTCGGGGCAAACATGGTCAATTTGAGAATTATCTCCGATGGCAACTTTTCCGGTGCCGGTGCAGGAGAATATTTGAGATTTACCGGCTTCCAGACCGCCGTTGATGGTCAGGATATAATTTCCGGGGAGAAACAAACATCCCCGTTCAGGTCGTAGCTCGACATTTGTCTGGGTCGTAACATTTGCCACAAGAGTGTTCGTGCCACGAGGGCAATGTAGAGTACAAGGAGTTGAACCGATTGCCGCCAAAGTCGATTCCAGGGCAGTAATGTATTCAACCTCTGGAGCACCAAGAGCCGCGGCGATGGCGGGGTCGCCGGTCCAAAATTGTTTCCCGAGCGTGGCGTCGGCCTGGTCGAGGCCCTGGTTGAACAGATTTAATTCCGTCTGCCCCTTGGCTCCGAGGGAGGGCTTATATAGATAGTTGTTGGCGGTCCATTGGCCGGCAAAGGCAGGCCGGAGACCGGCGCCACGCAAGTCCACCGCAAAGGCGCAGAGGACGCAGAGAAAGGCAAAAAGGAGGAAGCGATATGTTTTCATGGTTAGTGCTCCTTTGAAAATGGCGGGATGCGCTTCGCTTTCCCGCCCTACGGTCCTAAGGTCCTGAAAATGGGGGGATGCACTGCGCTTTACCCTGAAGGCGGGATGCGCTTCGCTTTCCCGCCCTACGCTTTCCCGCCCTACAATTCACCGGCTGGAAGCCGGTGCCACCATCAATACTTGATGATGAAATTAAAGGTCTGGAACGGCGGATTATTGAGGCCGCTGTTGCCGGACCCTGAGGTGTCCGTCTCCGTGGGGACGTTGGGTGATATGTCCCCATAGGCATAGGCTCCTCCCGCCCCCGTTAAACCATGACTATGCGCCGGGGTGCTATGGGCATGGTCAATGGCGCCGCCGCTGGCTCCGAGGGTGGCGCCGGTGCCGGAGGCGGCTTTGCCGAGGGGAAAGCGCTGGCGCAGATCAGGCAGATTGAAGCTGGTGCTGCCGTCGCCCGCGCCGTAGGCGGTCCCGAGGATGGAGTAAAGGGAGGCGTAGGTGGCGCGGGAGACCGCGGCGCCGTTGCAGAGCAGCCAGCCGGTAGGCGCGGCCGCGCCTCCGTAAGGCATCAGGGCGCCCACCGGAGTCCCTCCCGCGCCCCCCATCATCACCAGAACGCCATCCGTGGCGTCATAGATCACCAGGACCGGCTGGTTGGCCGTCAGGGTGGCCCCGGGGATGGAGATGGCCCCCAGCCCGTTGATCGAGAGGGTGGGGGCCCCGGTGCTGTTGACGTTGGGGATGAATTTATAGACCACGCCCCCGACATAAACGGTGATGGCCGGGGCGAGGGTGATGCTGTAGGCGTTGCCGACATTGGTGGCCAACGGCACGCTCGGGTCGAGGGGGCGCAGGGCCACCCAGGCGTTGTTGGCGGCGTTGCGCTGCTTCAAATGGCCCGTGCCGGTGTCGGCCCAAAGCATGTAGGCCTCGGGGTTGGAGGGGGCGCCGGGGCCGGAATTGAGGGTATTGAGGGTATCGAGGGCCAGGTTGATATCGGCGCGGACCTCGGCGCCGTCGCCGTCGGGGACGATTAAGGGGTTTTGGGACATGGTATTTTCTCCTTAAGGGCGGCTAGAAGCCGCCCCTACAGGCGGGTGGAACCCGCTCCTAGGGGCGGCTAGAAGCCGCCCCTACAGGGCCATTATTGGCCCACCTGCCAGTTGAATTCAGAGACCACCGGGGTAACCCCGGCTTGATAGATCGTGAAGAGCAGCCGGAGGTTGATCTTCCAGGCGTAATACTGGCCGGAGCGCAAATCCTGCCACGGGCCCCAATTCGTGCCGTCGGTGGAAACCTGGATCTGCACCTTGACGTCCGCCATGCCCGCGGCCACGCCGTCCACATCGGGGGTGGAATCCCAATCCGCCCAGGTACTCACCAGTGAGCCGGGAAGGATGCTCTCGAAAAGGTAATCGGCCGCAACGCTGACCAGTTTGAGGCTGCCCAGGTTGACGAGCTGGGCCGCGGCGATGGTATAATAGCCCGGCCCGGCCCCGGAGATCTCCAGGTCGCCGGAGCCGTCCTTGAAGACGCCCCCGCTCATGGTCCCGGGCCAGCCGTTTGCGTAATCGTCGTAGGAGGCCAGGATGGTGCCGATAATGCTGGAATTGGTGACCGCGATGGACGAGGCGGCGCCGTAAAAGCCGTTATAATGGGTGGCGACCCAATAAGTGCCATCCCCGAAGCAGGGGCAGGAGGGGATGCTGGTGCGGGCCACGATCTCGGCGGTGCCCCACGAGGCGCCCTTGCGCGCCTCATAATCCATCTGGCGGTAAGCGGCCAGGGGGTCGAGCGCCTGATCCCAGGTGAGGGACATTTGGCCAGCCTGATAGAAGGAGGCCAGGTTGCTAATAGCGGGCAGCCCCGCGATCATGGCCGCGCCGCTCAGGTAAAAGGTGTAGGCTTCGACCTCATCTAAGGACTGGCAGGCACCCTGCCAGAGGTTGTTGCTGAGGAACTTGACATACAGGGTTTGGCCGATCTGGCTCGGGTCGAAGGGAATCTTGAAGACGGCCTGGTCCAGGCGGCAAAAGGCGCTGTTTTGGGCATGGGCGGTGACGGGGGTGAGATAGGCGCCCCGGCGCAGGTAGGCGCCGAGGGTATATTTGTTGGCCACGGTCATAGTGGCCGTCTCATAACTGATGATCTCGCCGTCCACAAAGCAGGCGGTGGCCTTGAGATCGGCGTCCTGCTGGGTCCCGGAGAACAGCACGCCCCGGCTCTCGCTCAAATCCACCTGGCAGGAATTAACGGTATCAGGATCGCTGCCTGCGGCGAGCTGGGCGGCCAGGACTCCCATGCGCGCCGGGTTGTTGACCTGGCCCACCTGTTTATAGGAGACGCCATCGAAGCTGACCCAAACCTGGGCGCCCCCCCAATTCGGGCCGCCGCAGACGGCCAGCCACACTTCATAACCCTTCTGGGTCAAGAGGGCCGGGGCCTCGAAGATGATGGGCGGCGAGACCGGGCCCGGATCGACATTCCAATTGAGCTGCAGGCCGCCGCAGGGTTGCAGGGTATGCACCGCGGGGGTGCCCGCGGCCTCGGGCCATTCCTCCACCAGGAAGTCGAGCGACCCGTCGTCCGCCTCTTCGATGGAGATGATGCGGCACATGACCCCGGAGAGCCCCAGCTTGGGGACGTTCAGCTCGACCCAATCCATCGGGTCCAGAAGGAAATAGCGGCCGTCTAACTTAAAGGCATAGGTGTTGCGGATATAGAGGGACTTCTGGAGCATGGCCTGGCCGATGAACTGCGCCAGGGTGCGGTTGGTGATGGCGTGGGCATCGACGCTGGTCTGGATGCGGGGGGTGTATTCGTCGATGGCGTTCAGGTCCTTGGCATCGGCGATGGTGGGGTTGTAATTGTTGGCCCGGTCGTAATACTCCATCTGAAACCAGTTGTAGGCGTCGGAGATGGCGGTGCGGGCCGCGGTCACCGGCGGCTTGCCTTTATCGGCCAGAAAATCATCCGGGCCCAGGCTGTAAACCGGCGTGAGGTTGGGGGTGAAGGTGATAACCGGGAGGGCGGCGTTCCGGGCCCCGTAAACGATATTGATGGCCCGGCCGGCGTCCGCGGCGTTGAAGGTATAGAGGCCGTTGACCACCGAATACTGCCCTTCATTGGGAGTCCCGGGGACGGAGAGGAAGAAGGCGATATCGTTGGCATCCTCCTGCCACCAAACATCGAAATCCTGCAGCCAGCCGGGCAAGCTGATCTGGAAGGGAGCGCCCGGGATGGTGCCGGTCCAGGTGGTGGTGGCGGGGGGTGAGCCGGTGGCGGGGGTGTCGCCATAGGGGACGACCGTGAGTTTGCCACCGGACCAGACGATCTCGGAGTTGGCTAGCTGGCAGACGTAGTTGAGGAAGTCCGCCGCGGTCTGCTGGCTGGTCATCTGGGGGCTCAGCAGGATGCCGTTCGCCAGGCAGTAATCGCTGAATTGGGTGAGGTCGCCGATGAGGGACGGGTCCCAGCCGCAGCCGTAATTTGGGTTGGTGAGAAAATCGTAGATGATATCCGCGGGGTTGGCGTCCAGGACTCCCTGGGCCGGGTTGTATTGCTTCAGCCCGGCCACCTCGAAATTAAAGCTCGGGAGCTGGCCGCCGCTTCCGAGGCTCAAGGCGGCGGCGCAGGCCACCGCCAGGCCGGCATAGGCCAGGGCCTGGGCCGGGTAATTGGCGCTGAGATAGCCCCAGGGGGTGGCAGGCCGGATACCGAGATTGATCTGCGTAAAGAAATCCGCGGGGGGATAGGCGGTGGCCCCGTCATAAACAGTGGGCACCCCGTTGATCGGTCCGAGGCAGATGCCGATCATCACGTCCATCGTATAGGCGTAGGAGGATATCTGGGGCGCGGGGGCGGAGGGCCCCCCGCCCTTGCCGCCGCCGCCGCCGCCGCTGGAAGAGGTATATTGGGGGATCGCCTGGAAATTGGCGGCCCAGATGAGGTTGCCGGGGATGCGCTGCTGCCCGTAAACCAGGGCGATCACCGCGCCCTGGCAGGAGCTCTGCGCCATATAGCCCATGAGGGGCATTTGCTGCTGGGAGGGGCTCCTGGCTTGCTGTTTGATGGCGCCCCCAAAAAGACTCATTCCCCTTTTCCCCTTTTACCCTTTTTCCCCTGCATTTAAAGGCCAGGGGCTGAAAAACTTGCGTTCCCGGCCGCGGAACCGCAGATTGTCCTCGGCGTGGTCGGTAACCACCCCGAGCCCCACCGCGGCGTGGATGATCTCCGGCCAGCCGATGATGATGGCGGCGTGGCTGAAGCAGCGGCCCATCTTCCAGATGACTACATCGCCGGGTCCCGGCTCGCCCTCCGGGATCTCCCGGCCGAACTGGCCCAGGTATTCGAGGTAGGTTTCCTGGCTGCGATGCAGGTGCCATTGAAAGGCGTAATGCGCCACGGTGAATTCCGGGATCAGCCCCGCGACCCGGTAGACCGCCGCCAGGAACATGCCGCAGTCCACCCCGGCGCCCTTGATCATGGCCTCGTGGTGGAAAGGGGTGGAGAGCCAGGTGAGGGCCTCTTTGATTACCAGTTGGCGTTCGAGCTCCTCGGACATTTTAATTCCCAGTAAGCAGTGAGCAGTGAGCAGTGAGCAGTGAGCAGTAAAGTCAAAAGATAAAAGGATTTTTCTGATTGCTGCTTACTGCTCACTTCCTGGCGGGATGCGCTTCGCTTTCCCGCCCTACATTTCCCGCCCTACGTTAAACGGCGGTGGAGGGGGCCGGGATAAAGGGTTGGCCCCCGAAGGCCGCCAGATTGCTGAATTTAATCAGGCAGGTGCTCATCTGCCGGTCGCAGCCCGGCCACGCGGTGAAGGCGTCGCCCGGGGCCGGGGCGCCCCCGATGAATGGGACCATGACGGTGAGCACGCCGCCGAGGTATGACTTGATAGAGCGAATCTGCCCGGCACAGGCCCCGGTGACCATCTGGATTTTCCCGAGGGTAAACCAGCCGTCGGGCTGGGTGAGGTTGGTGAGAAAGGAGAGGGCGGTGTTGCCTGCCGCGGCCTCCACGTAGCCGCCCTGGGCGAAGGTGGCCCGTGCCACGCCGCAGTTGGCGTCGTAAAGGGAATAGGCGCAGGGCGCCTGGTAGAGTTGCCAGGGGACCTGCTGGTCCAGGAGCTCCAGGAAGGATTTGACGTTGATCTGGACCTGGCCGTAGTCCACCGCGGGAATATCGGCGATGCGGCCCTTGAAGAGCACCACCGGCGAGAAGCATCCGAGAGGATTGGCCTCGCCGAGCCAGCCGTCCACCATAAACCCCGCTCCCGAGGGGTCTAGGAAACCATATCCGGGTCCCCAGCTCCCGAAGATCAGCCGGCTCATGGTGACGATGGCGCCGTCCAGGGCGCCCTGGAGCAACGCGGTCTGGAAGCCGGTGCTGTCCAGCAGGTTGCCGGTGGTGGCATAGCAGATTAGGGTGAGGGTATCCACCTGCACGCCCCGGACCTGTTTGAGCTTGCTGCGCTGCATGAAGGGGCCGGTGGCCAGATAGGTGTGGCCGCCGGAGACGATGTTGACGTCCGCGGAGGTGAGATAGAGGTGCGTCCCGTCAGTAAAGGCGAAGTCGTAGAGATCGGCCTGGCAGAATTGCCGGTTAGCGGCCAGGAAGGTAATTAATCCTGCATCAGCCGTCTTCATGGGTTAGGTCCCATTTTTCCCACTGCCGCTCCCTATGCGAGGGGTAAAAGGGTAAAAGGGGAAGAGGGTAAAAGGTTAAAACCCCAGCGATTTTCCATTTCCCTTTTCACCTTTTCTCCCTTTCCCCCTGCATTTAAGCGCGCACTTGCGCTAAAGTGATCTTTTTGCCGGTGGCGTAGGCGATGTTCTCGGCCTGGAGCTCCTGGGTGTCGTCCTTGAATTTGACCCGGTAATAAAAATAGAAGTCCGCGGTGATGACCACGCCGGCGCCGGGGGCCGTGGCAAAGGTGATGGTGCCGGCGGCCAGGTAGGCGATGGTATAGGCGCTGCCGGCCTGCAAAACCCCGTCCAGGTAAATCTTGGGGGCGATGGGGGCCTGCTGGATCTCGTAGCGCGGCTCGACAAAGATCCCCCCCAGGAGGCGCACGAACTGGAAGACGGTGGTCTCGCCGTCCCCCAGGCCGAGGACCGCGCCTGCGGCGAAGTTATCCATCTGGTCGCTGAACAGGAAGGGGTCGAGGCTGCCGGAGCGGGCGGCGTAGAACCCCCAGAAGGCCGCCAGGTCCGAGGCGGTTAGCAGAAACCCGAAGGGCAGGTCCCATTCATAAAGAGGCAGGGAGCGCAGGCCCACCCGGGTCTCGTAGCCGCTTTCCGCCTGATTGTCGAGGGTCTTCCAAAGCTGCCGCTTGGGGATCGGCCAGGTGAGACCCTTGAAGGTGGGGAAGATGGCATTGCTCATGGCTGGGCTGCACCCGTTTCTTCGTAGGGGCGGCTTCCAGCCGCCCAGGGCGGGTGAAACCCGCCCCTACACCGGGACAAAATTGCGTCCCAGGCTGGTGATGGCCGCGGCCAAGGCCCGGGGATTATTCAACAAAACCCGCTGCACGTCGGCGCCGTCGAACGCGGTAATATTCAGGTGGACGTGGGTGTCGCCGGCGCCCGCGCCGGAAGCGCCGCCCCCCTCGATCAGGCGGTCCAGCCCCGAGGCCTTGGTGGCCGGGAGCACCGCCTCTCCGGGATGCAGCAGGGCCGCGCCCGCCCGGGGAATCCCCCAGGCGCCGGTGTCGAAGGAGGCCATGCCGGCGAAGGCCATCACCGCGGCATAGGCCTCCATCGCCGCGGCCGGCGCCATTTCCGGGCCGACGATGGGGATGGCGGCGGTGGAGGCATAGGCCCCGGCGGCGGCCACTGCGGCGTCGCTGGTGATCTGGCCCACCGCGGCCGCGGTTTGGGAGGCCTTGCCGTAAATCAGCATCTGCAACTGGTTGGCGATCCAGGTGGTCGCCATCTTCTCTGCGGCGCCCACGAAGGCGGAGAGGATGGCCATGCACATATTTTGCATGGCCTTCCGCATGGTCAGGGTGCCCTGGATGAAGCCGCTGACCATGCCACTGACGGCGGAATCTATGGGCGCGATGGCGCTCTTGATATCCTGCAGCTCCTTTTGGACCGCTTGCTCGTTGGCCTTCTGCACTTCCAGGAGCTTCTTCTCCTTGAATTCGGCTTCCTGCTGGTCCAGCTTTTGCATCTCCGCATAATAGCCCGTCCAGTTGGCCTTGGATTGCTCGATATGACGCTGCTCCAGGGCCAGCGATTGCTGGGTGAGGGCGGTCTCCTGCGCCGCGGCGGTGGAGGCGCTGATCTGCCCCATGCTCTCCTTGAACTTCACCTCCTCCTGGGCCGCGGCGATGCGCATCTGCCCTAACTTCAGTTCGTTGTCCAGGCGGGACTGGGCCAGGGTGCGCTGTTGTTTGTCGTATTCCTGGTCGAACTGCGCCTGTCTTTGGAGCACGGCCCGGTATTCGGAGCTCTGCTCGCCATAGGTGGTCTTGACGAAGGCGACCTCCTGGGCCATCAGGGCCTTGCGGGCGTCCCAGTCGGTCTTCTCCGAGGTCATCTGCCGGTTCAGTGCGGCGATCTTCTCCTTGGCCGCGTCCTGGGCCAGGGCCTTGTCAATGGTGTAAATCTCCCGGCTGACCGCCAGATATTCCTTGGAGCCTTCGGCGCACAGGGCCAGCTTCGCCTCCCAGAACTCCTTTTCTTTTTCCTTGGAGAAATCCAGGAAGGCGTTTTGCTCGGTCTTGAGCTGCTCCAGTTCGTCCTTCCACTGCGCCAGGAGGCCGGGGCTGCCCCCGCCAGCGCCTTTGCTCTTATCCCGATCCTCAAAGGAGGCGCCGCCCTTATCTTCCCATGATCCGGTAGCGCCATGTCCGCCGAAGCCCCCCGTGCCGGCGCCTAAAGATTTAAGAATTCCAACCACGCCAATGATCTCTTGCAGCCCAGGAACATTCTCAATAAGTCCTTTTATGCCGGAAATGGCGAGCTTACAGGCTTGAACGATGGTGGGCCCCAAATTTGCAAATTTTACGCCCAGATCAATCAAGACCGGAAGCATCTCGCCCCCGATCCTGTATTTGACCGCATCCATTACCAGGTTTACATCCGCCATGCCGGTCTGAAATTTGCGGGCCTGGGCCACACTGTCCTCGCCCAGCTCGATCCCCAACTCTTTCATGCGCCGGGTGCTATTCTCCACATCGCTTTGATGCGCCCGGAGCAACGCGTTGATATTCTGGACCCGGCCGCCCAAGGCGGCCAGGGCGGCCTGATTGCGCTCGTGGCCTTCCCGGTAGCGGCGCAGAGCCTCCACCACATTGAAATAGGTAGTTATCAGGTCATCGTGGAGATTTATCGTTACCCCTACCTGGCGCCCCATATCAACCACGGCGCCGCCGTTGGTCTTGATGTTGCGCTCCAACATGCGCAGGGCCTGGGAGACGGTGTCGCTGCTGACTCCCACCCGATTGTATGCCTCGATGAGTCCCCCCGCATCGGCGATGCTGATGCCCATCTGCTGGGAGAGCTTCTTGGCCTCCAAATTCAGTTCGACATAGGAGTCAACGACACCTTTAAAAAGAGCGCCTCCCCCCAGGAGGGCAGCGAGCCCCGCAAAGGCCATTCCGACCTCGCCCAGGGTTGCGGTAATTTGAGCCAACTGGGAGGTAATCTGGCCGTGCATCTCCTTGAAGCTGTCGGCTATCTGGGAGGTGCTGGATGTGGTACTGGAGGAGAGCTGACCCAGGGAGTCCTTCATCCCCCCGGTGGCATCGGCGACCGCGCCCTTGGCGTCATCCATGCCGGATTTGAGCTGATCGGCCTCGGCGGATATCAGGACTTTGATTTCGTCGTCAGTCATTGTTTACCCCAGTGAGCAGTGAGCAGTGAGCAGTGCGGTCCCGCCATTTACGCTTGCCGCTCCCTATGCGAGGGGTAAAAGGGTAAAAGGGGAAGAGGGTAAAAGGTTAAAACCCCAGCGATTTTCCATTTCCCTTTTCACCTTTTCTCCCTTTCCCCCTGCATTTAAGCGCGCACTTGCGCTAAAGTGATCTTTTTTGTCGTTGCTTTTACTGCTTACTGCTTACTGCTTGCTGCTTACTGACTGTGCCGCCGAGACTGCCGAAAATGGCGGCCAGTTCGTCGAGGGTGCCGTAGGGACGACTCGCTGAGTTGCCCTGGGCGACCGGGCCGGTCGCCCCTACAGGGGCTTCATAGCCCAGGTAGGCGGCCACCAGGTCGCCCACCGGGGGGTGTTGCTCCCAGTAGCGCTGCAGCTCGTAAAGGCGGGGCAGCGTTATTTGCTGCCCGACGTATTCCCAGGTCCAGCCCGTTTGGGCGATGATCCGGGAATAGAGGTAGCCCCAGTCGGGACGCTCCCCGCCTGCGGTTCCCCCGGTTCGCGCCTCGCCAGGCCTGAAACCTCCAGGAGGAGGGCCAGGGCCGCGGGAAAAGAGGCCAGGTCCAGGCCCTCCTTGATGTCGGCCAGGGTGAGCTCCGGATAGTTGCGGGCCAGGGCCGCGTGCAGCAGCTCCGCTCCTTCCGAGAGGCGCTCTACCAGCGAAGCCGGCGGCTCCCCCCAGGACTCGATCACTGGCCAGTATTTCTCCAAGGCCGCCAGGTTTAAGGGCGGCAGGATGTAATCCGTCCCCCCCAGCTTCAGGGGGACGCCGTCAAGTTTTGGTTCCATAGTCACTCCTAAAGGCGGGATGCGCTGCGCTTTCCCCTAAAGGCGGGATGCGCTTCGCTTTCCCGCCCTACATTACGCCGGCAGCGATAGGACGCCGATATTCTCGCTGGCGTCCGCGGCGGCGCTGAAATCGAACTCCGGGATGGCCACGTCGCCCACCTTGGTGGCCAGGCTGAGCTTGTTGCTCATGCAGTTGTTGAGGATGAGCACCGCGCCTTGAACCCCGGTGATGTTGTCCAGCACCAGCATGAAAGAGGGCGCCAGGCCCGCCAGCGAATTGACGATGGTCAGCGTCTGGCCCACCAGGGCGGAGGTGTAGAGATAGTCGATGAGGATGGCCACCTTCTTGTCCGCTACCGCGAAGGTGTAGATTCCGGTGGCCTCCACCATGCTGTAAGCCCCCGCCGCCTCGGAGGCCGGAGCCACCCGGGTGAAGGGGATGCCGGTGGCCGCGTAGCACACCCCCAGGTCTTGCTTGAACGCGGTGTGGTTGGTCACGGTGACCGTGTAGGGTCCCGGGGTGTCGGGGATGAGTTGCGACTCCGCCACCACCGGGATGATCTGGCCGGTGGCCGGGGCGGCGCCCCCGAAATAGGTGGCGAAGATGTTCATGTTCACCGAGGCCATCTTGCTCTTCCCGGTGACCTTGCCCTGGGCCCGGAACACGGCCTCGGCGAACTGATTCTGGCCGTAGACCTCCTTGGCGGTGAAGGCCATCTCCACGCTGCCCTCCTGGAGGACGCCGGCCTTCACCGGGTTGGGCACGGCGGGCGAGACCACCGGTGGGATGAAATACATGTTGCCGGTGCCAAACCAAAAAACCTTAACGCCCATATCAATCTCCTTTTAGCCGCCGCTTCAGTTCCGCGGCCGCCGCGATTATATGCTGCCACCCCGCGGAATCGCGGGTGATGAAGGAGGGCGGAAAATAATCCGCCAGCCACTGATCCACCAGGGCGTCGGCGCCGGCGTCCGGGGACCGGGTATCGGTCTCCAAGTTCCCGGCCGCTGCCTCCACTGCCTGCGCCTCTTGTTCCAAGTCTCCCATGATTCACCTCTTAATGTTTCAGTGAGCGGTGAGCAGTGAGCGGTGAGCAGTAAAATCAAAAAATAAAAAGAAACAACCCATTAGCTTAAAATCCTTTTCTTTTGCCTTTGCTTTTCCTGCTTACTGCTTACTGCTTACTGCTCACTGCTCACTGCCCCTAAAACACCACGATCTTCAAGGGGATCAGCGCCAGGATCTGCCCGTCCAGCAGGCCCTCCACCTTGAGGATCTTGCCGTCGACGCGGCAGTTATAGACCAGCCCCCCGAGGGTCTGGCGCTCCTGTCCCGGCCCCGGCGCCAGGGCGGCGCACACCGCGTCGAGCAAGGGGTTGAGGATGCTCCCCGAAGGCGTGCTCAGATCATTGGGAAGCCGGGCGTAAATCCCCCAATCGGCGTAGAGATCAAACGTCGGGGGCATCACGTCGCTCTTATATTTCACGTCTTCACCGGGGCCTTCCTCCTGGAAGAGGGCGGGCTGCTCATCCGGCGTGACGTCCTTGGCCAGCCGGGCCCGGCGGCTGGTGGTGACGAAGAGGTCCAGGCCCGAGACCAGGGCAAAGAGGGCCTCAAAGATGGGTTCGCGGTTCATAGGCGTACCTGTATCCCGAATAAAAATCCTAAGCCAAATACTGCCACTGCCAGTAGGAGAATTTTCATATTAGCCTCTCTTGGTAATATTGAAGGCGGGATGCGCTGCGCTTTCCCGCCCTACGGGTCTATCCTTTAATCCCCTGGGCCACTGCGCGCTCGATGGCCGCGATGATCCGGTCCCGGCTCTCCCGCAGGCTGGAGCGCAGGAAGGAGCGCTCCGGCATCTTAGAGCCGGGATGGTGCACCAGCTTGCGGATGATGGTCTCGCCCCCCATCTGGAAGGCGAGGGCCTTGGCCTTCTTGGCCTCGATGACGTGGGCCCGGGTCTGGCCGCCGTATTCGTGGATGGCGGCATAGGCCACGTTGGTGCCCACCTGGGCGGTGAGCCCCTGATCCGCGATCATCAAGGCGTAACTGATGCTGGCCCGGAGGAGGCCGCTGCGGTTCCGCAGGACCTGGCCGGAGAGTTTGCTTTCCTTGACGTAGCGCGTCAGGGCGATGGCCTGGCCCTCCACCGCGGCGCGCACCAGGGTGACGACCCGGTCCGGGACTGCCCCCAGCTTGGCGATGACGGCTTCGGCCCCGATGATTTGCGCGGTGATCATTACAAACCCCGCTTTTGTAGGGGCGGCGTTCTGCCGCCCTGGGCGGGGAGACCCCGCCCCTACAACTGCTCACTGCTCACTGCTACACCGGGACCACGCGGCGGTGGCGGTCCAGGATGGTCTTCACCGAAACCGGCAGATCGGCAACCGTGAAGCTGGTGGTTTGGCCCTGAAAGCTGGCGGTCTGCTCGCCGATGTGGCCCCGCTCCTTGAAACGGAAGGCCACCAGTTCGATGCACGCCTGCTCCAGATCAAGGGGGGCGGTCTCATAGCCCGCGGTGTAAATCAGGCTGACGTTGCCATAGCCCAAGGTGAAGCGATGGCCCTGCAAGATGATCTGGGTCCGGGTGAAGCGGTAGCCCGGAGTCACGGTGTCCGGCGCCGGGGGGATGGCAACGCCGTTCACCGTGACCCCGGCCACCGCGGTCACCGGGTAGTCCCTGAAGTTCATGACATGGCCGCCGGTGCCGTCCCGGATCTCGGCATAGGTCTGGCTGCCCAGGCGCCGGCTCAGGTAGGTCTCGATGAAGAAGCTGGCCGCAGTGATCAGGCGCGCCAGCAGGCCGTCGGAGCTATCGACGGTCAGATTCAGCCATTGCTTGGCGTTCGCCAGGGTGGTGAGATCCATTTATGCCTCTACATGGGCGGCTGGAAGCCGCCCCTACTTTTTGCCTTTGGGGGCAGCCTCTTCCGGGTCAGGCTCGCCGTCGCCCCCCTCGGGCGCTTCCGGGGCCGGCTGCCGGGAGGCCAGGGTAAAGCAGCCCAAGGCGAGCAGCACCTTGGCCGCCTCGTCAGGCACTTCTATGCAGCCCTTGACCAGGGGATACTCCTGGCCGTCGTAGCTCACGCCGCCCACGTTGGGGTCAGCCTTTAATCGCACCATTGGATTCTCCTTAAGGGGAAAAGGGGAAAAGGGAAAATGGGGAAAAGGAAAAGCAAAAAAAACCTTTTGCCCTCTTACCCCTTTACCCTTTTACCCCTCCTTTTTAGCCGTTGGCGATATTAAAGATCGCCCCGAAGGCCGGCGGGAAGTAGTTCTGGAGCACGCCGGAGTAATAGACCCCGCTCTCCCATTTCCGGGTGCGCAGCGGCCATTCGATGTTGTAATATTCCCGCCGCGTCTTCACCTGGATGATGTTGGTGACGTCGGTGAGCGGGTAGGGAATCCGCTCGCACCGGAAGAGGATGGTGCCCGGCGGCAGGTTGGGGTGGAGCATCACCCGCACCATCTGGCCCCCGGCCATCGTGAACTTGTTGAGATAGGTGCCGATCACCGACCCCGCGGTCAGGGTGACGTCGGCCACCCCGGCGGCCCGGGCGTCCACGTTGAAGCGGAACAGGGGGATGCCGCCCCCGGCGATCACCTTGGCGGTGATGTTCACCAGCTCCTGGGCGTTGACGTACATGATGTCCGGGCTCAGGCGGTAGTTATTCCAGAAGGCCTCGAGGGCCACGTTGATCTCGTTGATGCCGCCGGCCCCGTCGGAGGTCAGGGGCGAGCCGGTGCCCGCGGCGCCGGTGGGCATCACATAGACGTAGGCGCCGGACCCGGGGGTGCAGATCTGGTAGAGCAGACCGTCGAACAGCATGGCGTTGACGCTGTTGTCGGCGGCCGGGAGGGTGGCGACGCTTTGGGTCCCGGCGGCCAAGGCCTTGATCACCACCGAGTTGATGGTGGTGATGGCGCCCAGGGTGATGCTGCCGCCATCCGGGCCCCAGAACCAGGCGTAACCCACCGCGCCGTTGACCGGCGGAACCGAGGCCGCCACCGCGTGGGTATCGGCGTTGCCGGCGCCTACGGTGATCTGGGCCTGGGCCGAGACCTGGGCCGCGCCGCCGCCGTAGGTATCGATGCTGCCGTCGGCGTTGGTGCGCTCGATGGTGACGTTAATGCCCCCGGCCACCGAGGCGGCCAGGAAGCCTTCCAGGGTCAGGGCCACGCAATAGACATCCAGCACCAGGCCGCGGGCCAGACTGCCGGTGCCCACGCCCAAATCCGTCATGGGCGTAGTGGGCGTGGGGGTGGGCCCCAGGGCCAGGTCGCCGTTGCCGCCCAATAACACCATCTCCTCGGACTGCATCAGGGACTGCAGGGTGGTGAGGATGGCCAGGGCCCGGTTGTCGGTGCCGGGGAGGCTCGCCTCTTCGGCCTCGAAGGTTACGAAGGATTCGTGGCCCAGGGTCTTGTAGGCCGCCACCTGGGGCGCGGTTCTCAGGGCCACCGCGCCCCCGCGCTTCCCTTCAGCGACGCCCGGGGAGAGGTGGCCGATGTTGATGCCGATGACCGACAGCCAGTGGACCGCGGTGCCCACGCCGCCGCCGACCCGGGTGATGGTGTTCCGGAGCGGGGTGATCAAGGGATAGAGTTTTTTGGCCGCGGGTTCCAGGTCGTAGGCCACCAGGCCTTCGGCGATGCTGATGCCGGCCTTGGCCAGCTCGGCAGCGCTCAGGACCTTGGAGCTTTTCAGAAGTTCGATGGTTTCAGCAGTGGGGTTCATTATAGCCTCCGGTTTTCGGTTAATGTGTAGGGCGGGAAAGCGAAGCGCATCCCGCCATTATGGCCGCCCCTACTTGATTAAAAACGGCCTCTGCCGGGCCGCCACAATCTCGCCCAGGGCGTCCTTCGGCTCCTCGGTCTCAGTGGCCTTATTCAGGGTATCCCCTTCCTTGGGGACCGCCTTGAGGGCGCCCTTGGCCGGGGCCGGCTCGGCCCTGAGCTTTTCCACTTCCGCGGCCAGGGCCTCATTTTCGCCGGTGACCTTGGCCAGATCGGTCTTGGCCATATCCAGGTCCGCCACGGCCTTGGCTAATTCCTCATTAGCCACCGATACACGCCGATCCACGCCGATAACCTTCTCCGCGGGGCAGTCGGCCCCCAGGGCGGCGGCGTGGTCGTGGATCTGCTGGACCCGCTCCTGGTCCGCGGCGGAATGACGGGCGCCGGCTTTTTGTAGGGGCGGCGTCTCGCCGCCCGGGC
>Ga0208038_1001026_pt1 | contig 16956 bp, 10 predicted proteins | sample June2015DPH_16_1_FD_184714 | JGI IMG/M metagenome (GOLD analysis project Ga0208038, IMG submission 184714) | Peatland microbial communities from SPRUCE experiment site at the Marcell Experimental Forest, Minnesota, USA - June2015DPH_16_100... | ecosystem: Environmental > Terrestrial > Soil >...
TGTTACGGCTTCACGCCGCTTTGGATGGATGCCGAAAACGATGGATGGCCGGACCTGTTCGTGGCATGTGACAGCACTCCGAACTTGTTTTTTCACAACCGCGGGAACGGTACCTTTGAGGAGATCGGGGCCACGGCGGGTTGTGCTTACAGCCGCGACGGACTGGAGCAGGCGGGGATGGGCGCCGATTTTGGCGATTACAACCACGATGGTTGGCTCGACATTTTTGTCGGACATTTCGCGGATGACTACAACACTCTCTACCGCAACATGGGCCATGGGGTTTTCACGGATGTGACTGAGGAGGCTCAAATACTCTGGACGAGCTGGCCGATGCTGAGTTGGGCCACTAAATTCATCGATTACGACCTGGATGGCTGGCCCGACCTCTTCATCACCAATGGTCATGTCTACCCGGAAGCCGACCAGTGGCACATGGACGCCGGATACAAGCAACACCCCCAAGTGCTCCAAAACCAGCGGGACGGAACGTTTCGAGACGTGACGGCCTCGCTCGGTGGCGACCTCCTCCGCGAAGGACTGGGGCGAGGAGCGGCCTTCGGAGTTTTGGACAACGATGGGGACATAGATGTGGTGGTGAACATTCTGGATGGAACCCCCTGGTTGCTGCGGTGTGATTCGCCCCCAGATGCCCAGTGGATTCTGGTGCGCTTGATAGGCACTCGCAGCAATCGCGACGGGCTCGGCGCAAGGGTTATAGTCCGCGCGGGCGGCCTCGAGCAAATGCAAGAGGTGCATCAGAGCGGGGGGTTTTGCTCGAGCAATGATCCGCGCGCACTTTTTGGATTGGGAAGCAGCGCCATGATCGACGAGCTGGAAGTCCGCTGGCCGTCGGGACTGGTGCAAAGGTTTGCCCACGTGAAATCTCGACAGATCGTAACCATCAAGGAAGGAGAAAGTAGCTTACATGTCTGGCCCCTGCATGCCGCAGGCTCGAAGAACTAACTCGCGATATGTGTCGCTTCTCCTCTTGCTCCTGATCCTCCTGGGGTGCTTCTCGAGGGGTGCTTTTTCTCAGGCTTCAGCCCCGACCCTTCAAAGCTTTCTCGACCGAGGCAGAGAGCTGGAGAAAAGTGAAGATTATGCAGCAGCGGAGAAGGTTTATGCGCAGGCCTTAACAGCGTTTCCCAGGGAGCCAGAGGTCCTCAAGCGTCTGGGGATCATCTATCAGACCGAACTCAAATTCCCGCAGTCCATCGATGCGTTCCAAGAAGCCTTACAGGCGTCCCCCCAATATCCGGAAGTGAATTTCTATCTGGGCCTTTCCTTTTTTGGACTCAACCAGTACGACAAGGCGCTGGAATACTTCAACACCGAATTGAAATTTCATCCGGACTATCGCCGGGCTCATTACTACGCAGCCCAGACTCTGTTGTCTCTCGGCCGCAAGGGGGAGGCCGTGCAACATTTCGAGATTCTGGTCGAGGAGAATCCTAACGATACGAAGGTCTGGTACGAGCTGGCGCGCCTCTGTAGATCGCTAGCTGTGCAGGCCTACAACCGGCTTGCCGTCATCGATCCCGATTCCGTCCTGGTTCACGCCCTGAATGCTGAATCCCAGGCCGAGGATCTCAAGTACTCCGAGGCTATCAAGGAGTACGAGGAGGTCCTGAAAAAGCAGCCCGACTTTCCTGGCGTCCACCTGGCACTCGGCCGGATCTATTACAGAATGTACAAGTCCGCCGAGGCCGAGCGGGAACTCAGGCTGGCCCTACAGGAGGACCCTAACAACCCGCCGGCGAATTACATGTTGGGCCAACTGCTCTTGCGCGACAAGCGAGCCACGGAGGCCCTCCCCTTGCTTCAGGTCGCGGCGGTCGGCGATCCGACATTCATGAAAGCTCACCTGGAGCTTGGCAAATGCTACCTGGAAATGGGGAGGCTTCAGGAAGCAGTGCAAGCCTTATCGCGAGCCGCGGAACTCGCGCCCCATTCCTGGGAGCCCCACGGGCTGCTGGCAGAGGCTTACACGCGCCTGAACGATGAAGAGAAGCGCAAGGCCGAACTGGCCATTATCGAAAAGCTGCGTCGGGAGCGAGACCAAAGCGTACAGGACGCCATGGAAAAAGTGGTCCACGGGGACACGTACCCCTAATTAACGGCTTGCTTTCATCCCGCGAGGATTGACTCCCAGACAAAACAGCAGGTAGATGAGGATGTCCGGAGGACCGCTGCCAGCCGTCCACACATCCAGGACGGCAGAGTTCTCTCCGCGAAGCCTCGTTTGCCTCCGAGGTCGTCACGCTGACACAATAAAATGCCGTGGAGCCACCCGGCTATCAGGCAGCTCCACGGCTGAGTCTAAGGCCTGAAGATTCAGCAACCGTTAGTAATAGATCTTCAGGCCGAACTGAATGTTGCGTTCTCCTTGTGAGCCGGTGATCTGACCAAACCCTGCACCAATCCACGCCGCCGGCGCATTGAGAATGGGCGTGTTGGTGAAGTTGATGAACTCCGATCGAAATTCGATACGTTTCGATTCGGTGATCGCGAAACTCTTCTGGACACTGAGATCAAAAGTTCGCAAACCGGGTCCCGTGTAACCAGCGGTACTGCACGTGCCGAAGGCGCCCGGGAGCTGCGGCCCAAAGGCGGAGGGATCGACCCACTGGATTCCCCCAGTCGAAACGGGCGTCTTGGGGTAGCTTGGCGGTCCGAGACAATCGGCCCGCGCGGTCCGTTCGCCTGTCCCCGAAGCATCACTGGCGAAAACCGTATTCGGGAAGCCGCCACGCAACTGGAGGATCCCGCTGACCTGCCAGTTGCCGAGCACGCCGTTGGCAACCGAGTTCCAATTGCTGCCGAAGTGCATCTTGTGTCCGAACGGCAACTCGTAGACGGCGTAAGACGATAGGAGGTTCCTGACGTCGGATTCGCAAGGCGCCCACTCGGATTGACCGTCATAAAGGTTCTGCCAGTAAGCAGCGGTGGGGGTAACCTGCCCCCCCCATGATCCGTAGTACCCGATCGAATTGGTCATGCACTTGGAGTAGGTGTACGCCACTTGATACTGGAGCCCCTGGGATAAGCGCTTCCGCAAGATTACCTGCAAGGCATGGTAGACCATGTTGGCGTTGGACTCGGTCCCGGAAATCTGGCTGATGATCGGATTGCTGTTAGTGCCCATAGCCGGATTCCCCGACAGGTACGGGCTCTGGCAGGTCGGTATGGTTCCGCCCGACAAAATGACGGCACCCGCCGTCGTACAACCGGCCTCCCCGACCAGCCGCCTCTGGAAGTAGGGCATGGGATTCATCAGGTGAGTGGCATGCTGTCCCAGATACATCAGCGTGAGGACCGTGTCCCGCGGGAACTGGTACTCGGTCGAGAAGTTCCACTGCTGTGCCAGCGAAGGTTTAATATCCGGGTTCCACAGCCGGATCGTGGCGTCCGAAAAATTGACTGGGGCAGTCGTACTCGTAGGGGTTGGGGCAAAAATCGAGAACCCCTGGTCTATCGTTGATGCCGGGTAGGTCAAGCTGTCGTATATGGCGTTGTGCTCTAAGTTGAAGGGCGGGTTGAGGGTGAGCCGCAGGTTCGTCCCGGTCCCCTCCAGATAGCTGGAGGTGGTGTAAGCCCCGCGAATCACGGCCTTCTTATTGAACGCGGACGGGGTCCACGCGAAACCGATGCGTGGCTGGAAGTCAAAGCCGCCGTTGTAACTGTTGTAGAGCGCGTTGCAGTCGCTGTAAGGGCACGACTGGCCCGAGAAGTACTCGGTGCCAGTAATCATCCCAAAGTTCGCCTGGCGATTATGCACTTCCCCCCAGGGGGTGTGGGTCTCATAGCGTAGGCCAATGTTCAGTGTGAGTTGGTCAGTGGCTCTCCAGTCGTCCTGGAGGTAAGCCGCCAAGACGCTGGAACGCTGTCCCCAGGTCCCTGTATCGACACCGCGTTGCACGTACTCGGGAAGCCCCAGCCAGAAGTCGGCTTCTGGGAACCCAGAGCCCCCGCCCGATGTCGCGTTGTCGGCCGGACCGGCTGACCACTGCCCGTCGAAGTTGATGATCCCGGTTCGGCCGTAGTTCCCGGCATAGAACGCGTCGATCCGCTGCCGGAAGAACTGGAAGCCGGTGTGGAAAACGTGACGGCCGTGGGTGATGACGAGCGTGTCTTCAGCTTGTAGCACGGTACTGGGAAAGAGTTCTTGGGTGCCTTCATTAGCGTTACCGATGGAGTTCGCATATGCGAAACCTTGAAGCGAAGGCAGACCCGGCCCGCGCTCGTTGGCGTCCGCAATGCCCAATTGCGTGCCCACACTACCCAGGCCGTTGGCTGAGCCGCCGGTATTGGCTTTGACGTAATTGCCACCCACCCGGACTTCGTTCACCAAGGCCGGACTAATCGTGCGCGTCCAGTCCAGCCCGAGGCTCTTAGTGGGAGAGTAAGAGAAGCTGTTGCCTGAGGAGAGGGGGAACGAGTTGGTGACCGGGTTATTCAGCCGACTCCAGGAAACCCGCCCAAAAATGCGGTCCTTCTCCGTCATGTTCGCATCGATCTTGACATCAAACTGGTCGCCGATGATCGCGCTGCGGCTGGTGTTGAGCTGGTTGTACCTGAGGCCAGGCCCGAGCGGCGCCGGATAGAGAGTCGACGAAGAGAAGAGGTTCTTAGCCACGGCGTCTTCGGTCAAACCCGCCGCTGCAAGGTTATTGAAAGGAACCAGCGCACGCTGGCCGCTGGCATTCACATGAGTAGGGTCGTAGAGCTGGATGCCATTAGTACACGCGCCAGCGGCACTGAACGAACTGCAAACTTCGGAGAAGTCGCCGGCCCGTTCCTTTGCGGTAAAAACATTGATGGCGCCCACGGACGGCGGAAAGTCAAAGCGTTCGCCCTGGTAATCGCCAAAGAAGAACAGCTTGTCCTTTTTGATGGGACCGCCGACGGTACCCCCGAACATGTTCCAACGCTCCTTGCCTTTGGGGCTGCCGGAGAGGTTGCCGCCCCAATTGGCGGCATTGAGGACGTCATTACGGAGGAATTCGAACCCGTCTCCGTGTAGGTGGTTCGTCCCGGATTTGATCGAGGCGCTGACAATCCCGCCCTGGAAATTCCCAAACTCGGCAGGCGCGTTGTTGGCAATCATGTTGAACTCTTGAATTGCGTCCACGCTGGGAGTGTACCCGACGAGGTTATCGGAGACTTGGTTGTTGTCAATGCCATCCAACATGAAGTTGTCGGATTGCTCGCGGTTGCCGTTCACATAAGGCCGGCCACCGCTGGCCGTCGTCATGCCACTGGTCATGCTGGAGGGATTGGGATTGGTGGTTCCCGGCGCCAGCATCGTCAACTCGATGTAGTTCCGTGTCGCCAAGGGGAGGTCTTCATTAATTTTACCGGTAATCACCGTGCCGACCTGCATGGTGTCGGTTTGCAGCAGGGGTGGCGCGGCAGAGACTTCGATTTGTTGCGTGACCGCGCCAATTTGGAGTTGGAAATCCACCCTCGCCTTTTGGTTCATTTCCAACGTGATGGCGCGGCGCACGGCCGTCGCGAAGCCCTTCGCCTCCACCGTGAGGTCAAACGTGCTGACCGGAAGGCGCGGCAAATCAAAGACACCCACGTTGTTGGTTTTCGTCGCGTACGGAACTCCTCGCAGAGTGTCTTGCGCAGTGACCGTCGCTTCGGGAATAGGTGCGCCGGACGGATCAGTGACGGTGCCCGCAAAACCTGCGGTCACTTCCTGCGCAGCCAGAGGTTGAACGAAAAAGGGTACAAATGCCCCCAGCAGCAAAGCTCCCACCAGGAAGATGGGAAGCTTGTATCTGGAGGCCCCTCTCAAACACTTGTTCGACATAGTTTCTCCTCCTTATCATTAGTTCAGGTCCAAACCCCATCGTTGCCGGCCGCTGTCGGCGACTCTGCACGATTGTAATGGAGAGCACTGCCTTCGCCCCTGGCGGGCATTTCGCGAGCAATTCCCGGACGAGGCGAACAGCCGTGGCTTAGCACGCGACCTCGAGTGCCCCCTTAGTCTTGCACACATCTTGCGCACCCCCAAGACCCAGCTTGGCGGCCAATTTGGCCGAAACATATAACTACCCTACGCTCGTTGGCAAACACTACATCCAAAATTTAGGCCTGTCAAGAGATTTTGCTTTCCTGTGTTTGCTTTCCTGTTGTTAGCACATCAAACATTCGGGTCAATGGGGCGGCTGCGGCGACACCTGCCCGCTTGCGGTGAAACTTGATTGTCCTCAGGCCTTGGGTTGAGCCAGGCAATTAGCGCTGAGCTCAATGAATGCTCCGTGGGGTTGATCCGTCTCTACGGTGCATCCGCGCCGTCGGTGAGCCATTCGAGGGAAAAGCGAGCAAAGGTGACTTTCTCAATAGTGGAATGCTCTCCCCGTTCGTAAAGACAACCTATCTTCATATCCGGAAGGACTGTTAAGCATGAGTAGCCTGCTGGGCCGACGTTAAGGAGTTTGGCAACGGGCCATGTCTTGCCCTCGTCGTAGCTTACCCGCATTGTCAACTTGATCCGCTCCGTTTCGCTGGCAGGATTAGAAAAAAGCAGGCGGTTCTTGATGAACTGCGGGGATTCGGTGTAACGAATGAAGCTCGCCTGGCAGACCGGCTCGATGAGCGTGGGATCGCTAGTAATCTTTGACCAAGTAAGCCCGCCGTCTTTGCTAATCGAGACTCCCCTATGGCCCTTATCTCGGTAGTTCCTTATATTGAGCATGAGCGAGCCGTCGGTCAGCTCCACGATTTGGTTCTCGTCCGTATTCCCCTCCGTTGACCCACCCAAGCGCCAATGTTTTCCGTGGTCATCGCTGTAGATCACGTGGTTAAACGCAATATTCGCTATCACGTGGTTGCAGGGAATCACCAGGCGTCCGCTTCGCAGTTGGATGCCGACCCCCGGGCCGGGAACGATGCGGTTCCAGTCCGAGCGATTCACCGAATGGGTGATATCGACAGGGCCGATCCATGTTGCACCCTCATCGTCACTGTGGAAAGTCCACATATCGCTGATCCGGCCCTGCGCTTTTGCGACTTCATCGTCACTCTTGAACTGCTTGGTCGACGTCCTTATCAGTACCAGCCAGACGGTCCCGGTTTCGCGATCAACTACGACGGTGGGGTTGTTTAGTGCGTTGCTCCCATCTCTCGCCACGAGTTGGACTGGAGTCCATGTCTTCCCTCCATCGAGACTCCGTCGCAAGAGTATCTCGTTGTGGCCATGGTCGGCCGCGCTGTCTTTGCGCCCCTCCACAAACGCCAGAACCGTGCCCTTCTTGCTCGTAACCAGGGCAGGGATGCGATAACTGTGATAGCCGCCCTGGGCGCCGGTGAAAAGATCTGTTTGTTCAGGTCCTGGTATTGCCGGCTTCAGTTGTTGTACCTTCGGGCCTGCGCCACAGCCGGACAGCAACAGCCCTAGAGCCAAGAGAGCAAGCAGAATTACGGGAGGACGAGAAATAGGCTTTTTCACACGCACGATCTTCCATACCTCCCTGTTGCAAGTCACTGGGCCCGCTCCCCAATTCTTCCTGCACTCCAGCGGATGGCGTCCTGGACGAGGGTGCGGTAACCGGGGTGCAGGTGCGCCGTTTCGCCGTGGCCGAGTTGAATGTACACCACGCGGGACTTTGGATAGGGACTGATCCAGGCCACAGGACCGTCGCTGGTGGGATTGTCGGTCCTGAGCAGCACTTTGACGTCGGGCGAAATCCACATTCCCTTGTAGGTTTCATCCCACAGGTGGAGCGTTCCCACCCGCGCTGTAATGGGGTGTTTCACAACCGCTTTGACGCACTGTTCTTCACCGTGCTTGTATGTCGACGCGGGCAGGGCGCCTTCCGGCTTCAGCAGGTATTTGCCGCCCACCACCTCCTTGTACCACCACTCCCAGGATTGGTAATCCGCAATGGCATGATGGAGAACCACAATCCCCTTGCCGCTCTCGACAAAGTCTCGCAAGTGGGTCTTCTCGGTTTCGCTTATTTCATTGGAGTAATCGTAGAGGACGAGCACGTCGTACCGGCTCCGAATGTCGTTCCGGAAGGCCTCGTGGTTGGAAACGGCATGGTCCCAATGCAGGTCATCCGCTCCATCGAAAACAGTATAGAAGGTGGTCGGATACTCGTGCCCTCCTGTGACGACGAGCAACTGTAGGGGCTTTGGTTCTTTCTTGGCGGCGCTGACATCGGCAGGAAGTGTGACGGCGCCGGTCGCGGCCCATTCGGTTCCGCGCAGAAACGTGTTCACGAAGCCGGTCTCCTGCATCGCGGCTACGTCGTGGCCAAGGGCTGTGTACATGACTCGGCCCTTCCCGTAGTCGACCGTCCAAATCATCGGCTCGTCCTTGCCCGTCCCGCCATTCGTGGGATCGTCGAAAGCTGTGGCCAGGATGTGAGCTTGGGGCGACATCTGGTGGCTGTGGTAAAGCTCGTCCGAGACCACAAACGATTCCTCCATGCCTTTGGCGATGGGGTGCTCTCGATCCACGAATTTCACCGTAAAGCAGTGCCTGGGCGCATGTGCGGTCTTCGGCGGCCCTTCGGTCCACCAGCCACCGAGCATCTTCAGATACTCCGGCCAGGGCGGCTCTTTGAATCCCATGGGCCGATGGTTGTCGCCGAGCACTTCGAGGCCTGTGAAAGCGTAACTAGCGGCATGAATAGCTACAAGCCCTTTGCCCGATTTCACGAAATTCTCGACGGCCTTCTCGGTCGCTTCCCCCCAGCGCGGGCCGTCGTAGTCGAGCACTAGAACGTCGTAAGCGGCCAGCGTCGCCTGCGTGATTCCCATCGGCTCTTCTTCCACCCGGACATCAAAGCGCCCGCTCTCGACAAGGGCCTTCCGCAGAAAGGGCGTGGTGGTCCGCCAATCGTGGTTGTTCCGCCCGGAGAAGATGAGGACGCGAATCGCCCCCGGCTTGAAGAAAGGAATCGTCACCTGCGCGAAGCTGCCCCTGGCACAAAAGAGAATTACTGCCAGTTGCAACAGGACTATCGGTTTGGTTAAGGAGTAAATCTTCATATGCATTCCTCGATGAAGCCTGAAGGCGGCGTTGTACAGCTTCCGGCCCTCCTCCGCCTTGGGGAACATAGCCCTCTCCCCCTTGAGGGAATAGCTAACCCTCTCCCCCTTGGGGGAGAGGGTGGACCGCCGCCGGCGTTTTCTTCAGCCGGGGCGGGCCGGGTGAGGGGGTCGCGAGCGCGGTCCAGTCGATTTGCGGATCACAACTGGCCGTTGAAAGCCTTAACCGACGACCATGCGTCACCCACCATTAACCTTGGGACAGCGGTGCTTGTTTCTGGTTTAGCGGCATCGACCCCCTCACCCCCGGCCCCTCTCCCCCAAGGGGGAGAGGGAAGAATGCAGAAACTCGAGGGCCTCTACGTAGCAAGCACGCTGTTCAAATGCGCCAGGCTGCGGCGGGCCTGTTCTTCGCTCCCGCACTCCACCGAAAGGACGCCGTTGAAACCTGACCCGCGCAGAATGCCGACCACCTTTTTCCAATCGATCACGCCGTCGCCGCAGGCGCATCCCACCGGCGTGCCGGTCACCTTTCCCCGTTCCGCTTCCGAATGCTCGAGGGCGATGTCCTTGGCGTGGACGTGCACTAGCAAGTGGCTGACAGCCCGCAGGCCCTCGTAAGGGTCTTCGCCCGCCAGGTAGGCGTTCCCGGTGTCGTAGTTCACACGCAGGTACGGCGACTCCACCAGGGTGGCGATGCGCAGCAGCCCTTGGGTAGACTTGGAAATGCTCTGGTGAGGTTCGATGCCGATGTAAATCCCGTATCGTTCGGCCGTTCGCAGGACCGTGGTGAGGGTGTATTTCATCACCGGAAACACCTCGTCCATACTCACCCAGGAGGGACGGATGCCCTCGTCGGTATTCACCACCGGCGCCCCTATGGCGGCAGCAAACCGGATGGCCTTTTGCAAGTAAGGCACGCTGATTTCCGGCCGCATCAGGGGACAGTGGGCGCTGAGGCCGGAAGCTCTGACGCCGTATTGCTCCAGGATATCCTTCATCTCGCCCGGATCATCGTCGAGAGAGAAAGAATGAAAGTAGCCGGCTTCGCTGAGCAATTCGCGCCCGTTGTGGACCATCGGCTCAACGAAGCGGTAGCCGAGCCGCGCGGCGCGCTCCACCCCTTCAGCAAAAGACTTGTCTTGCGACCGGATAAATTCCATGTTGACCCCGGCTTGAATGCTCATACCTCCCACTCCTTTCGCCAGACGGCCTGGCTTTTCTGTTTGTAAGCGATATTCCCCATGTGGCAGGCCACGGCGCCGTAATGTCCCGCGAGCACGTCGGCATTGGGTTGTTGGCGCGTGCGCATGCACTCCAGCCAGTTGCCCATGTGGGTATCGTTCGTCGGCCCGCTCGAGATTTCGCCCAGTTGGGCGTTTTCTTGGCTGGGGATGAATCGGTAGCCGTAGCGGAAGATGGAGAGCCTGCCACCCGTGCCCATGAAGACGATGTCAGCCGCGCCCACAGTGATCATGTCCGTGAGCGTTGCCTCGAAGGTCACGTTCAGCTTCTCAGGGTACTCGAGCGCGAAGTTGATGTTGTCCGCAGTGTCCCGCCCGTCATCGTAGAGGTAAATACCACCCATCGCCACCGCCGCCAGAGGACGCTCGATGTTCAAAAACCAATGCACCACATCCACCATGTGTACGAACAGCCCGCCGGTCTGCCCACCCGTGGAAAAGTCCCAGTAAGCAAAACGGTTGAAGTAGCGTTTCGCATCCCAGGGGATCTTGGGCAACCAGGCAAGGCAGGCGTCCCAATCGAGCCCGGCGGGTTTCCGCTCGAAACCCTTGGGCACCGGCGTCAAGTAACCGCCGTTGGCGTTCCAGATGGTGCGCACCATGTTCACTTTTCCAATCAGTCCACTGTCAAAAAACTTCTGCTTGGCCTCGCTAAAGTGCGGCGTGCTTCTCTGTTGGACGCCCACCTGGACGATTCGGTTGGTCTCTCGGACGGCCTTCACCACTTTCGGCCCCTGCTCCGGCAGGGACGTCATGGGCTTTTCCACGTACACGTCCTTGCCGGCTTTGCAGGCGTCAATGGTGATCTGCGCGTGGACATGGTCGAAAGTTGCCACGATGACGCCGTCAATATCCTTGCGGTCGAGCAGTTGATGGTAGTCGGGATACTTATCCACCTTTGTGCCTGCGGTATCTTCACTCTGGTCGCGCCTCACATCCCAGATGTCCGACACGGCAACCCAATCGAAATTGCCCACCTCGTTGGCACGCTTCATCAGGTAAGTCCCACGCTGGCCTGAGCCAATAATGCCCAAACGGATGCGGTCGTTGGCCCCCATCACGCGCAGGGCGGCAGCCACTGTGGCCGCGCCCACCATGAAACTTCGCCTCGATATTCTCGTTGACACGGTATTCCACCTCGCTTTGGATGAATGAGTCGTCAGCATACCAGAAAAATCCACGGTTGCAATAGTGGGGCTCAAGTGGCGTAGCGCCGACCTTTAGGTCGGCACGTGTCGGTTCCTCCCCCCGGGCCCGGCTACGTGCGTTGCCACCCCTGGCCCTTGCTTTTCCCCCACCAACCACCTGCCACCTACCAAGTACAGACTATCTCCTTTCTTTTCAACAACATTCCCTCCTTTAACTTGTAAGTGCCTTTGTTTTCTATAACATTCCCGCCTCTCCCCCAGTTTTCCACAGCGGTCCTTTGTTTTCATAGACATTCCCGCGTCGGTCCTTCATTTTTAAGAATTCTTTTTTTCTTCCCCTTTCAAGCTCAGACTTACTGTCCGTGGCAGAGCAGGAATCCTTCCGGGCTTTTCGTCGCGCTTGGCATGTCCTTGAGAGAGGCTTAGCATTTCTGGCCACGGGTCTGGAAGGGCGGGGCTTCAGCCCGGCCGTTACAAGGCCTCCCTGATTATTCCTGTGTCCCGTGCCCCGCGGTCGCCGCCGCGACCAGCCGCAAGCTGCGCGGGGCCCGGGACCAACAGAGGGCGGGAGCCGCGATTTCGGCAGGGCTGAAGCCCCGCCTTTCCGGCAGCCGCTGAAAAGCGTCCAAACGTCGTGAGAAATCCGGGCTAGCACCTAGCCCTTGCTTCCCCCCCCACCTACTACCTGCCACATACCACATACCATCTACCACCTACTTCCTTTCTTTTCAACAACATTCCCGCCTTGAACTTGTAAGTGCCTTTGTTTTCTATGACATTCCCGCCTCTCCCCCAGTTTTCCACAGCGGTCCTTTGTTTTCATAGACATTCCCGCGTCGGTCCTTCATTTTTAAGAATTCTTTTTTTCTTCCCCTTTCAAGCTCAGACTTACTGTCTGTGGCAGAGCAGGAATCCTTCCGGGCTTTTCGTCGCGCTTGGCATGTCATTGAGAGAGGCTTAGCATTTCTCGCCACGGGTCTGGAAGGGCGGGGCTTCAGCCCCGCCCTTACAAGGCCTCCCTGGTCATTCCTCTGTCCCGTGCCCCGCGGTCGCCGCGGCGACCGGCCGCATGCTGCGCGGTCCGGCGGAGTGCTGGGCATTCTGGCGCGTGGCGGCGAGCAATTGGGGCGTGAGTTGGGGTGATTTGCGTAAGGACATGGTTCCTCCTGGGACGGGATGTTAGGATAGCGAAGAAAGGACTTCCCCGCGGGTCAAGCATTCCACAATGGTAGGCTACCACGGGGTCGGGGCGTTGTCAAGAGAAATCGTGTCCAGATGTCTAGTCCAGGACTTCTTCAAAGCCTTTCACCACCAAGACACCAAGGCACCAAGAAATCATAGGGCAATTCGCTGAATGCCTTGCTTTGGCCTCTCTTGGTGCCTTAGTGTCTTGGTGGTTCATAGTGTTCTTCGGAATGGGCTCTCTTGGTGTCTTGGTGGTTCGCGGGTGGCGCATACGTCCCGAGGTTTTTTTGTCGGGATGTATGCGCCACCCGCGATGATCTGGACTCGGAGTCTTGATACGAGCTTCGTGAGACTCTGGCTCTTTCGGAGCCCATCCCTTTCCTAGGTGGTTCGCGCGGCTCCATTCCTGATAGTCTTCGACAGAAGGTAAGCTATTCGAGTGTTTTTCGACATCAATCAATGGATTTCGACCATCGACTATGCTATAGTAGTTTTCGACTGCTAATGTAGTTTTGAGGCTTTTTTCGACCAGATAAAAGGGTTTTCGACGCATGAGACTTGCACCGACACCTTTCGCCGTCTTCCAGGAAAAGACCATCCCAGACGGCACCAGACTGGCCGGCTGGGCCGCGCTTGTTCAAGCGCTCGCCCTTCCGGGGCCGGTCCGGCGACCAAGTTGCGTCTCGGAGCAGCATGTTCGCGGCAGCCATCGGGAAGAGGGAGCCTGGACCGTCTTTGATAAACGGTACTGGCCCGGTGATACCTTCGCCGATCACCTGACGTTTGCGCTCCGCCATGAAGACATCGATCTTCTGATCCTGAAGCGAGTCTTTGAAGCCGTGCCCCAAGCCGAGGTCGAGGCCATCGTCCGAGCCGCCCCCACGGGCATTCCTGCGCGGCGCGTGTGGTATCTCTACGAAATCCTGACCGGCCGTACTCTCGACGTGGATGACGCGCCCGGCGCAGCGGCTATCGACCTGCTCGAACCAGACGCGTACTTCACCGGCAAACCGCGCCTTTCGAAGCGCCATCGCGTGCGCGACAATCTCTTGGGTACCGGCCGTTTCTGTCCGGTCATCCGGCGCACCAAAGCGCTCACGGAATTCCTGGCACTCGACCTTGCCGCCAAGGCACGGGACACCGTGGGGCGCACAGGAGCCCATCTGGTTGCGCGCGCCGCCAGCTTCATGCTGCTGGCCGACAGCCGGGCCAGCTTCGAGATCGAGGGGGAGCGTCCGCCGCGCAACCGGCTGGAGAGATGGGGCCGCGCAGTCCTGCAAGCCGGCAAGAACCCGCTCACGCTTGATGAAATCATTCGCCTTCAGCGCGTCCTCATTGAGGACACGCGATTCATACGCTCAGGCCTGCGTCCCGACGGGGTCTTTTTAGGCGAACGGGACCACTATGGCGATCCGCTCCCGGAATTCATCGGAGCACGCCCTGATAATCTGGACGATCTCATGGGCGGCTTGCTGGAGGCGAACGACCGCATGCGCGACGATGGCGTCGACCCGGTACTGAAGGCAGCCGCAACCGCCTTCGGGTTTGTCTATGTCCATCCTTTCCAGGATGGGAACGGCCGTATGCACCGTTGCCTGATCCATCACGTCCTCGCCGAACGAAAGTTTACGCCGCCGGGCATGGTCTTCCCGGTTTCGTCCGTGATGCTGGACCGCATTGATGATTACGGCGCAACTTTGCAGGCCCATTCCGGCCCGCTGATGCCCTTCATCGAGTGGCGGTCCACACCTGAGCGCAACGTTGAGGTACTCAACGAGACCGCCGATCTCTACCGCTATTTCGATTGTACGGAGGCGGCGGAGTTTCTGTATGCGTGCGTTAGACGCACCGTTGAGCAGGATCTGCCGCGCGAGATCGACTATCTGCGCCGTCACGACGAAGCGATCCGCCGCATCATGGATGCGGTCGAAATGCCGGACAGGGTTGCTGAAAACCTGGTGATGTTCATCAGACAGAACAATGGAATTCTGTCCAAAAATCGCCGTGAGGGCGAGTTCAAGAAACTGCGCGATGAAGAAGTGACCTTGATCGAGGGCGTCGTCAACGATGAGTTTGCAGGCTTCTGAATTACTACGGGTTCCAGAGTGGGGAAAACATGAACGCCAAAATCGGTGAACAAGAAAGACGCTATTGGGTGGTATCGCCAAATGTCAACTACAACGCGGGTGGCGCATACGTCCCGAGGGTTTTTGTCGTGACGTATGCGCCACCCGCCGAGCAGCTTGGAATTGGCAGTCCGATGCCATACAGCGCGTCAGTGTTCCTAGAGGCCACTCGGTAGCGCCGCTCCCCGAGCCCCGGCCTCGGTGCCCACGGCAGCGATTCCTATCTTGCCATCGAAAACGAGATTGCGGCTCATGCACGGTGCTGAGTTGCGCCATTCCTTTACACGCCGTCGCTCTTACCCGGTGTATAGGGGGGGCGGGCTCTGGCCCTTGTCTTTCGAGAGCGATTTCGAACCGTATTGTGGTTTTGAGAAAGATTTCATAGCATAAAGTGTGATTTTGTTGTCTAATGTGGTCTGGAGAATGATTTCACATACAATAACCTATAGGAGAAGATTTTCACATGGCCGAGAAGATTCTCACACCCAAGGACGCACCCAAAGTTGTAGGCCTTCATGGTCTGATAGAGGAGTTTAACCTCAAGGTACCTTTGCCCATAGTCCGGTCCGAGGTCATTTCAGGGGCAAGAAGAACAACCGTCACAGATGGCACGGTTCTCGAACAATACCCCAAAGGCTACCTCCCCATCGGTGTAACTGGTAATCTCCGATTTGCCATGCGATATGAACCCATTGACCTTTCGACGCTTGCCGCTGTCTTTGACGCACTCAACATCAGCGAGTTCGAAAACTGGATTCGCTCTGAACCGACCGGCATATTCACGCGCCGCGCTTGGTACCTGTTCGAGTTGCTGACCGGGAAGACGCTCGACATCCCAGAGATAGGCCCCGCATCCTATATAGACCTGCTCGATTCCGATTTGCACGTCACCGGAGCAAAAGTTCAGGTCCGTCGCCAGAGGGTCAACGACAACTTGTTAGGAAATCGTTTCTACTGTCCATTGGTCCGCCGGACGGAAACCTTGAAGAGTTTTATGGCGAAAGACCTGGCAAAAGAGGCACGCAGTATCGTCGAGGAGTGCGACCCGGCAATCCTTACTCGGGCCGTCCACTACCTGTTCGCAAAAGAAACGAAATCCTCTTTCGCAATCGAAGGCGAGGTACCGAACAGGGACCGTACTGCACGCTTCGTCGCCGCCTTGGAAAATGCTTCAGCGTTCGACGCCGGTAGCAAGGAAGCATTCGTGCGCCTCCAGAACGCTATCGTAGACCCTCGCTACGCACAGAGCGATTGGCGCACAACGCAAAACTATGTTTCTCAAACGCTTTCCGACTACACGGAGGACGTGCATTTTGTTTGCCCGAAGGCCGAAGATATTCCCGGTCTGATGGCTGCATGGATGCAGATGACCCACCGCCTTGAGACGGCTGATGTGACTGACGCAGTTGTCGCCGCCGCCGCCGCTGCCTTCGGGTTTGTATTTCTCCATCCCTTTGATGACGGAAATGGCCGGATTCATCGTTTCCTCGTACACCATATCCTGACAAAGCTGGGATTCACTCCGCCAAGAGTTCTTTTCCCGGTCTCGGCAGCAATGCTCCGAGAACGGGAAGCCTACGACCGAGTCCTGGAGCGATACTCATCTTCAGTGCTCCCATTTATCAGCTATGATTTGGACGCGGAAGGTCGCATGGCCGTTCATAACGAAACGGCAAGCCTGTATCGCTTCTTCGACGCTACTCCTCACGCCGAATATCTCTATCACTGCATCGAGGAGACGATTCGGCGAGACCTTGGAGAGGAAATAGGATTCCTAGTTGTATTCGACGCTGCCATGCGAAAAGCCCTTGAAATTGTGGACATGCCGGACCGCCGTGCATCCTTACTCGTTCGCCTCATTCTGCAAAACCACGGAAAGCTGTCGCGTGGGAAAAGGCCGACATTCGCTGAAATCAAAGACGATGAACTCCATCGAATTGAAGACGCGGTGTGGCACACATGGGAGAAAGAACGAGAGAAACTGTCCGCACCGGTCTAAAAGAGCATCAGTTCTGCCGGTTTAGCGGTCAGCAGTCGTCATTGTTTTTGGAGGCCGGACACACATCATGGTTAGCTGCGGAGGACAATGCGCAGTCTCGCAGGGTCGAGTTCTCGCCTTACGACTTTGGTCAGGCCAAGAGATGAGCCTCCCGCGCCGTCAACGGGAACTGGAAGAAGAGGGGATAGTATCTCCAGCGTTCGTCGCGATGCTCGTGTGCCTTGGCGGCTCTCTATCGGACC
>Ga0208038_1001028_pt1 | contig 16931 bp, 13 predicted proteins | sample June2015DPH_16_1_FD_184714 | JGI IMG/M metagenome (GOLD analysis project Ga0208038, IMG submission 184714) | Peatland microbial communities from SPRUCE experiment site at the Marcell Experimental Forest, Minnesota, USA - June2015DPH_16_100... | ecosystem: Environmental > Terrestrial > Soil >...
ACATTGAACGGAATATGAGTCCGGGGGGGATTCCGGTTCACACCGGGTGGATGAAAGATGGCATGTGGGTGGCGATTGCGCTGGACAATTTCGCCGAAGCCCACCTGGCGCGCGATGAAGGGGATGCCGCCATCAAATTGCTTTACGCCACGCTCAATCATGGGACGCCTCTCTATACCTGGTGCGAGGAGCGAGGACAAGAACCGAACACTGAAAAGACAAGTGGTGACAGGCAACACTTGTGGACCCCTGTTGCCGTGGTCCGCTTTCTGCGGGATGCATTGGTCATGGAGGAAGACGACCATTTGCATCTCGCCCGAGGCATCGATCGGAGTTGGCTTGCCTCCGGCAGGGAGGTGGGGATTGAAGATGCATCAACGCACTTTGGCAGGCTGACGTACCATTTTTCGCTTGACCAAGCGAAATCAAAACTGACAGGAGAGATTGATTTTCCCGAAAGCCGGATCTCTTACAAGGCTACGCTACATTGCCGGTTGCCGGAGAATCTCAAAGTTGTTGGTGTGGACAAGTCTTCGAAAGCTTCTCTTGCTGCCGATGGGAATGCGCTGGAATGGGACAATCCTCATGGGACGGTCCATTTTGAAGCTCTAGTAAGACCCGGGAGATAAGGTCCTGAGCACAGACAACCTACTAACTACCTGTATTTTCAACAACATTCCCGCTTTAGACGCGTAACTATCTTTGTTTTCTATAACATTCCCGCTTCGCTGCGGGCTGTGGAAACCCGACCCTTTGTTTTCATAGACATTCCCGCGTTGCCCCTTCACTTTTGAAGAATTCTTTTTTCATTCCCGTTCAATTGTAAACTTATTGTCCATTTGAAAGATGGGAGCTTTCCGGGCTTTTTGGCGCCGCTTGGGACACCCTCGAGGGTGGATTGCGTCGTCGATGTGGTATTGAACCCGAATCCGAAAGTTGGTAGCCGCCGTTCGAGCCGAATCACTTGATTCGATGCCCGTTTGACGCAGATGCTGGAGGAACAAAATGGTGCGGGCGCGGCGTAGGGGCACAGCGCGCTGTGCCCCTACGAGAGGCTCATCGCACCGACTCCAACTTCTGAACTTGACTTCAAGCAACATGCTTCCTCGAGGCCATGACCTCCTGCATGGCTTTGCTTACTATCCTAGCCTATGGTTTTCTACGTGTCAAGAGACATAGTGTCCGCCGTGCGGATCACTCGAGGTTTGGGTGGAGCCTGAACATCTGCTCCGAGGTCTGGCCGAGTTTCTGCATCAGCATCATGGCCATCACATCCAGGGTGACAAGCAGGGTCTGCTCGAACAGGCTTCCCATGGGCTGAATAGAAGTTTCAGGATTCTCCCGCTGGCTCTTCGGCGTCGGAGGCGGTATGACCACTACACAGGCGGCAAGTCTGGCGAGCGATGATTCGGGGAAGATGGTGATAACCCCGACCTTACCTCCGTTTTCCACCGCGCTCTGCGCCATAGCCAGGATTCTTGGCACTCATGCTGTTCAGTACTTATCCCAGTGCAGAACGTCTGAAAGGGGTCGCTTGGGCCTTTCCGGGCTTTCCGCCGGGTAGCCCATGGGAATCAGGCTGACCAACTTGTAGCCCGGGGGCGCCCCCACCAGGTGGCAGATATCCGAAGCATAGGGCTTCTTGTCCCCAGCCACCCAGCACGAGCCCAGGCCGTGTGCGCGGGCAGCCAGCAGGATATTCTCTGTGGCAGCGCTGCCGTCCTCGAGGTAATACTTCGTGTCTTCGCACAGAACGACCACGCACACCGGGGCTTGGGCAATGAACTTCCCATGATCGGTGGTCTCGGCAATTTGGCGCAGCATCTCGGGCTCCGTCACCACGACGAATTCCCAAGGCTGTATGTTGATGGCTGTGGCTGCCAAGCGCCCGCAGTCAATTACGTCCTCGATGGTCTCTTTGGGCACCGGTGCGCCGATGTACGCGCGGACCGAGCGCCGTGTCTTCATCACCTCAATCGCGTCCATGGCTGTTTGTCCTCCGGCCAGGTGCTGGCTTCAGGCAGCGGCACACCTCAGCGCGGAAAGGAATCAGCACCTGGGCAATCGCCATTTTAACAGTATGAAAGGACTTACGCTCTACAAAACCGGGCCCCTCGGAATTATTGCACAGCCTCCTGGAATTACTCTGTTAGGTTCAGGCGAGAATACGGTGGTGGGTCAGTTTCCGGCAAGGGCGTTATTCGGCCCAGTGGCGGCCCGCTGTTCAGAAAGTGGCAAGATTTCTTCCGACTGCGTCGGCATCCGGGAGAAACGGGCGGGCGGACGCGGGCGCCCTATGTACGGTTTCGACTATACGTCCAAGTGAAGTTAAATCGGACGCTCCTTGACGATAGCTCTACGCTCCGTTTCCGCATCTAGTCGCCGAATACCGAATGGCTCACCGGGAACGCAGGGGCGGGCTATCGATATCACGGCGTTCCGGCTGGCGATTTGGTTGTCAGCCTCTTCAAATCGAGGGTGAGCGTCGCGAGCGCTTCATCGAAATTGCGATCGTGGGTTTTCTGGAGATTCGCGGGGGCGATCGACTCGGTTAACGCCCACAGTATGTAGTGCGTCTTGCGATCGAGGATGCTCAGCCGGAACATCGGCAGTGGGTCAGACGCGCCCTTCTGCTTATTTGCGTTTGTGGGACCATTTGGCCCGATGAGTTGTATTTCGAAAACAAGTTCGGCTTCCTGTGGCTCGGCAACAAGCTCATATCGACCCCACCCCTGTACCGCTGCATAAAACTGGTTGTAGGGGCGATCTGGACTGCCGCTAAAGGGATGCGGAAAGAGCCCGCTGTCTGCTCCAGCATTAGAGACAAAGACTTTCTTTGCAGTGAAGAGCGTTGGCGGCACGGGCGCCCCGCCAGCCTCAGGAACCTGTTGGGCGCTCGCCGCAACCGTCGACAGAATCGCAATACAGGCGAGCCAAAGTGATCCCAATCGGAAAGTCCTCAACATATTTACCCTCCTTGCGTAGGCACCGATTCAGCCAACCGCTATCTGGACTCAGAGACGCGTCGTGAGCGGGAATGGTTTCACCGCCAACAGCAGTCCCTGAATTAGCTGTTCGCTTTACTGAACAAATTCAGCAGCATGGAAAAGCTTGCACATGTCCGGTTAGCCGACACGGCAAAGTGGAACGCTTGGGATTCGCGGTCCAGCTGCTTTCGCTGAAACTCTAGACGCTGTGGCATGACCCTGAACCAATACGGGTTGTGGGAAGGGGATTTCCCAACAGTTATGCAGGACGCACCCCTTTGGTGTCCGAAAAGGGCGTTTTATAGCACGTGATGTGTCCGGTTTTGATTGCTGTTCGCCCCTGTCTTAGCAAGGAGAATCGCCGCCGCCGTCGCTGTGGCGCGTCATTTCCACAGCGTGGATTCTCGCAGGCGCTCCAATGGTGCTGATATCAAACCCAGACGGAATAGTTGCGAGTGGCAATAGACCACACACCCCAAAGAACGAACGTCAAACAACTGGTTCTTCCCGCCAAAAGAATCTATCGGTATTGATGCCGGTTAGATTGTAGTGTGAGCGGCGTCATGGCAATAAAGCCTACAGGAAGGTATCCTCGGTTGCCGGTAGGCTCCTGTGCGGATGCATCTCTCGCATGTGCCCCGAATTGGAGAGCGCTAATGGGCCCCCTTGAACGTAGGGTGTTAGAGACTCTTGTCAGTTGGGTCGAGATTGATGCCTCGGGGCTTTCCTCAGTGCGGCAACGCAAGCGCCTCCCGAGGAATCACCTCAATGGCAGTTCCTTGAAGCCCCACGTCTTCTCCCGCCTTCTCAGCTCGCCAAACAATTCTCCAGCAAAGCGGATCGTCAGCGATTCACCGCGACGGAGGTTCTTTCTTTTGCCGTTGAGGGAGAGCCAAGGGCGCGGGAGCATTATTTGCAGGCGGCGGGATAACTTTATGGCCGTGACCCTGATTCACGGGCCAGAACTTGCCGGAGGGAAATGGGAATTCCACCGCAAGAGCCCTCTAAAGCTGCTCCGACACTGTCCAGTTTTGGTTTGGGAAACAGGTTGAAGACACTGTGGAAGCGCGCTGAACTTGAGGGCCGTTGTTGCGTGGTTGCTTCTCAGCGTCGGGCAATCTTCCTTTTGGACTAGGTGATTCTTGCTTTACTGTCGATCATCAGTCGGCGAGGAAAGCGACCAGTGGTCAAGGGTAGCCGTGAGCGACCAGTGCTGCTCGATAGAAAATGCGGCAGTGGCCAGGAGGTGGGAACATGAGCAACTCTCACAACACCATTCCGTCGTGCGGGCAGGAAGCGCCAACCCATCCGTCCCGCCTGCAGATGATGGGTCTCACTGTGCTGGCCGTCCTGCTTTACCTAGTGTTGATGGATGCTGCGGTCGAGTCCTTTGTCAGCCACTCGCCGTTGCGGTGGATCATCTGTGGGACGGTCACCGGATACGTTGCGCTCAGTGTGCTGTTGTGGCGAAAGCTGAGCTGGACAACCAAAGCCTCGGTCTCTTTCTTCGTTTTGTTCAGTTTGCTGGCCTTCGCGGCATGGCGGCCCGCGGGCTCCGATTCGCCCCTCACCTTGTTGCGGCAGCCAACGTCCACGTTGCTGTCGGCAGCCACGATTTTGGGGATTCTCCTGGCTGGCTGGGTCCTGGCGCGATTCAAGTTTCTGCCCTGGCCGGCCCGAGTGGCCCTCGTCCTCCTCGCCGCTTACGGAGTGGCCGGGTTTGTCTTGGGCATCATGGCGCGCACTCCTTATACTGCCCTCCTACACGGCGGGAGCCTGTGGGAGAAGGTGCCATTTTGGCTCCAGGGGGCATTCCTCGGAACGGTCGTGGTGCTTCCCGCCGCACTCCTGTTGCAACTCGTAACCGGCGTCTCGCAGATTCGCGCCGGCGAACTGCGCGACTGGGGCAGACAGGTCCTGGCACTGGGGATGTGCGCAACCATCACAGCCTCGGGCATCACGAGTGCAGCCGGTCCCGTTGCGTCCACAACTGTGATTCCGGAGTACACGCCACTTCCGCCACCACCGCCTAACCCCTTTGCAAATGAAGCTGCCCCGGCCTCTTACGAACCGGCCGCAGAGCGCTTTCGCCGGCTTCAGTCCGTAACGCAGTCGCTGGCCGGGCTCATCGACCCGGCCACACTGGATGTCGCCGCAAAAGCAAAACAACTGGGCTCCAACATCGACCCTGTGTTCGCATTTGTCAGAGATGCGGTCGGGTTTGAGCCTTATTCCGGGCTTCTTCGCGGAGCGCGAGGCGCACTGATAGCCCAATCGGCCAACGCGTTAGACAAGAGTCTGCTTCTTGCCGAGCTGCTATCCGCCCAGGGCTACAAGGCTCGAATCGTTCCGGGGTCACTCAGCGACAAGGATACCGAAAAACTGATGCAGTTGTGGTTGACAACACAACCACCGAAGGCTTCCCTCCCGGCAGAGAGGATAGAGCAGATCATGAGCGAGGCCGGGGAAACGGAGATTCTCAGGCAGGCGAAATCTGCGCAGTCACAAGCTGCAGCCGCACTCAATTGGGTCTCCCAGCGATCTGTGATTGACGCGGCCTCCATTACCGAGGTGGCGGGGACCCCGGCAAAGTGGTTCGCTGACACAACGAACAAGCGTTTGCGCGAGCAGGCTGCGTCGCACTTCTGGGTTCAGGTCGAGCAGGGCTCGGGCTGGGTCGACCTGGATCCGTCATTCCCCGAGGCGCGCATGGGACAGCGGTTTGCCGAGCCCGGAGGAGCATTCGAGCCCTCCGCACCGCCGCGGAGCCTGCTGCAAACGATCGCAATCAAGATGACGGCTGAGTACGCAGCGGAGGGGCACCGCTCCCAGCAGGTGGTTCTGGATGCGGTTTTGCCCACGGAAGACTTGGTTACCCAACAGATGCACCTCGTCAATGGGCCGGTGGGCGCTTGTTGTCACGATGATCTTTCGGATGCGACCCAGTTTCAGGCGGTGTTGCAGGTTGGCAAGAAGCGATTTGAGGGCACGCAGTACACACTTGGCGGTCCAGCAGGAGCCGGCTCACAGGGAGGAGTGCGCGATCTTTTTGGTGCTCTGGGTGGTGGCGAGTCCGTCGCGCAAGTCCTCACTGGCTTGTGGATGGACATCACTCTGTCCGGCCCGGGACTCAAGTCGCAGACCGAAAGAAGGTACCTGCTCGACCGGATTGGCTTCTCGGCGCGCGCCCAGGGGAAGGACCGGCCGATTGTCGCGATCCCGGCTGGACAGCTCCCCTACCTGCTAACCCGAAGCTATGACATTCTGGTGATGCCAGCCCCCTATTCGGAGAGTCTCGCAGGTTGGCTGGCTTCCCAGTTTCTGCACGAGAACCAGGAGATCTTTCGCCTTGCCATAGATGTTCGATACGGGAAGGCCGACCCGGCCGCACTGTCCTCGGCCCTTGCGGCGGGCACTCGCCTCATTTTCCCCTTGCTCAGTTTCGCCCATAACGCCAGTGAGCGGCTGCGCGCCACTGAAGGAGGAGCACGACTAATCCTCGAACGGCCACTCGTGGTGATGTACAAGGAGGGGTTCAGCGCTCCAGGTGCTTCAGGAGAACGAGCGGCGACGATTAACGTAGAGAAAGGCTTTGATATCGTTTGCCCCGGTGCGGTACCCGGCGGCGGGAACGCGCAACAACGTGCTGCCGCAGGCATTGGCTACGGTACCTATCTGACCGACCTCGAACTAGCCGCCGTCCAGCAACTGGAAGCCCGGAATACTTCTCGGATTCTCAACGCCAGCGCAAACCTGGAAGCTGCCAGGAAGCGAGGACAGAGGCTTGTCGCTCTTCGGAAAGCGGGTGAGGACACGGGCGTCGGCGCCTCGGAAGACGTCCGGGCCCGGTTGAGAGCAGACTTGGTAGCAGGGTTTATTGTGGTAACTGTTCAGGCTAATTCGCAACAATCTCGTGGTCAAGCGGCTTGGTGGCGCTTGGATCCAGTGTCCGGCATCGTGATCGGCGTGGGTGCGGACGCCGAAGGTCAGGCCATGACGGAAAACCAGGTCCTCCTCTTCAAGACTGCAATGATGCTGGTGTGCGAAGTCGCGGCAGAATCCAGCGCCAAGAGCGGCGGGCAACTTGTGCTGGGCCTCCTTTTCTGTCTCGTGGCCGGTGGGGTCTCCATCAGCGGAACGAAAGATCTACTCCTTCATATCCTCACATTGATTTTAGCCGTAGCGAGATTAGTTGTTCAGTAGCAAGGCACGGGATTCGTTTGGGACGGTCATGAGGGGCGGGACAGGCTCTCAGAAAGGCACCGCGGCGGAACAAGGAGTCGAACCTATGGAAATCGTATTGGCCGAACAGGGAGTCTTCGTACTTCCTGTCAAAGTGACGCAGGACCAAGCCAGGGAAAGAGCCTGGGAGCAGAAACTCAACGCCTTCGGCACGCTGGCCAAGTTCTTGATGCGGCCCAAGAGCGAGGACATCCAGGTGAGCCTACTGGAGCTGCGCTACCAGCCGTTCTGGCATGCCACCAGCCACAAGCGCTTTCGCTACGACCGCCGTGCCCAATACGCGGTGCCGGTCCTGGGTGACGTGCAGACGGTGGAAATCGCCGGGCAGACTTACACCCCGGCTCAGGGCAAGCTGACTTTACAGGGGATGGACCATTGCCTGCTAGACGAGCGGCACGAGATCTTTCTGGACGCTCTCAGCGGCGAAGCTCAAGACCTGCGCCCCTACTTGGCCTTCGACCGGATAGACGGGTCTAGCGGCGGCACGTTGCCCAATGACTTGGCCCTTGCTCCTCCTGCGGTGCGCGCGTCGGTCGTGGTTCGCCAAGTGCTGGGCGACGTGCTTCATCCACCCTCCGCCGACCAGATTCTCGAAGAGGAAGTGGTGGTCGATTGCCTCGACCTCTACTACCGGCCGGTCTACGCCTTCGCGTACGTGTGGCAAGCCAAGGACAAGCGTGTCACGGTGGAAGTGGATGGGCTTACCGCAGAGTTCAAGTCCACGGGAAAGGCCTTCGGGAGCCAACTCAAGCGCGTCCTGAACCGTGAAGTGCTCTTCGACATTGGCGCGGAGACGATCAACCTGGTGGTCCCAGGCGGTGCCATCGCCCTGAAGCTGACCAAGGCGGTGGCGGAACGCGCAAGGAAAGCTTCCTGACCATTCGCCCTGAATTGGGCGTGAGACTGCGAGGGGAAGCGCTGGTCGGATGAATGCGTGATTTCGTTTGCAGCAGACCACAATGAAGAAACGCATCTGGGGGGACGTATGAAGAAGCTAATCGGTGTTGCAATCGGGGGAGTCGTCTTACTCGCCGTGGCCGCAGCGCTTGCCGTGGTGGGGTATCGACAAGGGTGGTTCAGCCGGACCGGCCTGAAACCGCCCGCGGGTTCCGCCGGAGGCATTGTCGCAGGCGGGCAGGAAGCGGGAAGGCAGGCCTCGGCGGGAGGTGGAGGGCAAACCTCGCCAGGAGCAGGTGGCGGGGTGGCGGGACCGGGCACCCAAGCTGCGGCGCCGCAGTTCGACGGCAACGTAGCGGCCCTCGTTTGGGGCGGCAAGGTGGAGAGCGGCACGGGGATCAAGGATAACGATCAGGCGGGGCAAGACAATCTCCTGGACATGATCGATGGGAACAAACGCACCTACTGGGAAACGGCGAACAATCCCGGCCCCAAGGAAATCCTGTTATCGTTTTGCAATCACGAATCGGTACTCATCGATCAGGTCAAGATTCTGGATATCTCGACGGCGGACAGGCCACGCGACGTGGAAGTATGGGTATCCAACAGCGGACCGGCGGCGGGCTTTGAGCAAGTAGCGACCGCAGTGCTGCCGAAGGAGCCGGCTGAGAACACCATCCACTTCAAACCCGTGGAGGCGAAGTACGTTAAGTTACGGCTGCTGCACAACCAGGATGGGCGCGAAGTGTTTGTTATACATGAACTCCAGGTGATGGAGGCGCAACGGGGGGGGTACACCCCTCTCCTCACTCGCCACCCGGAACTGCTGGGCCCCCCGCCAGCGCCCGGAGGAACCGCGGTAGCGGCCGCCGGGACTCCTCCCGCCTGTGTGCCCGTGCCCGTGCCAACCAACCCTCCACCCCCTGGTCAGGGTGAAAGCAAACACGTATTGGCCCTTGTAGCGAAGCCCTGGGTCCACCCCGAATATGCCTATGGTGCCCTCTATCTGAAAGCCAATCCCGCGCATCGCCAAAAGTATCCTGACCTCGAAGTTGCCGCCCGCGTGGACTTGACCGTCATGCGGGGGAGCCGGGCGGGGCCGCGGCTGCTCACCGCCCAGTACGGATACGACACGGTCGTCCTGGAACAGGTTTGTGAGGCAACCGGCACGCCGCTCGCGCCAGAGTTCACACAGGCGCTTGCGCCTTGGGTTGCCGAAGGCCACAAACTGATCATTCATGATGCCGATAGCTGCCGTCCTGGCCCCGATTATGGGTGGTTGCCCTACCACCTAAAGACCAACAACCCGGGAGGCCATGCGGCTCCAGGCACGTTTCTGCGCTTCGTAGAAGAGAACTGGATGGCGCATGGCCACTCCGGCCGGCCGGGGTTCATCGACTTGGACGCCTGGGAGCACCCCGTTGGCCGCCGCAACGAGCTCGGCGACTCCAACATCTTTACGGAGTGGGATCCTCATTGGTGCGGCCATATGGTGGTCCGGAACGTAGACAACGTTTTCGGATTTGTTCATACCTACGCTCATTATGGCCGAGGCCTGATTATCTACAGCGGCTTTGATATCGACATGATAGGCACCGACGGTTATGACCTCATGGTCGCCCGCGAGCTCGCCCAGGGATTCGATCCTGATAACCTGCCTTGCGCCGCGCGCATCGGCGACTTTGTGGTGACCACCGAAAGGCGCCTGATGGAGCGGCCATTCCTGCCGGGCAGCACTTACGACTACCCGCTCTCGCTGCTTTCGAACCTGGGCTACAAGGGAACGGTCGGTCTCTCCGTGAAAGCTAACCCAGGCTTGGACGGCATGCAGGCCAGCTTCGCTCCCGCTTCAGTAGACCTGGATGGCCTGGCGGAAAGCAAGTTCTCGCTAACCCTGCCTGCGAACGCGCCTTCCATCCCACAGGCACTCGAGGTGAAGGGCATTGACGCTGGCGGCAAGACGAACTCGCTCTGCCTGCAACTCGTCCAGCCGACCACCGGAGAACTCTCCGTGGTGAGCACGCTGGCCCGGCCGCCCAAGACGAGCAGGAACCTCGAGATCATCCTCGATGCCTCGGGGTCGATGAAAACGCCGCTGGGCAAGAAGACTCGCTGGACGACCGCCCACGACGTGCTCCAGCAGATGCTGGCCACGCTGCCGGGCGATTTCAATGTGGGGCTGCGTATCTACGGCCACCGCGAGAGCTCTCGTTCCCCGAAGACGTGTACGGACAGCCAACTGGTGGTGCCGATCCACAAGCTCGACCCAGCCGCCATCCTCCACGCGGCCGAAGCCGTGAAGCCGCGAGGGGAGACACCCTTGGTCTATTCCGTGCTCCAGTCAACGACCGACCTGAAGGATGTCGGCGGCGGCACGGTCATCGTAATCACCGACGGCGAGGAAAGCTGCCACGGCGACCCGGTGAAAGCCGCGGCGCAACTGAAGGCTTCGGGGCTCGACATCACCTTGAACATCGTGGGCTTCACGCTCACGGGGCAGGCGGTGCAGAAGCAACTGGGCGGTTTCGCCCAGGCCACCGGCGGGCGCTTCTACGCGGCGGACAATGGCCCGGCGCTGGCGCTGGCGCTCCAGATGGCGGCAGTCGACCGCTTTCCTTATACCGTCACCGACGCGACCGGCAAGGAGGTGGCGGCAGGCGAGGCCGGCTCGGGTGCTGAAGAGCTACCACCGGGCGAGTACACGGTGGTGGTTAATGCCGGGGGGACGAGCCTGAAAGCGGAGCACGTGCGGGTGGCTCTTGCCCAGCAAACCACGGTGCGTATCGCCGTCAAGAACGATCAGTTCGTGCTGGAGCAGTGAAGGCGCGGGTCGGGGGCTGAGAACGACCCTTCCCGTCTGACAGGAGGCGGGTATGACGAAGACCACATGGGTTGCAGTTACAGGGTTGATCGTGTTTTTCATCGTGCTTTCTTCTTCCGCTTGCAGTTCCTGCCGGCACTCATCCGAAGTGGCTGGTACTTCGCCCTCGGGTGGCGCGCTGACGGCGACCGCTGGCCCTGCCGGAGCCGTGGCTGAACAGGCCGGGCCAGCCATCGAGCTGAAGAGTTACAGCCCGGCGGCGAGCGCATCGAACAAGGCGGTGGAGTTCTCCATTCCCAATTTCACTGTCACCAGCACACTCGGTTCGCGTAGCGCTTCGGCAGGAAAGGTCTTCCTGGTAGTTGACACCGTCTGGAAGAATATCATCCCTCTCACCAAGGTCGCAAAGCATCAGGATGATGCGGCCGGGACCAATGGCGTGGGTGGGTTGGGCTTTGGCGCGGGGCAGGCGCAAAAAAAGGAAAACCCCGGCGACTATGAAATGAAACCCACCCCTTACGTGGTCCCCGACGTCAAACAACACGCCTTACTGGTCATCAACGGCCAGGACACGGCGGTGATCAGCGAGGCGCAATCGTCGGCAGCGCACCCCCTGTCGGTTGGACAAATCGTGGTCCCTGAGCTCAACGCCGAGGTGAGGGGGCAGTTGGTTTACGAGATCCCGGCCAGCGGCGTCTCGAGCCTGCTCTTCCGATACCTCGACACCTCCATGGGAAGTTTTGACGTTCCGCTCTATGGCAAGCCGCCTGCCGCCGCCGCTCCCATCGCCGGCCCTGTAAAGAACAAGGTTCTGGAAGTCAGTGCCTACGGCGTGCAACAGGTCGCAAGCCTGGGGAACATGTCTGCGCCGGGCGGGGACATGTACGCGGTGGTGCAGATGGGGTGCACCGGGAAGTCGGCGGGGAGCCTGGTGCAAGTCGAGCTCGAGAACTACGCCTATCTCCGTGACCCGCAGGGAACGACCTTCACCCCCGCGAAGGGTGTGAGCGCTCCTGGCCAGTTCAAAGGCACGGTGCAATTCCTGCCCAGCACTCTCCAGCGCGGCTCGCTGGTCTTCTCCGTCCCGGCGCAGCACGGGGCGCTGACCCTGGTGGTCAACCTTCCCGGCTACCCTCCCCTGGAGCTGGACCTGCCCAACACTAACACCGGAGGAGCGGCCTCAGCCGCTGCGAGCCAGGCACCCGTGCTGTTCACCATTTCAGACGGCAAGACTCTGGATGTGCAGATTCATGGAATGCGCGCGGTGCCCAACCTGGGCGAAAAACAGCCTGAACAAGGGAGACATTTCCTGGTTCTCGACCTCAGCCTGGTGAATAAGGTCGATCAGGGAATCGAGTTTCAGACCAGAGAGCAGTTGAAACTCTTGAATGGCGATGAGGCGATTCTCGCGGACGCGAGTTCCATGCAAAAGCTTGCACACCCCCTCCTCGAGAATAGCGTCGTACCTGCCCACGGGCGCGGTCGGTTCGAAGTGGCTTTCCAAGCGCCGATCAACGCCACGAAACTTGTCCTCTATTACCGCGGGTTCAATCGGGAGGAGAAGCATCCGTTGGAACTGAGATAACGCCAGCCTGGGGGTTGGTTCAAGCCGAAGGTCAAACCGGGGAGACTGCAAAACAGACCCGCGCGACGGGCTCCTAAGTGGGGAAGGGCAACAGGCCTTATCCCGCCGCGCCGACCGGTCTAGACCTACGCCGTAACCGCCAGAAGTTCCCCGCGATTTACCAGCGGTCTCAGTAACAAGAAGCGGCGCAGAAACTGACGGCGGTCACAACCTGAGCACGCAGCCACGGTCAGGGTCATCCTGGCCGAGGCCTTTTCTCATGCCCAATGCCCCTGCGGCAGCCGCACGTCGTCAATCCGAGTAGTGCACACCACTGTCCCGTCCAAAACCAGAGCCACGATATGCAAAAGCGCTGGAACCCGAATTCGAAAGTTGGCAGCCGCCGGTCAAGGCGAATCACTTGATTAGAAGCCCGTTTGACGCAGATACCGGAGGAACAAAATGGTGCGGGGCCGGGCGTAGGGGCACAGCGCGCTGTGCCCGTACAAGATGCACATCGCACCCACGCTAACTTCCGAATTCGGGTTGAATATCGCCCCTGCCGGGAGCGAGATTTACTTGCGGGATTTCGAATTGTTTCCCAGGGAGACGGCGCGGCTTAGGCTGATGTCCATTTCCGTGTAGGGGGGCAGGATCACATCGCGACCGTGGCGGGTGAGGAGAAAGATTCCCGTCGCACAAATGGCCGCAACCCTGGCCACACCGGCCGTGGAACCATCGGTGGCGGTTGAGCTGATGGCCTCAATTATCAATTGCGTGGTATCGTCAGAGATCTTGGAGATTCCACCGGTAACGCCAAAATCCAGCAAAAACCTTGCCGTCCCGGGACTTTGGGCATGGATTCTTCCCTCCAAATCCATTGTGATGTGCGTTCCCCTGTCCACCTCCGCGGCGACGGGGGACGCGGCAATGTCAGCGGCGGCGCCATTCGGCAAAGCCAAATGCGTGAACAGAAGATTCAGAGAGCCGGGGCGGTATAAGCGTCGTGGCGGGACGCGCTTTGCCAAAACCCCTTGGAGAATGCTGCCCTGTGGAATCGCGATGGTGGAGCCCACCAGCACAGGCTCCAACAACATGGCTTGAAAAGATTGGCCCTGATGGTCCTTGGACGCGCTGAGGCCCTTAAGCAGCACCAGAGGCATCCGTGTCCCTTGGGCAATGGTGCACGGCTCCGGGCAGGCCGCCGGAGCGCTGGCCCCTTTCGCGGCGCGCGCTTCAGCCAGCGCCGGCAAAGTTGTCCCCTCAGGTTCCACTTGCAATGTCAGTATCCAGGGCGGAGCAGCCTTTTGTTGCTTCGATTTCAGTACGTGCCCGGCCGGATCGTCCGCTGCTTTTCCCCCCTTGGCCGCTGGCTTCGCGGTTTCCGCACGCAATTCGGCGCGTTGGCTTAAGGCAATGAACGTCGCCCGCAGCGGAACTTCCGCCCCCCCCGGCAACAACACATTCACTGATCGGAATCGTGCCACCACATCGTGCCGGGGTGCAAAAAGGTGAATCACAAAGGGCCGGTCGTCCACTGCGTAAGCTTTTTTTCGCGATTCGATCTGATCCGCCACCAGCCGGACCGTGCTGCCCTTGGGAAAAACCTCCGTATCCCGCCAATAAACGCTGCGCGCGAGCATGCCCTCCAGCGTGGTTCCCGGCGCAACTTTCTTGAGCTGGGTGCGGCCCTCCATGGCAATCCAAATCACTGGGGCCTGAGCACCGACGGTTTGTGAATACGCGCCGGAAACCGTCGCCCAGCCGATGAGTGCAATGCATACAAGTTTCATCATAATGGGAATCAGCGTGGGAGCACTTCCTCCTTCAGGTAGTTTACCCGAACGACTGGGCAACCGATGAAGGCCGGGCGCGTTCACCGGCGAGCGGAGCTGGTGGCGGAGCCATAAAGGCTTAAGTCGCCGATAGCTTTCTCCCGACCCCTCGCTGAGTAAGCCGCTCTTTGCGGCCGATCGAGTTTGGGCGGGGGCAGGTAACAACGAAAGTGACTACTTCCCTTCGATCTGGCGCAGCCACTGGGTGGCGAAAGCGCGGGCGGCTTGCACCGGTTCCCTGCCTGCGCGGTAACACAGCTTCCACTGGCTGGACTTGGCTTCGTATTGCGGGTCGGCGAACTTCATTTTGCCAACACTGTTGGGAACCAATTTGGCGTCAAAAGCAATGTCCTGACTCAATTCGAGGAATTGATGGAGCCGGGCGGCAATCAGCACTCGGGGATCGGCAGGATATTTTTTCTCATTCTTGGCCAATCGATCTTGAAAGTCTCTTTGCTCGGAAATATTGGCCTGCTCGAAACTCTGCTTCATGATCGCAGCCATCTGGGGGTCTCTAGCCGACCGCTCAACACTTGCCCCCAATTGTTTGACCGTGCCTTCCATTTGCTTTTGCATATCCGGAGACATCTTTGCGACGTTTTTTTTCAGTGTCTCTAGACTCTGGCGCTGCTCGGCCAGATACTTGGCGAATTGCTCATCCGGGGTCCCTTTTGACTTGGGGGGAGCGGGCTTCGCGGACTCGCGCTGCTTGTCGTAATCGGCTTTAAACGCGGCGGATTCTGAATAGGCTTTCGCCCAGCCCAGGGCGTTTTTGACAAACGCAGCCTGAACCGCAGGCGAAGCAGCCTTGAATAATTTCTTGTCGGGATAGACGGGAATGGTCCCATTCGCCAGGGAGCTGACGATTCGTTGCTTCAATTCATTTTCTTTCAAGCCAAAATCAGCCAGGGAACTTTGGGCAAAGACAATAGCCACCCAGGCTCCAAGCATGACCAGGCAGAACAAGAAAAAGGAGTTCGCGCGTAGTCGCATAATCCCTCCAGAAGGTAGTGGAATTAATCTGCATTTATTACCCCGAGCGATAAATAGATGACACTCTTGGAGGCGGGATGCCCTCATCCCGCTGGCGCCGTGAGGGGACCGCGCCTCCAACCTGTGGCCTATTTATCGCTCCCATTACTAATGACAGCAGCGAGGGTAGGACAAATTGAATGCCGAGTCGAGAAGAATTCAATATCTTGGCACGTTTCAAGCGGAAATGACCTGCACTGCACACTCGCATGACCATTGTATTCAATGCCAGTCAGGCGTATGTTGTCGGCCGGGCGGGGAGTCGGCAAGGGGAATTCCGAGTTCCTGCCTGCTTCAGTATCGTCTCAATCCCGGGAGGTCAAACTGATGGCAAGGTATTTTCGACCTATTCTTCTTATTCCCATATTCCTGTACGCTGTCGCAGTTCTGCCTCTTCCAGGCCAGTCTCCGCAGCCGCAAACGTATTCGGTATCAGCCGTCGGCATGGGGACAGTAGAGAGTATGTTTACGGGCAAAGAGTCGACCCTAAAGATCTTTCGCAACGGTCCTAAAGAACTAATCGATGTAACCATCGCTCCCTGGGAAGCCAACCCCAAGGGCGTTCACACGATCAACCTATTCGACCTTCAGGCGCATAAAGTGTATATGCGCAATGTGACTCACAACACGTGCTCGTGGATGCGCTACGTGTCGGCGGACATGCCCAACTATGACCCTATTGCCGCCTCCGCCATGGCGGCAGGCTTTGCCAAGCAGAACTCCGACGCCACCACGGAGATCGTCAATGGCATACCTGCCAGGATCGAAGCAGGTAGCGCGGACCGCCGGTTTTGCGGTCCGCGTCTTTTCCGTAGGCATTATCGCCACCGTCCCGTATTCTATCGCGGTGTCGAAACTCCGGCCTCCTTTTCTTTCCGCTTTCTTTATCGTCGTGCGCCTGCTCAGGCGGCGAGAGAAATTCACCCAGCCTGATTTCGCCCTGTTGGCGCGAGCCTTGAACCGAGCGCGGGCAGTGCACCCTTTTCACCTGACAGCTTGGGTCTTTCTCCCCGACCACTGGCACTGCATTTGCGCGCCGGTGCATCCGATAACGATTTCACTGGCCATGAAGTCGGTGAAGCAGAGCTCGATGAGCGCGGTCAGCCAGTACCGGGGTGCCGACGGCGAACTCTGGCAACCCAGGTTCTTCGACCGCGCCCTGCGCAGCGTCAAGGAATACAACGAAAAGGTCGAATACGTTCACCTAAACCCGGTGAGGGCCGGTTTGGTCAGCCGCCCCGAAGATTGGCGGTGGTCAAGTTACAACGAATACGCCGGCATGAGCGCCGGCGAACAAAACGAACGCTGCGGTTTGATCGTCGACCGCGTGAGAATGCCCTCCGACGCGCGCGCACGAATCTGATCGCTCGATCACGGGGCCGAAAAGACGCGGACCACAAAAGCGGTGGTCCGCGCTTGTATCTTTGCTTGTATCTTTGCTTCGCCGCTGATTTCGGGTGTAAAACAGTCCCTGGAGTTAGCGGTGTCCGGCGGCGGAGGCCGATCTGCGCTGAGGCCGGGAGGGAACTCCCGAGCCTGTCGGGTAGATAGGC
>Ga0208038_1001031_pt1 | contig 16890 bp, 8 predicted proteins | sample June2015DPH_16_1_FD_184714 | JGI IMG/M metagenome (GOLD analysis project Ga0208038, IMG submission 184714) | Peatland microbial communities from SPRUCE experiment site at the Marcell Experimental Forest, Minnesota, USA - June2015DPH_16_100... | ecosystem: Environmental > Terrestrial > Soil >...
GCTCCAGCAGAACGGAACTCTGTCCTCTTAACCTTAACGTCCCTGGGGGTGGGCCAGATTAAACCGCCAAAGTGGGCCAGACCAACTTGCCAAAGGCAGGCGTCCGCGCACAGCTTGAACCGGGTGCTGGGACGATCGGGGCCGGTGTGGCAAGAGGAGTCGTTTGACCATGTGCTGCGCTCGGAAGAGAGTCTTCAGGAGAAGCTGGAATATTTACGACAGAATCCCGTGCGGCGCGGACTAGTGACTCGGCCGGAAGATTATCGTTGGCTGTGGGTTGAAAAGAGCTGAAAAGCAACTTCAACGGCAGCGGGCGAGGGCGCCCGCTCCACACGAGCATAAAAGCGGAAAAGGCCACGCTCATTTCTGAACGTGGCCTTTATTTATGCCGGCAACGACCTACTCTCCCACACACTTTCGCGTGCAGTACCATCGGCCCGGCGGGGCTTAACTTCCGTGTTCGGGATGGGAACGGGTGGAACCCCCGCGGTAAGATCACCGACAAGTCATAGCAGCGGTCGTTAGTCTTTGGTCGTTAGTCGTTAGCCAAAGACCTCGCTGCAAACTTTCAAAAATCGCCTATCAAAGACCTTGAGGACGAAGCCTCACAACTGAATAGATTGGGGAGACGGGGCAAGCCCCGTCTCTACTACTTGGCGATTTCGTCGGCGCGCAGTCGTCAGTATTGCTTCTCAGTCATCCAGGTTCGAACGACTTCCTAACAACATTGCTGGTTCCAGTTCAGGTTCTAACTGAGAACTGACAACTGCTTTTCTGCACCGAGTAAATTTTATGGTCAAGCCGAACGGGCGATTAGTACAGGTAAGCTACACGCATTACTGCGCTTCAACATCCTGCCTATCAACCAGGTAGTCTACCTGGGCCCTTCATTACCCTTAAGGGTTGGGAGATCTCATCTTGAGGAGTGCTTCCCGCTTATATGCCTTCAGCGGTTATCACAACCGAACTTCGCTACCCAGCGATGCCATTGGCATGACAGCTGGATCACAAGAGGTTCGTCCATCCCGGTCCTCTCGTACTAAGGACAGGCCCTCTCAAATCTCCTGCGCCCACAACAGATAGGGACCGAACTGTCTCGCGACGTTCTGAACCCAGCTCACGTACCGCTTTAATAGGCGAACAGCCTAACCCTTGGAACCTTCTACAGCTCCAGGATGCGATGAGCCGACATCGAGGTGCCAAACCGGAGCGTCGATATGAACTCTTGGCTCCGATCAGCCTGTTATCCCCGGCGTACCTTTTATCCGTTGAGCGATGGCCATTCCATACAGAACCACCGGATCACTAAAGCCTACTTTCGTACCTGCTCGACTTGTAGGTCTCGCAGTCAACCACGCTTATACTTTTGCATTCGACGGCTGATTTCCAAACAGCCTGAGCGTAGCTTCGCGCGCCTCCGTTACAATTTAGGAGGCGACCGCCCCAGTCAAACTACCCGCCTTACTATGTCCTTCTCCCGGATCACGGGAGTAAGTTAGAACCACAGAACTCGCAGGGTGGTATCTCACCGTTGGCTCCCCCAAGTCCGAGAACCTGGGTTCAAAGCCTCCCACCTATCCTGCGCAGCAAGTGCCATAGTTCATAGTAAAGGTATAGTAAAGGTGCACGGGGTCTTTCCGTCTAGTTGCGGGCAACCGGCATCTTCACCGGCACTACAAGTTCGCCGTGCCAGTTGGCAAGACAGTCGCACTTTCGTTACGCCATTCGTGCAGGTCGGAACTTACCCGACAAGGAATTTCGCTACCTTAGGACCGTTATAGTTACGGCCGCCGTTCACTGGGGCTTCAGTTCAAAGCTTCGCCTTGCGGCTAACCTCTCCCTTTAACCTTCCAGCACCGGGCAGGCGTCAGCCCCTATACGTCGTTTTCGACTTAGCAGAGACCTGTGTTTTTGTTAAACAGTCGCAATGCGCATTTCTCTGCGGCCTCTTCGGGCTTGCACCCTAGTGAGGCACCCCTTTTCCCGAAGTTACGGGGTTAATTTGCCGAGTTCCTTACCAACTGTTCTCACGAGCGCCTTAGAATACTCTTCTCGTCTACCTGTGTCGGTTTGAGGTACGGATCCCATATGTTCTCCTTAGAGGATTTTCTCGGCAGTGTGGAATCGGCAGCTTTCCCCCATACGGGGTACTGCTTTGCGTCTCAGTGATAACTTCCTCGCGGATTTGCCTGCGAGAAACACCTTACACGCATCGACCGCCATAGCCATAGGACGGCCTGCTTATCCTTCTGCGTCTCCCCATCGTGATAACGACCACACGGGAGGTCCGGAATATTAACCGGATGTCCATCAGTTACGCCTTTCGGCCTCACCTTAGGAACCGCCTGACCCTGAGCGGATTAACCTTTCTCAGGAAACCTTAGACTTTCGGCGCGGAGGGTTCTCACCTCCGTTATCGCTACTTATGCCGGCAGGGTCTCTTCTCAACAATCCACCAGTCTTTTCAGTCTGGCTTCAAATCGTTGGGAATGCTCTCCTACCACGCATCGATGTGAATCGATGCATTCGCTGCTTCGGTAACAAGCTTAAGCCCCGTTAAATTGTCGGCACCGGACCGCTTGACCAGTGAGCTATTACGCTTTCTTTAAAGGATGGCTGCTTCTAAGCCAACCTCCTGGCTGTCTGGGCGTTCCGACTTCCTTTCCCACTTAGCTTGTATTTTGGGACCTTAGCAGGCGATCTGGACTGTTTTCCTCTCGACAACGAAGCTTAGCCCCCGCTGTCTGACTCCCGTACTGGTTGTTCAATGGCATTCGAAGTTTGATTGGATTCTGTAAGCTGGAAAGCCCCATAGTCCATTCAGATCTCTACCACCACGACAAATCATACGAGGCTAGCCCTAAAGCTATTTCGGAGAGAACGAGCAATCACGGAATTTGATTAGCCTTTCACCCCTACCCTCAGCTCATCGGAGCTTTTTTCAACAAACAGCCGTTCGGCCCTCCAGCAGGTTTTACCCTGCTTTCAGCCTGGCCAAGGGTAGATCATCCCGCTTCGCGTCTATTCCTGCCAACTCATTCGCCCTATTAGGACTCGCTTTCGCTGCGGCTCGCTTTCGCTTAACCTTGCTGACAAGAATAACTAGCCGGCTCATTATGCAATAGGCACGCGGTCAGACTTTCGGCTTGCGCCGCATAGTCCTCCCACCGTTTGTAGGCGCACGGTTTCAGGTACTATTTCACTCCCCTCGCAGGGGTTCTTTTCACCTTTCCCTCACGGTACTGGTTCACTATCGGTCAGAAGAACGTATTTAGCCTTACGGGATGGTCCCCGTAGCTTCTCGCAGGGTTTCTCGTGCCCCGCGATACTCAGGTACCAGCTTCGAGTCCGGATGGTTTTCGCCTACGTGGCTATCACACTCTATGGCCCCTCTTTCCAGAGGGCTTCGACTAACCGCCGGATTGGTAACTCTACTGTTGCTGGCCCTACAACCCCTGTGTCACCCGAAGGTGAAGCAGGTTTAGGCTGATGCGATTTCGCTCGCCACTACTTTCGCAATCGAGGTTTCTTTCTTTTCCTCCAGGTACTGAGATGGTTCACTTCCCTGGGTTCGCTCGCACCCGACTATGGATTCATCGGGCCGTACGGGGGTTTTACCCCCGTGGGTTTCCCCATTCGGAAATCCCCGGATCAAAGCCTGCTTGCGGCTCCCCGAGGCTTATCGCAGCTTGCCACGTCCTTCATCGCCGTCTTCTGCCAAGGCATCCACCATGCGCCCTTAGTAGCTTGACCATAAAATTTACTCGTTGCACTGCGTCGTTGGTCGTTCGTCGTTCGTCGTTAGCGAACCACTCTCGACTTAGACGCAATCACGCCGAGTAACTTCATGGCGCCAGCCTGCTCCTCGCGCGCTCACCCGATCGCTCGGGTCACGCACACCAGCAGGCAATAATGGCACTCATAAAATTTACTTCGCCTTGTAATTTGCCCAATCTATTCAGTTGTCAAAGTTCGTCCTCGGAAGAACGTCGTTCGCTGTTCGTCGTTGGCTCTTCGCTAACGACGTAAGCGACTTAGTTTCCCCTGACCCGCCTGAGCGGGTTTGGATTGCTTCCAACCCAATGTTCGGCGTCAAAGCGACTTTCTTTGGACCGTGAACTGATTCACGGTTGTCGCATTTGACGCCCAACATCAGGTTGATTGGTGGAGCTGACCGGGATCGAACCGGTGGCCTCCTGGTTGCAAACCAGGCGCTCTCCCAGCTGAGCTACAGCCCCTTGAACCCAGTTGCCAGCCTCCAGTTTGCCGGTTGCCAGTGAAAACCACTGGGAACTGGCGGCTGGCAACTGGCTACTGATTTTGGTGGGCCTGGGTAGAGTTGAACTACCGACCTCACCCTTATCAGGGGTGCGCTCTAGCCACCTGAGCTACAGGCCCGATCCTGCGATAAGTCCCGGAGCCCAAAATACCGGCACTTAGCATCTAGTAGTTAGCAACTAGCCAAACCGACTAAGTGCTAAGTGCTAAATGCCATATGCTGATTTTTTCGAGGAAAGGTTGAACGCGCGACCGGGCTAAGCCCAGTCTGACCATTGTGCGGAAACGCTCGAGCAAGAGAGGTCTGACCGTAAGCTCCCTCGCGTCTCTTCAGGTTAGTTTAGAGATTTGAGGGGTACATAGCAACATTTCTTGCCGAAGCAAGAATGCTATGACGTTCTCTCTTAGAAAGGAGGTGATCCAGCCGCAGGTTCTCCTACGGCTACCTTGTTACGACTTCACCCCAATCATGAGCCATACCTTGGACGGCTGCTCCCCTTGCGGGTTGGCACACCGGCTTCTAGTGCAGCCCACTTTCGTGATGTGACGGGCGGTGTGTACAAGGCCCGGGAACGTATTCACCGCAGCGTTCTGATCTGCGATTACTAGCGATTCCAGCTTCATGGAGTCGAGTTGCAGACTCCAATCCGGACTGAGGCCGGCTTTTTCCGATTAGCTCATCCTTGCGGAGTTGCGACGGTTTGTACCGACCATTGTAGCACGTGTGTAGCCCTGGACATAAAGGCCATGAGGACTTGACGTCATCCCCACCTTCCTCCCCGTTATCCGGGGCGGTTTCACTAGAGTGCCCGGCTTGACCCGATGGCAACTAGGGATGAGGGTTGCGCTCGTTGCGGGACTTAACCCAACATCTCACGACACGAGCTGACGACAGCCATGCAGCACCTATACAGCAGTCTCTTGCGAGAAAAGGATATTTCTACCCCGGTCTCCTGCATTTCGAGCCCAGGTAAGGTTCTTCGCGTTGCGTCGAATTGAACCACATGCTCCACCGCTTGTGCGGGCCCCCGTCAATTCCTTTGAGTTTCAGCCTTGCGACCGTACTCCCCAGGCGGATTGCTTATCGCGTTAGCTGCGGCACGATCGGATTGGGTACCGATCACACCAAGCAATCATCGTTTAGGGCTAGGACTACCAGGGTATCTAATCCTGTTTGCTCCCCTAGCTTTCGCGCCTCAGCGTCAGTAGTGGTCCAGTGCGCCGCTTTCGCCACAGGTGTTCCTCCCGATATCTACGCATTTCACCGCTACACCGGGAATTCCACGCACCTCTCCCACCCTCCAGCACGGCAGTTTCGCCTGCAGGCTCTGAGTTAAGCCCAGAGGTTTCACAGGTGACTTACCGTACCGCCTACGCGCCCTTTACGCCCAATAATTCCGAACAACGCTCGCACCCTCTGTATTACCGCGGCTGCTGGCACAGAGTTAGCCGGTGCTTCTTCCACCGGTACCGTCATTATCTTCCCGGTCGAAAGGAGTTTACGCCCCAAGGGGCTTCATCCTCCACGCGGCGTTGCTGCGTCAGGGTTTCCCCCATTGCGCAAAATTCCCCACTGCTGCCTCCCGTAGGAGTCTGGACCGTGTTTCAGTTCCAGTGTGTCCGTGCGCCCTCTCAGGCCGGATACCGATCTTCGCCTTGGTAAGCCATTACCTTACCAACTAGCTAATCAGCCGCGACCCCCTCCAAAAGCGGATTGCTCCTTTGATCTTTCGATATTATGCGGTATTAGCCTCGGTTTCCCGAGGTTATCCCCCACTCCAGGGCAGGTAGTCACGTGTTACTCACCCGGTCGCCACTATACTCAGGGATTGCTCCCCTTTCCCGTTCGACTTGCATGTGTTAGGCACGCCGCCAGCGTTGATTCTGAGCCAGGATCAAACTCTCATTTGAAACCTGAGTCGGTCTGGGTAGACCGACGGCCTCCGTCTGCTGTGACGAAGGTCCTATCTTGTGAGTACGTTCAGACTTGAGCCCGAACATTTCCATCTCACGACTGGCACGTTCAACCTTTTGTCAAAGACCGATCCGCATTCCCGCCTGAGCGGTGCGTCTTCAGTCCGCCCAAACTCCCTTGCAGGAGTTTGTGCGTCCTCGAAACCCGTTAAAGCTACGGCGCTATCACGACCGCTGTCAACCCGCTGCAATCACAGGATTTCCACCTGTTATCAACAGTGAGGGGAGTTTCCATCCAGAGCAGCGTAAGGCTAGACCGGAGAACTCTTTTTGCAACGCGTCCGAAAACGCGCTTCCGCTCCAGCTCGCCACAAAATCCGGCGCAGGCCGAAGCGGAAGACGGTTCAAAAATTAAAGATCGCTGGGAGGCTCTGCTTTTCGCGGAAACCCTTCAGGGAACTTTGTCCCCGAATGCGAACCCCGGAAAGGGGTCAATTGGAGGCTTTACTGAATTGGATGCCGAAAGCCACCGCGAAGATTCAGCGGGCAGCTCAGACACACCAGTCACTTGTCCTCTGCTCTACTTCTTATACCAAACCGCACGGCATTGCGCAAGAGGAGAATCAAAAAAGTTACTGAGGGGCGTACAGGGGGATTTTTGGGCCAGGGGAGAGCCGGACGGGGACGCCCGGCTCTCCATCGGCAGACTCCCGTCGATAGCAGCCTATAATGCTTGCTAGCCGTGATTTCCGTTGTCCAACTCGGCGCACTTGACTACGCCGAAAGTCTGCGCCTGCAGCGAAAGCTGGTCGACCTGCGCAAAGCAGAAAAGATCGGCGATGTGCTCCTGCTGCTTGAACACGCACCCGTCATCACCCTCGGACGTAACGCCAAAGCTGCCAATGTGCTGGCTCCCACCGAAGTACTTGCCGCCCGCGGGGTCGAGGTATCCAAGTGCGATCGCGGCGGCGACGTTACGTTTCACGGGCCGGGGCAATTGGTGGGGTATCCGATCTTTGATTTGCGCGGATACTGCAGCTCTCAGCTCTCAGCTCTCAATTCTCAGTGCGAACCATACGATGCGGCGGCAGATTCTCGGCCGCGGCGCAAGACGCTCGGCGCCGTCGATTACGTTCGGCGGCTGGAAGAGGTGCTGATCCGCACGTGCAGCGATTTCGCCATTCCAACGAAGCGCGTCGCCGGGCTAACCGGAGTTTGGACGGAACCGGCCCGTGTGGGATCGGGCCTTCGGCCCGATCAAGGCGGGTCGGAGGCCCGCCCCCACGCAGCCGAAGCCAAAATCGCCGCCATCGGCGTGCACGTTTCGCGCTCGGTCACTTCGCATGGCTTCGCGTTGAACGTGAATACGGATCTCAGCTACTTTAAGCTGATCGTGCCCTGCGGAATTGCGGCGAAGCCGGTGACCTCGATGCGGAAGGAACTGGGGCGGGAAGTCGAGCTGAACGATGTGGCGCAGTCGGTGTCGCGAAACTTCGGCGCCGTCTTCGCGAGCCAAATGCTGTGGGTCGAGACGATCGACGCATTGCTTGGGAATGCAGTCGGGGTCCCCGCAAAAGTGCCAGCGGAATTGCGGGCGATGCGCGGCGAAGATGACATCTTCATGGCGTGAGTCGGTTGAGCTGGCAACAACCTCGAGCTTCAATCTGCCAGCGAGACGCAAGTGCTACTTGTGCGCTAGCATGTTCGCGGACCGATCATGGCGAAGAAGAAAGCCGCTCCCACCGCGAAGTACCTCCAAGCCAAGCGCCAAAAGCCAAGAGCTAAAGGCGCAGAGCAGACCGGCGACCTCCGCACTTACACCATCCGCGATTACCGGCTCGAAAAGCCGAGCTTTACGCTGCGCCAGATCGTGGAAAGAAAAAAAGACGGCACTGGCGACGAGCTTCGCTACGAAGTCGAAAGCGGCGATCTCTCCGCGCCGGTGCCGCCCATCCGCGAGTCGAAATATCTCAGCCGCGAGCAATGCATCGAAATCTATCGCTGGATGCTGCTCAACCGCCGCATGGAAACGGCGCTCGAAAATCTCTACAAACAGGGCAAGGTGGTCGGCGGCGTTTATTTCGGATTGGGACAGGAAGCTTGCTCCTGCGCTTCGGCGTACGCGCTTCATAAGGACGAATGGCTTGGGCCGATGATTCGCAACCAGGGAGCGCTCTTGGTGCGCGGCTTTTCGCCCGCCGACATCATGATGCAGTACATGGCCAAGGCGGGATCGCCCACCAAGGGACGCGACGCCTCTTCGCACTTCGGCGATATCGAAACGCGCAACGTGGTCGCGCCCATTTCTACTTTGGGCGATTTGATTCCGGTGCTGGCAGGCGTGGCGCTCGGCGCGCGGCTGCAAGGCAAGCACATCGCGGTCATGACTTACATCGGGGACGGCGGCCAGTCCACGGGCGTAACCTACGAAGGGTTGAATTTCGCCGCCGTCCAGAATCTCGGCCTCGTCCTGATTGTCGAAAATAATCTTTGGGGATACTCCACGCCTGCCGACATGCAGTTCCGCGTCAAGGACCTTGCCGAGCGGGCCATCGCCTACGGAATCCCCGGCGTCATCGTCGACGGCACCGACACCTGCCAGGTGTACGACGCCTGCCACGAAGCCTGCGAGCGCGCCCGCCGCGGCGAAGGCCCAACTTTGATCGAAGCGAAAATGATGCGCATGAAAGGCCACGCCATCCATGATGCCGCCGAGTACGTTCCGGAGCCGCTCTTCGAGTATTGGAAAAAGCGCGATCCAATTGCGCGCTTCGAAGACTATCTGGTGAATAAGAAGAAATGGCTGACGTCAGCCGGAAACGAAGCGCTCATCGCCGGTGTCGAACAGCAGCTAGAAACCGACCGCGAACAAGCCATAAACTCTCCCATGCCAACCCCCGAATCCGCCGCCGGCGGAGTCTATTGCGAAGAAGGATGCCACAACATCAAGCCCAAGTACGCAATGCCCAAATCTCGGACGATTGGCGACCGCGACGAAAAGTCCTCCGGCCCGAAGCGTTCGGAGGCACCGGTGCATCTGAAGTAAGGAAGCTATACTTGCGTCGCGCAGAACGCGCACGGGAGGTCGCACCGTGAAATGCAAGCTCCAAGTCGCCGCCGTGGTTCTCGTCCCACTCGCATCCTTTTCCGCGAGCCTCCTAGCGCAGACCACAGCAGGCAACGAACTGGATCTGGGTGCCCAAGCCTTTAGGCAGGCTAAGTACGATGAAGCAATCCGACATTTTGAGAGGTGCGTGGCACTGGCGCCGGAGAATACTGTCGCGCATCTCTACCTGGCCACAGCTTATGCCCAGGAATACATTCCAGGGGCCGACACTCCGGAAAACAATCGCATGGCAGTACAGGCCATTGACCAATACCAGCATGTACTCGACGGTAACCCCGTGTCCTCGGCGCGGATCAACAGCGTGAAAGGCATTGCTTATCTATATCTGCAAATGAAAAAATTCGATGACTCCAAGAAGTATTACCGCATGGCGTCGGACTTGGATCCCGACGATCCCGAAAATTACTATTCCATAGGCGTGATCGACTGGACCGAGACCTACGTGCCGCGTCAGGAAGAGCGTACCAAGCTCGGCATGGAGCCCGATGAGGCCCTCTCGGCGAAGGACAAGAGGGTCTGTGCCGAGATGAAAGAGAAGAATACCGCCAACGTTCAGGAAGGCATCGACAACCTGAACAAGGCCCTCCAGCTTCGCCCGGACTACGACGACGCTATGGCCTACATGAACCTGATGTACCGCGAACGCGCCGATATCCAGTGCGATGACCTGGCAGCCCGATCCGCCGATCTGCAGACCGCCGACGACTGGGTCGACAAGACCATGGCAACCAAGAAGGTCAAGGCGGAAAAAGCCGAGCGCAGTAATAAACCTACGACAACTAATCCACAGTGAAGAGCACTCGCGTTCGCGACGTTTCTGGCAAGCTGATAAAGTCGAGCTTCGTCATGTCCGCCTCTTCCCCGCTCATCCAGCGGGACGTGATGCGTTTGGTCACGCACGAGAGGAATGCGCGGGTCTTGCATCACAAGGCGGCGGGAGGTTGACGCCACTTATACGCTTGTAGTGTTTCTGCCGCAGCGACAGCCATCGCGAGATAGAAGACGCCAAACCACCGCTCCTGCCAGTTTGGAAGCACTACGAAATGAAGCAGCACGTAGGCGAAGGTGACCACAGCAACGCTCCTCATTCGCTTAGCGGCAAAGAATCCGCCGATCCCAACGAGGAGGAACGGAATAAAGAAGCTGCCTGTGACGAGAGTTATCCCCGATCTGAACGCAACCAAGTAGTCGTGAAACGAAAACTGGACTGTCATTTCACCCGGAGCCACTGGGGCACCGACAAAGTTACGGTAGTAAAGCATTTTTATGCCATAATCACCCGCGAAATGATCGATCGTAAGTGCCGAGGTCAGCGCAAGTACGGCTAATGCCGATGCCTTAACAAAATCAAGCCTTCGCTCTAACCAGCAGGCGAGAATGACGGGGCCAGCAAGGACGACATTATCTGTCCGAAAGTAAATGGATGCGAGCAAGACAGCCAACCCGGCTGTAAGCAGCTTTCTCTCGAATATCAAATAAAGGGATAAGAACGCAAATAGCGTTGCGAGAGCATCCGACGTCATGTCTCGGCCAAGTTCCACCAGTGGAGGACTGATCATCGATAAGAACGCGATTAAGAGGGCCAACGGCGCATCCACGTATCGTGAAACCCATACCATCAAAAGGATGCCCAGCAAGAAATATGAAGCTACCGAGATAGAGATGCTGGCGCGTACTAACCCCAGACCAGTCTTGCTGACCAACCACAGTGTCTGGTTGTACAGGGGACGAATGGCAAATAACGGGAGGAATTCCGCGAACCGATAGGGGTTTGCCGCGCGCTCTTGTCGAGACCTGTTGTGGTCTTCGGGCGCGCCCGATTCGTGGCCCATCAGTTGGTCCCGGGCAACTTTTGGGACCCGCAGGTTGATTTCCGAATACACCCTCTGGTGGACGATTACGGGGTCGGTTTGCTCCATGAGCAGGGCATTCCCCATGTACTGGATCGAGTCCATGTCATAGGCCGGGTTTTTGTATAGGTGTATCGAAACGAGAGTCAGTAACACGGCGTAAGCGACGAGCGGCGCAATCTTCACGGGGCTTGCAGTCATTCGTTGTGAGGGATGTGGACCTGCCGAGCGCGGGACGACAGCCATTTAACCGGAATCTCCTTTTTGACTTCAACGGTGCTGTATTGTACGCCCATCTCGCCGGTTCGCAGTTTTGTCAAAATGACACGAGCTGCACACTGCCGGAAATGGCGGCTTTCGCGGCGTTTCTCGCAAACTGATAAAATCTACATTCGTCATGTCTGCCTCTTCCCAGCTCATCCAGATTGACCTCGGCCCCAGGCTCCCCAGCCCGAAGCCCTCGTGGCTCAAGGCCAAGGCTCCGGTGGGCGGCAACTTTCATGACCTGAAGAAGCTGGCGCGCGGGCTTGGGCTGCATACCGTGTGCGAGTCGGCGCAGTGTCCGAATATTGGAGAATGCTGGCACCATCGCACCGCGACCTTCATGCTGCTGGGCGATATCTGCACCCGCCGCTGCGGCTTTTGCGCGGTGCCCAAGGGGCGTCCCAAAGCGATTGACTGGGACGAGCCGCGGCGCGTGGCCGAAGCCGTCGCCACGCTTGGCCTGCGCCATGCGGTCGTGACCAGCGTGAACCGCGACGACGACAACGTAGGCGGCGCGACGATTTTTGCCGAGACCATCCGGCAGATTCGCGAGCTTGTGCCGGAGTGCCGCGTCGAGGTGCTGATCCCCGACTTCCAGGGTCTGGAAGCGCCGCTGCGCATCGTGCTTGAAGCGAAGCCCAACGTGCTCAATCACAATACCGAAACCGTCCCGCGGCTCTACCGCGCGGTGCGACCGGGTGCGCGCTACCAGCGCACGCTCGATCTGCTGGCGAATGCCAAGAAGTGGGACCCGGCGACGGTGACCAAGAGCGGCGTGATGGTGGGAATTGGCGAGGAGACCGGTGAAATGATCGAAGTCTTCCGCGACCTCGGCGAGCGCGGCGTGGATATTCTGACGATTGGCCAGTATCTGCGTCCGTCGAAAGATCATCTTCCGATGACGCGTTACTATACGCCTGCCGAGTTTGTGTCGCTGAAAGAAGAGGCGTTGAAGTTCGGATTCAAGCACGTGGAATCCGGCCCGTTAGTGCGCTCAAGTTATCACGCGCACGAGCAGGCGGATGTGGCGGGTGGTCGTTAGTACAGTGACCGTGTGATAAGTCCTACGGTGGAGAGACGGGCGCCTCGCCCGTCCACCGAGCCATTGCATTGGATGGAGGCCGCTGAAAACGGTCAACTGAAATTCCGGCAGCGGGTCACTGTAGGAACTCGGCGAGTACCCCAAGGGCATGGAGGTATGAGTTTGACGAATTCTTGAGCGAGGCAATGGCTGCCGCCGGTGTTGGCGCCTTTCTGTCCTTCTTGGAGAATTCGAGGAACTTCGAAACTTCAAAGTACCACTCGGCGGGATTGTCCCACTGTAGGGAGCTGTCGGCGAAAGTGGCGATCCAAGCCGAAACGACCCGATCATACAACGCGCCCGGTGGAAGGTCGGCCAAAACACGGTAGATCAGAATGCATCGCTGGTGGTAATAGGCAGCGGGATCGGGTTCGTCGGTCGGCCGCCAATCGTCCATGTCATTCAGCAAGTGACCTACGCGGTCTTGCCATTCGGGAGTCTTGCGATCAGCGTCGGTGAATCTCCTCCAGTTGTCATCGAAATTGAGGTGCTTGGCGTCCATGAGCAGTTCTTTCGTCTTCGGGCTGAGCCAGTACTGCCCTTGGTCGGGGTCCGGCTCGACCGGAGGATCGGAGTCCGGTATGCTGACCGGCTCGATCCCCGGCGCAAACTTGGCCAGCCAGGCATTCAGGGCTTTACAGGTAGAGGTGAGAGACTCTGAGCCTTTGGGGAGATTGCCTTGGCAGTGCGGGCCGTGCAGGCTGCGATCAAGGTAGTCGCGATAGGCATGTACAAGCGGATAGGGCGATATCTTGCTCCTCTTTGATAACGCCACCAGATCGTACATTACATCCACGAGCAGGAGGCTGGACTCGGATGGCATCGGGGAATGGCCGTGGGAAACGTCCGCAACAATACCGGCCATACCAAGATCGCCCTCGTCTGCTTTCGCCGATAGAGAACGGTCGTCCACAGGGAAGCTCTCTATGCCCGCGGCAAGAGCGTTCATCAACAATGACAGCTCGGTGTCGGTGAGTTCCGCCCCCTCAATAACGGCGGTCAGGGGTTTCATCTGTACGGGTGATGTGGTTGCCCCGACGACGTCTTGCAGTTGCGCAAGCGGCGCTTGCGCAACGGCATCATTGCGGGGTTTTCGCGCCCTCAGTAAGGCAAACTCTTTCCCCAGGGCTTCGTAATAGATGGAAACGTCCGGCACAAATGCGCTTGAACAGCCAACTGCCGGTGGACGCGGCGGAGGAATGCGTTGAAAGAGTTGAATGGCCGTCTTGGCGTCGAGTGGCGCCATGCCGAGCACGGCCCTGGATTGCAATGAAAGCCGGTCCATCTGTTGTGAATAGCCGTGTTCTGAGTAACTGACACGGCTATCAGTGGACCCTCCTGGGACTGCCAATTTGTATGCGGTTTCTGGCTCGACGCTGTCCGCCTGGTCGAAGGCGTGCTGGAGCAAATCTTTGGCGAGAGCGGGGCATGGAGCCGCTACTTTGGCGGCGATGCGAATCATCGCGTCGGCTGCCAGCGGAGGCTGCAACATGGAACTGGCGTCGACGGCCTCCTGGACGCGTTGCGCGGAAATACCCGGCAGCGCACAGGGCTTGGGCGCGGCAGTTGTGTTCTTCTGGATCTTGTTTTGCGTGGGAACCGGACTGCTGGGCGCGGGCGGCGCAACCACCTGAGCGCCGATTCTTGTCGCGCCTGCGAGCACCACGAGGGCCAAGAACTCGGCTGCGTATGAGCGAACCAAAGTGCTCCTTCCTCGTTCCTACGCGATTTGTGGCGCCGTCAGAAGATTTTCACGCGGAACATCAGATATTTCTTGGGGTTTTCCCGGATCGCTTTCACCAGCTCCCGCGTCTCCACCAACGTCTGGTTGCTGTTGTTGTAAAGCGCGGGGTCCTTGAACAGCATCCCCGCCGTGCCCTCGCCTTTTTCCAGGCGCTCGGAGAGTTCCGCCACGTTGTTCATCGTCGTTTGCAGCTTGGCGGCGAACTCCTGATCGCGCGTCAGCTTGCCCAGCGCGCCCTTCCCCGTATTGATGTCGTCGCTCAACTGGCGAACGTTCGCCATCGTCTTGTTCGCGTTGTCATACAGTTCAGTATCTTTGAGCAGTTTGCCGGCCGTGCCTTTGCCCTGCTGTAAGTCGTCCGCCAGAGCGTTTATCTTGTCGATGGCCGCCATCGCTTTCTTGTAGGCCTCGTCGCTGGTGAGCAGCGGGCCAAGCGATCCCTTGCCGCTCTGGACCTGGTCCATCAATCCCTTGAATTCGGCCACCGTCGCGCTGAGTTGGTCGTACAAGGCCGGGCTGTAAACGACCTTGCCGATCGAACCCTTTCCGCTTTCGACAAACGCCACAATGCTGTCCAGCCGCTTGAGCAGCGCGTCCATGTTCTGCAGCGTGCCTTGGCTGGCGCGCACCACGTCCTGGATATCGGGCTGTTCGCGGGCGGCCAGCGTGTCTCCGTCGGTGGCCTCGGGACCCTTCGCCGCCGAACTGTCCACGTCCACGTAGGTTTCGCCCAGAACCCCGGCCGTGCTCAGCAAAGTTACGGAGTCTTTGCGCAGATTGAACCTGTACGTGGTGTTGACCTTCATGGTGACTTCGACCGGCGTCATCGGCTTGCCCTGCACGATCCGGATGCCGGTCACGTTGCCGATGTCCACACCCGCCAAACGCACCGGCGCGCCTTCGCGCAGGCCGCCGGCATTATCGAAGTACGATCGCAGCGTGATCTTGTGGGTGAGCCATCCGCCGGTGTTGCTCATTACGAAAATCAGGACGCCGAGTGTGACGCTCGCGAAGAGGACCGTGAGCCCCACGCGCAGTTGCGACCATTTCAGCTGCTTCTGGCTAGGCAAGGTGATCTGTGAACGACAGAAGCATCATAGCAAACGCGGGGGGCATTTGAGCATTCCAGATTCTTGAATCGGAGCCGGACGGAGCTTCCGCCAAAATGAAGGCTCCCGCTCCCGCGCGTCGGGTGCGAAAGAGTGGGAGCCTTTTTATGCGGACATTGCCAGTTCAGACCGCCGTTTAGAACGACGGTTTAACGGCGGTTCTAGTGGGCATTGCGCTTCTGTTCAGCTTTCGCCTGTTTCTCCGCTTTCTTCTGAGCCGCCTTCTCCTGCTTGCTCGGCCTCGGGTTGGACTTCACATTGTCGCGGGACGACGTCTGTCCCCGGTTCCCCGCTTGATTCTTTCCCGTTCCCTGGTTCTCAGGCCGTGCCATGGCGCGATCATTGCCGCCGTTTCTGCCCGGCTCATTGGACCCGCGATTGCCCGCAGACGGCCCGCGCGCTTCCTGCGGCGACATCTTCGGAGCGTGATACGGCTCTCCAGCCGCGCTGGCTCGCTGCACGTGTGGTCCCGAGAACTCGCCCGGCCTGCCCGTGGCCGCAATCGCCGGACGTCCGTGGTTCTCGGATGCGAACAGCTGTCGGTTCTGGCTGGCGGCCTGTTCGTGTTGCGTCTGCGCTGCTAGCGCTGCAGTGTGCGGCTCGCGCCCATACGCTTCCTCTTGCGGAGTCGGCCGCGTCGCGATGCCGCCAGGGCCGTTGAAGCTGGTGTGCGTGTTATTCACGATGACGGTCCGGTTGTAGACGTTCGTCACATTGGTCACGTTTACGTTCATTACTGAGCGGTTGTAGAAGAAAGTGCCGCCTCTCCACTCGCCGCCAGCGAATCCTACTCCGCCGTATCCGAAGCCGTAGTTTATCCCGCCGTAGAAGCCAACATGCGGTCCCCAATAGCCAGCGTGCCAGCCATAGAAGCCGCCCACGAAGCCCCAGTAGCCCGGGGTCCACAGCATGCCCACCGGCGCAACCACCCATGTGCCCGGGACCCAGTAGTAGCCGTTGACGTCACTCCACGCCCAATAACCCGGGATCCAATGATAGCCCGGACCGGGACACATCGGCTGCGCATACACCGGCAGCGCCGGCGGACCGATCCGCACCGAGATCCCAATCCCGACCTGCGCGGACGATGCCGTTGTGAGCGACAACACCGAAACCAACAATACTAAAATTCCGAATACCATCCAACGAACGGAGCGTTTCATTTTCATTACCTCTCCTTTGGCTCCAACCATTTTGGCCCAAAACCGGTAACCCGGCCTCATTTACGTTCCGCCCATATAAACCCTGAACCTTCGAGCATGTTGCGAAGAGCCAAAACTTATTTTGAATCAGCAGGTTGGTGCCTCCCAAACCACGTAGAGGCGGACGCCCTCGTCCGCCTAGAGCGTTTTCTGAAATGGTGTAGAGTGAATGAGGCGAGACTCTGCGGCGAAGCATAGATGGCGAGAGCCTACGATGACGATTTGCGCCGGAAATTATTGGCGGCCTACGACCGGGGCGGAGCCACGCTCGGCGAGTGGGCAGAGCGTTTTGGGGTGAGTCGGGGCTGGGCGTGGAAGGTC
>Ga0208038_1001032_pt1 | contig 16881 bp, 12 predicted proteins | sample June2015DPH_16_1_FD_184714 | JGI IMG/M metagenome (GOLD analysis project Ga0208038, IMG submission 184714) | Peatland microbial communities from SPRUCE experiment site at the Marcell Experimental Forest, Minnesota, USA - June2015DPH_16_100... | ecosystem: Environmental > Terrestrial > Soil >...
CTTGCGCAAGTTGTGTGGAATCCCAGACTCGTCTTTGGTCATCGTCGATCCTCCTTGCCCCGCTGGGCATGAGACCGACGCTACCACTTCAGCAAGGTCGAGTTAAGCAGGCTTACCGAAAGGACACGGTGTTTCCACCAAAAACCACTTCCCTTTTTCCCCCAAGCGGGGTAGTTTCTCGTGGCACTGTTTTGTTCCTCCTCCGTTGGCGTCTAGCCACAATTGATTTGACGGATTGGAACGGAACAGTGCTCCCTGATTTCCGAATTCGGATTTAGACTGAGAGTGGACACTTCCATGACGCAAAATTCCTTACCGACCCTTTCTCTTCACTTGCTCGATCGTTTGCGTAAGCAGAGTGACGGCAACTTGGAACTGCCTCCGGAATCACTCCTTAGTGCCCCCGAGACCATGCTGCAAATGGGATGGGGCAAATTCATGCGGGGATTCGTCCCCGATTTCGTGCAGTGTGCCAATGCCGACGGAAGATATACCGGCCGTATCCTTGCGGTGCAGCGCAAGCCGGATTACCGGTCGGAAGCCTCTGCACGCCAGGACACACTCTATACGCTCGTTCTTCGTGGTGTCGATCGCGGCTTGCTGAGAGAGGTCAAGCGGATTGTCGCTTCTGTCAGTCGCCTCCTGATTGCCGATCAGGATTGGGATGAATTGGCAGCGGCAGCCAGGAAGCGCGAAATTCGCGTGGTCTTGAGCAATGCCACGGAGACAGGATTGAAGCTTGATGTGGCGGACAGTATAGAATGCAAGCCGCCCCGCAGTTTTCCGGGTAAGCTCACACAGCTTCTGTTTGAACGCTGGCGTGCCACGGGAGGACGAGATGCTGATGTGGCGGTGATTCCCACCGAGCTGGTTGAGAATAACGGACCACTAGTACACGGGCTGGTGCTGGAGCAGGCGCGAGCCTGGAAGCTTGGGGCGGCGTTCCTCGATTGGGCGCAAAACTCGGTCCATGTTGCCAGCACGCTCGTTGACCGGATTGTGGTGGGGACGCCTCGACCAGAGCTGCTTTCCACCGAATGCCAAGCCCTCGGCTACCGTGATGACCTGCTCACCTGCGGTGAGCCTTTCTATTTGTTCGTCATTACGGCGGACGAGTTTACACGTCAGTATTTCCCCATGCATCTCGCCTCCCCCAATGTGCGCTTTGTTGACGATCTGGCGCCGTACCGCCAGCGCAAGTTGCGGCTATTGAATGGACCTCAAATGGTCCTCTCCACTCTAGGGCTGCTGCTGGGCTTCCGCATAATCCGTCAGGCGGTGGAAGACGCTCAGGTCGGACCGTTTACTCGACAAACTGTGTTCCAGGAAATCATTCCGGCCATGGGGCAAGAGCAAGAAGCGGTCAATTCCGATTACGTCCGTGAATGCCTGGAACGTATCGGCAACCCGAGTATTGAGCACAGGCTTCAGGGGATCTGCGTGGATCTGACCGCCAAGAACGCCATCCGCCTCTTTCCCAGCATTCGGGATTTCCTGACGCGCCGGGATGAACTGCCCGGCAGACTCCTCCTAACCATTGCGGCGATGCTGGCGATTGTCATCCGCGAGGAATTGCAAGACGCCCATGCGGCATACATAATCAGATGCTGGAGGCTAGTAGATTCGCACTCGCGGGAATCGTTGTTAACTTTCACGCGCGATGTGCTGGCGCACTTGTCGGCGTGCAGCCACGAACCTCTGGAGGTCGAAAAGGTTGTGCCGGCAGTCACTGATCTTCTGACGCAAATCCGGGAACAGGGTTTGCGAGCTGTCCTCGCCCGGCGGTATCCCGTGGAGGAGGCAGCAATTTCCGGGCCGAGGATGTCTTCATGAAGCAAATCACACTCGAACGACCGCGCTGTCTCGTCGCAAGCCATGCCGCCCCGCCGGTCGCGGGCCTTGGCGAGGCTCTTTTACGAATTCATCGCGTGGGGGTTTGTGGCACCGATTCCCACGCCTTCCACGGTCGCCAGCCCTTCTTCATCTATCCGCGGGTCATTGGCCATGAGCTGGGAGCGGAGGTTGTGGAAGTGCCGGCCAACGACCGTGGTATATCGGCCGGCGACCGTTGCACCGTCGAGCCATACCTGAACTGCGGCAAGTGTGATCCCTGCCGTTCAGGGCACTACAACAACTGTGAGGACATAAGGGTGCTCGGTGTGCATGTGGACGGGGGCATGCGGGAGTTCCTCGCCGTGCCTCTCGATCATATTCACGGGTCTTCTCGCCTCACGTTCGACCAATTGGCGTTAGTTGAGCCGCTGAGCATCGGCGCGCATGCCGTGATGAGATCGGGGTTGGCGGCGGGCGACCTGGTGCTGGTGATCGGCGCTGGTCCGATCGGCGTGGCCGTTACGCAACTGGCCTCGGCCGCTGGAGCACGCATCCGCGTTATCGAGACTACTCCGTATCGGCGTGCCCTGGTGGAGCGCCTCGGGGTGGAAGCCCTCGCCGAGGCTGACGACTGTTTGGCCGATGTGGTCATTGATGCCACGGGCAACATCGATTCGATGGCTCAGAGCTTTTCCCGGGCGCGATTCGGCGGCCGCATCGTTTGGGTCGGCGTGGCGCAAGGCACGGTGCCCGTCGACGACCCGCTTTTTCACCACCGAGAGCTCACCTTGCTGGCGTCCCGTAACAGCGCTGGACATTTTCCGCGCGTCATCCGCATGATCGAAGAGGGCGTGATAGATACTTCGCCCTGGATCACACACCGGCTCTGCCTGGACGATGTTCCCGCGCGCTTCGAGGAGGTCACCAAGCGCGAGGGGTTGAAAACGATGGTTGAAGCGGACTGACACAGCGCCCTCGCGAGAGTTCCGGAAACAGCTTGCAGAGAGGAGAGGCGCCCGCCAGGTATGGGGATGATGTTCGGGCTGATGTCGCCCGCCAAGGCGGGAGTCCCTAAAGGCGGGATGACAACCATGAGATTAGATCCCCCCGAGGAGTCTCTCTGAGCCCGCCATGGCGGGCGACATCCAAGGTGCGACTTCGGAATTCAGGCTGAAACCTTGCCTGTCCTGCCAGCTTGCTCTCGCCCGATAAAGCCGTCACGCAACTCCCGCGTGGGGTGAGATTAGTGGCATTTGGAATTGGCTTTGGCCTGTAATCGCCAGCAGGCATGAAGCCAAGAGATGGCCGTCCCGTTTCTTTCTCGGCAGGCAGTAGATTCCGCTATATGTGCCCGACTTGTCTTCGCTTGCTATTAAGCTTCGAGATTTCGAAGAGACTTGATATCGAACAGAGCCACTATCTAAAGCAATGCGGTTCCCCCGGAGTCCGTCGTACGCCTGTTGGACGGGTTCTCGATTGTCCACAGAGACTGTCGGTCTCTTAGGGTATCCGCGCTTCTCAAAGTAGGTAGATGGTTCTGTAGTCGGCCATTGCATCCTTACTCCGCAGAAACGGCCCGTATCGAGTGCGCTCTCCACGTCCTTTGAGTCCGGGGATGGTGGCGGGATGATTTCTGCCCCGTACTCGATTTGCACAGGGAGTGTCGCTCTTATCCAGGCCGAGCGCTTCACTACCCAGGCAGCTTCGGGGCCCGTTTCCCATTCCCATTGGATCAGGATTCCCTCAGGCTTCTTAGCGACGCGGGTCAACTTGGGCGTAGATTCGTGACGAAACTCTGATCGACCGATCACGAACTTGTCAGGAACCGTCTTTGTCGTCTCAAACAGATACGGGTCATCACCGGTGTAGGCCCAAACCAGGTCGCAGCCGTTTTGCAGCCGGAACTGGGCGAGAATCACAGGTCCCCGATAAATGAGAATGCTACGCGCACCAACAGGGTTTGCACCGTCAATGCTTACCGGGCCAGTTTGGATTTGGGTTGGACCGTATCCCGAGTCCAGGACAACTCGAAGCGGAAGGTCGAACCGAACATCGACTCGGTCTCCGGTCTTCCATGAACGCTCAATTCGAGCGTAGCCGCTTTGTGGCTGTATAGCCGATGCCTCCCCGTTGATTTCGATCTCACGAAAGCTGGACCAGCCAGGTATGCGGACATTCAGCGCAAACCGCTCGATCTCACGGGGCGACACCGTGAGATGAATATCTCCACTCGAAGGAATATCGGCTTCAGTGTCGATGTCGACAGAGCCCTTGTCGAGCCTCAGCGTCGCGTGCGAAGGCATGAAACCATTGATGAATCCTTCTTGCGGAGATGTGGCGTAGAGGTTGCGCGCAACTTCAAATAATGCCTTCGCACCCCACCAACTGCAACACCACCAGTTGTCGGGTCCCTTCAGGCCCACATAGGGGTCACTGTAAGTGTTGAAGTTCCCGGTGAACCATTGTTGAAAGCGGATTCCATTGTAGTAGATTGTTTCCGCTCGATCGTAAAACCTACCCTCGCGAGTCAGATCCCACAAGTGATAGCTCAACATCACTTCGTCTGCAGTTGGGCAAGTCTCGTCAGTCTTAAAGCAGTGCGGTTCAGGCGGGTGAACTAACTCTGCTACCATACCGTTAGACCAGGTACACCACTCATAAACTCGGTCACAGGCTGCAATCGCGTCCTCGAGGTAGCTGCGGTCTCCAGTCGCGGCGTATAGCCAGGGAAAACCTCGGACTGTATTTAGACAGGAATGGAGATGATCTTCCTGTTCTTTTCCATAAATCATCCACGCAATGCCACCTGACTCGCGGCCAAGGTCGGCAATTTTCTTGGCTAATGCGAGGGCCTTTGGATTCCGGGTCCGCCAATAAAACGCGACCAGCGGCTCTAAGGCGCCGTAACGTCCGTTTCCTCCCCACGACCCCACAGAGAATTTTCCTTGAAGCAGGTTATCGTACCAATCGACGACCCTCTCGCCAGCTTGTGTCGCCCTCGGATCGCCCCCGCTGTGTTCGTAGAATGACATCAACGCGCCCAGCGCGATTCCCTGAGTCCACGAGGCGGCAGGACGAGCATCTCCCTTGCCCCCTACGAAGGCCCCGGGGTACTGGCTATTACGATCCTGCCTGGCCAGCAAGGCTTCGAAGGAAACCTGCAACTCAAAATTCCGTTTTGTCAGACGTGACAGCAAGCACACCGTATCCAAGTAGCGGGAAGCAGTTTCGAATCCGGAATCACTCAGGAAGCCCGCTACGAGTTTCTGATCCCGGCCCACGAAGCCCCACCGATCAAGAAGCGTTTGAACGCGGTCAGCGAGTTCGCCCCTGATCTGCAAATCAAGCGGATCAATCGGTTCCGGTAAATTCAGGCCGAGATCCAGTTGTATTGGCCGCAAGGGTAGCATCTTCTTCAGCCGTTCATCGGAAAGTCTCGGGTAATCGATATGCCCCCTTTGAGGATATGATTCTGTCCTATAGTCAACTCGATAGATATGCGGCGTAGCATCTTCGCCCCGGGCCAGTCTCCCCGCGTCCAGCTTTCCGAACGTCTCGGCATTGAAGATCCAGATAATATTCATCAACCCTGTAATCCCCGCCTCGTCATGGGCATGCGAGCACGTCACTTCCAGCCACCCATCGCCGTTCAAATCACTCGCTTTGTATAACCGGACCACCGGTCTGCCTTCCGCAGCAGGATCAATAGTGTCCACCAAGTCCCCGTCAATCACGACGTTTTGAACACGCTTTCCAGGCTTAGTGATTGGGTCGTAAAATCCAATTGCGACTCCGAAATCGCCGGAGGGCTGCACCGCAAAGTGGTATGAGGCGGGAGAACCACCGTTGACAATGTTCCACCCCTGCAAGCCACACGCAAAGGCAGAATCGTAGCCTTGGGGTGCGTCACCTAGTCTGACCCAGCTTCCCGTAGCGACCATTTTGAAGCCTGACAATCGGTTGCTAGCAGTTTCACGGGAGCTAACGACCGGGAGCGCACGAGATGCCAGAAACTTTGCCTTTAAGGTAGCCCAACCTGCCGCAGAAGCGACCAGAAATCCCCTTCGCCCTATTTTCATGGATATATCCCCTGACGACAAATATGAACAATGGCATAATCGTCCTAGCCGACAGGTACGAATTGTAACGCGACATGTTGATTTTCCCAAGTGATCTTTCGTGGTGACTGAAAATGCCCTGTTGCTAGCACATCATCTGATGTGCTAACAACACTGATCTGCGATCTGGTCGATGTCCAACGTTCGACCTGAGTGAAGTAGGTTTGGAAGCGGAGGTTCCCCACCCCGCACGCATGTGCCCCCCAGCCCCTGGCACCTAAAGTCTGAGACCTGGCACCTGACACCCGGCGCCTGGCACCTGACACCCGGCACCTGGCACCTGCTCTTCCCCCACCTACCACCTACGACATACCATCTACGTCCTTTGTTTTCAGCAATATTCCCGCTTCTTGCGCGTAACTACCTTTGTTTTCTATAACATTCCCGCTTCGCCCTGGGCTGTTGAAAGCCGGTCCCTTCTTTTCATAGACATTCCCGCACTGTTCCTTCAATTTTAAATTTTCCACCGTTTCCACGCTCTGCGGACTGTGGGACACAATGTCGCTGCCGAGGGCCCCCTCGATGCTCTCCATCCTCGCACCATCGTCCTGACCAGCAGGAGCGATCGGGAGGTTGCTAAATTCCTTCCGCAGCCTCAGCAGTATCCTCACTTTGCGATCAATGGAGCGATCCAGGGCGGCTTCCTGGCGCAGCATCATCCTCCACGTCTCTCCCTCCGGAGCCAGGCAGGCGTCCCGTTCTATCTCCGCTCTCTCCTCATTCGCCTTTTCCGCATATTCAAATTCTTCCCGCAGGCTGGTGATTTCCTCCTCGAGCAAACGGAGAAGTTCCTGGTGCTCGGGCTCGCCCGGCGGGTCGCAGTCGAAGCCTATTTTGCGTAGGGGTTGCTGCTCTTCCTCGTCGGCTTGTTGCGCGTCGAGGTACATAGGGTCACTGAAACGGTGCAGCAGCCTGAACATCAGCGCCTGTCGCCACCCGATCATATCTCTGTAAAGAGATTCCAGGACGGCGTACTGGCGGGGCCGGAAGGTGCGTTGCTTGATCTCCTCCCGTACGAGTTCAAGAAAAGAAAGCATCTTTTTCAGCGCCACCCCCCGATCTGTAGACTCCGATAAGTTGACATCGAGCATCTCGTGCTGGGAGGCGTCGAAGGTGACACGGGCCATCTCCTGCCGGCGGCGGTGTTGCCAGTCGTCGATGGCCTGCAAGGCGCGCCGCTTCAGGCCTGCTTGCGCCCGTTCGAGCCGTTCGCGGCGGCAGTAGAGCCAGGCGAGGTCCTCGATCTGCTTCTCCCAGAGCGCGTCGCCGGGGCCGAAGGCGCTCATGAGTTCCTCGGTGAGGGTTCGGAATTGTTCCGGGTCTTCGCCCAGCGCGAGCATGGCTAGGTGTTGATTTTCGTCGCTGACGTATGCCCCGTGCTTCAAGGCATTGAGCTTGACGTTCTGCTTGGCGGTGGCGCTGCGCGGTCCGGTGGAATGCTGGGCATTCTTGCGCGCGGCGGCGAGCAACGCGGGCGTAAGTTGGGGTGATTTGCGTAAGGACATGGTTCCTCCTGGTGCGCGATGTGAGCTTAGCGACGTAGGGCCGGGGCTTGCCCCGGCCTGGCCGCCCCAAGGGGCGGCCCTACTTTTCACATGAGTAGGCTACCACAGCGGCGGGGTGTTGTCAAGAGACAATGTGTCCACACGTCTAGCCCAGGACTTCTTCAATTGACTCATTGAATCATTGATCCATTGACTCATTGAAGGGCGGCTGAAGGGCAAGAGCAATTATGAATTATGAATTGTGAGTCCCGGATTGTGAACGGAGGTTCTACTACATGAACATCTGGAGCCCGAAGAAGCGAGATGAGAAATTGAATTCCATGCATAACAATCCCGTGAAACGAGGCCCGGTCAAGCACCCGGGCGACTGGCCGTGGTCCCGCCGCGGCGGGAGGTTCTATCTCTGGAATGACGGTTCGATCTTGGCCATGGACAATATGCTGTGATGGCATCGACATGCCGAGGGTCGCATACATCCCGACAAAAGCGTCGGGACGTATGCGCCACCCGCGAATTTTGTCCCCAGGATTTGGGAGGAACGGGCAGGTGGGCAGTATACAATCACGATAGCAGGCAGGTTTCGATAGTCGACGCAGCCTCTCCCATAGCGCTTCGGCGTGGGGCCAAACATGAATACTTCGTTCTCGCGCCCCTGTTCGAGAATGAGGTGGCCGTCCTTGGAGATGTTGAGAAATTTGTACCTATGGCGGATCAGAGAATACCCTCGGTCGAGGCTTCGCCAAAGGGCGTCCGAGTTGAAGTTGTATCCGGTCAGGCCCATAGTCCTGTTGTGGTAGGATACTCGCCGAGACGCCCATCCAAAGCTGAAGCGGGCGAGAAGGAGCTTAATCGAGTGAGTAGCCGGAAGCGGCTGCGCATTTCCAAAGAAGGTTGGTTCTGGGACGGGGAAACGAAACTCTGGTACGTGAAGACGGATTTCGGGGATGCAACGGAAATGGCAACCCGTTCGTTCAGCATTTATCCCTAGCCGAGAACCTCGCCTGAAGCCCCAGGGCAACAATCTCGGACTAGCATTGCTCCATGATGGAGATTGGCGCCAGTCGATTGAAGAGTTCCAGGAAGCGCTGCGCCTAGAGCCCAACAATGCGGCGGCCCACTACAATCTTGGACTAGCGCTTCGGGAAAAAGGTGAGGCGGGAGCCGCGAGTGCTGAATTTCAGCGCGCGAAAGAGCTCGATCCCTCCCTTCGGCCGCCGCAGTGAGTGGCCCTACGGCTGACAAGAACATAGGGGCCTCGTCCCCACTGCCACATTTGCTGCATGTGAAGCTCACCTTGGAGTGGATGCTGTCGGACTGCCGTGGAACCCGGTGGAGGCCAACTCGCAGTCTTACACCCGCGCGGCCCGTGAAGCTGCCGGCGCTGGACGACCTCATCGAGCGTTCCAGCCTACTTTCCATCCCGCCGATGCTGAGCCAGGAAGCAATTGACACGATCGGAGGGGAATTTGCGCGGGCCGCCCAGTTGGGGTGACCGCCGCCCAACGTTCCACCGTAGCGAGTAAGCGGGGCGCGAAGAGGAATTGCACAGGCTTGCGGGGAGGCGAAATTGGGGGAACCTGTGAGTTTGACCGGGAAGAATTCGGGAACGCCCGTGCCGCGCCTGCGCCGAGTCCTAACCCTGTGGGATCTGATCTTCTACGGCATCGTCCTGATCATGCCCATCGCGCCAGTCCCACTGTTCGGCGTCGCACAGGTGCTTTCCCAAGGCCACTTCGTCACCACGATTTTGATTGCCATGCTCGCCATGATGCTCACGGCCGTCAGCTATGGACGGATGGCGACACTCTACCCCACAGCGGGCTCCGCTTACACTTACGTCGGGCGCGGCCTCAACCCCCACTTGGGCTTCCTCACGGGCTGGGCCATGTTTCTTGATTACCTGATCCAGCCACTCCTGAACGGCATTTATGGAGCGCTGACCATCAAGCGTATTTTTCCTTTCGTTCCTTACGCAGCGCTGGCGGCGCTTTTCGTAGGAACCATGACCTTTTTGAATTTGCGCGGCATCCGCGCTACGGCACGGGCCAATATCGTTCTCCTCACCATCATGTGCACGGTGATTCTAGTCTTTATGCTGCTCGCGGTTCGGTACCTTTTTCATTTCCAGGGGATGCGCGGGGTTTTTTCCATACAGCCTTTCTACGACCCCAAGACTTTCAACCCTCGGATGATCTGGACGGCCACCTCTTATGCCGCGCTGACCTATATCGGATTCGACGGCGTCACGACACTCGCCGAAGATGTGGAGAACCCCAAACGCAATGTCATGCTGGCCACCGTATCGGTTTGCTTGTTCACCGGCATCGTCGGGGGGCTCGAAATTTACCTGGGGCAGCGCGTTTGGCCGGATTTCAGGACTTTCATCAACACCGAAACGGCCTTCATGGACGTCACGCGGCGGGTCGGCGGCCCGCTGCTTTTCCAGGCCTTAGGGATCGTTCTGATCCTTGCCTGCGTGGGAGCGGGACTGACCGGACAAGTGGGAGCTGCCCGTTTGCTCTTTGGCATGGGGCGGGATAACGTTGTGCCGCGGAAACTCTTCGCCTACCTCGATCCCAAGCGCAACACTCCCACTCGCAACATCTGGCTAATCGGGATTGTGGCGTATATTGGCACCCTCTTTATCAGCTTCGAACAGGCCGGCGAGATTCTAAATTTCGGAGCATTTCTCGCCTTCATGGGGGTGAACTTGGCCACCTTCTGGCAATTCAATGTCGTGCGGCGCCTCTCATGGGGTTCGTGTTTTGTCTGTGGATATGGTTGGGACTTAAATGGCCAGCCAAAATCGTGGGTGGGATCTGGTTTATTGCGGGACTCATTTACTGCGCCATCAAGACTCGCGGGTTCCGCGAGCGGCCGATTATGATCGATTTTAGTGAGTCCTAGACAGGGCAAAACAGGGCCTATCTTAAATACAAAGAAAGTGTGGCCAACCCGTTTCAGGGAGATAGGCTCAACATCGCTTGACTGGATCAATTTCCGGTGGTCGGCTCAGAGACCTGTCCGTGCAACCGCACTCTGTCGCCCCCCTCGCTCTTGACGCGGAAGAGCGCAGTATCAGAAGCCCGCAGCAGGTCTTTGGAGGTTCTGCCATTTGCGGGGAAGGTGGCAATGCCAAACGACAACGTCATCGGCCTCAGCCAATGGCCGTGGTATTGCACTTCCTCATGTCCGACGGCGATCCGCATTTCCTCCGCCCGCTGCGCAGCGAGCTCCGCAGAAGTGTCGGGGAGGATGAGCACAAACTCATCTCCTCCGAAACGGCAGGCGACATCTTCACTTCGAATATACGTTTTCAGCATTTGGCACAGATTCTGCAAGGCCACATCACCCGCTTCGTGCCCAAAGGAGTCATTAAATTCCTTGAAGTTGTCTATGTCGAGCATGATTATCGCCAGTGGGCGCCTATTTCGAGCTGCCCGTCCAATCTCGCGCTCCAGCGTTTCTTCCATGTAGCGGCGGTTGAACCAGCCGGTGAGCGGGTCGCGGATGGACTGCGCGCGCAAAGTCTCCCGCAACTCCATATCGGCCAGAGCCACGGCCAACCGCTCCGCCATGGTCCTGGCGAGCCATGTTAATTCCAGTGACTCCGGGAGCGCTGCTTCGGATGAGGCTGGATTGCGCCGGCCCAGCCGCAAGTGGAGCATTCCAAGAGTCTCACCGTGGGCAATCATGGGGGCACAAAGGTAGCACGTCGGCGGAGGCTCTGGCAGATGGCGGCAGAGCAAACCGGTGTGGGGATCTTCAACCAGATGCAGACGTCCCGTTCGAAGCGCCCAGCACTCATCGGGCGCCAAGAAATCCTGCTCATTCTGGTGCGGTTCTCCCCATCTGATGACGACCTCCAAGTTGTTTCTGGATGCGGAGTGCACAAACAGGGCACCCGAGCTTGCCGGAATGAGTGTTTGTGCGAAGCGGGCAGCAACCGCGTGGGCATCCGCTGGGATAGAACTTGCCTGGAGCATGTCGCCCAATTCCGCCAGAAGCCTCAACTGGCGCGTCTGTCGCTCCAGTTTCTCGTGGGACTGCTGTATTGCCTCAACCACCTTCTTCTGCCCGGTGATTTCCCGGGTTATGCTGGACACGCCAACGATTCTTCCCTCCCGGTCATGAACGGGTGATAACGTCAGCGCGACATCGACGTGCGCGCCGTCCTTTCTGATGCGCACCGTTTCGTGGCTCTGGACCGAGCCTCCCAGGTGTACGCGCTCCAATAGGCGTTGCTGTTCCTCCCTGTGTTCGGGCGGAATAATTAGCGAGACAGGGCGGCCGATTGCCTCTTTAGCCTTGTAACCGTAGGTACGCTCAGCAGCTTTGTTCCAGCTCCGGATCGTGCTGTCCAGACTTTCTAGCATTATGCTGTCTGCCGAGGATTCAATGACCGCTGCTGCTGCCCGAATCGTCTCCTCTGAACGCTGTAAGCCGTGGGTAATCCATGTGATCACAAACCCCACACCGCAGAATAGAAGCAGCGGGACCAGGGCTCCCGGATCGGAAATCGCAAACGAGCGCAGGGGCTGAATTAAGAAATAATCTACCATCGCCACACTGAGCAGTGTCGCGAACACTCCCGGCCAGACTCCCCCGGTCGCGCTGGCAAAGACGGCGAGGAAGAACAGGAGAAACTTGAACTGCTGACGCAGCGGAGTAATGAGGAGCGTCAAGAGTAATGCTATCGTGACACTTACGGCTGCGAGTGTGTATGCTCTGAGGACTCTCATCGTCCCGTCCAACACGTCTGTTGCTGCCGTTCTGCTTGTGGGCCCTATTTAAGCTTACGCCAAAATGGAGAGCAAAATCAACAACTGTCAGGTCTAATGCAGGTATTATATACCATTGATATATATCCATTTGACGTGGAATGTAGTCAATAAATAGTCCCACCGATGGGGCTGTCGAAGCCGGGGCCGCTGGCGCCGTCTCTGGGACTGCTTCAGATTTTCCCTTCACATCGTTCGGATGTTTCCAAAACCCTGCGTTCTTGAGTTGGTTCGAAAGTTCGTAAGTTATGTCTCAATCAAACACTTCCCCCTTACCTCCACAAGGGCAGGCCCGAGGAAAGCGCCGGCGCGCACTTGCAGCGCAAGCAGCCCAAATATACCCGTCACCTATTGATTGCACATAGGTTGCCAGTTTGGAGGCGGGGGGAGTCGGAATATTCAAGCGTACTGAAAAGACGCAACTTATTGCATTTTAACGAAGCACAAAAAGCACAAACATCGGCAATTGCGGCTTTCACACACGCATTACACACGCGGCGAAGCGGGTCGTGCCCTAATCTGGTCTATTCGGGGAGGTAGCCCTTTTCGCGGGCTGGTCGCTCCATCTGCCACCAGTCCGGTATTGTCCGTGTACGCCGTCGCTCGCCCAGAACTTCGGATTGCTCCTGCGGATTCGTCGACAAACACAAGGCGACTTTAAAGGAGTTGTGCAGCGCTTCAGCCTCAGAAAGTCATTCGCGCGCTGAACTGGGCTTCGCGGCCGGCGTGCATGGCCATGGTGATGGTTCCAAACTGCGGCTCGTTCACAAAGCGATTGGGAGTCCCGTAGTTGGTGTGGTTGAGCGCGTTGAACATCTCCGCGCGGATCTGCATGCGAAGTGATTCCAGCAGGTGAAACTCCCGCGACAAGGCAACATCCGCATTCTGCATTCCCGGCCCTTCCACGGTATTGCGCCCCACGTTGCCGAAGGTATACGCGGGCGGAGCGACAAAGGCGGCGGTATTGAACCACTCGTTGGAAGTATGGGTACCGGAAGGGAACACCGGCTGGCCGGTGTAATTCGCGCGGATGGGATTCTCACCCACTGTGGTGCCGGCATTCGCCGTGTCGCCAAACACCGAAATGGTGAAAGGCATTCCCGTCTCCGCCTGATAGACCGTCGCCAGCTCCCAGTGGGAGGTGAGCCGGTTCATCCACGCTTGCCGCTTCCACGCGGGCAGATTGTAGACGAAGGTGGCGACGTAGCGAAGGCGAACGTCGCAGGCCAGCCCTTTTTCGGCGTCGAGGTCGGAATCATTTTGCGGGATGGCGGATTCATCCATGGGGGAGCGAAAGTCCGGCGCGTTGGTAATGCTCTTGGCCCAGGTGACGTTGGTAAGAAAAGTGAGTCCGTGGGAGAAACGGCGGCGAACGTCGACCCAGCCCGCGTCGTACCAACTGCGCGCGGAGTTTTCCAGCATATTAATGGTGGAGACGGGCTGATCCGTGCTGGCAATAGTGACATCGCTGGGGAAAGTGGTTCCGGGAAGGAAATTGATGAACTTGATAGGCCGGCGAGGCTGGAGGAGCCCCGGTCCGGGAGTCGGATTGTTGATCAGGTGCGCGCGCTGGAGGTGGTATCCGCCGTCGCCCTGGTAGCCGATCTCCACCACGGTGCTGTCGGAAAGCGCTTTCTGAAGCGAATAGCTCCATTGCTGGATGTATTGCGCCTGGCTATGCGGGTTAAAGCCGGTGAAGCTGACCACGGTCGAGCCGAGAACTGGTGAGGCAAAGTTGAATCCCGTCAGGCTGGGAGTGTAGGGGTCACTCTGCTGGGTTTGCGGGAAAACAAACGGCACATTGTGGCGCTCATTGCACCAGGTGTTCATATCCACGGGAGTGAAGAAAACGCCGTAACTGGCGCGCATGACGAAGGGGAACTTTCCCTGGAAAGCGTGGGTCAAGCCCACCCGCGGCGCGAAGTTGAGCCTTGGGGTGTAGAACAACCCGGCGGGGGTGCCCTCCTGCCCTCCGATGAAAATATAAGGGACACCATCCTGCCAAATCAGGTTGCTACCCCGCTTGTTGGTCCGGATATCGGTGAGCGCGCTCATATACTCGTACCGCACACCCACGTTGAGCGTGGTGTTCTGGGTCACGCGCCAGTTGTCCTGAACGAAGCCGTCGCCATACCACTGGCGCAGATTCATGTCAGGAATTCCTGCCTGCCGCTGCTTCACCACCGGCAGGCCCAGCAGGAGGCTTGCCAGCGCGGAGCCGGTGCCGTCGTTGGTGGCCGTCTCGGTGGTGGCGCCATTGGTGAACTGGTAGTAGCCGCGGCTCTGGAAGAAACCCCACATGGGCCAGTCGTAATCCCGGACGTCGCCGCCCACCTTGAGGGAGTGCCGCCCCCATTGCTTGTTCCAGATGTCACCCGCTTGCAGGAGGGTGTCCCAATCGTGCACCGGCGTCCCGATATAAGAATCACCAAACGCGTTGTAACCCTGCACCGTTACGTAGGGCATGCCCCATGCGCCCTGCCCGCCGAATCCCACTCCCTGGATGCCCAGTTGAGTGACGTAATCGTTGATGAAATTATTCTGGGAGTAGCGGTGCATGGAAAGGCGCGACATCCCCAGCCAGAACACGTTCACCGACGTGGACGAGATGAGGTGCGTGTACTGGAGGGTCGAGTTCTGCGCAAGGTTGTTGTCAAAGGACCCGAAGCCGGGCAGATTCTCCGGGGTAAAATCCCGCTCGGCAATGAAAGAATAGCGCCCGAACAGCGCGTCGCCATGGGGCAAATTCTGGTCGATGCGGAGGGTTGCCTGATTGGAAAAATTGCGGTTGGTGCGCAGGTCAAGGTAGTTGTTGGAGTCCGTTCCTGTGCCCACTCCTGGTGCCATGCCCATCCCCATCATGCTGCCTTCGGCAAGGTTGGGAAGCGGCACCTGCGCCAGCACCCCCGTGGCGACGGAGCTGATTCGGCCGCTGGGGACCGTGTCGTTCGCGAAGGGGTTGCGGAGGACGGCGGGATTGGTAGAACTGGTGGGAAGCGACGGGTTGTAATTGGGATTCGCATGCGTCGTGGAGGGATCGTAAATGGTCACGCCGCTGGCGCTGAAGTCTCCCATACGCTCCATTGCGGTGGGAACAGTCTCAATTTGCGCCAGCCCGTTGCTCAGACGGAAGCCCTCCCAGTTGGCGAAGAAGAATGTGGAATTCTTGCGGATCGGGCCACCCAGTGAAGCGCCGAATTCATTCTGGGCGAGATGCGGGATGTTGCTGGGGTCCGTGAACGTGCGGGCATCAAAAGTGTTGCTGCGGACAAATTCATAGAGGTCGGCGTGCAATTTATTGCCGCCGGATTTGGTCACGATGTTGATCTGTGCGCCGCCCGCGCCGCCGAATTCCGCCGAGTAACTCCCCGTCTGCACCTTGAACTCACGAATGGCATCGGGCGATGGGCTGAAGGAGAGCGTGTTGAACGTGGGGTCGGTATCCGCCGAGCCATCCAGCAGGAAGTAATTGGCGTTAGGCCGCCCGCCCCCAGCGCTCAAGGCCGAGTTCTGTGAGGGCCGCCAGTAAAGCGGATTGGAGTTCCCCGTTTGCACCCCGTATCCCTCGTGAACGGACGGGGCCAGCAGCGCCAGGTCGAGCACATGCCCGCCATTCAGCGGCAGTTCCTTTGTCAGGGTGGGTTCGATGACTTCTCCCAAGCTGGCATCCGCAGTGCGCAGCACCTCCGAAGCGCCTGCCACCTGGACCTCCTGCCTCAGCGCGCCTACCTGCATCACGAGGTCGAGGCGAAGATACTGGTTCACTTCCAGAGTCAGCGCCCGCACTGGCGAGTCGAATCCCCGCAAGACGGCGGAGAGCTGGTATTGCCCCGGATTGAGGCTAACAAACTGGTAGGCGCCCTCCGGCGTAGTTTCCACCGTGCGCGCCAGCCCCGTTTGGGTCTCCGTGAGTGCGACTTTTACGTTAGGAAGCGGCAGCCCTTGAGCGTCGCGTATGATTCCATCAATGTGCGCCCCGCTGGCCTGCGCACGAACATAAGGTGTTTTGAAGCCAACAACCAGAAGTGCGGCTAAAATCCACATCCATTTACGCATAAATTGACTCCCCCTTGTAGAGAGGAGCGGATTGAGACCGCTCCTCTGCACAGTATTGTCATCTCCGGATCTTGTTAGACCCTTTGAGAACCCAAGAAAAAACCGAAGCAGCAGGGAGACTAACAGGGGATGGAGAGGCCCGCAATAAGCCCAACCCATTAGTGCTTTGGAATTAAGCGATTACCGGCCTGAGTGATAGATGTGAACACTTAATACACTGATTATAAACGGTTAATTTGGAGGCGGGGGGAGTCGAACCCCCGTCCGAAGAGCCGAACGGTCAGGAGACTACATGCTTGTCTCGTTCGCTTACCGCTTTCGCCAGCGGCCCTAAGGAACGGGCAATAACGAACCGCCGGCTAGCCTCAATTCCGCCGAAGCGGATCTCGCCCAAAATTCCGAAGCGGTGAACTTTGAGCCATCCCGCCAATCGACGCCTCCTTCCCTCATGCGGGCCTGAAGGAGGAGACGGCCACCTAATTAATTAGGCAGCGTAGGCATACTGCGTGTTGGCAGTTGTCTTTGTCCCACGCCGATCTCGGGTGGTGTGGACCCCCGGCATGCCTCCTAAGCGCAAGGACTCCCGTC
>Ga0208038_1001035_pt1 | contig 16827 bp, 15 predicted proteins | sample June2015DPH_16_1_FD_184714 | JGI IMG/M metagenome (GOLD analysis project Ga0208038, IMG submission 184714) | Peatland microbial communities from SPRUCE experiment site at the Marcell Experimental Forest, Minnesota, USA - June2015DPH_16_100... | ecosystem: Environmental > Terrestrial > Soil >...
CTGCATTATCGCCATGCTCCTAAATGCATTAGCAGCGTTAAGATTGAACAGACCGGAAAAAACCAGATCCATCACCATGCTAGCAAGATAGCAGAAATTAACACAAACCAATCGAATTAGCAACAGACTGGCGCGCAAGTCTAAGTTATCCTTCAAACTTTGTTTGTACGCTACAGTAAACTTAGGAAAGAGAAAAATAGATAGCAGCTTCCTTAAAGTTTTCAAAAATAACGCGCCCGCATATTTAAGTGCAAAAAACGACTTGAACATGCAAAATTGGGGTGCAAACAAAAGAAGGGTGGTTGATGGGAAGCTATGGCATGACTACTGCGCCGATTAAGGTCACGGGTGTTGTTGGTTGAGAGTTTTCCTGATACGTGGCGCTGTATTCTACGGGCACTTGTGAAATTGCCATTACAACGTTTTGGCCGTATATTACTTGACCAAAGACTGTGTATGAAGTGTCGAAGCTTGGGTAGAGATTATTGTTGTTTGCAACGTTGATGAAGAATTGGGTGCTAGCCGTGTTGGGTCCAGCGTTAGCCATGGCTATCGTCATGTTGCTGTTTACATTGTCATTACCTATCTCGTCGTTGATCTCTGGTTTTGTTGTTTTGCCTTCTCCACCCTGAATCATGAAGCCAGCGATGACCCTCATGAATGTAGTGTCATTATAGTATCCTTCGTTAACCAAGTTTACGAAGTTGGTTGTGGTTATGGGTTTGTCGTCTCGCATCTGGATAACTATGTCACCCATAGAAGTTATGAAGAGAACCTTGGTCCCGCTTGCACTGTACTCGCCTGCTGGTGAAGTCAGCGGAGTCACGGACGGAAATGGACTAGTTGAAGAAGTTGGAGACGGCGAAGGAGTGTTTACCGCCTGATTAGGACTAGCCTTATGCGAGCCGCTTTGATCAACCACGACATAAGCGACAGTTGCAATGGCGATAACCGCTATAATCGCTACTGCAATCAGCTTTCGGTTTCTGCCTTGCGTTTTAGGATTGTAAGTTTTAACTTTGCTGTTTCTTTTCGAGCTCATGCCCAGAATTATAAAGCATTTTTTTATTTAAACATTTCAGATTTTCACTTTCACCCTCCGAGGCAACTGTGCTTAAATCTGGGAAAACGCGTTCGGAAAACAAGTGCCAGAAAGTGTCATCTTAATTATTATTTTGGATCATGATTTTTGAGTCATAACTGTTTTATTAATTTTTTATCAAATAAGTAATACTTTAAGAAAAATATGGATGAAATTATATGCGAATTGGATTTTTCGTTTGGGAGTATCCGCCTTCAATTGTTGGCGGTCTGGGCACTTATGCCGAAAACATAACACGTGAATATGTTTCTATGGGGCATGATGTAACCCTTTTTACGCTCAACCCAGGCAACTTAAAAACAAGAGAAGTTATCAGGGGCGTAGAAGTTCACAGACCACTTATTTCGGATGCAAGTAATGTTTTTCCCATGTTTGTAGTGGATGACTTAAAAAAATGGGGAACAAACATCCGCATGTTTAATGACATTTTCACCTACAACATTTTGAGTGCATCAAAATTTCTAAACAGCATGCTAAAAAAGGAAAAATGCAATTTTGACGTCGTTTGCGTGCACGACTGGCTAAGCAGTATAGCTGGGATTATGGTTAAAAACGAAACGAAAATTCCAGTGGCGTTTCATGTCCATAGCACAGAATGGGGAAGAAGCGGAGGACCAGGTTCAGGAGTTGTTTCTCATTTTGAATGGGCAACAGCTGAAAAGGCAGACAGAATCGTGACTGTAAGTCATGCCATGAGGGAAGATTTAGTGAAGCACGGTTGGTCAAGTTCAAAAATAAGCGTTGTTTGGAATGGCGTAGATAGTGAACGATACAATTTAAAGAATTGCAAGAGCGAAGAGATAGAAGCTATTCGAGAAAGATACGGCATCAAATCAGACGAAAAAATGATACTCTTTTTGGGTAGGCTAACATGGGTGAAAGGGGTCATGAACCTCGTTCAGGCAATGCCCATGATTCTGGCTGAATATCCAAAATCAAAACTATTAATTTTGGGCAAAGGAGAACAACAAAACGACATCATAGAAACTGCATATAGACTTGGAATAGCAAAAAACGTTATTTGCAGATTTGATTTTGTGCCAGAAAAAGAGCGCATCCTACATTATGCTGCATCCGACTTGTGTATCTTTCCTTCAACATATGAACCCTTTGGCATAGTGAGCCTAGAAGCGATGTCAATGGAAAAGCCAATAGTTGTGGGTGCTCACGGCGTGGTCGGCTTCAGAGAGCAAGTCATGCCCGATGGCCCTGACAAAAATGGCGTGCACGTAAATGGAGAGAGCCCAAGCGATATCGCATGGGGAATAAAAGAAGTATTATGTGACGACAACAGGGCTAAGCAATGGGGCAAAAACGGAAGAAAACGGGTTTTACAATATTTCCAATGGAGAGAAGTTGCAGAACAAACATTGCAAATATACGAACGACTCCAACACCCAAATGAGCAAGATCAACAGGTAACTGTTGGATTAGTAGAAAGACCACTTGTTTCATAGGTATCTGCTCGTTTCTGCACAACTAAATCAAACAAGCAGGTTCACTTTTCCTCTTTTCCAAGATCAGCCCAGAGAACAGTTTTTCCACGCAAAGAGTTGAAAAGTTAGCTCTGGCTAAAAAGGGAACCTTCTGCGACCGAATTGCCGCTGCTGGTCTGGTTGTCTTTCTGTGGGGAATCTGGAAAGGTGCTCATGAACCAGTTTCCAAGATGAATCTTGTTTTCTCAGAACAGCGGTAACACGTGAAGTCACGTCAAACTGTTCGTTTCTCATGGTTGCCTTATAGTTTATGGTGAAAGTGGCTAAGGCTACCTCGCCCAGAACGGTGTCTTTAAAATCTTTCAGCGCGTACGTATAGTTGGAAAGCACCTTGAATGCCGAGAACTCGTTCTTCAAGGCTTCTGCACGATCCTGCCTTTGATAAGGAGGCCAATCGTCAAATTTACTATAGCTCTCATCCAAGAGTGCTGTAACTGCTTTTTCGTCTTTATTCTTTATTCCATCAAACCTCTTAACAATAACGCTCCTGACTTCATCCTCAACATTAGATACCGGCGGGCTTTGAGAAGCAGACTGGCTTTGAGTTGAGCCAGCCATTTTGCTTCCACACTTGTTGCAGAAAGCGTTTCCCTCTGGATTTTCAGTTCCGCATGTTGGACATTTCAACTTTCATTTTTCCATCCTGAGCGGTTTTTCTTGCTTATAATTCAAAGCAGTCTTAAGTCTATTTCCCCTCACTAAGATAAACAAAGCTATGCAGTTTAGCTTCAGGTTTGCAGGATCAAAAAGGGCGGCTTTGTCCGTTTCGCATATTAATGGGAAGTGCTACATGAAATTGCAATGAAGAAGTCGTCAGTCATAGCGATCTTGCTTATAGTGGTCATTATTGTTTTGAGCGCTTCAATACTGATTATCTTTAACAGCAATAACGCTTCAGCCAAATCCACTGCAACGTATTACACTTACGCAATAGTTAACACTTATCCGCACGATACAAATGCCTTCACAGAGGGACTCGTGTACTCAGATGGCTTTCTCTACGAGAGCACAGGACTTAACGGTAATTCAACTCTACGCCGCGTGGACTTGACCACAGGCAATGTACTGCAAGAGTACACTTTGCCAACCCAGTATTTCGGCGAAGACATAGCCATCGTCAACAACACCATCATACAGCTAACTTGGCAATCAAACATAGGCTTCATCTACAACAAAACCACATTTGCCGTGCTGGGAAATTTTACTTACCCCACGCAGGGTTGGGGCTTAACCTTTGACGGCAAAAACCTAATCATGAGCGACGGCACAGACCACCTCTATTTCTTGAATCCAACAACGTTTCAGCAGACAGGACAAATCCAAGTCCATGACGGAAACACATCCGTAGTAAACATCAATTCGCTAGATTACATCAACGGTGAAGTTTACGCCAACATCTGGCTAACAAACACAATCGCCATAATCAACCCAGAAACTGGACAAGTCAAAGCTTGGATAAACCTCACAGGACTACCAGACGAAAACAATCCAAACCCAGAAGCCGTGCTTAACGGCATAGCATATGACCAACAAAACAACAGACTCTTCGTAACAGGCAAAGATTGGCCAAACATCTACCAGATAAAACTAATTCCGCAAACTAACCAAACAACCTAAAATTAACTGGCTGCCCTGTTATATCCAGGTTTAAGCGGTTAGTTTTGTAATTGTTAAGCTTCCATTAACGTTGCGCCATGTAGTAAGATAAAATTGCTAATGGAACCACAAGGGCATAGGAAAACAAGGTTCCAAACCAGATTCCTAAGCTCGGATACAAATACCTAACAGCTACACTGAAGGGAATAATCGTTAGAATACCAGACAACACTAATGGCTTAGTCACAGCTCGCGAGAATTCAGTTCCTCTACTCTTGTTAAGTATTATCAACGTTGAAGTGAAAACCGCTGGGAACGCGGCTGCAATGCCGCCTAGCACAGGACCACCTATTTGGCTCAAAAGCACTGAAATCAAAACAAGCGATCCTGCACCGACTCCACGCAAAACAACCTCACGAACCTTGTATACTCTTGCGTCCCCCTTTAGGTTTTGGAGTTTAAGCTTTTTAGTAAAAGAATAATAAGTTAAAACCGAAATCGCAGCGCCCCCGACCAAGGAAAGCCCAAAATCCCTCAGACCAGACGCAACAATTAAGCCAGAAAATGCGAACCACATGAACAGAGAAACAGAGATTCCGCGGCTAAACCCTTTCTGGGCGAAAAAAGCAAAAAAGAAAAGATAAGCACTCGTAATGCCGAAGGCTAAAGGAAACACCGTAGTCGCTTGAACCGCAGCGGCTGAAGATTGGTTAATCCCGATGAAGAAAAACGAGAAAGCCGATGTAGAGGGAAGACCGCCAAGGATTCCGCCTAAGACGCTTCCTTTCTTTTCTGCAACGATTGTGATTATAGACACCCATAAGCTTCCAACAGCAAATGCCAGAAAAAGATGCAAGAAAAAAGAGTCTGAAACCATATTTTGAGCCTTGGCATCATATGGCAAATTAGATATTAATTAATTCTTCCAATAAATTTGAAAAAAATAGTTAACCTTACCTGCTGAAATCTTATAGTTAAAGTCAGGCTGAGCTTCTAAGCTGAGCGAAAAATAGAAATCTTGGTAAGATAGTTTTAATGAAGTATTCGGGAGATCTTGGCTTGTCGAACGACGTCAGTGTGGAGCTTGAGAGGACCACCTTCAGTGTTTATTTGTTTGTGGCTAAAAAAGGCAAGCCTGTTGGCCCAAGGGATGTGATGCGTGGTGCGCATCTTAGCAGTCCAAGCGTGGCTTATCGGCATCTTCAGAAACTTGAAGATTCGGGACTATTAAAGAAAAACGAGTATGGTGAATACTTACTCAAGAAGAAAATGAGGGTCAATGGATATCACTGGATTGGTCGACGCCTCTTGCCTAATGCAATGTTCTATTTCTATTTTTTCCTCGGACTCTTCATTACCGAAATTGTGATTTTAGCAATTCATTACGCGGTCGAAACCTACGAGTTCAAGATCTTCTTCGCGTTAGGTCTTTCAATAACGGCGATCGCCATGATCCTCTTCCTTAAAGAGGGATTATCGTCGTTTAAGAAAATAGAGAAAACGTTAGCACCTAGCCAAGATGAATAATTTCTGTTTCAAAAAGTTCCTAGCGAGATGGAGAATCGCATTTTTTGGAGTGTGACAAAAAGAACTTTATTTAACCGTTACCTTCATTTTCATAGCGCATTGGGACTTGAGGCGTGTTCCAGCAGTGGAACAAATTGTTCCATGGCGAGAGTAATATACATTCGAGGTCAAAGTATAGTTGGGGTTTAGCGTGTACAAAAAGGCAATATTGATATTTTCCGCAGTTATCCTGCTGTCAAGTTTGTATCGGATTCACGGTGCTTCAGCGTTCTTGAATCCTGTTTCTGTCAATGCTGAGGGTTTGGTTGTTGGCATACCGGTAATTGTTATCGTAAGCGCAGGATTAGCCGTGTACTTCGGAAAAAGAAAACCTCTGAGCAAGGCTTTTTCAGCGTTTCTGATAGCGGTACTCTTGGTTTCGGCGTTATCCGGAGTAGCGCTCGCGGTTTTAGGAGCGGAGATTCCCGTCACGTTGTCGTCTCCTGTTGAGTTGCAGACTAATTTGACGGGCGAAATGGGGTACTGTGTCTTTCAACTTGCAGATGGAAGTTTGGTTTTGAACACGGCCAACCAATCCTGCACGTTTCTCATTAAACTTGACTCTTCAAACCATGTGTTGTGGACCAGGACAATTCGTATCGGTCAAGAAATCACGAATCTCACTCGTCTTTTACCTACAAGCGATGGGGGCTTCGCTTTGGCGGGGCTCGTTGATAACATGTACGTGTTGGTGAAAACCGATTCTCAGGGCAACATTCAATGGACCAAAATGTTCAGTTCGGGAGCTCCGATAAACTATTTTATGTCGATTATTCAAACTAGGGATGATGGTTTTGCCATTGCTGGTTTCGGCGAGAAAGTTTTAGAAGGCTTGGGCGCGATTTGGTTTGCCAAAACAGATTCATCCGGAAACCTGGAGTGGAACGAGACTCTTTCGGGGCAGGTGGCTGCTTGCCCATCAACCATCATCCAAACGCCGGATGGCGGATACATTATTTCTGACGTCAGCTATTCTTTTGTTCCGAATCGGGGTTTCTTCACGCTTATCAAAATGAACGCGACTGGAGATGTACTTTGGATCAAAAATTACGGCGGCGAAGGCTACTACTTTCAACCCGAGTGCAACCTCGCTATAGCCACGAAAGACGGCGGGTACTTAATGGTGGGTTACCTTTGGGATAAGAGCGCGTGGGTAGTCAAAACCGATGCTGAAGGCAATATGCAGTGGAACCAAACATACGGCGCCAAAGACAGCTCAATAACTTGTGCCCTTGAAACCCAAAGCGGAGGATATATGCTCCTGGCCATTTCAAACCTAACGGATGTCGGGTTAATCATGATCGATAAAGCCGGCAACGAACTTTGGAACATGACCTTTCCAGGAGTCACCTTGCCATGGGGGTTGGAGTCAAACTATAATTCCCTTATCCCTGCAAAAGACGGCGGCTATATTGTGGTGGGTTCAAAAAATCAGTCCGTATGGCTTGCAAAACTTAACTATCAGGATAACAGGTCGATTGCGCTTCAATTCCTATCGATTGCGGATGTAGCGTTGGCTGTTGCTGCGATTGCGACGCTTTTGATTGCACCGAGAAAAAAAAGACAGCCCGACGATCAACCCGACCTAAAACAAGCAGCATATTAGGTTACTACCGATAATAAAAAAGCTCATACCACATGCGTTCTCGCGACAGAACTAAGTGTTCCGAAGGGCAGAAAAGTGTTCCCGAACAAGGTTCGTTATGCGATGTTGACTAAAGCGGGGTGTGTAACATATAATGGGACATAACTATGTTTTATGGGTTTTCGCCCTTATCCAGAAGGTTGCTCTTAGGAAAAGTTTGCCCCAGACTGAAGAAATAAAAAGTCCGTTAATTGTGAAATTAGAAAAAAAGGAAACCTGTCGCTTTTGGTTGCCGCTATTTCTTGCAACAGAGCAAAACCGAAACACGGAAACCTGCTAAAGGCTGTTCTTCTTGCGGAACACTCTGTTCTCTGGGGAGAGCTATATAGCACGTGCGTAGCAATATTATTGGTGTGGGAAAAGAAAGTTTATGAAATCCGACAAAAAACGGTTCGTCCCTGCTCTTCTTCTGTTAGCTTTAGTCACTATAATGGTTCTACCGGAATGCGCGATGGCCTTTTCTAACGTTCCGTTTCTCGGCTCTTCGGTTCCAAACGTTTCAATGGTCTCAACGAACTCGCTGACAGCTACAAAAACAATAATCGTTCCTAACGACTACCCGTCCATAAACGACGCCATCGGAAATGCCTCGGCAGGCGACACAATAGTGGTTCGAAGCGGAACCTATTTTGAAAACCCGATAATTGACAAACCATTGACGCTGCAAGGCGAAAACAGCGCGAACACTATAGTGGTGGGAACAGGCAACTCTTTAGGAGCCAGCGTTTTCACGATTGCGGCAGATAACGTGAAGATTTCAGGCTTCACCATCACAAGCGTCAACTATTCAGCCTCTGCCAACTACGCTTACGGCGTTATGATTGAAGGAGACAACTGCATAATAACTGGCAACAACATAGTGAATACGTTGTCAGGAATCTTTTGTTCAGTCCAGTCCTCCACCTTAATCACCCAAAATAACATAACTGGGAATCACGCAGAACTTCTAAATGCGCACAACGACGGCATCGAATTCTACGGTGGCTTCAACAACACCATCTCAGAGAACAACATAACAAACAACACGGGTTCTGCCATCGCCATCATAGGCTATTCAGACAATATAACAGGGAACAACCTGTCGCAAAACACTATAGGCATAGGGATGAGTGCGACTTACTCAGTAATTTTCAGAAACAATATAATTGAAAACAGCAATTCAGGCATTTACCTCACAGGCTCCAACAACGCCATATCCGCGAATTATATCGCTAACAACAAATACGGTATCTGTTCACTCTCGAGTTTTGGCTTATCCAGCAATAACACGATATTCCATAACGACTTCGTAAACAACCAGCAAAATGCGTATTCGACCTCGCCTTACAACATCCAAATTTGGGATGAAGGCTATCCTCTGGGAGGAAATTACTGGAGCGATTACTCGATAGTTTGTCCTAACGCAACAGAGATTGCTAATTCTGGAATAATGAATTTGCCTTACACAATTTGCGCCAACAACACTGACAAATACCCGCTCATGGCGCTTTTTGACGCCTCAAACGCCGTCACTCCAGCTGAAAAAACTCCACCAACTATCGGCTCCAACCATGTTGCTGGATCATGGAGTTTTGGCAGTGTTGAACCTAACGGTGTCACGCCCGATGCGACAGGAAATAACCCAGCAATTTTGGGGAATGAGACTGGTACCTATTCAACTCTGGTGACTGCGTTAGGGGGTGAATGGTCTCCTGCTAAGTTAGTTGAAGGCAAGTTCGGCGAAGCTCTATACTTTAGTGGAGACTCATATGCGTACGTTCCAGCGTCGCCCAGCTTAACCATTCCAGCTGATATCACCATCGATGCATGGATCAAAGTGAATCAATTCAAAGACGTGACTTACAACAATATTGTGATCGAATTCGTGAGTACGACCACAGAATATCCAATTACTGCAACTAGGATTCTTGGACTTGCTATAAACGGCGTCGCGCCCAGCAACAGCACCTCCCCAACTTTGGGAGTTCTGCGCGGCTACGTAACAACCGACACGGGAGGCTTCAACGAAATAGACACTACCCAACCACTTTCTCTAAATGAGTGGTATCACGTCGCGTTTACTCGCAGCACCCAAACAGGCATGCACATCTATGTTAACGGAGTAGAACAGAATGTGACAGTCTTCGCCGGAACTCAGAATCCCACTGGCTCAATAGAACCGACTACAGGCCTGTACTTTGGGCATGACTCAATAAGCACCTTAGAAGATGTCCAAATCCTTAACGTGGCCGCAGAACCAACAAGCACACCTATCTGGCTACAATGGTGGTTCTGGACCCCAGTAGCTGCCGCTTTCGCAGTATTAGTAGGAATGGTTTACTATGTGAGGAAGAATGGCATCAAACAAAACACCGCAATTTCAAGGTCTCCTCAAATGCTTAGCCCTGTACATTCGAGTTGGGAATTAGGAAAAAACCTGTCAGCACCAAATAACGGACATAAAAATCAAAGCTAAAATTAATTTAGAAGACCAGTAGTTCAAATTTAACGGAAATCCAGCCTACTGAAATCCAATTTTGGAAAAAATTTTTGATGGAAATTTTGTTTAAATTTTGTTGAAAAGCATTAAATACTGATACCGCTGACTAAGAGGAAAGGGGATTCATTTGAGTGAGGGAGGAAAGGCAACATCTAATACGGAAAGTAAGTATCCTTGGAGCAACTACACTTTAAAATTGGGCAGGGGAGAACCCGTTTCTACAACGCAGTATGTGCTATATGCGGTGCAGATCGCGGCAATAATAGTTTTGTCATACTTAAGCGTCTCTTTGCTTGGTCCATTAAGCTACTCAGGCGTCTCATTGTTCTACTTTGTGTACCCCTTCTTCTTAGTGTTCACAATGTGGTGGGGAATCTGGGGTATAGCGTCTGCGTATATCGGCTGTGTACTCGGAGCAGGATTGATGGTCGGTTTAGGCGTAGTTCCATCGTTAGCATACTCGATAAGCGACTTCATACCGCCGCTAATCGCATTCATAATTTACCGCGGGCTACTATCGAAACAAGGCTTTGACCCATTATGGAGAGACTTAACCGACAAAGAAGTTGGCGGCGTCAAAACAAAGAGAATAGGTGCATGGTTCTGGTTTATACTTATAAACGGACTCATACTTAACGCAATCAGTGCAGAGCTAGGCATTGGAATACAATACCAATTGGGACTGATTCCAGGCAACGCATATTGGGTCTGGTGGGCAGGATGGTTCGTAGGCGATTTGCTGGCAATGGTGATAATAACTCCGGTGCTTGTCAAGGGACTTACAAACCTTGTCGAAAGGCAAGGACTAGTCAATCACGGCTGGATAACTTGAGAACAACTCTTCCTTAACTGAACAATTTAAAGGGGAAAGTTGTTGGCAAGCCCAGACGAGGAAGCACGTGCTTCCAAGAAGTACGTGTGCACCTTTATTTTTTCTATGCGAACAGGAACCCCAATTGAAAAGCTACATGTTATAACAAAATTCTTAATGATTGCAGTCATGTCCGTGCTGGCTCTTTACATGTTTGATATCCCGGTCTCAAAAGGCGGTCCGGACATCGTTGGATTGATCCTCTTGTTAATTCTTGTATTTACCCTCTTGATAATCTCAAGGACCGCAAAGCATTTAGTAAACTCGTACTTAGTATTGGCGTTGCCAGTGCTTTTCGGTGAATTCTTCTGGTGGCTCTTCTTTAACGGTTCACTACCCGGGGCGAGAGTGATTTTTTATCTGTGGCCAGGATTTTTGCCAATAGGAATATCAACAATAGTTCTTGTAGGCGTTTTTAGCCTCGTATATTATAAGACACGAAACATTGGCCTGTCCCTTGTGCCCGCATTACTGCTATGGTGGTTCACTATCATGCCCAGCGCTCTTAGTTTCTCGCAAACGGCAACATGGGTCAGAATTCCCATCGGGGCAAATTACGCTTTTTCGCTTCCTGAATGGTCAACCATGGTTGCGTTATCGAAAGCGCTTGGATATGGAGTGCTAATTTACACATCATTTCTTTTTCTTTTAACAACAAGAGACGTAGAGATTGCTGGAGCCCTCAGACAACTGCGTCTTTCATTTCGGAAGGCATTTTTCGTTGCATTGATGTTCAGAAATCTAAACACAATACTACTTGACTATCAGGACATCAAAATTGCCCAAACTGCGCGTGCCGCCAATGTAGTCAGGAAAAGCATTTTTTCGAAGATAATAGACCTCGCCTATGTATCTATTCCGTTGGTTGCAACCATGATAAGGCGGTCTACAGAGATGGGTGTAGCGCTCTACGCTAGGGGTTTTGAAGCATCAAAAGGCATGACGGATTATAAAGAGACAAAACGACTAAGCGTCGTGGACTTCACGATATTGGCGATATTAGCAGCCTTCTTAATATACGAGGTTATCCTTGGACACTCCATCACTTCCTTGTTCATGAGGTAAAAGAAATGTCGGTATTGGAAGTCAACGATTTCTGGTGGAAATACCGATCTTACGTAGGAGTAGAGAACCCCTACACGCTAAAAGGTTTATCCTTCACCGTAAATAAAGGAGAATTCTTCGGAATCATCGGACCCAGCGGAGCAGGCAAGACTACACTTTGCTACGCTTTGACTGGAGTAATACCTCACGTTTTCACAGTTCCATACGGCAAAGAAAGAGAGCACATAAAAGGTGAAATAAAACTATTCGGGCAAACACTAACTAAAGTCGAAGCTGCGACCGATGAGAAGACAGGCAAAGTCGTTGATAAAATTATCGGCATGAAACAAACAGCGCCAAGGGTTGGACTGCTGCTTCAAGATCCTGAGAATCAGTTTTTAAGAATGGACCTTCTGCATGAAATTAGCTTCGGAATGGAGCTTTTAGGGCTATCTGGGAGCGAAATTGAGAGAAGAGCTAAAGAAGCGCTTGAAATAGTCGGGCTGGGCTCGCTGTGGCCAATCGCGGATCTCGTTCACCCAAGTGAATTGTCTGGTGGGCAAAAGCAGAGGGCTGCAATTGCTTCCTTCATTGCGCTGAGACCTGAACTGTTGGTCTTGGATGAACCCATGTCTAACCTGGACCCCGAAGGGAAGCTTAGCATAATACAGGCTATTGACAGCATAAGAAACGAATTTGACATAACAATAATTGTTGTCGAGCACAACCCTGAGGTAATACAAAAATACGCCGACAAGGTGCTTGCCATAAACAATGGGCAAACGATTGCGTATGGAACCACAGAACAGGTTTATTCTCAGTGGAAACTGTTTGATGAAAATGGACTCTACTCCTCAGACATAGCGAGGATCGGGTGGCAAGCAGGTCTAAGTTACAATGGAAGGGTTCCCTTTACTGTCGATGAAATGCTTGAAGCATTCGATGGCAGAAACCAAAAGTCTCTAGCGCCGAACCTTGAAGATGACCCAATAGACCAATCGGCTCAGGAAATAATAAGCGTTAAAGACCTCAACTTTTCGTATGAAGATGGAACACGTGCCCTAAGAGGAGTAACTTTCGCCATAAAACAAGGAGAATACGTAGGGCTCATAGGGCAAAACGGGGCAGGCAAATCGACCATATCCAAGATAATCAGCGGCTTGTATAAGAAGTTCCAGGGCGAAGCAAAAGTAATGGGAATGGACCTACGAGACAAGAAAGTGATTCAGAAAATACCCTGCTACGTTGGATACGTATTTCAGAACCCTGACAACCAGATTTTCATGAGAAAAGTCTACGACGAAGTAGCTTACGGCCTGAAAAACCTAAAGACGCCACAGCAAGAAATAGACCAAAGAGTCAAGGAAGCGTTAAAGAGCGTTGGTTTACTCTCAAAAATTGATGAGGACCCAATGTTTTTGGGAAAAGGCGAAAAAAGAAGACTAACTGTAGCTTCTATTCTTGCCATGAACCCGAAAATAATGATAGTTGACGAGCCAACAACAGGTCAAGACTTCAGAATGTCCGAAGACATAATGAACCTGCTTGAAGAACTAAACAAGGCTGGCACCACAATCTTAGCTATCACTCACGACATGACACTGGTCTCCGAACACACGAAAAGAGTCATAGTAATGCACAACGGAGCCGTAACCTACGATGGATCCACAAGAGGCTTCTTCTCAAATGCAAAATTACTCGACGAAGCCGGCATAATCCCCCCCATGGCAGTCAGACTAAGCCATGAATACAAGAAAAAAAACCCCTCTTCCCCATGCCTAATGAACGCAAAAGAGTGGGTCGCAGCATTAAAGTAAACTTCCAGAAATATTACTTATTTGCAGATTGGAACCTGTCATAAATCGTTATTCGCGATTTCGAATCGATTCCACGGTTCTCTGAGACACGATGTTTACCCTTGTCATCAAGAACGACTAAGTTGCCATATTCAAGGTTATTAAAACCTAATTTAGCTAAGAACAAATTTGCTAAAGAGTTTTAATTGCATTTACTTCGTCGCTAATTAGAACCAAGAACACACAACAGCCTATGCTTAGCGCTTACGATTCTTGAGGTAGATCAGAGAACCACTGATGACAACAGCTGCTGAGGCTACTAAAACTGTGACTAATGCTGTCGGGAAGGGTTCTGGCGACTGAGAAGCTACTGATGTCACGTTAGTCACGGCAAAGTTGACCGTTTGACTGGCGCCAATGTTTCCAGTATCATTCCAGACATAGACCGTCAGAGTATGTGCTCCGACAGATAATCCTGTTAGTGTAGTATTTCCAGCAATCGTGACGTTACTTTCCCCGTCCAAGCTGTATGCGGCTGTGATGATGTTTTGGTTAACGGTAAAATTCAATGGAACATCTTGTGTAGTGTATGTTTCGTTTTCTATTGACAGGTTCGTTATGGTTGGCGGAGTCGAAGTTTGCGGTGGCGGCGTTGAGTTTTGCGTTACAGCGCCCGTGCTTATGGAGAAATCGACTGCATCAACCCAAGCAGCATAATAATCTGCGCTGCCAGGAGCTGTTGGTTTGAAGGGTGCGCCTGGAGGGTTTGCGCCATGGTAATCGTTGAGGTTGGCTTCTTCATAAATTGTTAAGCAGTGTGAGCCATCAGGTAATTCGGGTAACTGCACAGTTCCAGTCGCTGGGCAAATGAGTTCGCCGAACACGGGGTCATTAAGCACCAAAGGTATAGGACCACCATAGTTTCCATCAATGCTATAATTCAACGAACATTGCAATCCTTCTCCCCAACCGAAATTAACATTCAACGTTAGAAAATTGGAATCATAGGTTGTATTAACAGGGGACAAAATTGTAACTCCACCAGAGAAAGAAACTGAATTATTGGAATCCGCCTTAACAACGTGAACGCCCATTGCAAGCGAAACGAGCAGCACGGAAATAACGAGGGCCACCAAAGCCGTTTTCAGATTCATGTTTCATCCAAGCCTCCATTGTTAAGCGCTACTTACATCTAATACCAAGCGGCATATTACTCTCCTTATGGAACAGTCTGTTCCACAACTGGAACACTTCAGCTTAAGCTTTGACTGCAGCTTCGGCGATGAAAATTATGTCCTAAAACTAAAACGCACCGAATTTTGCGGCTAATTCCTTTGATAGACATTCTACGGGATTTGAATGCCGCTAATCACGCATATTATTTGTCCAGATATATTTGAACAAATTATAAATATTCCGATTATGTATGGTTGATTGGATTTGTGGCTCAAAGTGCCAATAGGGTAACATATGCTTAAAGTGAGATGATTAGTTGAAAATTATAGTTTTTGGAGCAAGCGGCAACACAGGCAAACAACTCGTTGAGCAGGCACTGGCAGCAGGATATGAAGTTGTCGCCTATGCACGTAACCCCTCCAAGCTCAACATTAGCAATGAGCATCTAACGGTTATTCAGGGCGAGTTGTCTGACGCAGCGCTAATTGAAACTGCCGTAAAAGGCACGGGTGCGGTTCTTAGCGCGTTGGGTCCACGGGGAGGCTCAAAAAACAAGCCACTTACACAGGGAATGCAGAACATTATTGCAGCCATGAAGAACCAAGGCGTGCGCAGACTAATCATGACATCGACGTTGAGCGCCAAAGACTCAAAGGACAAACCAGACTTCAGAACCAAAGCCATGGTGAATATTGTAAAAACCACCATGCACGCGGCCTACGAAGACATCGTCAGCGTCGCCGAAACCGTTCGTTCGTCAGACCTTGATTGGACAATTGTGCGGTTGGCAATTCTAAATAATAAGCCGAAATCTGGAAAAGTCAAAGTGGGCTATGTAGGCTCAGGAGAAGTTGGAACACAGATTAGTCGTGCAGACATTGCGGACTTTATGCTCAAGCAAATAGAAGACACGAAATATCTGCGAGAAGCACCTGCAATAAGCAACTAATGCATGAATATAAATGGAGAAGAGGTGGAAAAATGGTTTTTGAAAAAGTCGCTGAAACCCAAGAGATATCTCCTGGGCAAATGAAAGCAGTCAAATTTGGAGCAGAAGAAGTTTTGCTTGCAAACCTAAATGGCGTATACTACGCTATCGGAAACGTATGCACTCATGAAGGCGGAAACCTTTCAAAGGGAACATTGCAGGGAAACATTGTATCTTGCCCCAAGCACAAAGCACAATTCGACGTAACAACAGGCAAAGTAGTTTCTCCTCCAAAAGTGCTCTTCATGCATCCTAAAATCAACAACGAACCCACTTACGCAGTCAAAGTTGAGGGAACAGCCATTCTGCTTGAACACAAGTAGCACCGATGTTTTCATGTACCAAAAGCCTAATTTAGCGACTATAGATAAGTTAGCTCTCTCTAAAAAATTTTCAAGAAGACTTGTTTGGGTTTGAGTTTAAAATTATATATAATGGTTGTTACAGTCTCTTGAAAGTATTAGTTAGCGTTAATTTGGGGGAGAAATAGGGTGGATGAAGTATTAGACTTGCTAGATAAAACTGCAAAGCGTATACAGAAAGCTGCTGATGAAACAAAAGAGGCAGCTTGGAAACAATCAGCCGTTTACGACCAAATCATGCAGTCACCTGAAGCGTCGCAAGAGCAAAAAATCAAGGCTTTTATTCGGAAAACTCGTTATTTAGACCAGCTAGAAGCCTTAAACTCCCAGCTTAGTTTGCTCTATACCCTTCAGATATTTGCGTTTAAAGTTAAAGTGCTTGAGGTAACGGTTGGCAACATCAACGAGCAACTCATAAAGTCCGGTGTTCTTCTAAAGAGCGCAGAGTTAGAGAACATAAAAAAGAATATCGATGCCCTAAAAATCCTAATTGAAGCGCAGTATGAATCGATGAAGGAAATCCGGGAAACAGAAAACAAAACCTTAGACTATATTCATTAGCAAAAATAAAATGAATGATCGCAACCTTACGGTTGCGGTATCTTCAGAAAAATTATGGATGCTTAGATTGTTCTATGTAGCGTTTGATTGTTTCAGCATTGACCTGGCCAATTGAACGGTAGAATTTACCTCTCGACCAAAGATG
>Ga0208038_1001038_pt1 | contig 16779 bp, 12 predicted proteins | sample June2015DPH_16_1_FD_184714 | JGI IMG/M metagenome (GOLD analysis project Ga0208038, IMG submission 184714) | Peatland microbial communities from SPRUCE experiment site at the Marcell Experimental Forest, Minnesota, USA - June2015DPH_16_100... | ecosystem: Environmental > Terrestrial > Soil >...
TTACCAAGTTGGTGGACGCGCCTGGCGCGGGCAGGTTTGTCATGGGAGCAGCCCCTTTGGCCGGCTTGGTTGAGTTGGCGGGCACACTTGGGACTGGCGGGTTGGTTTTGGGGGCGGCTTTTTCAGCCGCTTTTATTGGGTTGGCAGGCGCGCTTGGGGCGGGCGGGTTTGCCTTTGGGGCCGGCAGGTTTGTTTTGATGGCAGTTTGATATTCTTTTTTTATTTCCTGCTGCTGCGTGACGATTTCAAATTCTTCGGAGTTTCTGGCCGACGGCCGCAAATCGCCCATCAGCGATTCCAGGATGAAGAGGTTCACGCCGAACAAGAGCGCGTAGGAAATTGCGACGGTGAAAAGGACGTCAACATAAGGCGCCTGGGTGACTCTTTTAAGGCACAGCAACAGCACGGTAACCACGATCGGAGTGGAAATGTAAGAAGCAAGGTAAATTCCGATGAAATGGCCAAGGGTCATTTGCAGGATCTGGTCCAGGCCGGTCGCGAGCGCTGCCGATCCCAGCAACCACAGAAAATTGTATTCAAATCTTTGGTCGAGTTTTTGAATCTTGATCATGCCCCAAAGCAGTCCGAGAAGGATCGCCGTTTGCAGGGCGAACTCGATGAACCGGGGCAGAAGGGAGCCAGACATTGAGTTATTCTTCTTCGGGGCCGTCCAAAATGACAATGTTTTTCTTGTCGTAATTCGCGTTGACCCGGTCTGCGTGAAACCCAGGGGCGAAGTCGTGGCGGACCTTTTGGCGGCAATCAAAGGGTGGCGGGCGTAGCAACGTGCTTCCGGCATCTTGCCGGAAGATCTGACTTCTTTGAGTGGGTTCGCTCTGCCAGCAAGATGCTGGCCGCACGTTTATTCCTCGCCGTCGCCGGATTCAGCTTTACGTTCTCAACGGCGGGGTGAGCGTTCGGGCAGACTCGTGTCCACCCTGGCGTAATAAGTTTCCTCGCCGAACCGCGCGTCGGCTTCCTGCTGCAATTTCTGCGACGGCGTGACGCTGAATCGTTCGTTCGTGTTCACGAAGATGACCTCGCCGCCCGGACGCATGAAACAGAGCAGCAACGGGCATTTGCCGGGGTGTGCCGCCACCAGTTCGCGCACGGATTCCAATTGCTCCGGTTTCAGGTGCGCGGTGTGCAGCCGCAGATGAACCTGCCTGGTGAACCGCCGGGGCGCGTCCTCCAGCGGCATGATTTCCTGCGGAAAAATCTTCGGGCGTTCATCGCCAGTGTTCACTTCACCGATGACGAGGATGGCTTTGTTGGGTGTGAGCCATTCGCGATATTTGTCGTAGTTCTCGTTCATGCAAAGAATCTGCACCGAGCCTTCGAGGTCTTCGAGCGTGACCATCGAGTAAGGCTTGCCGCTCTTCTTCGACACGCCGTTTTGCACCGCGGCGATCAATCCGCCGATGCGCGTCAGGCTGCGATTCGGCAGCTCCGCGAGCTTCGCCGTGTTCGTCAGCGCGTATTTCTCCAGAATCGGCGCAAAGGGCGTCAGCGGATGTCCGGTGACGTAAAATCCAAGCAACTCTTTTTCGTGCGCGAGCAGTTCGTGCTGCGGCCATTCGGGCAGGTTGCTGATGGATTCCGGCATCGGCGGCGCCTTTTCCTCCAGCGCGCCGAAGAGCGAACTTTGTCCGCGCTGGCGATCCGCGGCGATGCTTGCGGCGCGGCCCAAAGTGCGTTCGATTTGGGCGCAAAGCGTGGCGCGCGTCTGCCCAAAACCGTCGCAAGCGCCGGATTTGATGAGCGCTTCAAGAATTTTCCGATTCACGGTGCGGCCGTCCACGCGCTCGCACAGATCCGAGAGCGAAGCAAACTTTCCGCGGTCGTTTCGCGCCTTGAGAATCGTTTCCACCGCGACTTCGCCCACGCCCTTGATGGCCGCGAGACCAAAGCGGATTCCTTGACGTAGCGCAGCCGTCCCGGCGGCATCCGAACCTGCAGGCGAGACGCCTGCGCTACGTTCCGCCGGGGCGAAATGGACCTGGCTTTCATTGACATCCGGCTGCAAAACCTCGATGCCAAACTCTCTCGCTTCGTTGATGTACTGGCTCAGCTTGGCGGTGTCCGCCATGTCGTTCGTCATCATCGCGCAGAAAAATTCAACCGGATAATTGGCCTTCAGGTACGCGGTTTGATACGCGACAATGGCGTAGGCGGCGGCGTGCGATTTGTTGAAACCGTAGCCGGCGAACTTTTCGAGCAAATCGAAAATGTCATTCGCCTTTTTTTCGGGGATCTGGTTTTTCTCCCGGCAACCCTTGACGAAAATGGCGCGCTGCTTGGCCATTTCCTCCCGCCTTTTTTTACCCATGGCGCGCCGGAGCAAATCCGCGCCGCCGAGCGTGTAACCGGCCAGCACCTGCGCGGCCTGCATCACCTGTTCCTGGTAAATCAAAATCCCGTAAGTCTCGCGCGCAATCGGTTCGAGCAACGGATGCTCGTATTCGATTTTCATCTCGCCGTGACGGCGTTTGATGAATTCAGGAATCAGCTCCATCGGGCCGGGGCGATAAAGCGCGACCAGCGCCGTGATGTGTTCGACGGAACTGATTTGAAATTTGCGGCACAAATCGCGCATCCCGCCGGATTCCAATTGGAATACGCCGAGCGTTTCCGCGCGATTGAGCAGGTCGTAGGTTTTTTGATCATCGAGCGGCAGGTTGTCGATTGGCACTTCGATGCCGTGCGTACGCCTGACCATTTCGCACGTGTTGCGGATGACCGTGAGCGTCTTCAGCCCGAGAAAATCCATCTTCAGCAGGCCGAGGTCGCCGACGGGATTCATCGCGTATTGCGTGACGAGCGTGCCGCTTTCGTCCTGCTTGAGCGGCAGCAAATTCACGAGCGGCTGGTCGCCAATGACGACGCCGGCGGCGTGGACGGAGGCGTTGCGCGTGATGTCTTCGAGAATGAGCGCGGTGTCAATCAACTCGCGCGTGACCTCCTCGTTTTCATAGGCCTCCTTGAATTCCGGCGATTGCTTGAGCGCCTTCGTCAGATCCATTTTCAGATCGAACGGAATCATCTTCGCCAGCCGGTCGCACTCGCCGTAGCTCAAACCCATCACCCGACCCACGTCGCGCACGACGGATTTCGCGCCCATCGTGCCGAACGTGATGATTTGCGCGACGGAATCGCGGCCGTATTTCTCGCGGACATACTCAATGACATCGGCGCGCCGGTCGTCGGCAAAATCAATGTCAATATCGGGCGGGTTGACACGCTCGGGATTAAGGAACCGCTCAAACAGCAGGCCGTAGCGGATTGGGTCAACGTTGGAAATCTCCAGCAGGTAGGTGACAATCGAGCCGGCGGCGGAACCGCGCGCCACACAGGCAATACCGTGTTCGTGGCCGTAACGGATGAAATCCCCGACGATGAGAAAGTAACTGATAAAACCGGTTTTTTCGATGACCGTGAGTTCCAGTTGCAACCGGTCCATCACGGCTTTGATGGCCGCAGCGACGGCGGGATCGTTCAACGTAGCGCAGGCGTCTCGCCTGCCTTCCGCCTCGGAAAGATTTTCTTTCGCGCCTTCAGCGCCGGGCAGCCGGGACGGCTGCGCTACATAAGTTGGCAACCGTTTTGGATCGTCAATTCCCTCAACGACGAATTCCTTTCCCTCGGCCCTGGCGTGAATCGTATAGCGGCGGAACAATCCTTCCACGATCAGTTTGCGCAGATAACCTTCGCGCGTGAAATGTTCCGACGGCGCAAAAACCGGGAAATGCAATTTGCCAAACTCGATCTCCAGGTTGCACTTCCCGGCAACTTCGAGCGTGTTTTTCACCGCGTCGGGGGTTTCAGCAAAGCGCGCTTTCATTTCCTCCGCCGTGCGCAGGTAAAACTGCTCCGGCTCGTAGCGCATCCGTTTCGTGTCGGCAAGCTGCGTCTGCGTGCCGATGCAAATCAGGCAGTCGTGCGCGTGCGAATGGCTTTTCTCGATGTAATGAACGTCATTCGTCGCGATGAGTTTAAGGCCGAATTCCTTTGCCCACGTGATGAGGTGCCGGTTGACCTTCGCCTGTTCGGCGATGCCGTGGTTTTGCAATTCGAGGTAAAAATTCTCCGGGCCGAGCGTCTGCTTGAACCAATCCACCGCATCGCGCGCCTTGTCCAACTGGTCTTTGAGGATCCAATCCGGGATTTCGCTCGCGAGACAGCCGGACATGGCGATCAAGCCTTCCTTGTGCGTGGCCAGGATTTCCTTGTCAATGCGCGGCTTGTAATAATAACCCTCCAGATGCGCGGCGGTCGTGAGCTGGATGAGATTTTTGTAGCCGGTCGCGTCCTTCGCCAGCAGTCCGAGATGATGATACACGTCGCGTCCGCCACTGCTGGTTTTCTTGTCCCGCCGGCTGCCCGGCGCGACATAAACCTCGCAACCGATGATGGGCTTGATGCCCTTTTCGCGCGCCGCCTTGTAAAAATCAATGACGCCGTGCATCGCGCCGTGGTCGGTGATGGCGAGCGCGGGGAATTTCAGTTCATGCGCCTTGTCCACCAGCCGGTCCACCCGGCAGGCGCCATCGAGCAACGAATACTCGGTGTGCAGATGAAGATGAACAAAGTCCGCGTGCGACATGACATGAAGTTACTCTTTCGCGCGGACGCGACGCAAGGAAGTGATATTCCCCAAACGGTTTAATGAAAACGTGTCAAGCGGTTCAACTTGAACAGTCCGCAGGTTTTTCATCATATGTCCCACCATTTTCCGCAAACCAAACGGGGGGGGAAAATGAGTGGTTTGGAGTCGTTGCCGGGACAGCAACGACAGCCCGCGAGACGCGGGCGCTCCCATTCCAAATGCTTGGTTCCGGCCAAGCGGCGGGCCGCAACGCGCGGTTGGCCATTTATTTCTTGAAGAAATCCTTGATGACTGTGGCGACGCGCTGGATTTGCGGGTCGGTCAACTCCGGGAAAATCGGCAGGCTAAGACATTCGCGCGCGGCTTTTTCGGCAACGGGAAAATCGCCGGGCTGGTGGCCGAGATTCGTGTAACACTTTTGCAGGTGCACCGGCCACGGATAATGCAACGCGCAACCGACACCATTGGCTTCAAGATGTTTCTTCAAATCATCGCGGCGCGGATGGCGCACGACGTAAAGATGATACGCGCTTTCGCCCCAGGCGGCTTCGCGCGGCAGTTGCAGCGGTGTGTCCGCCAGCAGTTCATGGTAGCGATGCGCCACGCGGCGGCGTTCCGCCGTCCATTTTGCCAGATGTTTCAGCTTCACGCCGAGCACCGCGCCTTGAAAACCTTCCATCCGGTAATTGTACCCGACTTCGTCGTGATAATAGCGCACGGTGGAGCCGTGGTCGCGCAGCGCGCGGGCGCGTTTGTCAAAAGCCGGGTTGTTGGTCAACAGCGCGCCACCCTCGCCGCAGGCGCCGAGGTTTTTGCCCGGGTAAAAACTGAAACAGGAAATTTCACCGAACGTGCCGACGGTTTTGCCCTTGTATTTCGCGCCGTGTGCCTGCGCGGTGTCCTCGACCAGCGGCAATTTGTGCTTCCGACAAATCGCCAGAATGGGATCCACGTCAAACGGATGGCCATAGAGATGCACCGGCATGACGGCCTTGGTGCGCGGCGTGATGGCGCGTTCGACCAGCTTGGGGTCGAGATTGAAGGTGGCGTCGTCAGCGTCCACAAAAACCGGCTTCGCGCCGACGTAGGAAATCGCCCAGCTCGTGGCGACGAACGTGAAGGGCGTGGTAACGACCTCGTCGCCGGGGCCGACGCCGAGCAGCAGCATCGCCACGTGCAGCGCCGAGGTGCCGCTGTTGAAACCGACGCAGTGTTCCGCGCCGATGAATTTGGCGAAGTCCTTTTCAAACTGCGCCACGTCCGGACCGAGGCAGAACGAGCAATTGTCAATGGTCCGCGCAATCACGGCGTCAATTTCCTTGCGGAGCGGCCGCAGTTGCGCCACGAGGTCGAGATAGGGAATTTTGTCGTTCATTTCGCCGCTGAAAATAATCCGGTTGCGCGACAACAAACAATCCAAATGTTCGGCGGTTTGTTGTAGCGGCGGTCTGCGACCGTCGTAATATAACCAGCGGAGGGGGCGATGCTCATGGAACGCCGCTACAACTGAGTGTTTTCACCCCGGCCTTAAAAGATTTTGCAGGCCGGCCAAGACCTGTTCGGGCGAAATCGCCGCCATGCAGTGATTTGCGGCCTGGCAGACGTGCGAGTTTGGCTCGCAATGGCAGGGACCGCCCGTGAGGATTTGCTGGCGTTGGCCCATCGGCCCCCAGCGCGCGACCGGGGTGGGACCGAACAACGCGATGAGCGGCACGTCCAGGCCGGCGGCAAAATGCATCGGCCCGGTGTCGCCGGTAATCAGGGCTCGCGCGCGTTTTAACACGGCGAGAAACAGGGCCATGTCCAGCGCTGGCAGCACCGAAACTTCCGGCGCGAGAGCTTTTAATTCGGACACCAACGCATGTTCGCGCGCATTTTGGCCGGGTGTGAATGTGAGCCGAAGCCCTGCCGCCGTGGCCATTCGGTTCAGCGCCGCCCAATGAGGTACGGGCCATTGTTTCTTCGCCATCCCGGCGCCCAAGTGACAGATGACGGCCTTCTCCGGCAGCCACTGCGCGGCGGCATGGTCCAGGGCGGGATCGGCGCGAATTTCAACGGTCATTGGATCGGGCGGCGTGATGTCCCAGGCCGAGAGCAGGGCGAATGGGCGCAACGCTTCATGGCGATCCGGCGGCGCCGGAGCGACGCGTCGGTTGTAGCAAAAGCGGCGGCCCGGGAAACCCTCGGGAAGATCGAGACCGGACCTTTCGCGCGCCCCGCACAGCAGACTTAAAATCGCGCCCCGGTCGTTGGCGCCAAAATCCACCGAACGATCGAATCGCTCGGCGCGCAGCGCGCGAACCAAGGGCCAGGACTGTTTCAACCGGGCACGACCGTGCGTCCGGGGCATCGGCCAGACGCGCGTCAGGCCAGGCAGATGCTGCAAAAGGGGAGCCACCCGTTCGGCCACGAGCACATGGAGAACGCAATCGGGGTAACGCCGGCGAATCGCCCGAAGCGCGGGAGTCAGCAGCACCGCATCGCCCAGGGATTTGAACTGGATCGCCAGAATTTTCAGCGGCGGCTCCATATGATTGAGGAACAGATTATGACCACAGATTCGCCCGGCGCGAGAATTTTCCAGGCCGACCGGGGCAAATTCGCCTTTACGCCCTTCGCCGGGTCGTTTATTGCTCCGCCCTGTGTCCAAGAGGCCCGACAGTTCCACCACAGGACCCGTCTTCACCAAACAGTAATGGCGATGGCAATGGAACCAGCTAATCAGGATGGCACGCGACCGGCGGATGACGGCCGGAGACGGGGACCGCCTTTTCTCAAGGATGGAAAATTGTTCATCATCAGCCTCCGGTCGGGGCGTCTCGCCAACCGGCTGATGCTGTTTGCCCAGTTCATCGCCCTGGCGGAGGAACAGGGACATCGCATAATCAACTTCGCGTTTCATTCCTATGCCCACCTTTTCGAGACTACGCGCCGGGACATTTATTGCCGGTATCCGGTTGCGCTACGGCGTAGCTGGCTGGACGTTGTTCCCGGCGTGGCCGCCGCGCTCCGCAAAACGCGGATTTGTTACCAGCTGGTCTGCTACGGCAGCATTTGGAACGAGTACTTCCCGATTTTCGGCCGGCAGGTGGTCACGCTGCGCGAAAAGCCGGGGTCAAAGGTCATGCCGCTGGATGAACCGGGGATCCAGGCCCAAATCCGTGACGCCCGGATTGTCTTCGCGCATGGCTGGCTCTTTCGTGTGCCGGGCAGTTGGGTGCAGCGGCACGCGGGAAAAATCAGGGACTATTTCCGGCCCATCGAAGAGTATGCCCGCGCCAGTCGCGAAGCAGTGGATCGCTTGCGGCGTGACGCGGATATCGTTGTCGGGGTTCATGTCCGCCATGGTGATTATCGCGTCTGGCGGGGCGGCAAATATTTTTTTCCCGCTTCGCGATATGCCGGCTGGATGCAGGAACTGGCCGCGCAATTCCCGGAGCGCAAGGTCGCCTTTTTCGTTTGCAGCGACGAACCGCGGAACGCGGACGAATTTCCCGGATTATCGGTTGGACTTGGCACCGGGTCGGCGATGGGAGATCTCCACGCCCTGGCCGGGTGCGATTACATTTTCGGACCCCAAAGCACCTTTCCCCAATGGGCTTCCTTTTACGGCAATAAACCGCTGCTGCTCCTGAAGGATATCAATGACCGGCTGGAACGCGCAAAGTTCCGCGTCTCCTGGCTGGATGAATAAAGTCAGCTTTGGAACTGAAGTTCGTAGAGCTTTTGATAAATGCCCCCGCGCTGGACCAATTCCGCATGTTTGCCCGTTTCCACGATCCGACCCTGGTCCAGCACCACGATCATGTCCGCGTGCAAGATCGTCGAGAGCCGGTGGGCGATGCACAGGTTGTGGCGGCCTTTCATCAATGCATCGAGCGCGTTCTGCACCGCCCGTTCGGACTCGGTGTCGAGGGCATTCGTCGCTTCGTCGAGGATGAGAATGGGCGCGTTGCGCAGCACGGCGCGGGCGATGGCCAGGCGCTGGCGCTGCCCTCCCGAAAGGGTGACCCCCTTTTCCCCGATGACGGTGTCAAAGCCGCTGGGTTTTTCCGTGATGAATTGATGCGCGTAGGCATGCCCGGCGGCGGCGATGATTTCCTCCCTGGTCGCTCCGAGGCGGCCCAGCTCAATGTTTCGGCGGATGGTATCATCGAACAAGATGGTTTCCTGTGTGACGACGGCCATCTGGTTGCGGAGATCGCGCGTGGCAAACTCCCGGATATCCACGCCGCCAACACGGATGGCGCCGCGTTGCGGGTCGTAAAAGCGCAGCAGTAAATTGGCGAGCGTCGTTTTACCCGATCCACTGGCCCCCACGAGGGCAACCAGCTGGCCGGTCTTGATTTCCAGGTTGATGTCATGCACCGCCATCTTTTCACCATAGGCGAAATGGACGTGGTCGAACTGGATGTCGGCCCCCGCCGCCTGGAGCCGGCGGGGCTGGGCCGGCTCAGGAACGGTGCTTTGCGTTTCCAGCAACGCAAAGGCGCGTTCGCTGGCGGCGCGCGCCTGGATGATTTGGTTTTGCAATCGCGTCAGGTTTTTCATCGGCGGATACATCAGGACAATGCTGAAGATCAGTTGCAGAAAACCGGCGGAATTGGGCCGTGAATTTGACAAACAAATCAAATAGGCCAGCAACAAGGCCACCCCGCACGCGCCCAGGAATTCGATCAACGCGGCGGGGATTTCATTGGCGCGCACGATGCGCATATAATTGCCGACCGATTTGCGAACGGTGGCGCGGAATTGTTCGGCAACGATGTTTTCGAGATTGTAGGCCTTGACGACCCGGTGGCCCGTGAAGGCTTCGGTCATGATTTGCGTCAGTTCGGCAAATTGCGTCTGCATCTCACGGCTGGCGCGCCGGATTTTGCGGCTGTAAATGACAATGGGGATCATGCCCGCCGGCAGCACCACCATGGAAATCAACGTGAGCTTGGGCTGCTGCCAGAGCAACAGGCCCAATACGCTGACCAGGATGATGGGATCCCGCACGATGATGGAAGTCGCGCCACTGAGAATATTTTGGAGCGAAGCGGTGTCGTTCATGATCCTCGAAATGAGCTGGCCCGTGGAGGTCTCGCTGTAAAAACCCGCGGAGAGATTCAACAGGTGCGCAAACAGGCGCGTGCGCAAGTCCGCTATGGTCCGGGCCGCCGTCCATTGCAGGAAATAAACATTCAGATAACCGAACAGTCCGCGCAAAAACGCAATCAGCGGAATCGCCACGATGAGTGCCGCCACGGCCCACTGATGGCTGTGCACGCCACTTTCAAGCGCCGCCCGCGCATTTTTAAACCATTCCTCCGCAAATGCCGGCAAATGACGCATCGGCAACTGCACCCCCCCATTTTCGTCGAGCGACGGGAATACCGCCCCATACACAAACATGGCGGTGGCAATCATCAACGGCGCAATCAGACCACCGATGATTCCCGTCAGCACGCCGAGAAACAGCCGCACCCGATAGGGTTTGGCCAAACGCCAGACTTTGAACAGGAAGGCCAGCATAAGTTGCCGCCAATATGCGGCGGCCGCGCGCACAAGGCGAGCAGTTTGTCGGCGGACCAGGCGCGCGATTTCTTTTGCGAGCCGCCCGAATAGGGCATAGGATTTGCGCGGGTCGCGCGCCAATCGAGGCGCGCGGAACCTCATTGATTTCAACACCATGCCGGAACCGGTCAGCCTTTACATCATCGCCTGTCAGGAAGCGGCCAACCTGCGGGAGGTGCTGCCGACGGTTTTGTGGGCGGATGAAGTTGTGGTCGTGGATTCTTTCAGCACCGACGACACGGCGCAGATTTGCGCGCAGTTCGGGGTGCGTCATGTCAACATTCCCTTCGATGGCTTCGGCAAATTGCGCAATCAGGCGCTGGCTTTGCTCAAACATAATTGGGTCGTGAGCATTGATTCTGACGAACGCAGCACGCCGGGATTTGCCGCCGAAGTGCGCGCCACCCTGGCCGGGCCGCGGCACGCGGCTTATTTTGTGCCGCGCCGGAACACGTTTCTTGGCCGGCCCATCCGGTTTTGCGGGATGTATCCGGACTATCGCCAGCCGCAGGTGTTCGACCGCCGCCAATTTCGCTATCGTGAGGATTTGGTGCATGAGGGATTTGAATGCGCCGGCAGCATCGGCTATTTCAAAAATCCGATTTTGCAACATCCATTTCCCACACTCGCCGTCGTGATGGCCAAAAATGAAAAATACACCACGCTGATGGCCCAACGCTATTTCGCCGCCGGCCGCCGGGCGGGGTGGTCACATCTGGCGTTTCATCCGTTCGGCGGTTTCGTGAAGAAATATTTTTTCCAGCAAGGTTTCCGCGAAGGCACGCACGGATTTTTGATCGCGGCGCTGCACGCCTATTACACCTTTATCAAATACGCCAAGTTGTGGGAATTGCAACGGCAGACCAAGGATCGGTCCTGACATGGATGTTTCCGTCATCATCATCACGCGCAACACCTGTGCTTTGACCGGCAACGCAATCCGTTCGGTCCAGGCCGGGGGCGATTCGGTGTCCAAGGAAATCATCATCGTGGACAACGGCTCGAACGACGACACCGCTGCGGTGCTGAAGCACGATTTTTCGTTCATCAAACTCATCCGTTCTGAAACCAATCTTGGCTTTGCCCGCGCCTGCAATCTCGCGGCGAAACAGGCCCACGGGGAATTTTTGTTGCTGCTGAATTCCGACGCCCGATTGGCGCCCGATGCGCTGGAACTCGCCAGCGCATGGATGCGCGCCCATCCCGACTGCGCCGTGGCCGGAGCGCAACTGCTCAACGCGGACGGTTCGCGCCAGAATTCCATCGCCAATTTCCCGACGCTGGCCACGGAACTGTTGAACAAGTCGCTGCTGCGCCGGTTGTTTCCCCGCCGGTTCCCCGGCAAGGAACATCCGTTTGCCGGGCCGGTGGAGGTCGAGACGGTCGTGGGCGCGTTCATGCTGATCTGCAAGGAAGTGTGGGACAAGCTCGGCGGCCTGGATGAGCACTACTTCTTCTTTTTCGAGGAAACGGATTTTTGCCTGCAAGTTTACCGGGCGGGCCTTCGGGTGATGCACCTGCCCGACGTGCGGGTCTGGCATGACCAGGGACAGACGGCGAAGCAAATCTCCGCTGGGGCACGGATTGAATACTGGCGCTCCCGCTACGCCTATTTCCGCAAACACCATGGCACAGGTATGCGATTGGAACTGCGTGCCGGCTTGGGCGCGCGTCTGCTGGTTGATGCGCTGGGGAGTGGTTTATTGACGCTGTTGACGCTCGGTTGTTCCGGGCGTTGGCGCGGAAAATTCAACGTGCAGTGGAGATTGATTCTCTGGCATTGCCAGGGTTGCCCGGAAGGGCAGGGCCTGCCACGTTAACCGCCGGGCTCTGAACGCCGGGAGATCCGACATGGACGCAAATCCAAACATTCTGCTGATTCGCCTCAAATCCATCGGCGATGTCCTGTTCCTCCTGCCCGCCGTTCACAGGGTTCGGGAAAATTTCCCCGGCGCAAAAATCACGTTTCTCACTTCCCGGGAAAATGCGCCGTTGCTGGAAGGTTTTCAGGAGGTGGACGAAGTCATCACGCTGGATCGCGCACGATTTCAGAGTGGAAATCCCCAGGCCATTTTGTCGGAGGCGTTTTCCCTGCTTCGCCGGGTGCGCCGCGGAAAGTATTCACTCGTCGTGGATTTTCAGGGATACGGCGAGACGGCATGGCTGGCGTGGTTGAGCGGCGCGCCGCAACGCTGGGGCAGCGTGTATGGTCCGGGACGGCGCTGGGCTTACACGCGCGGCGTGACGCGCAACGAGCGCATTCATCACGTTGACTGGTATCTCTCGCTGCTGGAGCAATGCGGCCTTCGTTCGGGAAAAATTCTCAACGAATTCGTTCTGCCGGAAGAGGCGCTGAACGAAGCGCGCCGGTTTTTTGCGGCTCACAACTTGAAACCCGACCAGCCCACGCTCTTCATTCAACCGTTCACCAGTTCGCCAAATAAAAACTGGCCGCTTGACCGGTACCTTGAGGTAGCGCGGCATGAGCGGGAACACGGATTGCAGATTTTGTTTGGCGGCGGTCCCGCGGAACGCGCGGCGCTGGAGCCGGTCCGTCAGTCGGGTTTTCCGGTTTCCGCCGGCGCGCCACTGCTCGTGACGGGAGGACTGATGAAACTTTCTTCGTTGGTTTTGGGTGGGGATACCGGCGCGTTGCATCTGGCAGTGGCGATAGGCAAACGGGTGGTGATGATCCGGGACTCCATTGCTCCGGGCAAGCCGTTTCCCTACCAGCATCCGGATTGGGCGGTCACGCCAATGAATGGCCGGGACGTTTCGAGCATCGAGACCAGCGCGGTCATTGAGGCGTGCGCGCAGACTCTCGCCCAACAAGCCGGTCAGGCTTCCCTTTGAAGCGCATCGGGTGGAGGAGGCTTGCTGAACAACTCGTAAACCCATAGATTGCACGCTCGTGAAGTCCAACAACCGGTGAATTCTCAAGGACCAGGCCGCAATGCTCTATTATTGCAAAACACCCAAAGGCAATTTTGGCGATGATTTGAACCCCTGGCTCTGGCCCCGTCTGGCTCCGGAAGTCTGTGACGAACAGGACTCCACGTTGTTCGTAGGCATTGGCACCATCCTCAGTCACCACATTCCCTCCAAACCGGTCAAGGTGGTGTTTGGCGCTGGCTGTGGGAAGGCCGGTCCGTTGCCTAAAATTGATGACCGATGGAAGATCTACTGCGTCCGGGGTCCTTTAACCGCAGCCCGGCTCAACCTGGATCCGGCACTTGCCCTTGTAGATCCGGCCATTCTGGTCCGCCGTTTTTCAAATCGCCCCGTCGGATCAAAATATCCGGTCTCCTTCATGCCCCACCTGCAAAGCATGCCCCACGCGGATTGGGAAGCGTTGTGCGCTCGCATCGGATTTCATTGCATCGATCCCCGATCCGGCGTGGAACGGGTCTTGATGGAGATTCAGAAAACGGAATTATTGCTGGCGGAGGCGATGCACGGAGCGATCGTCGCCGATGCCTTGCGGGTGCCTTGGATTCCGGTGCGCATGTACAGCCGGTTTGCCGAGTTCAAATGGCAGGATTGGACCCAATCAATCCGTGTGCCCTTGAGTCTCGCAGACGTTCCACCGATTTATGCACGGCCGCCGAACGGTTGGAAGCGGTTGGATTATGTGGTCAAGAAGAGTTTGGCCCAGGCGGGCTTGGGCAAGGAAAATTGGAAGCGACTTGGGACGCGGAGCCACACCGAAGAGGAGATCGGTCAGTCGTTGCAGGCGCTGAAAAAAGTGCCGGAAAAACAGAATCCTTGTCTGAGCAACGATAATGTTCTTCCCCAGCTCGAAGCGCGTCTGTTGGAAAAACTATCCGATCTTCGCGCAGCCTGGAAAAAGCGCCCGTCGGCGCTGCCGGCCAGGGCGGCGGTATTGCCGTAATGAATCCGCCAGGAAACGGAAGGTCTGGTGGACCTGACCCAAGTGCGAAATTATCCGTTTATTTTCACCCCTATGCCTTTTGGCAGCCATCGCGTTTTGCCGGTTCTATGAAACCAACCTGTAGTGCTTCTTCCGATAACGCCAACCCAGCCAGCGCTCGAGCGCGAGGATGACGCGATGCTTTCGTTCCTTGGCCGTTAATCGGTGGCCCGGGCTGGCTTGAAAAACACCGGTCGCCGGTGGCAGCCAATCCTGAATCGCTTTGGGATGGGTGCCGGCGAAGCGGCACAAGGTCTGTGGATCAATTTCGGAATAATCCGTCGTCATGACTGATTTGCCCCAATATTTCGAATTGCTGCTTTTCTTCAGCCCCAACTGCGTGGCCGTTTTCAGCCAGCCGTAATGGTAAATCGTCGCGCCGGTGTGCGCGGCGCGTGGATAACGCCCGCGCTTGTGGTTTGCCATCACCAGAAAGAAAAGCCCTTTTGGAGCCCAGGCGGGAATCGTGTTGCGCAGAATGCGCGGGGCGGTGCGATACCAGGCCGGCGACCAGGCATACGTATTTGCGTTGCCATAGAAATGAAGGTAATCGAAGACCAGCGCCTCCACTTTATCGTCCGGCAAATGTTTTTCCATGGCCGCGTGAATTCTCGGCAGGTCGTTCTCATGAACCACTTCATCCCCTTCCAGGTAAAACGCCCAATCGCCCGTGCAATTGAACAGCGCGATGGATTTCTGCTGGCCATAGACGAAACCTTTGAAGCTGTAATCGCTCCGGATGCGTTCGTTCCATTGCGTCGGGATGATGCGAATCTTCGGGTCGCCGATGCTGCGCAGCATTTTTTCGGTGTCGTCCTCGCACGGGCCGAGCGCGATGACGAATTCATCCACGATCGGCAAAACCGAACGGATGGATTCGGCAAACGGATAGCCGAGCTTCTGCCCGTTGCGCAGAAAAGTGAATCCGCTGACTTTCATGCGTTACTTTTGCAAAACATCCTTCACCGCGCAATATGCTTCCTCAACCGTCAACCTTTTCAAACAGTCCATGCCGCGCTGCTCGTCGCAACCACGCACACCCGTTTCCAAACAGGGACACGGACGGCGGACGACGCGATGGCCCGTTCCCCACGGCGCCCAGATTTTGTCATCCGACGGCCCGAACACGGCGACCACCCGCGTGCCCACGGCGGCGGCAATGTGCATCGGTGCCGTATCCACACCCAAAAACAAATCCGCCTGACGGATGAGCGCGGCCAGTTGTCTCAGACTCAAATCGCCGGGTTGGATTTGAATTTTCTGGCGGCACATCCCGGCCACCTGTTCGCAAATTTGAATTTCCTTCGTATCCGGCCCCGAGGTCATCATGACATTTGCGTTAAATTCAACCTGCATCCGGCTGATCAAGGCCGTCCACTTTTCGGGTTCCCAGCATTTATAAAGCACACGCGCCGCGGGATGCACGACCACGCGCGGGCGGGAACCGTTGTTCCAGGCCCGCCACTGGCTTTGCGCCCAGGCCCGCTCCTCCGGCGTGGAATTCAACACGAGCGCTCCCGGATCCAATTCAACGGCGGATGGCCCGGTCGCAAATGAACGAATCAACCCGGCGTTTTCCTTCACCTTGTGCGCCCGCGTTTCCGGACGCGGGCAAAGATGGGTGTAAAAGTGGTTCTTGCTCCAAAGGCCTCCCCGCGCGCGATAGCCGACCCGCTGCGGGGCACCGCACAAAAAGGCGTAAAGCGCGCCGCGGTCGCTGTCGGTAAAATGCACCGCCAGATCAAACCGTTGGCGGCGCAGCGCGGCAATCAACCGAAGGCCATGCGGAATCTGCACCAGCCGCTCCCAAAGTGATGCCTTGGTGCGTTTGTGCATTTGCTGGTTGCCGGTGATTTTCCCGTCCGTGTAAATGCGTGCAATCAAGGGATGATTTTGCAACACCGGCTCGGTGCCGGAGCGGACGAGCGCGGATATTTCCGCTTCCGGGTAAAGTTGGTGCAGGAGTTCCAAGGCGGGGGTCATCAACAATACCCCGCCAATGTGGCTCATGTTGATGGCCAGAATCCGGCGGACGGGCGGGGCGACGGTGGCTGCGCTCATGTTGTGTCCCGGAGCAATGCTCCAAATTTTCCCGTCCGGCGCAACCCAATTTGCTTGAAACAAAGCCACCTCACGCCGCCCGGCCAGGAAAAGTCCGCCGTTGGCCGCCGTCGCCGGATGTCAATCGCCGAGCAGCTTCTTCAACTGCTCGCGGGCCGCGGTTTCACGGGAATGGCCGGCTGCTTTCGGCGCCCAGGTGCGGTGGACAAACTCAAAATACTCGCAGAAATTACCAGCGTGCTTTTCCAGCACCGGCTCGGCCCGGCGCTCGCGGCATTGCTGGGCCGCGCGCGGGTCGTAGTGCGCGCAGTTCAGGCAGACGCGCAGGTCGGCCCGGCAGCGCATGCAGGTCTCGCCGCGTCCCGGCTGGCCGTTCAACGTCCAGGGCTCGCCGCAGTTGTGGCAGTGACGGGTCATGCGGATTTTGGATTTGCGATTTTGGATTTGCGCATGCGCAAATTTACCCTCGTAAATCGTAAATCGTAAATTATAAATTGGCGGCAAACCATCCGGCATGAAAAAGGTTTTGGCTTCACTTTTCTGGCTTCTGCTCGCCCTGGCCGGCGCGACGGCGTATGCCACGCTGGCGTTTCGCCGGAGCGAGCCGGTCAATTCCGGCTAT